>Ga0209725_1000105_pt1 | contig 48007 bp, 33 predicted proteins | sample I18A1metaG_FD_184145 | JGI IMG/M metagenome (GOLD analysis project Ga0209725, IMG submission 184145) | Lake sediment bacterial and archeal communities from Gulf of Boni, Indonesia to study Microbial Dark Matter (Phase II) - ​I18A1 metaG... | ecosystem: Environmental > Aquatic > Freshwater > Lake...
GGTGTTTCTTCTCATCACATGGACTTTCCTGGAACGGTAACGTTAAGTCCTCACACGTTGGAGCAAGTTGCCTATGAGGTTGCTGTAAGCCTCATAAAGCATGGTTTCAGAAAGATTGTTTTCGAGAATGGACATGGCGGGAATTCGCCAGCCTTGGAGGCAGTAGCCCAGCGAATTAAGGCTGACACTGGCGCCTTCGTAGTGGTTGACACTGTAAGCCTCATACCCGACTTTATCGAAAAATTCGTTGAAACACCGCATGACGCTCACGCTGGGGAGTTTGAGACATCCACAACCCTCGCAAACCGTGAAGAACTTGTAGTAAAGGAGAGAATTAAAAAACCCACGATTAGGCTTCCTAAGTCAAAATACACGAAAATCGGGTTAAAAGAAACGGGTCCAAAGGTTTACTGGGGCTTCAGAACCAAGGAAATCAGCGAAACAGGTGTGATAGGAGATCCAACAAAGGCTTCGAAGGAGAAGGGCGAAAAGGCTTGGAAAATCGCCATTGAACGACTCGCAGACCTGCTGACTGAATTAGACAAAATGAGTCTTAGCTAGGTATGGCTGGGAGGCTAGTTGTTTTCAAATCAGCCAAGGCTTAGTAGAATTGCGGCAGCCATAGGCGGTTTTCTCATCATGGTTGGGATGATTCTGTTAGGCATATTCGCCTTGGCTCTCTTCAAAATTATCGACGTAAGCGCATTCGTGGATACACAGTCTACCGCCATACTTATGCTGGTGTTATTGATTATAGGCGTGCTAGACGTGGTCTCGGCGATTCTCCTCGTTCGAGGATGATTTATTTATGAGCACCAGGAGAATCATATCGAGAATAGTTGGCGTCGTTCAAAGCAGTATAGGAGCCATAACCATTATTTTTGCCTATGGGCTTCACTCTAACCTCTTTGGCATGCAAACCGCACTGGGCTTTTCCGCAAAGAGCCTACCCATATACATATTAGTTCTCGTCATCTTCGGTTTTCTTTCCATCATAAGCGGAATGTTTCTCATCTATGACTAACGATGTCGGTGGAGAGGCAGATTTTGGATAAATCGGGCTTGAGGAGGGAACTAGGGCTTTTACATGCAACAATGTTAGGAATAGGTGGAGCCATATCTGCAGGCGTTTTCGTCATGCTCGGTCATGCAGCGGCTCTGGCTGGCACCGCAATCGTAATAGCGCTTCCGCTATGCGGAATAATAAACCTGTTCACGATGTGCAGCTACGCAGAATTGGGTGCCGCCATCCCGAGCGCTGGAGGCGAATACACCTTTGCCAAAATAGCTTACGGAGGATTCGTTTCGTTCCTCACCGGGTGGTTTGAATGGATCAGCAACATGTTTTTCGCGGCACTGTCAGCCGTGGGCTTTGCTTACATGGTTTCATACTTTTTACCAGCAATCAACATACCCCTAATTGCCATTTTGACGATCATCATCTTTACGGTGATTAACATTCGAGGCGTGAAAGAAGCGGGAACAGTTGAAGTCGCGATGATGGTCGTCTTGATAGCGATGTTAATAATATACATTGGAAGCGTTTCCTTAAACATTCCACAAACAGGCGGATTTCAACTATCTGTTCCAGATTTGCGTGGACTAGTTGAAGCAACAGCATACATTTTTGTCGTTTACTTGGGAGCCGAAGCCATAGCCGTAGCACAGGCTGAAGTTAAGAATCCTGGCAAAACCATTCCGAGAGCCATAATGTTGTCAGCAGTGTTTTTAATCATCTTCTACACGCTTATCGCATACGTTACTGTTAGCGCTGTCTCTCCAAGCGTCTTAGGCGATAAGCCCTCGCCATTGACGTTTGTAGCTGAGCAGACACTAGGCACGGCTGGAGCAATATTGGTTATGATCGCTGGAACCATCGCTGCATTGTCTACTTTGAATACGTCAATTATGGCTCAGTCAAGAGTTACTTATGCGTTAAGTAGAGACGGATACTTCCCAAAGGTCCTGTCAAAGGTTCATGGGCGCTTCGGCACTCCTCATTTGGCTGTCATTGTTGGTTCAATTTTTACGGCCGCGCTCGCTGCTACAGGGGTCATAAACTTCGTCGGCTACGCCTCTGACTTCGGTTTTATCATAGGATTTTGCTTTGTTAATCTTTCTTTAATGAAACTGCGTAGGGAAAAGCCTCATTTGGAGAGGCCGTTTAAAGTTCCATTGTATCCTTTCACGCCTATTGCTGGGATAGTCACCTCGCTTATGCTTCTAGTATTCATAGATGTAGGCGTGTTGGTGTTAGGGGCAGAATTAATCGTCTTGGCTTTGTTGGCTTACTACGTCAAAATGATAGGGCACTATCGCATCCGCATCGCACTTGGGGGAATGAGCCTTGGCATGGGGGGTCTCACACCCTTGTTAGCATATTTAATTGGAACGGGTTCCATCCTTTTCTACATTTTGATCATTGTCGGCATAGTCTCCATCATAGCAGGAGTCTTAAACGTCACCGCCAAACCACGCGACTAACTTCTCCGAGAGGTAAACTTTTAAAACCGCTCATGTTACAGTCTACTTCTGTGTGGTAGATGCCCAAGAAGAAACAGAAAAAAGAGATTCTGGTTGACCCCTACTTGCTAAAACGTAGGGAAGAACTTCTTAAGGACACGACTGGGGCGGAAAGTTATACGGTCTCTAAGATTTCTACAAGACTGGGACGATTTTTAAGTTACTTGATGGCGACAGTTGGTTTCTTCTTCCTCTTCTTCTCCGCCTACGTTATTCTAACTAGAACTCAATTTCCTTTTTTGGGGTCTGAACCATTATTCTTTGGCATTCTTGGCTTTCTCGGCGTAATAAATATCATTTGTGGATTAATACTGTTAGCCAAAGACTAAGCATTCAACTTTAATATCTGCCCATCACTTTATTTAACTCGGGTTATGGCACGTTGCGGTACGCGCGTATTGCAGACGCCTACGAAAAAATTGAAGCTACAACAAAGCGATTGGAAATGACCGATTATCTAGTCGAGTTTCTTAAACAGACTCCAAAAGACCTAATAGATAAAGTTGTTTACCTAACGCAAGGGAAACTCTACCCAGACTTTGTTGGAATCGAGATTGGAGTTGCTGAGAAGCTAGCCATCCGAGCAGTTGCTAAGGCAACAGGCCACAGTGAAAAAGAAATCGAGGAAGATATGAAGAAAAGCGGAGACCTAGGCGAGACCGCTCAAAAATTCTTGGGAAAGAGAGCCCAAGTTGTGCTTTTTCAGGAGCCCCTAACCGTACAAAAAGTATACGAAACTCTAGACAAAATGGCGAAGGCAACGGGTCCAGGCTCCATGGACCAGAAAATCAACCTTCTAGCTGGGCTGTTAACCAGCGCCACCCCTAAAGAGGCAAAATACCTCCTCCGAACAGTCACAGGAGAACTGCGATTAGGGATTGCGGACATGACAGTTCTCGACGCCTTAGCCATCGCATATGGCGGCGGAAAAGAAGCCAGAGAAGACATTGAGCGAGCGTATAACATTTCTTCTGATTTAGGCAGAGTAGCCAAAACTGTGGCTGAGAAAGGAACCGAAGGCATTAAAAAGTTTGAGGTTTCGCTCGGAGAGCCCATCCGACCCATGCTGGCAGAGCGACTAGGCTCACCTCAAGAGATTCTTGAAAAGCTTGGAGGCAAGTGCATTGCCGAGTTCAAATATGACGGCGAAAGGATACAAGCTCACAAGAAAGGAGACACTGTTACTCTCTTCTCTCGGCGACTCGAAGATATCAGTGATCAATATCCAGACGGTAGCGAATTGTTCGCAAAATATGTAAGAGCTAAAGACGCCATTCTGGAGGCAGAATGCGTCGCCATTGATGCGGACACGGGCGAGATGCGACCCTTTCAAGAACTGATGCATCGGAGACGAAAGTACGGCATTAAAAAGGCCATAGAAGAGTATCCTGTCTCGCTTTTCATGTTTGACACTCTTTACGTGGATGGGAAAGACTTAACCTTGAAGCCCTATCCTGTTAGGCACAAATATCTTGAGAAGATTATTGAACCAAGTGACCGTGTTAGAACGGCGGAGTACATAATCACAGACAACCCAGAGGAGTTGGAACGGTTTTTCGAAAAAGCCGTTGAAAACGGATGCGAGGGACTAGTCTGCAAATCAATAAACGAGGATGCAATTTACCAAGCCGGAGCGAGAGGATGGCTCTGGATAAAGTATAAGCGCGACTACAAAAGCGAGATGACCGACACCGTTGACCTCGTGGTAGTTGGAGCCTTTCATGGAAGGGGAAAACGAGGGGGAACATATGGAGCGTTACTTTTAGCCGCCTACGACCCAGATGAAGATGTCTTCAAAACAGTCACAAAATGCGGCACAGGCTTCACAGACGAAGACTTGGCGAAACTGCCCAAAATGATGGAAAAACATCGAATACCTCATCGACATCCGAGAGTTCAGTCCACACTTAAGGCGGATGTCTGGTTTGAACCCGTTGTGGTAATTGAAATTTTAGGAGCTGAAATAACATTAAGCCCGATTCACACATGCGCCATTGATGCCATTCGTAAAGGAAGCGGGCTGGCTATCAGATTTCCGAGATTTACAGGCAACTATAGGCTTGACAAAGCGGCTGAAGATGCAACGACAGTAAAAGAAATCGTTGAAATGTATGAAAATCAACTTAAAAAAATCGCGGAATAGTGGAACTCCTCCTTTATTATTCCAGCGTGTGACAATCTTAAACTAATAGAAAAAAGGAGAAAATTAAGGCAAGCAACGTATGGTTATTGTGTTTTCATTTAGTGGGATTTCTGAGCAATCCGCTCTTAGAAGCATTGTATTGTAATATCCAAGGTTTTCATTCAAGATGAGCTCAGGTTCTTGATACGCATAGTAGTATCCAAATTTTATGATCACCAAAGGACCACTATGATTTGTCTCAGAAGTGTCCTCTCCCAACAAAGTCTGACCAATAAGTAATATGTCGCTGTCGATCGTGTTATAGCAGAATAGAGTCTTCTTTGTAATTTCATAACCTGACGTCTCATTTTGAGCAACGTCGGTGTTTTGTTCTGTTTCTGTAAGGAAGCCTCCAGGTCTAACGTCTATAACTTTGAGGTTTGTGGAGTTGAAACGTAAACCCACTTGCCAGCCATAAACATTTGAAACATTATTTGCTGTTACAATTGCGGTGAGGTAGCCTAAAGGTTCTGGTTCAGAGGGCGTCGGAGGTGGACTTTGGAAGAACGTGGCAATAACGTTTGTAGTTACTGGTAGACCTATGCATAGGAGTAAGAGTAGCACTATTGCTTTTTTGTTATTAAGTAGTCTTGAATTTCCGGGCATTATTTTTTTCTCCCATTCTTTATGGGGGTTTGCCTCATTCAAGTAGTATAGTTTATTTTTGATAATGGCATCTGTCTTGCATAGTTCCTTTAGTCTGAGGTAAAGAGTTTTTCTAGGCAATCCAGTTATTCTAAGCAGTTCCGAAAAACTTCTCTCTCTGCTATGTAACGCCCCTAGAATAAGGCTGAAATCCGTTTCTCTGCGATTCTCCAAATTCATAGTTGTTCCACAATGTGGACATCTTACTTGAGGCATTCAGTTCTCCCCTGATAAAGCTGGGAATTCGCGTGTTTATAAACGTTGGTGTAAAAAAAACTGTTGGAGAAAAATCGTGTAAAATGCCCTTTCAGAAAATAGTTTCTTTGAAACTAACAGCAAAGTATTAGATTAAGCTTAATGAAAACTTACCACGCCAAACTTCAATCAGTAGACATAATTAAACAGGTATGAAAAAGGTTATTCAAAACCTTAACAGCTGGAATTTTCGCCAAAAACAAGAACATTCTTTTCCATAGATTATGAAGGGTGGGGGAAAGAGAAGGGAGAGAAGAGAAAGGGTTTTACTGTTATTGCGCAGGCGCAATTGGTTTTATGGCTACCTCTTTCCCCGCTTAACTGTGTGTATGATTTCCATTTATAAAGCTTTGTCATTTTACTAATAATGTAATTCTATGTGCGAGTTTTTGGAACATTTTTTGTAAATGACTTCATTTTATTTATCGAATGATAAGATACAATCCATTAGGCAACGTCATTGACCACGTTTTATGTATTAAATGATAAAAAAAATTAGAACAATTGGTTATAGAAAATTTTTCCATAAAATTAATATCTCACTAGAAAACAATTATGTTCACCCTCATATGAGGAGAAAGGAGAAATGAAAAAGCAGTTAGTATCGATATCAATGCTTCTAATGCTTCTCTTAAGCACGATGCCACTCATACTAAACGTAAAACCTGTTGAAGCTAGCGTAACTGGGCCAAGCCTAATAGTAAACGACGCTGCAAATCAAATTTATGCGACACTAGGCGCTACTGCAGGCTCAAAAGTCACAGTAAAGGGAACTGTAACGAACGTTGGTGGAAGCCCACCAGCACCATGGCTTACCGGAGTTTTCTACAGAGAAAATGTCGGTCCGGGAATTATTCCTGCAGACTTAACGTTTCTGTGGTCACTTGATGGCATTACTTGGTGGCCGGCTGGACCTGTCGTGTGTCCGACGCTTTATCCAGGCTATCAATTGGAGTTGATTGTTGGTGCTCCCAACTATTACTTACTACCTGGCTTCTCAAGCACTACCTATATCAAGACAATCGTTAACCGCCCTGCTGGCATTGGACCAACAGATATTGAAGTAATCGTCTTTGAAGATTGGGATCTTAGCCAAAGCTATACTCCAGGCGATGTCATAATCTCTGTTGGTGATTGGCCAGTAAAGATTGACTTAACCATTTGGAACACGGCAGAACTTGACCCAGCCAGCTTCTTCGACACAATTCAAGCAGCCGTAAACGCTGCAACCCCAGGACAAACAATATACGCCTACGAGGGAACTTATGACGAACAGGTAGTCATCAATACGAGCCTAACGCTCCAAGGCACCGGCAACACCACCATCATCCAGCCTTCTGGAACCGACAAATTGACCTCTCTTTAAGTCATCTGTTATGAGCTTCCAGAGCCATTGAGCTATTTTGTTGTTACCTTTGACAAGAATGTTTATGGAAGCGTCTGGAAGGTCTATCAAAATAGTGCTTATTTCGTATGGATGTTCTCTGAAAGTGTTTGTTTGTAGTATGGCGCTTGTTGTTCCATTTGCTTCATAGCGTTTTCGCATCAGCATCCAGTTTGACGAAGGCTTTTGTTTCCAGTTTTTCTGTTGAGCCTTGTGATGTGGCGGATTTTGTGCAGTTTAGGGAAATCGCTAGGCGTGAAGCTGGTTCTAGAGGCTTTAGTAAAGTGTTGATGAATGCTGTGAAGGAGTATAATCGGCGTCATGGTGAGGGTAATCCGCAGTTGAAGATTGCTACGTACTTGGATTCTGCTGCTGCTAGTCCGATGCGGGTGTTGTGTTGGCTTCACCTAGCCGGAGCTACAAGCGACGGCAAAGTTTACTGTCGCCTTTCTCAAGCTTGGATTCAGGGCCTACGCTGCTACACATGCAGAAACAACGAGCTCAGAAAGAAGTGAAGTGTGCGCTTTCAGTAACGTGAGCTAGCGCGCGCTTTTAGATGTGGAGGAAGATTATAGAAAATAGTTTCAGTAGGCATATAACTACTGCATACGTAATAGTTGTTTGAATGTTCAAGAGGATTTAAAAATGAGAATAGAAACAAGAAATGCATCACGTGCATTGGCAACAATAATGACCGTGTTTCTGCTGACCGTAACCATAGCTACAGTGTCAGTAGGTGCCGAACCAAAGATAATCAAAGTTCCAGATAATTATCCAACCATTCAAGAGGCTATTAACTCCGCACTGCCAGGAGACAAAATCATTGTTGGACCTGGCGAATATTACGGGGCAATAGTGAACAAGTCTGTCGAAATCATGGGAGAAGGCGGAGCAGTCATCGTGGATGGGCCGCCCTACGGTTTGGATTCCACAATCAACATAGGGTTCTTTCTTGAGGCATGGACCTCGAGTGGGGCAACCATAAGCGGATTTACGTTTTTTGTGGACCTGCCAGTCTTTGGTAGAGTTGTTGACGAAGTGACTGTTGAGCACAACATTATGAATGCGCCTTTCCAGGGAGTTACATGCGTGTGTGGCAACAGATGGGTCATAAGATATAATGACATAAATGGACTGACGAATCTTACTACTGGAGGATTAGGAATCTGGATCGTCTCATCTTGGATACTCAATCTTCCAGCCAATGATAATCTTGTTGCCTTCAACAAAATAACCGCGGACTTCCCTGTCAGCATCGACATCAATGCTGGCATCGCCCTGTCATCGTGGGGAGGGCAGGTGACGGGTAACAAAGTTGTTCACAACAGAATTGTGATGACAGGTTGGATTGGGTGGACATTCGCCATAGCAATGGCTGCATGGAATCAAACGCTACCTCCGCAGACGTATATGTTAGGCAACATGATTGGTTTCAACGATCTCAGAAGAAGCAGTTATGATTTCGTTTTCTGCTATCCCCCAGAATTGGTAAACTACAACGTCATCTCCAGAAATCTTGGCGAGAATCGCGCATATGATGGTGTTCCACCGCACATATTCAACCCTGCAGTCTGATGAGTGACCAAGTTTTAGTGGCAACATCTCCATAACTCCCCTCTTTTTTAGGCCACATCCGTGATCGGCAAGAGGCAGCGCGCGGGTCCTACTTCTTGATTTGTTGAACTTTGAGGTTGTCAAAGCCCAATTAAAGTGTAATCTTGGGCGCGCTACACACGCAAACACACAAATTATCCGGGTATTAGTGCGTGCCACTAGAAGATAGTTTCACAAGTGTTTTAAAGCAAAAAGAGCATGGTTTTGCACGGGTTCTATCTGTTTATGAGAAGTAGAGAGGGGAGGTGAGAGATTTGAGGAGAGTTTTGATGGTTATCGTAGCTTTGCTAGCGCTATCGATCACAGCGCCTGGAATTGTAGTTGCACCTGCAGTACGAACTGAGGTCACGGGAACTATGAGTATGACTGCAACTTGGCCAGGTGACATATATGTTCTCAAGAGTGGAATGGTGCGCCAAGTGGGTGCGGAAGCATCAGGGCCTATCGCAAGCTCGGATCCACGTTTGACCGGAGTGTTAGAGATCGTGTTATATGCTGTTTTCAGCTTGAAAACCGGGGAAGGAGTTGGTTTTGGCTCGTTCACGATCTCTGGGGCTGAGGGCACGTTTGAAGGAATGTTCACGGTGAAGGACACAAACTACATCCAATTCCAGGGTAAACTTGAAGGCCATGGTACGGCTGCTTATGAGGGTTTGCTGTTGAAGCTTGAAATGACGGGAACGGACTGGTATAGGGACGCTGATCCAGGGACAAACGGCATATTTGCAGATTTCGTGGGATACATAGCGTCTCCACAAGGTGCTTAGTTGCCATTGCGCGAGCGATACACATCAACATCATGTTTTTTTATTTTAGGCACGCTGAGGAGAGCCTAGTCTTAGGTGTTTGCTGATGGGTGAGTGTGCTGTTTGTGGTAGAGTTGTTGATCGGTTGTGTGAGTGTGTGGAGTGTGGCTGGATTGGTTTGTGACTTGTGTTTTGTGGATGCTGTAGGCTTGTGCACGGACTGTGAAGAAACATGGACAGCAGAAGAAGACCTAGACTTCCAATAAGTGGCAACGGAGCGTCTCTATACATTGTTCGAATGCCAGAAAACTGTAAAGTCATTTAAGTGCACTGTGACATATTTTCAACTATGACCGTTCCCAGCCACGAGCATATGATGCTTCCTTTCCTGAGGTTTCTTGGGGATGAAAAAGAGCATTCCTTGCGCGAGACCATCGAGCACGTTTCAGATGCGTTCAACCTGAGCAGTGAAGAGAAGAAACCTCTCTTGGTGCCTTCAATAAGCCCAGCCTTGCCAAGGTAGGTTCTCGCCCAAGCGACTCGATTATCAATAAGCAACGCGCCGCTCGGCAAGAGCTGCTTTCTCATTTTATACTCTTGGGACTCAGGCAGGAGCTTTCTGGAATGGCCAAGAGCTCGCAAGCATCATAAGCGTCGAGAACGTGGGAACCGCGGGTGTCACAGTGGAAGATCTTAAAGTGGATGGAGTTAACGTAGATGGGCTCCCTGGAGGAGCAAACTATGTTGTAGGCATCTCATATGGCGAGACCGCTGGCACCATAGACGATGTGACGGTCGTTAACATGAACAGCGTACCAATTGCCACTCGCACCTATGGGATGTGGCTGGACGCCGTCAGCACCTCAGTTTCGGTAGAGGTTGAGAATTCTCGCATCAGCTATTATAACAAGAACGGCATCACAGCGCGAGGAGCTCAGCTGACCGTTGACATACACGACAATACCATCGTCGGCCCAGGTACAATCGGGCCGGATCAGGTTCCAAACGGCATAGTCCTCGCTTTCGAGACTGGAGGCACTGTTAGCTACAACACAGTCTCCAACAATAAATATTCGGGAACAACATGGTTGAGTTGCGGCATAATGGGGTATGCAGCAAAAGACGGGGTCATAATTGAGTACAACGAGGTATACGACAATGACATTGGTATAGGTCCGAGCAGCTATAGCACTGTCCGCGGTAACGAAGTTTACGACTGCTCTCAGGGCATAGAACTAGAATGGGCAGCAGAATGCGCCTACAATGTTATCGAATACAACCAAATCCACGACAACTACTACGGAATCCACCTCTTGGGGCCTGGCTCCCCATACTACACTGGGTCTGGAGATGAACCCGGACCTGGAAACACGGCACACTACAACAATCTCTATGGCAACACTGAAGGTGTCAGAAACTGGGATTCAAGTCAGATATTCGATGCTCGCTTTAACTGGTGGGGTGACGCAAGCGGTCCAACGCATTCATCTAATCCAGGCGGCACAGGAGACGCCATCAGCGACTATGTTGATTACAGTCCATGGCTCGGCGCAACCTTTGAAACTACTCCAAGAACTTATCATGTAAACCCAACTGGAACTATTCAAGAGGCTATAGACGAAGCAAGCCCAGGCGACACAGTAATGGTGCATGAAGGCACATACAACGAAGCATTATACATAAACAAGAATATATCCATAATTGGCGCAAGCCTTCCTATAGTCCAAGGGAGCGGTTCATTCACCACTAACTATGGAACCAGAGAAGCAGTGATTTTTGTCGAGAATGCTGTCGTAACCTTGTGGCACTTGGATATCGAAGGACAGGGATTAGGCCCCGGTAAAAATTATGGAGTTATATACGAAGAGTCGATAGGAACAATCAGAGGTTGCATAATATCTCCAAATACCATTGGCGACATGGTTGGTAGCGCTATTGGAATTTGGGATGGCTCAGATGTAAGCGTCAGGGAAATGCACAGTCAAAAACTTTGGGCGAATAGGAGTGTTCTTCTATGACGGTTGTAGCGGTGGAGTATACAGCTGTATTATAGAAGGTCAAGTCTACAGCGATCAAGACTACGTTAACTATGGAATTGAAATAGAGCCTTGGAACGAACCATGCGATGTTGAAATTCTTGGAAATGACATATACAACTGCGACAATACGCATCCATCACCATCTTGGTCTTCTGCTGGCATAGTAATTGACGGATGGGTAGCTTTCTATGATCTGCCATCTTCTACGGTTGTTATGAGCTGCAACGACATTTATAACAACTACTACGGAATTGAAGTAGTCGCAAACTCGTACTCATACGCCAACTACAACAACATCTACAACAACAGAGAATACGGCGTTATCCAAGACCCCGACTACGCTGGCAACAATGTAACCTTTGACGCCCGCTACAATTGGTGGGGCGACGCAACTGGACCGTATCATGAGACAAGCTGGCTTTACATGGGACAACCCTATGGCCCGCATTACGGTTTAGGCGACGATGTCAGCGATTATGTTCTGTATGACCCATGGCTGGATTATCCAAAGCCGCTACCCAGCCCACTACTAAAAGTGGAGCCTCCAACCTACCACGCCAAGCAACTAGGCGAAACCTTCGACATCAACATAACCATCAATGGTCTAAGTTGGGCATGGAAACTTGTTGGTGTAGAGTTTAAGCTCCGCTATAACACAACCCTTCTGGAGATCGTTGAAGTATCCAACGGCACCTTCATGGAACAAGCCGGCGAAACCCTCTATTATGGCCCAATCATAGAAGAAGACTACGTTCAACTAGGAATCCTGCTAATTCCTCAAGGCACAGGAATAGGCAACTGGACAACATTCCCAAGCGGGAACGGGACCCTAGCAACGATAACATTCAGGGTTAAATATCAACTCATGGGCTTAGAAAATCCAATACTCTCATGCAACCTGACATTGTTTGACACCATACTCGGCGACACCGAATCAAACACAATCTCACACGACGTGGAACATGGATATTACGACATAGTACCAACCTCAATGGGCGATTTGAACTTCGATGGAAGAACCAACATACTAGATTGTATTATTTTAGCTGGCGCTTTTGGAACCCGCCCAAGTCATCCACGCTGGAACCCACTGGCAGACATAAACCACGATAAAGTCGTAAACATCCTCGATTGTATACTGATAGCCAATCACTTCGGAGAAGTAAGGCCAGATCCTTAAATAAAACATCAGAAACAACCTCAACTCCCCCCTTTCTTTATTATGTTGAAAAGTTGTTGCGTCCACGCAAAGGAAATGAGAGCTGCTTAGCGCAACTATACTAACTTACGTTATAGAAGAAAGTCACAAAAAATTTAAGGGTTAATGATAACATAAACTTCTGTGCCCAAGATTAAGAGGAGAAAGGAAAATGAAAAAGAGAATAATCAGTCTTCTAATGTTGACATTAATTCTCATGAGCACGTTAAGCATAGCATTTACCGCAAAGCCATCATTGGCAGAAAACGATGAAAACGGTATTCTCGGTAAGGATTTTCCGGAAAGTTTTGATAAAAACCAGCGAAATGTTTTTGAAAGTAAACCAGATGCCAGTCAAGAGGAGACTTTAGAAAGCCCCAGTCAGACTTCGCGCGATAGCGGGGATAAATGGGACTTCAACAGCACAAGCGAATGGAGCAAATTCGCCTACATAGACGGCAATAAGACTAGACTAATAGTTGGAGTCGACAGCGAGGAACCTACCAGCTTCCTTGAACTAGAGAAAATAGCGGCTAAACACCAAGCTGAAATTGTTAACACTGTTTCAATTGGAGGCCAAGTTAGGGCGGCGGTTGTCGAGCTTTTATTAGCGTCGGTGACGGCTTTTGTAGAAGAGGTACACACTGTAGGGTTAGCAAGCTACGTAGAGCCCGACATGAAGGTTCAAGCTCAATTTGTTCCAAACGACCCATATTGGAACCTGCAATGGGGGCCGCAGAAGATAGAGGCGGATTGGGCATGGAACACAACGGTAGGCGACCCCTCAGTTCTTGTAGCTGTTGTCGACACAGGCATCGACTACACCCACCCTGACCTTGCAGCAAACTATGTCGCCCTGGGCTACGATTGGGTGAATATGGATGCTGACCCTTGGGATGATCACGGCCACGGCACTCACTGCGCAGGCATAATTTCAGCTGTTTTAAATAATGGCATAGGCATTGCTGGGCTGGCGCAAGTTCGGATTATGGCTGAAAAAGTTTTAAACAACGCTGGCGGGGGATACTGGGACTGGATTGCAAATGGCATCATAAACGCGACGGACAGCGGAGCTGACATAATTAGCATGAGCTTAGGAGGGTATAGCGACAGCGAACTAGTACATGAGGCCGTTAGGTATGCTTATGACGCCGGAGTGCTGGTGATCGCAGCTGCAGGAAATGACAATACAAACATGAAGCTGTATCCAGCAGGCTACGACGAAGTCATCGCTGTGGCTGCGACAGATCAGTATGACAGCAAAGCTTCATTTTCAAACTGGGGTGAATGGATTGAACTAGCCGCACCTGGAGTCTCCATACATTCAACGGTTCCTTGGGGTTATGAGTCTTGGAGTGGCACTTCCATGGCTACTCCGCATGTTTCGGGCGTGGCTGCCCTTGTATGGAGCCGCTATCCAAACAAGACACGAGATTGGGTGAGGCTGTGGCTACGATACACCGCTAATGACTTGGGCGACCCTGGTTTCGACGTATACTATGGATATGGAAGAATAAACGCGAGAAAGGCTGTGGAGCAGACTCCGGCAGCCCATGAAATGATAGCTTATGAATGGAGAACCCCGCCCTATGTGGAACCTGGTGCTTTAGCAATCGTAAACGCTACTATACTTAATTTCGGAGATAATGACGAAACCGATGTATCAGTGCAACTGCTAGCAAACGACACCGTGGTAGACTCTACGTTGATAGGCTCCCTTGCCAGTGGGAACTCGACATCAGTTAGTCTCACATGGAATCCAACAGTTGAAGGATTATACAACGTTACGCTTTACGTGGTGCCAGTGCCCGGCGAAACAAGTGTGGAAAACAATGTAGTCTGGAAATATGTCTATGTTGGATTTCCGTTGAAGGCTGTTGTGTTGCATTCTGCAGGCAACATTCAAGGCAACATAATCACTAATTGGCAAGTGCTGAACAATGAATGGCATATGTTTGGCGACACCATGGTCTACATTGATTATACGACTTTAAACAAAGAGGTTATCACCTACGAGGATATTGCCTCGACAGAAGCAGATGTTTTGATTATTTCGTGTGCCTACGATCCTGGGATGGGGTGGCAGTTCATAGACTCTGAAATCGAAGCAATCAAACGATATGTTCTTGAGGGGCACGGTCTAATAGCCACGGCGGGAACGCTTTATTACTGGGTTCCAAACAACAACAAGCTTGCACCACTGTTTGGGATGAACGAAACCGCAACGTGGAGTGCAACGCAAACGGATCTTTTGCATCTAGTGAACACAACGCATCCTATCTTCGCTAATGTTCCAAACCCGCTGGTTTTTCCACAAGTCGGAACTGCACTTCCTTTCGACGGGCGATGGGATTCAAACGAATTGGTGGAGGGCAAATATCTTGCACTTGGGCACTATCAAGAAAGCGCAATAGTCACGTACAGAGGCTTAGTGTACATTTCTCCATGGCTAGAAGTTATACCAGCCTACTATCACCATCACCTGCAACTACTATACAACGCCATAACATGGTCACGTTACCAAAAGCCTCAACATGAACTAGGCGTGTCTTTGGAAGCGCCGGAAGCGCTTAAACCAGGCCAATCTGCGTTATTGAACGCGACCGTTTCAAATATGGGATTGAGTAACGAAACCAATGTAGAACTCCAATTATTAATTAACGATGCTATCGTTGACTCAACCACGATTCGAGAGCTATGGGCTGGAGATTCTTACACCCTTGGCCATCTTTGGACTCCAACTATTGAAGGAATATACAACATAACAGCTTATGCTTTTCCGGTGTATGGCGAAGATGACATAACAAACAACGTCAAATCAGTAAAAGTCATTGTTTCTACTCTTATTGTGGCTTTGTTTCAGAATTGGAACCCGTGGGACTATCCATCAAATGAGGAAGCTCTTGACCGTTACGGCGTTCCCTATGTTGTGTTTAGTTCAAGCGATTTTGGCAGAGTTAATTTAAGCACTTTTACAAAAGTAGTCATCGCTTCGGACCAGGATCAGGCCTTCTACGATGGCATGGATACTTATCGATGGTGGTTTGAGGATTACGTGAATAATGGTGGCATATTGGAGATTCATGCGGCAGACGGAGGCTGGCATGGTGGACGATGGGTGGGTCCGCTCCCTGGAGGGTTGCAGTGGGCCAGTTACTATGGGCAATATGTTACTGTTGTGGATCCAACGCATCCCGTGTTGACCACGCCTAACATGATCACCGAAGCGGAACTTGACAATTGGAATTATGCAGTACATGGATACTTCAGTGTCTATCCCGCAGATGCTCATATCATAATAATTGAAGATTCCACAAGAATGCCAGCATACTTAGAATTTGGATACGGGTCAGGCTTCATAGTCGCTTCGTCCCAAACGCTTGAATGGGCCTACAAGCGCCGCCTCAGCCTAATACTAGAAAACAGTTTACTCTACATGCCCAAAAAATATGAACATGATGTCGCCGTAACTTTAAAGGCTCCAGCCTCTCTTGAGCCCATTAATTCGGTGCTGCTGAACGCAACTGTCCGCAACTTTGGATTGAACAATGAGACTAGTGTTGAGCTACAATTAATGATTAATGGCACTATTGTTAATTTCGTCGTCATTCCCGAACTACTCGTAGGAGAGTCTTATAGGCTAAGCTATCTTTGGGTCCCAACTGTTGAAGGAACATACAACGTGACAGCCTATGCACCTCCAGTGCCTGGTGAAGAGGTCATGGAGAATAATGTGGCAACCCAGATGGTGCGTGTCCGATGTGCACCAAAACTCTTAGTTATCGATACTCCGGTGCCTGAGGACACAGGTGTTCTTGATAGATTAGGATACGAATACACATTAGTCTCACCAACTGAATTCGCTACAGTCGACCTTTACAGGTTTAACATCCTATTCGTTGGTTGGACGCCAGGAGATGATGTAGTCAATGCGTTGGTTGCCCGCGCATCGGAAATCGCAGGTTGGGTGGCTGCTGGCAACGGAATTGTTGCCCTGTCAGAGTTCTACGAGAGCAATAGGTGGGCATGGCTCCCGTTATGGGTTAACTCGTACGGATATACTGGAGACAATGTTCACATTCTCGATCCAACCCACCCTGTGCTGTTCAATCTGACCGACGCTGAACTTAGCTATTGGTCGTTCTCATATCATGGCTACTTCTACAGCTATCATGCAGATTGGACGGCGTTGGCTCAGGGAATAGAAGCTGGCTACTCCATCACGTTGGCGGCAACGTACGGCAGTGGACGAATTGTGATAACTGATCAAGACCCAGACTTTCACTTTTACTACAACGATGTACTTGGAGCCGGGAAGCTTTTAAAAAACATGATCGAATGGGCTACACCATACATTCGATATCAGCATGACCTTGCTTTGACTCTAGAGGCTCCAGCATTCTTGGAGCCTGATACTTCAGTTATGCTTAATGCGACTGTTCACAACCAAGGACTAAACAACGAAACCAACGTGGAGTTGCAGTTGATGATTAATAGCACCGTCCTTAACTCTGTGATAGTTCCAGATTTGTTAACTGGGCAGTCTTTTACATTCAGTTGTCTGTGGACTCCAACAATAGGGGGAACATACAATGTTACAGCATATGCACCTTCGGTACTTAACGAAACCTACACAGCAAATAATGTTGTAAGCGAGATGGTGCATGTTCGCTATCCGCCAAGACTCTTAGTGGTCGATACGCCTTGGCCTGAGGATACTGGTGCCCTCGACATGTTGGGATACAACTATACTTTAGTCACGCCAGCTGAATTTGCCACAGTTGACCTGTATCAGTATAACGTTTTGTTCGTTGGATGGAGCCCAGGAGACGCTGTGGTTGATGCGTTGCTTGCCCGTGCATCAGAGATAGCAGATTGGGTGGCTGCTGGCAACGGAATTGTTGCCCTCTCGGAGTTCTATGAGAGCAATAGGTGGGATTGGCTCCCGTTATGGGTTAACTCGTACGGATTTGCTGGAAACAATGTTCAGATTCTCGACCCGACCCACCCTGTTATGTTCAGTTTGACCGACGCTCAACTTAGCAATTGGGGCATGTCCTACCACGGATTCTTTGTCCACCATGTTTGGAAGGCATTGGCATGGGGTATAGAAATCTCAGCGCCGATTACGCTAGCAACCACATATGGCAGTGGACGGATCGTAATAACCCAACAAGACCCAGACTGGCACCTTTACTATGAAGACAGAATAGGAGCCGAGAAGCTTCTAACAAATATGATCGAATGGGTTATCCTATATCGTCCTCCTCCCGTTCGATACGAACACGAGCTCGTGGTTTCATTGAGGGCGCCTCCACGTCTTAAGCCTAACACCCCGACAATTCTTAAAGCAACGGTTTATAACGATGGGCTAAGTAACGAAACCGGTTTAGAATTGTATCTACTAATTAATGGTAGCATTGTTGCCTCTGCAATGATTCCCGAATTGTTAGTCAATTCCTCCTATGTGCTAAACTATCTATGGACCCCAACAGTTGAAGGCATATATAACGTGACAGCTTACGCACCTCCAGTTCACGACGAGGCTATCACAAAAAACAATGTTGTGATGATGAGTGTTCAGGTGTTCACCGTAACAGGAACATACATTTCTATAGACCCTATACAAAGCATAGTAATACGTGATGAAGTCTTCACGATAAACATAACAGTCACTGATGTCTCAGATCTCTATGGATATGAGTTCAAGCTGTTTTATAAAAACGACATCTTAGAAGGACGTGGCGTTACGCTTCCAGCAGGACACTTTCTGACGCCTGAAATTGATCCGCGCAACATATACGTGTGGATAAATGAGACTAACAACGCATACAATGCTACACATGGTTGTATACACTTTGCATTCTCGTTGTTCAATTATGTAGGCAATGAAACGGGGAAAACTGGAAGCGGGATATTGGTGACAGTCCAATTCAAAGCTAGAGAATTAGGTAACTCCATATTAGACCTCTGTGAAACGATACTCGCGGATCCAGAGGGGGAGATCATTTCCCACAGTTCCCTTGACGGTTTAGCGGAGGTTGCAATGACTATTCCGTTAATGCGTGATGTGGCGGTAATTAGCGTTGTTCCATCCGTAACAGAAGCTTACGCAGGCTGGATGATTTCTATCAATGTTACGGCTAAAAACGTCGGGAACTCAACTGAAACCTTCACCGTCACCGCCTACTACGAGAGCACACCTATAGAAACAAAAACCGTTTTTGATCTACATACTGGCGAAGAGATGACTTTAACATTCTGTTGGAACACTACAGGTCTGCAACTTTACGTCAATTACACAATGTGGGCTGAAGCCAGCGTTGTTCCTGGAGAAACTGATCAAGATAATAATGTCTTCATTGATGGTTATGTTAAACTCAAAATGGTAGGCGATGTGAACAATGACAAAACCGTTAACATATTAGACTGTATTTTAGCCTCATCTGCTTTCGGCTCTTACCCAAGCCATCCAAAATGGAATTCACTAGCCGATATCAACAGAGACAACAAAATAAACATTCTTGACTTCATCCTAATCGCAAACAACTTCGGAAATAAGTACTAGCCCCTCCTTTCCCCTTTTTATAGAGAGGAGTAAAAGTCAATCAAATACCGACAATAGTTTGAGAATAAGTGTTGTCCCGATTTCTTAACATAAAATTAGACAGAGCTTAAAAAATTTATTAGGTTAAATATCTTGAGTATTTTCTACGCCGGAAGTAAAGCTTCTGCGCTTTTCTAAGATAACACATGAACCCTTTTCTTAACTAGCTTTTTACTCTTTCCGCTCTTCAGCCCAAACAGTGATACAGCTCCTCCGACCACTATTAGACTAACTCCTATGGGAAGAAGAGCAATGTAAGGATACTCCGTTATTATTTTTATTTCAGTTTTATAAAGTGTGAGAGAACTTGGCGGGTCTTCTCTTGGGGGCCAAATATCCTCTACCTTTACGGTTGCGGTGTATGTGCCGTTAAATAGAACAACTCCACCTATCACTCTCTCTTCAAGAAATGGAGTTGGCACGAGCAAACCACCTTCGTTTTGCGTGACATTAAGAAACCACTCATATATATTCCCCTCTGTCTCAGTCAGCCCGTATTCCATATCGAATTTTGTTACGTTACCCCTTGGGTCAACGAAGTCAATAAATACGTATAAAATGCCGGGATCTTCAAAATACCCGAACGGCCAATCACGGCCTACTCTGATCTCCAGAAATATTGTATCTCCCGCTATAAACTCGCTCGAGACGCTTGGTTGATCGTTAACACCTTTAACTTTAACCTGAGTTGGAACGATTCTCTTGTTGTTTATGTTATAGCGGGACACCATAATAATCCCTACAAGTATGAGAATCAGTCCGAAGGCAAATACCCACTTCTTCATTTTTCTTCATATGAATAAAACTGGCGTTTCCTATAAACCTTTAGAAACTAAAAACACGCATTCAGGTTTTCTGTACACATGTACCAAAAGCTGGCGGTTCACATTGGGTCTAATAAAAAAAGGCTTTCACAACCCTCTTGCTGATTATGCTCCAATATTAATGGTAGCAATGTTAACTGTATGCCCCTTCTACATGCATGATTAAAAATCCTGAAATCGAAAATAGTAAATCCTTAATCTCAATAACAGGGCAACTATCCTTTGCTTACACCTAAAAGCTAAATGTTGATCTAACCAATGATTCCGCTTGTCACTGCTATGTCCGATAGATGAGATGATGAGACGGTTTCTTTTCTATGAATTTTGGAGAGGTGATTCTTCGGTCTCATTCTCAGGGATTTTTAAACTTGAATCATTTAAATTGTTCTCCATTCTGCGACTAAGTCAATGGTTATTGAAGACTGAGTATCGCGGTTATATTTCAACGTTTGTGCAATAGTTTTGTGTCTCCTTTATCGCTGTTTTCGTAATAAAAATAACTAGATGTATAAAGATGACAGTAGTATGCAGACAGAAATAACATCCAAAAGAATTTTATACTGATTTTTGGAGTAATTGATTGGGAAAGAAGTTGGCCTCGATCCTCAAGGAAAAGTGGCTATGGTATATAATACTTGCTTTAATCTTGATACTGGTCATGCCGTTGGTGGTGATATGGATGATTACGTATTTCCCACCCGAACTAAAACTCGTAGCCACAATCCTGCTAATCGTTGGTTGGGGAGTCGCCGCGGGCTATAGAGACTGGGTTGTCCACAAGCGTAAAGAGGAGAAACAGAAGAGAGAACAGGGCTAACTAACCTGACGGTTATCTTAGGCTAGTGTTTCGTAAATACTCCAAGCAAGACTGCAAAAATGATTATGACAGATATGAACATGAATACTAGCTCCGGCGGCTCTATTGAAAATTGAATGGCGCCTGGTAGCTGAGGAACAGGGAAGATCGGTAACGCCGATGATGATGTGCCGCTTGGCGTTCCAAACGCTTTTACAAAAACAAGCTGGTTTGTCAGCCAGTAGATAGACCCTCCTATGAATACGGCTCCGAGAGACTTGCCTAGAGAAACATCTAAACACTGTTTGAGGCCTATCACCAGTGCCAGAATCATCCAAAGATTCGTTACCGAAAATAGGACAAGAGGCCAACCCGCTAGATTAGGCTTACTTGTAAACATGAATGGCATAAAAAATTGCAGCGAAATGGGCACGTAGGCGAAGGCGATCACCCGGCCTATTTTTTCGAATTCACTTTTAGAGCCAATAATCTTCACGCCAATGATATACATTATTCCTGAAAGAATGATCCATTTAATCACTGCGATGCCAACAAATGTTATTGGGAGTACGAGTATTTGCTGATCCCAGAGTATGTCGCCAAATAGTGTAATTCTCATGGATGTGCTGATGGGAGTTGTAGCGTCCAATATTTTTCCAGCGTTAAAGGAGTACCACCCTATTCCTAACCCGCTTAGGATGTTAACGAGAATTATAGTGAACGCCGCTTGTTTTAGAGCTTTGAGTTCCTCAATGAGTGAACTATAAACTTTTGAATCCAGTCTGGCAACTCTGACAAATTTGCCAAGGAAGGTTTGTCTGGCGGGTTTAGGCCATTCGTACATCATTCCACCTCCAAAAATCGCTAGAATTAGGCCTATAATGAATCCACCGCCGGCAGGAATGCTTAGGATAGAGAATACTATTATTAGTGTTCCAAGAGTTTTCCGCTTTATCGGTCTTATGTAGAACATTAAAGCACTAAACAAAACGATCGCAGCGAATATAAGCCATAAAATTATTAATGCTCCTTCAACGAATCCTCGAAACCCAAATGATATTCGCCACCAAAGAGGGGCTTCGCTTGACAGAACCTGTTCAGGAGCGATTGAACCTGAAGAAACAATCACAGGCGCCCCATTCAGTGCAATAATTAATTCATTAATTAAAATTAGGACGGCGCCTAGACAAGATAAGAGAAAGGCTTTAGTCGGCTTTTCTTCCTTCATCCCTCATTCCTCATGAGTTTTGTATGCTATGAAATTTGACGATATTTAAGGCTTTACTCCTTAACGAAAATTTTACTAATCAATGCGGCAGCTATAAAAAGAAACAGTGAAGCGGTGAAGACCAGAAACCATCCACTTGCTGGACCCCACATCCAAAAGTTTCCATCGCGCGCCCATGCTGGGAACTCTGATGAACTTGGTATTTTTGTAGATCCCCAAAAACCGGTGATGTCTTTTGGTTTAACCAAAAGGGTTTGATTTAACCAAGAGGGAGGGTTATCAGGAACCAATGTTGAAGGGATTACAGAAGTAAGTTTGGTGGCGACCGTTGGTAACATACCTGAAATGTAGAGAGGTGTTATAAAAAGTAGAAGTGCTGCAAGTGATGTTACCAGAGTGGCAAATCGTTGCATCGGCTTTCCTCGAATTGAAATTATCACCAATACTAGTGAGACAAGTGACAGCACTAAACCAGCTACCATAAGTGCGAATGTGGAATTAAACACTGAGGCGATTGCATTCAAGTCTTCTTGGCTTTTTGTTAGATTGGCAATAGGCATGGATGTTAGTTGCGTGTCGTTTCTTATGGTTCTGCTTGCGGTCACAACTTGTAGAAGTCCATAATCCGCCCTAGCGGTTCCGTTCATGGCCATCTCTGACTCCGGAGACATCCTAATGCTCCACCAAGGCAAGTAGACGCTTAAAATCGTGAAGATAAGAGCGATCAACATAAGTACGATTGTAGGAGTCCACTTTTCAATTTTCATATACATGGCTCCAGTTTTCTCCATAAGTTCTTTTGTCCACTTTATAAGGATTTTGCAACGTATCAGGAGTATAAGTGGCACGCTACAGATCGGCGTTTTCCAACTTCGATCAATGCGGGCTCCTTAGTGCGGCATATATCTCCAATGTATTGTGGGCAACGTGTGTGGAATCTGCATCCGGAAGGCGGATTAATGGGGCTGGGAATTTCTCCTTTTATTACCACCTCGATGCGTGCTGACGTTGGATCGGGCACCGGAACTGCAACCATTAAGGCTTTCGTATAGGGATGTAGGGGTTCTTGCACGATGTCTTCTACATCTCCTCTCTCCATTATCTTACCTAGGTACATTACTGCTAGTCGGTCGCATGTGTGTCTGGCTAAAGCTAAATCGTGAGTTATATACAAAATTGATACGTCATATTTTTCCCTTAGATCTATCATTAGGTTTAAGACCTCTGCTCTAATCGAAGCGTCAAGCATAGATACTGGTTCGTCTGCAACTATGAATTCAGGGTCAAGTATGAGTGCTCTAGCTACAGCGACTCGTTGCCTTTGCCCCCCGCTGAGCTCGTGTGGATATCTGAGAAGAAATTCTTCTGGAGGAATTAATTCCACATCTTCGAGGACTTTGCTTACTCTACTTTCTACATCGCCGCGATATCCTTGAACCCTCAAGGGTTCTGATACTATATCACTGATAGTCATTCGTGGGTTTAGGGATTCGTACGGGTCTTGGAATATTATCTGAATTTTGCTGCGTATTCGTTTAAACTGTTTTTCAGGAATTTTTGTAATGTCTTTATCATGGAGGTATATCGTTCCACTTGTAGGTTCGATTAACCTAAGTAACAGTCTTCCAGTAGTTGTTTTTCCACTGCCGCTTTCGCCTGCTAGACCAAATATTTCTCCTTTTTTTATGTCGAAGCTGATTTGGTCTACGGCTCTTACGAACAGTTGTTTTCTTGAAAAGAGGGTTTCAAAAAATCCTAATCTTACGGGAAACCATTTTTTTAAATCTTCAACTTTTATTATGGTTTCTTTCATGAGAACCTCTCCCTATTTCTTTTGAACTAAGTGGCATGATACATAATGCCCTTTTCCTACGTCCAGAAATTCGGGTTCTTCTTTTCTGCATATATCCATGGCATATAGACACCTTTCATGAAATCTACATCCACTCGGCGGGTTTAATAGATCTGGTGGGGCTCCTGGAATGGAGACCATACGGATCCTAGCAGCTTTGATGCTTGGGAAAGCCCCTATAAGGCGTTGCGTATATGGATGTAATGGTTCTTTAAAAATTGTTACGACGTCTCCATACTCTGCAATTTTTCCAGCGTACATGATAGCGGCTCTCTCGCATGTTTCAGCTATGATCGATAGGTCATGGGTTATTAGTATCATTCCCAAGTTTAGTCTGCGTTTTAACTCTTTTAGAAGTTTTAATACTTGTGCTGCTACTATTACGTCGAGAGCTGTGCCGGGTTCATCTGCGATTAGAAGTTTTGGGCTGCATGATAAAGCCATGGCTATCATGGCGCGTTGTTTCATTCCTCCACTGAACTCGTGGGGATAGTTGTTTGCTCTAGTAGGATCAACTCCCACCATCTCCAATAGTTTTTCTGTTCTTTCTAGTGCCTCTCTTTTATCAACATCCGGCTCATGGAGTGTGATAGATTCGACTATTTGGTCTCCAACTTTGTAAACAGGGTTCATTGCGTTCATGGCTCCTTGAAACACTATCGAAATTCCTTTCCACCTGATTCTTTCTCTTATTTCACTGTCGTCAAGTTTAACAAGGTCTTCGCCCTCGAAGAGTATCTTTCCTTCCATTATTTTGCCGTTCCATGGCAAGATTCTAAGAATTGATAGCGCGCAAGTAGTTTTGCCACATCCAGATTCTCCTGCCAGTCCTACTGCTTCTCCTGTCTCTACTTGGAAAGAAACTCCGTCTACAGCTTTGACGGCTCCTCTAAGTATAGTGAAGTAGGTTCTTAAATTTTGAACGTCTAGGAGGGTCATTTGATGGATCTTCCTACATCGTTTTGAGTCATTTACACAGCCTGCAGATTTTATTATTGTGAGATAGGGAGTGATAGATATAAGTTTTTGTGAGTTTGTTCACCGTAATATTTTTTTGATACTTCAATTATCTTTTCATGAAATGGGGGTCCCAAATGCAAACAAAGTGGACGGGGAAGAACATAAATCTCGATTTATTAAGTGATCAAGTTGAACGTTTCTTTTTAAATAAGGGTTTTAAAACCTTAAAAGAGAAATTGGCGGATGGCTACAATGTTTTAGGAGTATTGATTCGTTCTAACGGTAAGCGTGAAAGTATACGTGTAAAAATTTTTGGGAATCCGGATGAATTTGTAGTGGAATTTGCGTCTGCCCAGCCTTCGCTTGCATTCAGATTGTTGGCTCCTATCGCAACACTCATGGGGGCAGGCGTTTTTGTTCTTCGAGATTTGAAGTCAAGAGAAGCCTACGAAAAATTAGAGAGAGAATTTTGGGCTTATGTAGATGAGACTGTTTCCAATATCGTTGATTCGTCTGAACATGTACGTTGAATAGATTAGTGCGTAGAGATCATCGTCTCATTCTAAGTTTTGGATTGAGTACCTCATCGAGGGCGTATCCAAGTAGGACGAAAGAGATGGCGAGCAATGCTATACAAAGTCCTGGTGGAACCACCCACCACCAATTTTGGATTGCTCCGGCTCTAAACTGAACGTCATAGAGCATTCTTCCCCAGGACATTCTGTAGGGGTCATAGAAGCCAAGAAAACTTAGAGCTGCTTCTGCCATGACGTTGCCTGGTACTGTAGTTGCCAGTGAAACGTATGTCAAGCTCATCACGTTTGGCACTATATGTCTTATTATGATGTATCCTTTTCCCGCTCCAACGGCTTTGGCAGCTTCGATGAAGGGTCTTTCTTTTATGGAGAGGACCTGTGATCTTACGACTCTGGCGAAGCCATTCCATCCAAGTAAGCCTAGTAATATAATGAGGTTCTCAATTTTTGTGCCTAGAACTGCCACCAATACTATTAGAAGTGGCAATCCTGGCAGTACGAGGAGCATGTCGTTGAATCTCATCAGGACTTCATCTACTATTCCACCGAGATAGCCTGCCACAAGACCTACAATTAATCCTATCACTATGGCGAGTACTGCTGAGAGTACGCCGACGTAGAGAGATATGCTTGTTCCATATAGGAGTTGTGTGAATAGGTCTCGTCCGTAGGTGTCTGTTCCCATGAGTCCCCAGCTTGTGCCTAGAATTTTGAAGTCTATGTCGTCGATGTAGATTGTTGAGTAAACTGGTTTGTTTTTGTCCTTTTCGTCTTGAAAGGTTATCTCTACGCCGTATCTATATTTACCCGGTTTTTTAGTAAACATTGCCTGGGCTGGATTTACGCCCCTAAACAACCCTTGACAGATTGGAGCGTTAAAGCTGTCTAGATCGCTACTCACGATCCACCAGTATCCGATATACCTATAAACCGTTCCATCAACCTCGATAGAGACTGTCTCCGGATTATCCATGAATCCTGGCACGTAAAATATTTGTGGAACTGGCCATATCGTCCATTTTTGTCCAGTGTCTACCTGCTCAAAAATCACGTTTATCCTAACGGGGACATAGAAGAGGGTAATATTTGCATAGTACCAATTTGATCCGGTTTCGTTCCACAATCTTTGCGTCCTAAGATATCCCGTGCCGTTCACGAAGAATGCTATTCGCCCCTGGAATTTTTTTGGCATACCTGAGTAAGGGAAGTCGTAATCTTTGTAGATGTAGATTGAATGATCTCCGTAAAGTTTTCCAACCTCGTTTCGTTCAAACGCTATATCTAGGCATCCCGGCGTGCTTGCTCCTTCGTTTGGGTCGAATTGAATAGTAATGTTTGGCGACTTTGTGTAGCCCCATTCACCGATCATGCTAGAATTAATTGCTGGAGGATTTTTGAAGCCAGGGTCGTTCACAACCCACATGTTCTCGCTTAAATCAGGTTGTCCGCCTAGTGCAGGTGGGAAGTATCTAAGCCAAGTTGGTGCCGCGGTACCTCCAGCTAGGCCTTCTGATAAGATGGGATCGTAGGGTGTTAGGAAGGGGGCACCTGCGGCCATCACTAGGAATATGATAAGAATGGCTAATCCGGCTATTCCCTTGGTGTTGCGTAGGAAGATATTAAGGAACCGTTTGAGTCTTATAGCTGCAAATTTGGCTTTCTCTTTGGAAGCTGACATTTTTGTCACCCGTACTTGATTCTGGGGTCAATTATTCCATAGAGGATATCTGCTATGAAATTTGCTATGATGACACACAGTCCTATAACGTAGAAGAGGGCTTGTAGGATATTGTAGTCTAAAAAAGATATTGACTTGTAAATAAGTGTTCCGAGTCCTGCCCATGTGTAGACTGTTTCGGTGATTATTGCCCCTGAAAACATGAACCCTAGACTTATGGCTGCGCTAGTTATCAAGGGCAGGGAAGCATTCTTTAGTGCATGTTTATACAAGACATTTCTTTCAGCGACTCCCTTTGCCCGCGCAGTGACTATGTAGTCTTCTGTAAGGGCTTCCAACATAGTCGCTCTGGTTAGAAGGAGAAAGGCTCCATACTGAAAGAGGGTGAGGGTTGCCATGGGTAGGATCAAATGTGTTATGCGTCCACTGAAATACCTTAGGGTTTCTCCTAGGTTGACTGAGAAAACTGTGTTCGGGAGGGAACCCGATATCGCCAGTGGTTTGGGTGGGTTTGTGATCCAACCGCCTGGCGTGACGTGACCAATTGGCAGCCACCCTAGTGTGGTGAAGAATATTAGGATGAACATCATGCCCATCCAGAATACGGGCAGTGAGTTGAAGGCCATGGAAATGGTTACGTTTGCGGTGTCAAATAATCCTCCTCTTTTATAAGCCGCCAAAACGCCTAGAAAAACTCCTATTACTATTGCTAAAATTACTGATCCGCCCATTAAAAGTATCGTATTTGGCAAGTACTCTTGTATCTTGGTACTAACAGGAACGCCCTGCGCAACTGTCATCGATTCCCCGAACTGCCAAGTAAACATGTTAACCACGTATTTTGCGTATCGTACATGAATAGGGTCTCCAATGCCCCATAGGTCTCTGAGTAGTTGCTCTTGACGTTGACGTTGCTCTGCACCCCATACCGCTCGGGGGTTTACGAAGAGTTCTGTGGGATCTCCTGGTAATAACATGAATATAATGAAGTTGAGAGTGATTACGAAGAATATGAGGACAACCGAATATACTATTCTCCTCGCTATGTATGCCCTTAAGCCCATTTCGAAGCCTCGAATTTTACTGTTCACAATTTGGTATTTAAGTTTTGACCCGGTTTTTTCTTATGTAACATTTTTCCATAAGACTTTTAAACCTCTCTGTGCTGACATATAAGTGCCGTTAGAGAAAGGAGAGAGAAGAAAAAATGAATACGAAGATAGCGTTTGTTGGACTTCTTAGTATAGCTTTGCTGCTTTTGAGCTCGGCACCGTCATTTGCATGGGTTTACCCTGAATGCAATGAAGACCTCAAGTTTGAGAGGTTTGGACCGAGAGTGGATCGGCTTATCATTAGGATGTATGCCACTGACGTTCTTTGTTTCACAGCTATGGAGAAGGGCCAGTTTGACATAGTAGACTGGAGTTTACTCCGGTACTTCATAGACAGGTGGGGCACAAATAACGCGACTCTCAAAATTATTCCATTTCCACCGCCGGGTAGCGAAAGAGGCTACTACCTTTGGGATATTAACAACAACCCGTATCCAAAGCTGATGGATGACAGTCCGAACCCAGCGTTTCCCAGCGCTACCAGCGAGGCGAGTTTCAGACATGCATTAGCCCACTGTGTGAACCGAGCGGATATCGTAGCTAACGTCACCGAAGGGCTTTCAATTCCGATGTACACCCTGATCCTGCCTTACATGGCTTATTGGGTACATCCTGACATAAGGCCTGGCGGGGCGTTAGAGTCTTTAACGCATCCGTTTAACGTGACAATGGCAGCCGAAATACTGACAGATGACGGCTTCATATACAATGCGAGCGAGTATGCTTGGAGGTATTGGGACGGCAAGCCTAAGGCAGACGGCACCACTTATCCGAAAAATGGGAAATATGATGCCGGCGAAGAGTTCAAATTAGTAATCTATGGAAGGTCTGATCATGCGTGGCGAAACGACATGGCAGCTAGGCTGAGTGTAATATTAGGGGCAGGTCCAATAAAGATTGATGTCGACCTCCACCTGGTCGACAGAGCCACATGCAGTGCAAAGGTTATGATCGAGAAGAACTACGACATGTACACTGGCGGCTGGATCTTCATGGGTCCAGAACCAGACTACCTATACGACCTATACCATATTGCAGGGTACTGGCACCCAGGTAGACCCAATAACTACGGCCACTACAACATCACGGCATACCAACCATACGCAGAGATAATCAAGTTTCCAGGGAACAAAACGACGGCAGAAATGAGAGACGCTTGCTTGCGGGCCCAAGAAGAGTGGGCAGCACCAACCGCCGTCGGCGCCATACCTTGCATGTCAACAGCATCTCCAAAAGCCATTTCTAGGGCCTACACTGGAGGCAACGGCGGCGTAATGACCGCGCCAGATGACGGACAAAACAAGTATAGAGGCCTCATGTGGAAGGGCATAGTTAACGAGCTTGGCTTCGGAGAGAACAGCTACTGGACGAAACTTAACGCTCACCCAGCCGGCTACGAGATAGGCGACGGCCAAAACATGACCCTGTACTACGGATGGAAAGTCTCAGACGTGGAACAACTAAACATCATATACGCAAGCTGGTACTGGGACATGGAAATTCTAGGCAATATCTACGACACTTTGCTGATGCGTGACCCCAACACACAAGCTGATTTCATACCGTGGCTGGCGAAGAAAGTAGACATGTTCGAATGGACTGACCCCGCAGATGGTAAGATTAAAACAGGAGTCAAGGTCACGCTAAGACCTGGAATCAAGTGGTCAGACGGTTATGATCTAACAGCTGACGACGTGGTGTTCTCGTTCATGGACGTTTCATACACGCTGGCGAAACGCGGCTTACCAGAGCCTTGGTTCAGCTCCTACGTGTACCCAACAGCCAAGAGCGTCTACAAGGTTGACCCGTGCACCGCTGTCATACTGTACAACTACAGATCCACCTGGGCGAAAATGTGGGTTGGAATAGCCGTCCCGATCATACCAAGGCACATATGGAAGGACATCCTTGAAAAAGGCGACGCCGACTTAATAACACGCACTATACCGGGACCAGACCCCAACTACATAGGCACAGGGTCCTACAAGCTCGTTGACTACGCGTCAGGTGACCATGCGACGCTCGTGAGGAACCCGCTGTTCTTCCACTCATGCCCAATGGACGTTGACCCTCAAATAGATGCGCCAGAGAAATACAAGGGTCTACAAGTATTCCTACCAGGCACGGCGGCTGCTGACCTCAAGTTCACCCTACAGATCCAGAACATGTTCATGAACCAATGCCACGGAAGCATACTCTGGATAGACAAATACGTCTACTTCAGCAACGCGTCAGGAGAACACCTCCTACCAGGCTATCCGGAAAACATTCACCTGCCAGGCACAAACGCGTACCTACACAACATCACTTACCTCAACATGTCAGATCCAGTAACCACCGAATTTGAACAGATCGGTGGCTGCCCGAACGCGTCAGTGCATTACCTAGTTTTGGACTGGGAAGACAACTGCAACGGAAAACTTGACCCATGCGACAAACTCTTATTGCATTGCTTCGAGGAACCGACGAAAGACGGATGGTACCACGTAGAAACAATCAACCCAGTGCCTCCGTATGTTGGTTTTCCAGTCTGTGATCCTCCACTAATCGAAGTCGCCTACGCAGACAAAGAACATATAGACTTGTACGATCTGCCGTATCCATACTACTCAATGCCATCATGGCCAAAAGGCACCTACGACATAAAAGTAGCCGTCCACGTAAAGGGTCCACCAGAAATATGGGAATACACGTGGACTCTGAGCGAATTCCTTGGCGGCACACCAGCACACTATGAACTAGTACCCAACCCATGGGTATGTCAATGGATAAACGTCACCTTCCACTTCTGGGTAACCCTACCTGAAGACCTGAACCTAGACATCCAAGTCAACATCCTAGACGCCATCGCGCTTGCAGCAAACTTCGGAGCCAAGATAGGAACCAGACTCTGGAACGCAAGAGCCGACATAAACAGCGACAACACAGTCAACATCCTAGACGCCATCAAACTAGCAGGCAAATTCGGCTGGAAGTAGAACGCCAAACTCCAAGGACGCAATAGCGTCCACCCCCCCTTTTGTTTGTAGAAACCTCAAGTAGCGCGAAGTTTTAATTTCACACATATATCTCATGAAAGCTAACATTACTCCCTTAGCTCTTTCCAACAACCTCATCTGAGATATTGTGATATAGAAGATAATTCCGGAACACTTAAATTCAGAATAAACGAATACTGTTTACTTGCTGAAAGAGAAGGGAGAAGTATGAATAGAACAGAGACAAAAGCATCTATCATGGTTCTAGTGGCAATGCTCTTAGCAAGCATGGGAGCAGTACTTCCACCAGCGCACGCATATGTACCCTCAGGCGGAACACTGTATATAGATCCTGATCCAAAAGTTCTAGTAAACGGGGCTCCAACCACCACATTCTACCTTGACGTGAAAGTAAAAGACGTAGGAAACGCAACCGACGGATGCTGCGGTTACCAACTCAAGATAACTTGGAACTCTTCGGTCATAAAAGGAAAGAGCGCATCACTTCCAGCAGGCTACTGGTTTGCGCCGCCGGCTGGCGAAGAAGGAAACATCAACCTCATCGGACCCCCAACTGCTGGTGACGACTACGCCTCCGTAGCTGTCACAGTCTATAACCTAACCAGAGCAAAAGAAAAAGGCTACTTGCCCAAAAACGAAAGTGGAACCGTCCTCAGAGTCCTGTTCGAGGTCGTCGCTCCAGCCCCATGGAAAGGCTTTGTAGACACGAACATAACCTTTGTACCCGAGGAAACCATTTTTGGTGACTCAGACGGCGTGAAAATGCCCCAAACTCTAGATGATGGCTACTACAAGAATGAGTGGGGTCCACCAGGTCCGGTACACTTCAAAGTGGACACGAGACAGATAGACCCAACAAAGTATGTTGCCAAGCTTCTAAACGAGGAATTCGAAATCGACATAAAGCTCCAAGATGTGGATGCAGCTTGGCATCTTGTCGGCTTCCAATTCAAGCTACACTACAATACAACCCTACTAGAAGTCCTTGAAGTGAAGAACGGAACATTCCTAGAAGCCTACGCGGGACCACCAAACGAAGGCGTATTCTACATAAAGATTGTGGAAGACGATTACGTGATGGTCGGAGGAATGATTCTTCCAAACAGCACCACCTTCCCGCCCACATGGTATCCGCCATTCCCATCTGGCGAAGGGGTAATAGCCACGATCAAGTTCAAGGCTATACTGCAAGGCATGTTCCCAGTAGTTTTAGGCGACTGGTTAGACCTTGACGATGCCTTCAACATGGCCGGCGACGAGACAGGTGAATCGATCCCTGTCACAACTCCAGCACGTGACGCCTGGTATGAGATAAAGGCCAAAGTGCTGGGACGCATGATCGACGTATACATGGGATCAGACGGATACGTAGACTACCCACCAACACCATACCCAGACCCGTACGGTGGACAAGGCCTAAACGAGACCGCTGACTTGGTGTATCCACAAAAGAAGATATGGCTATGGGCAAACGTTTCATACAATGAATGGCCAGAACAACAGAAAGTTGTTACCTTTGAGGTACGCGACCCACAAGGAGAACTCGTCATCATACTATCAGCCGAGACAGACGAGAACGGTACAGCCTTCGTCGACTTCAGAATACCGTGGCCAGAATATAGATGGGCACTATGCGGAGTCTTCACAGTCGTCGCTAGCGTAGACATAGCATCCCAAACAGTGAAAGACTGGCTCTGGTTCCACTACGACTGGGTCGTAAGATGGGTGAGCGTAACCACAGACAAAGCGGAATACAAACACTGCGAATACATAAACATCACAGTTAATTTCAAGAGCAAGGCAATACTAACCTACCCAGTAGTCATCACAATAGTGCTCAAGGACGAACTACAATATCCATTCGGCATGAAGATCATCCGCACAGAAGTGGGCGGAGCAGAATGGTGTCACTACGCGAACTACACGGTCAGTGTAAAAGTACATGTGCATAAGCACGTACGTGCAGGCACCGCAACCATACACGTCAACGCCCTAAGCGAACTACCGTGGTTCTGCGGAGCCGCATGGACCCCAGAATACGTAGACACATCTACCGGAGAACCACCAACAGTCTCCATATTAGCTGCATGGGCGTAGTAGGGAATCCATCAACCCCTTTTCCCTTTTTTTTATGCCCTATTTAAGCGGCAGAGAATGTTTTGAATTACCTGATGACCGATTCCCAACAAATAGAAATTAGTTCCAAAAGCTTTAGTAATGTAAGTCTCTCTCAATCTACAAGAGAAGGAAGATAGATAAGCATGCTTAAGAAAGTAATTTTTACATTTTTAATTTCCTTACTGTTCTTGGCAGGAGCCCAAACATGCTTTTCGATACAACCTCCTGAGGCCTACTTTACTTACTCACCACTTGAACCCTTTCAAAGCACGACGGTCACATTCAATGCCTCAGAAAGCTACGATCCCGACGGATACATCATCTCGTATAAATGGAATTTCAGCGACGGCACACCTGAAATTGTAGAAACGGATCCAATAACAACACATAGTTTCACGCTGTCCGGAACATACATTGTTACACTCAATGTAACAGACAATGAAGGGTTATGGTGTACCACAACAAAACCGATAAACATTCTCGGACTACTTAAAGTTACTGTGACAGCAGATAAAACCATCTACAACCCAGGACAAAGCGTCCGAGTTTCTGGAAACTTAACATTAGGCCAGTCACCCGTCCCAGATGGCCTAGTAGGTTTGCAGACAAACAATCCATTGAATGAAGAATTCATCCTCAGAACCCTGCCCACAGGTGCTACGCCTCCCAGCAACCCGTTGGTAGAGATTCTGGAGGTGCTGCCATGCGATTCATATCTGAATCCCAAATACGTCTTCGAAAGGGGAAAACTAGCGTATTTTAAAGTAACATTCAAAAACAATGACAATGATTCGAGAACTGTGATGGCTACAATCAATATATATGACGTGAAAACTGTTCCCTTCTTCGCCACTATTCTAGTCGTAATGGAGGTTTCACCAGGTTCAACTAGCTGGGCGTCTACGGAGGTACTCATTCCAGATTTGGCCACCCTCGGTAACGCAACGGTGTACGCCAGCCTCTTTGACAAACTGCCGAAGAATGGGGGAACACCATACTGCCCGGAGAAATCTGCGACCTTCACGATTTCTGTCGGAGGTGGAGGTGCATCGACCACGACAACATCTACAAGCAAAATAGTTTACTTTACGTCTACAGAGGGAACCTACAGCCTATTGTTTAAACTACCAAGCACCGAGGGTTATCGTGCACCATCAGGCCAGTATACAGCATACTCAACTTCCCGATATTTAAACCGACCAGTAGCTACCAATAGCACAACATTCACAATTTTTCTTCTAGGCGACATTAACGGCGACGGCATCATCAACGTCCTCGACGCCATCTTACTGGCGAAAGCCTTCGGTTCAAAGCCAGGCGATCCGAACTGGGACCCGAGAGCAGACCTCAACAAAGATAACGTCGTCAACGTCCTCGACGCCATAATACTTGCAGCAAACTTTGGAAAAAAGACTGGTTGAAAACATCTGTTAGCATTTAAAAATAATGGAAATGAGCGTCACAATGCTTAAAATAAAAGATCCACGCTTGAATAAAGTGTTAAAGCTGGTGAAGGAAGAACCCACATGCAAATGAAAATGAGATGCATTATTCTTACAGCATTATTCGTATTTGGATGCACAGCAACTGCAACAAGACTTCTCAATGATAAAGTCCTAGTTTATGCTGAATCCACACCACAAGCCTCCTTCACCTATTCGCCACTCCAGCCCTACGTCAACACAACAGTAACCTTTAACGCTTCATCCTCAACACCTGACGGAGGGACTATCATTAGTTACGAATGGGACTTCGGCGACGACACGGCCAAAATCAACGAAACGCAACCCATAGCAACTCACATCTACACAAAAACGGAAACATACACCGTTACCTTAAACATAACAGACAGTGAAGGGTTATGGTGCACCAAATCTAAACCAATAGATGTCATACCGCCCACGGGACCCACAGCTGACTTCGTATGGTACCCATCCAGACCCTATCCAAATGAAACCGTTATCTTTAATGCTTCTAGGTCATCACCCGGCTGGAACGGGACGCACATTCTTCCAATTGTAAGTTATAAGTGGGATTTCGGCGACGGCAACATCACAACTGTAAGTAATGCAACCATACTACATGTTTACACTACAGAAGCAAACTACACCGTGACCCTAACCGTCACCGACAGCCTCGGACTGCAGAGCAACAAAACCTATACCATAAGAGTCTCAACGACTACACCAGTGCTAGGCGACATCAATGGAGACGGCACCGTAAATATTCTTGATGCCATCATATTAGCGAAAGCCTTCGGTTCAAAGCAGGGATCTCCAAACTGGGACCCGAGAGCAGACCTCAACAAAGATAACGCCGTCAACATTCTTGACGCCATAAAACTTGCTGCAAACTTCGGAAAAAGAGAAACTTAGCCAAAAAGAAGAACATAGCCTAGTAGTCAGTAAAAAAAGGCTTAGAACTTACTTCTAGAAGCTTTATTAATCCTCAAACCCCCTAATATATTTACGGGCAAGGAAGAGAGGAGAAGGTGGCAATGACGAAAAAAATCATGAGCATGTCCTATGTAGTTTTGATTTTATTGCTAGTCAGCATGATCCCGTTCCTACCCAACATGGTTTCCGCTGATCCGGCTGCAATGAAAATCTACATAGACCCGCCAAGCATAATTGATCCAACTCTGCTTCCGGAAAAAAACTTTACCATCGACGTGAAAATCAGAGATGCAGCTAACGTTGGAGGTGTGGAATTCAGGCTTAGTTGGAACAACGCCATTTTGGAAGGTGTAAGCATTGAGCTTCCAACAGGCCATTTCATGACTCCTGACAGCGACGCCGGAAACCTCTGGATAATCACGAAGGCGATATACGCCAGCTATGCAAACTACGCCGTTACATACTACAACATGACCAAAGCAATAGAAAAGGGCTACGCACCAAAATCTGGCAACGGAACCTTAGCAAAGATCACGTTAAAAGTGAAGGGCACAGGCTCCAACATCATAGACTTAATAGATAGCATAATTGGAGACCCCGGGGGTAATCCGTTACCTCACGACGCCATCGATGGATACTTTAAGAATTCACCACCACTGCTAGGCGACATCAATGGAGACGGCACCGTAAATATTCTTGATGCCATCATATTAGCGAAAGCCTTCGGTTCAAAGCCAGGCGATCCGAACTGGGACTCCAGAGCAGACCTCAATAAGGATAGTGTCGTCAACATTCTTGACGCCATAAAACTTGCTGAAAACTTCGGAAAAAGCGAAACTTAGCTAAAAATAGGGAACATAGCCTCGTGGTCATAAAAAAGGCTTAGAAGTTAGTTCCAGAAGCCTTATAATCCCCAAACCCTCACATTGTATTTATCAGCAAGGAAGAGAGGAGAAGGTGGCAATGACGAAAAAAATCGAGAGTATGTTATCTGTAGTTTTGATTCTATTCCTACTCAGCATGATTCAGTTCCCACTAAACACGGTTTCCGCTGATCCGGCTGCAATGAAAATCTATATAGACCCGCCAAGCATAGTTGATCCAACTCTGCTTCCGGAACAAAACTTTACCGTCGACGTGAAAATCAGAGACGCAGCAAACGTTGGAGGTCCACAATTCAAGGTTCAGTGGGACAGCGCCATTTTGGAAGGTGTAAGCATTGAGCTTCCAACAGGCCATTTCATGACGCCTGACAGCGACACCGGAAACCTCTGGGTCCTCGCACTGTCGATATATGGCGGCTATGCAGAGTACGCTGTTACATACAAGAACCTGACGAGGGCCATAGAAAAGGGGTATGCGCCCAAATCTGGCAACGGAACCCTAGCAAAGATCACGTTAAAAGTGAAGGACATAGGCTCCAGCATCATAGACTTAACAGATAGCATAATTGGAGACATCGAGGCTAATCCGTTACCTCACGACGCCATCGATGGATACTTTAAGAATTCACCACCGCCACCAACCGCTAAAATCTATGTGAATCCACCAAAAATTTTCGACCCCGCTCTGGTTCCGTGCAACAACTTTGATGTTAACATAACAATCGCCAATGCAACTGACGTTTACAGTTTCCAATTTAAACTAAGCTTTGATCCCAGCATATTAAACGCCACAGACGTCGTATTAGGAGACTTCTTCCCGCCCACAGTCACGCCGCTCAAGGAAATAAACAATACAGCTGGCTACTTAACGTTCTCAGCCTCTCTATCTTCACCAGAACCGCCTATAAGCGGTAACGGAACTTTAGCGATTGTAACATTCCATGTTGAAGGCTTAGGAGCAAGCGCCCTAACTCTCTCTGAAACCGAACTTACCGATCAATTGGATGAGCCTCTTCCCCACACAACTTCTAACGGCTCCTTTAACAACATTATGATGGCGAAACTCTACGTGGAACCGCCAGAAATCATCGATCCAACAATGTTGCCGCCTGCAACTTTCAACATTACAATAATGGTCGATGACGTTGATAGCCTATACAACTACATATTTAACCTAACTTATGATACGCGTGTCCTAACCTGCTGGGGTGCCATCATCTGCCCAGACCTAAGTGGAATTCGTCCAAGTGGCAAATTCATTGTTGACGACAAGGTTGGTTACGTGTGGGTTAACGTTACGTTAGATCCTCCAGCAAGTCCAATCACAACATTTACTCCATTGCCATTAGTCAATATTCTATTCCAAGTTGACTCCATTGGATGGACAGTTCTGGACTTGAACAGTACTAGCCTTACCGACTCGTCTGGAAATCCGATGCCTCACGAAGTGGGAGATGGCTTCTTCATGACACTCATAAGAGACGTGGCTGTAGTCAATGTGGTTCCAGCTCAAAACATGACATACGAGGGATGGCCAGTTAACATCACCATAACGGTCAGAAACGAAGGAAACCTATCAGAAACATTCAACGTCACTGCCAAATATGACGGAAATGCAATTGGAGAAGTTACTGTCAATGATTTGGCTCCAGGCAACGAGACAAACGTTACTATAACATGGATTACCAAGGGCGTGCAGCCATGCCACTACTACAATATAAGTGCAGAAGCCGATCAAGTTCCGTACGAGACCGACTTGACAGATAATATCTTCACTGACGGCCAAGTGAAAATTAGAATCTTGGGCGACATAAACGGCGACGGGAAGGTTAATATACTGGACTGTATCATAGCCGCGGACGCATTCGGCACATCTGAAGGGCATCCAAGATGGAATCCATGGGCTGACCTGAATAGGGACGGCACCGTGAACATTCTAGACATGATCATACTCGCAGGCAGATTTGGAAAATCATGCTGACCCACTCTCTTTTCTTTTTTAACTAAACGAAATTATGCCCCTGAAAAACCTAAAGTAATCGTCTGGGCTTTACCTGCTGCACTTCTGCCTTTTAAAAATCTGAAACTCTAGAAAAGTTTAAAAACCTATACCATCAGAAAATGTAGTCAACTCTATACAATGTTAGGTGAATGATTTGAAGAAAGGAAAAACAGCATTATTAATGATGTTGGCCATTCTATTTGTAGTCAGCGTCACCATTAATCTTGTGAGAGCGCAACAAATGACGGTGACAGTAGACCCAGCCTCAAAGGTAGTGCCAGAAGCAGAAATTGGCACAACCTTTAAAGTAAATGTAACTATTGCATACGCTGCCAGTGTTGAGGGCGTACAATTTGTACTCGGATGGAACTCTACAATTCTTAATGCTACAGAGATGGTGCTTCCAACAGGCCATTTCATGACGCCTGACGGCGATACCGGGAACCTCTGGGTTCTCTGGCTGAATGTAGACAATGACGCAGGGACCGCATCGTATGGTGTCACATTCATGAACACGACCAGAGCTGTTGAATTAGGCTATGCGCCTAAATCTGGTAATGGAATCTTAGCAACAATCACGTTTGTCAGCAAGACATGGGGTAAGACAACTCTACACCTTTATGATGTCATAATTGGCGACATTGATGGAGAACCTCTTCCCAACGTTGCAATTGATGGTGAAGTCACAGTATTACCAGAGTTTCCGGCAATCTTACTATTGCCAGTATTTATGATTGCAACACTCGTCGCTATCATCATAACAAAGAAGACTTTGCCAAGAAACACTAAACGTTAAACTCTGAAAAGAAGGCAAATTCAACAAATCTTAACCCCTTCCTCTTTCCTCACTTTCATTTCAAAAGTGTTTTTTAAAAAAGATTACCCAGAATCCGAATTCTATTAGAGAAAATTTCTTATATGTAATTGTCGTAACTAAGCCAACGTGATAAAAATGAAAAACATATCTTCAAATAATAAAGTGGGAAAACTGCTGTGGCTTTTCTTAACTGCTTTATTACTATTAAGTGTCGCAAGTGGAGTAATCATCTTTCCAGTGCGTGCCCAAGAACAAACAGTTTATGTTGATCCTCCTGAAAGCATATTCTATTCTAACACAACAGCAGTAGATGACACATTTACCGTTGACGTGAAAATCAGAGACGCAGCAAACGTTGGAGGTGTGGAATTCAAACTTAGTTGGAACAGCACCATTCTAGAAGGTATAAGCATTGACCTTCCAACAGGCCATTTCATGACGCCTGACAGCGACGCCGGAAACCTCTGGGTCCTCGCAAAGTCGATATATGGCGGCTATGCAGAGTACGCTGTTACATACTACAACATAACCAGAGCCATAGAAAAAGGGTATGTTCCCAAATCTGGTAATGGAACCTTGGCAAGAATAACCCTGAAAATTGTGCAGGAGGCTCCCGCGTCTTGTCTCCTTGACCTATATGATGTTATAGTTGGCGATCCAGAGGCGGGTCCGCTTCCGACAAGTGTGGAAGATGGCAGCTACTCATATATTGTACCTCCATTACCTCCGGCACTAATGAAAGTGGAACCTGAAACATATGCGCCAACACGCTCAGGCGAAGTCTTCAACATCAACATTACCATTTACGACGTAGTCACTAGTATGAAGCTTGTCGGCTTAGAGTTCAAGTTACGCTACGACACAAACTTCCTAGAGGTTGTGGAAGTGTTAAATGGCACTTTCATGGAACAGTTCGGCGAAGTCTTCTATTTTGGGCCGATCATCGATGAGGACTACATTTTGCTCGGCATCCTATTGATTCCTCAAGGTTCGGGTGAAGGCAATTGGACAACATTCCCTGAGGGAAACGGAACACTAGCCACAATAACCTTCGAAGTTATTAAGGGACCGCCAAGCGTCTGTACTCTAGAACTGTTTGACACGATACTTGCTGACCCTGACACTAACTTGATTACACATGATTTAGAGAGCGGCTACTACGAATTCCTCATCGAAACGCTCGTCCATGAGATCGTTTGGGAGAACCAAACATTCTATGTTACAACGGTAAGTAACGGATCGATTACTCCGGTTCCGATGATACTCGTTCAACCCAACAGGTTGCTAATGTTCAACGTTACAGGCGAAGGCAGTGGCTTTGTCAACATAACCATTCCAAGGAACCTACTCTACGCTTCACCGGGGCAATGGTTTGTCATTATTTGCGGACAAACGACAACTCCGATAGTTGAGGAGAACGCTACACACGTAATCTTGTCTTTGAGTTTAAACTTCAGCACCCCAACAGTCTACATTATCGGTACATGGGTAGTCCCAGAAATGCCAGAAATTATTGTTCTAGTGCTATTCTTAGCCGCAACCTTGATTTGCGTAGCTTTCTCAAAAATGGCTTGGACTAAGAGACGAAGAAGTCTCACTCATTGCAGAGTATCAGTAGCAAAACCATAGGGAAACTTCCCCTCCCCCTCTTTTACCATACCCATCTACCTCCTACTTCTCTATTAAACTCCTCCCAATAAGTTTGGAAAGACAAGTTTCCTGCTTTCTCTCAGTGTTAATACTTATATCGATAGTTTTGTCACGAATGAAAATCTGCGGTAGTCAGGAAATCGTATACACCTTGCTTCTAATACAATTTACGAATATAAATTTGCCATCCGATAGAGGTAAGTTCCAGAAACCTTAAATGCTTATTACGTGCAAGAATATTAGTGCTGAAGGAGAAGGAGTAAGAGTTGAAGCTACGCTTACCTATGATAGTTTATCTTCTTTTTATATTAACTCTACTTCTCCCAGTTTTTGTAGGGCAGGTTGAGAGTAGCACCTCAACTAATACATTATTCGCCCACGCAGAAACAACAACAATAGGCGGTGTCAATTATTACTTGCATAAATTGTCGTCTGCTGATGGCCCCGCAACTACATTGTACGCGTCAGCGGCATCAACTGGCAGGAAGTTGATGGGCAGATGGGTCTATCCATTAACTGGAATCGTTTCAATTCCAGCCTCAACGTGGACGGTCACATATAGAGCTATGAGAAGTGCATCTGCATCATCAGTTATAGCACACGGTGATCTTGACATACTGATTAGGAAGAGTGATAATACAGTAAGGACAACGTTAGCAACAAATGTTGCGAACTCACCTTCCATAAACCTAACCAATATCTGGCAAACATTAACAGGAACATATGGTTGGGCGGCTTACACAGTTGTTGACCAGACAGACTATTTAGAAGTTGCATATTACATTGAGGTCACAACTCTGCAGAGTTCAAAACAGGTTCGTTTGCTGGTTGATGATAGTACGTTACCTTTGGCCGATCAAACTAAAATCGGGAATGTAATTTTTACCTATCCTAATCAAGCACCCGTAGCGTCCTTCACATTCTCCCCGAGCAATCCATTGATTTATGACTTGGTGACCTTTGACGCCTCAGCATCATATGATCCAGATGGCAGTATTGTCAGTTATGCCTGGGATTTTGGAGACGGAAACATCACAACTGTGACCAGTCCAGTCATAGTGCATGTTTATACAACAGCTCTGTCTACAGTAAACTATACGGTAACCTTAACAGTAATGGACAATGAAGGTTCAACAGGGTCCACTTCGCAGATTGTGCCAGTGACGAATCCTTCTATTTTGTGCGTTTCTTTGCCTGCTGGCACGTATGTTGGACCCGACCCAGACGATTGGTTAAGTCAGTGTTGGCTTCTTAATGTTAGTGATGTCTCCGCAACCTTCACTGTTAGGATAAATAACACACATGCGAGTTATGTATCGTATAACACACATCTAATTATTGCCCTCAACAATGCCTCTTATGATTATCTTAGCAACCTCACGGTTGACAGCACAACAATACCGAAGGCTTCCTTTACATACGGCACACCACAACCATACGGCTTCGATTTATCATGGGAAAAAGACGTGTATCCAACATGGTTTAATTATTCTTACGTTGTTGGAAACATAAATCCAAAGAGCTACATAGATGCGCAAGTTTCCGTAACATTCTCTAATGCTACTGATGTGAGGATGCACTTCGATGCCTACGGAAGCACGGAGTCTCCGCCTCCGCCTCCAGGCAAGGGTCGTGTGACTCACAACCCACACGAAAAAGACTCAACAGTTTTATTCTCTCCCCCAGCGGTGGTACAATATTATTTGACTGTTACTTCCTCCTACGGCACCGTGGGAGGCCAAGGATGGTACACCAGTGGCAGCATAGCCTACGCTACTCTAAACACGAATATAGTCGACCACGGAAATGGAACTCGAAGAGTTTTTCTCCAATGGAGCGGCGACGCATCCGGAACAAACTATGCACAAAGCAACCCTATTCTCATGGATAGCAACAAGACAGCCATAGCTATATGGATGACACAGTACTACTTGAATGTAACCTCACCTTACGGCGTCACCAGTGGCTCTGACTGGTACAATGCCAGTTCGACGGCCTACGCGTCGTTGAATACAGACTTGGTCGACAATGGGAATGGAACACGCCGTGTATTCACCAATTGGAGTGGAGACGCATCTGGGACAAACTATACGCAAAGTGACCCAATCCCCATGAATGGACCAAAGACGGCGATAGCACAATGGAAGACTCAATACAGATTGACCATGTCGACGAACTTCGGCACAACCAGTCCGTCTGTGGGCTCGCACTGGTATGATGAAGACTCAGTAGTACCAATCTCAGCAACGGCCCCATCAGTGATTGATGGCGAGAGGTACGTCTGGCTCGGGTGGACTGGGACTGGAACTATCTCCTACACTGGCATGGACAATTCAGCCTCTGTGACCATGAACAGCCCAATTAATGAGACGGCTGCTTGGAGGCATGAGTACCGATTAACAATGGCTACCAACTTTGGAACCACCTCTCCATCTGTTGGAGAACACTGGTATGAGGCTGGCTCAATTGTCGAGATCAATGCAACATCTCCAAGCACTATTAATGGTGAACGCTATGTATGGAATGGATGGACGGGTACTGGAACAATTTCTTACACTGGCATGGATAACCCAGCCAATATTACAATGAATAGCCCCATAACTCAAACAGCCTCGTGGACGCATCAATTCCTCTTAACCATCAAGACTAGCGGGCTTCCTTCAGCCTATCCAACGAAGGTCTATCTTGGAGGGTTGCAAGTTGGCACAGCTTCAGATGCTTCATCCTACACCAAATGGTTCGACTCAGGAACCATGACTGGAACCATTGGTGTTGACAGCACGGTTTCGGGAGCGACTGACACTCGGTACGTCTTCGTAGAATGGGTCGAAGACTCCTCCACAAACAATCCAAGAGCATCTGAAACCATGAACTCGCCAAAGAACTTCACAGCCGAGTACAAGACGCAATATTATCTAACCGTGAACACCCACCCTGCTGAAGTATTAACCCTTAATCCAGCAGCTGTCTCTGGAGAAGGATGGTATGATAGCGGAGACACAGCCACCGTGGACGCTGTTCAAAACGTCGATAAAGTCGCTGGTCAATCCATGTATGACTTTAGATCGTGGACAGGTGCCATCCCGACTGGTTTGGGTAACCAAGCAACCGTGTTTATGGATGGTTCAAAGACTGCAACCGCCAATTATCAACTACAATACAAAATCACCTTCATTCAATCAGGAGTTGAGCCAGATTTCACAGGCACAGTCGTAACCATTGATGGGACAGGATACAATATTAGCGCACTCTCAGCCTCCTTCTGGTGGGACAAAGATTCTAATCATACCTTCTCGTTCTCTTCGCCACTCGTCGTAAACGCCAGCAAGCAATACGTTTGGATTTCCACATCAGGGTTGTCGACTCTTCAAAACGGAACTCTAACGATCACAGGCTCAGGAAGCGTGATAGGTAACTACACTGTTCAAGCCAAATATCAAATCACATTTAGGCAAACAGGGGTGGGCCCAGACTTTACAGGCACCGTAGTTGTCGTTGATGGAGTTAATTACAATATAACAGGCCTGCCCATTTCGTTCATGTGGGATGCTGGTTCACCCCACACTTTCGCTTTCCAGTCGCCATTAGTAGTTACGCCCAACGCTAAACAATATATTTGGACAAGCACAACTGGCTTGTCAACGCTGCAAAACGGAACTATACCAGTTTCCACCTCAGGCGACGTAACCGGCAACTACAAGACCCAATACTATTTGACAGTCACCTCTCCCCACGACACGCCTACTCCGACTAGTGGATGGGTCGATGCTGGACCAATCACAGCGTCGGTCACCTCTCCATGGCCTGGTCCAGCAGGTACACGCTATATCTGCACCGGCTGGGCTGGAACTGGAAGCGTACCGGCTTCTGGAACAACCACCACCGTAACCTTCACGATAAATCAACCCTCAAATATCACATGGAGCTGGAAAACACAGTATTACCTAACAGTAAAAACGGATCCGTTAGGAATTACAACAATTCCTGGAGAAGGCTGGTACGACCAATCAGCTTCTGTAGAACTTACAGCTCCAGCTGTTCCGAACTACAAATTCAATTATTGGGATGTTGATGGAACCTCTCAAGGTAGCGGAGTTAGCTCAATCACCGTCTACATGAATACAACGCACACAGCTACAGCCTATTACAAACCTTATGCAGTAGGAGGCTACGCATTCTCGGTGGAAAAGCCTCGTTTAGTAGTCCCTACAATAGACTTTGTCTCCGAACTCTTAGCGGCAATGGCCGTAACGGTTATACTTATTAAACTCAAAAGCAGGAAGGTAGATAAGACTCCGAAAACTCCCTAACCAAGAAGGCTTTTCTAGCATGGCGAAACGAAGGGGGTTCAAGGAGGAAGAAAAAGGAAGCACACATCTAGGAAAAGGTTTACGTACAGATGTACAGTTGCTTTCTTGGATTATCCTAAGATTCCTTCCAACCATGGTGTAGGGGAAGGTCTTGGAGGAGGCGGAGGAGGCTTTTTCTTTTTCCTGAGGAGAAGCGCAGCGATAATAACGAAAATCAGTGCCACGATGAGCAATATAAGCCACAGAGGGATTTTGGTAAGAAGGGATGGCCCAGGCGGCTTGACAGTAACTGTGCCATCGATGTATGTGTTGTCTTCAATGTCTGTTTCTTCAGGTACGGTGCTCGCTACAGCGCTTATTGTGTAATTGCCTTCAGGCACACGTAATGTGCTCCAAGCGAAGGTCAGATTTTTCTCTGTGTGAGGGGCTAGAAGTGTGACAGGGGCCGTCCCAATTAAAACTGAATCGTAGTAAGCACTAACATCGAAGGTTTCAGTTTCATCCCCATCATTTCTAACGACAACCGTAATGTCAACTATATCGAAAGCATAAACCTCCGTGGCTGACGGAATAACGCTAATCACAGCCACGTCATGCAATGGAACCGCGCTAATCTCAAATGCTGTCGATACCTCTGGGCAATATGGTATTCCAGACTGTTGGGGTTGCGCAGTGTAGGCGTTGACATATACCATACCCATTCCGACGCGGGTCCAGTTCGGGATTAGCAAGTCCCCGATAAAGTACACTGATGTGCACGGTGAAATCACCCAATCTTGGAGAACGATTTGACCGATATGAACACTGTGCTTATCGTATGCGCTGATAATTAACGTTACAACCTTATCAACCTTGGCGATATTCTTCAGGGTCAGTTTGAACCACATATGCTCGCCTCTAGAGAAGCTGACCTTAGAAGCATTGTTAGCATCAACCGTCTCGACCCTGAGGAGTTCCACGATCCAGCCGACCTTAAACCACAGCCAATCTTCAACTATTTCCCCTGCGATTTCAACCCTACCCACCACGGTCCAAGTTCCGAAGAGGTTGCATTCTTCAATCTCGCCCAGCCATGGCATTCTAAAACTGATCGTGGCGGTACCGTTTGCGTCGGTTAGGGCGGATGTGAAGATGACAGAGTTCATGTTTGCGTCTTTCACTTCGAAGGCAACAAGTGCGTATTGCTCAGGATACATGTTGTATGTCACATACGCGTATATCATCACTTCTTCCAAGGGCGCAAACGCGTCACTAGGCTCATATGGCCCCTTCCCACCGTATGGCTTCTTTTGGGTATAGATATCGATCGCCGGGCCTGCCGACTGACTCAAACTGCCGCTGGCGTATGAAACCCCAAGCCACAGCAACTGCAACTGAAGCGCTACAATAAGCACACACAAAAAAACGAGTCTATGCTTATGACGAATCCATGAATGCGCTCTGCAATCGTTCATAACGTTCACTCCATAATATTATTCGTTTCCATGTTATTGACATCATATGTATTTTTTTTCTATTACTTTCTTCTGAAAGAAACACTATAACGCATATTCCCATGCACGAAATATTATGTCGAACGTTATAATATACTAAGATGTCGAAACACACCCAACCAAAGTATTTCGCATTGCATGCAGCATCGAGCTAACCATCGAAAACGTATCAACGATCGTCCACAAGTGTGTTTTTTTGTTTTTTTGTGGCCTAAGACCATCATGATGTGTGGGATATCTTTGGTGCGATGGTATTGCATCGTCCCTTAAAGTGACGCATCGTTTGGAAGCTAATTTGTAGGGTGTGTGAGTTTGTGGGCCTAAAATTTGTTGCCATGTTCTGGGTAGGTCGTCGAGCGTTGTCATGAGTTTGTTTGATGTCTAAGATGCTGAAAACTGCGATTTTTGTTCTAGGATTTCCTTTCACAAAATTAAAAAGTCTTCGCAGCATAGTAGTATTGGCACACAACGCTTAAAAAAGGAAAAAGGAGATAAAATTATGAAGAAAAAACTTCTGGTTTTGATGTTTTGCCTAGTTATTCTTTCGTTATCTTCGATCGCTGCACCCGAGACTCTAGCAAAAAATGTTGGAGAGCATGCTGCTCCAGTTTCAGAGACTGCTGAATCCAGTTCTTCAGTTGAAGCGTCAACCGCTTACAGCATGCATGTAGGGACTCAATCTGGGAGCGAAACTATTTGGAGTGAGGATTTTGAGAGTGCTTGGCCTGGGTCTTGGACTTGCTACGACGCCGACGGATACAATGGCTATGATTATTGGGGTCGCACGAGCTACAAAGGCCATAACGGCGGTCAAAGCATCTGGTGCGCGGAGAACGGTGAGCAGGGTGTGACGATTTTTTCCGAAACTTTTGAAGTTGCTGCATTTCCGGGAACTTCTTGGACTGTCGGCGACTGGGATTCTGATAGTGAACTTGATTATTGGGACGATACCAACTACCGATCTCATGGCGGTAGCTGGAGCGTATGGTGCGCGCAGATGGGCGGTCACCTAGAATCTGAGACGGTTTTCATGGAAGATTTTGAGGGTGCATTTCCTGGTACAGCTTGGCATGTTGGCGACTGGGCTTCTGGGTGTGGCAACGACTATTGGGGCGACACTTACGAGCGGTGTTATTGGCATCCCGGCGAAATCTATAGC
>Ga0209725_1000107_pt1 | contig 47935 bp, 40 predicted proteins | sample I18A1metaG_FD_184145 | JGI IMG/M metagenome (GOLD analysis project Ga0209725, IMG submission 184145) | Lake sediment bacterial and archeal communities from Gulf of Boni, Indonesia to study Microbial Dark Matter (Phase II) - ​I18A1 metaG... | ecosystem: Environmental > Aquatic > Freshwater > Lake...
GGACGATTGGGGGAAGTCCGGGGCAGGTCAAGCACCGCCCGAATGCAGTGTCAGGAAGAACGGCCCTTCAGGCGCTTGCCAAGAGCCGGCCTGGTGACCCCGAGCAGACGAGCCGCCCGGGTCTGGTTGCCACCGGTGCGGCGCAAGGCCTCATCGACCAGCAGATCGGAGATCTGCTTGAGCGTTGGCAATGGGTCTGGAAAGGTGAGAGTCCCTGTATCCTCCACAGAGGCAACCGGTACGGCAGGCGGATTTGTGGCCAGCCGCGGAAAATCGCCGGCGGCAAGAGGCCCCTCCTGATGGCGGCTCACGGCATCAAAAACCATGGCCCGCAGTTCCCGGACATTACCGGGGTAGGAGTAGCGGGTTAACTGGCTGGCGAGCTCCTGCGGCAACAACGGGACTTTCTTCCTGACCGCCAGAGCGGCCTGTTCCAGAAAGTGCAGCAACAGCAAAATGATATCGTTGCTGCGTTCGCGCAGCGGCGGCAGATGCACGTGATGGGCATTGAGCCGGTAATAGAGGTCGGAGCGGAACGAGGTGTCGGCCATTGCCGCCTCCAAGTCACGATTGGTGGCAAAGACGAATCGGGACTGAGCTTTTACCGGACGATCGCACCCCAGCGGGTAATATTCACCTTCCTGCAACAGGCGCAGCAATTTGACCTGGGACGCCGGGCCAAGATCGCCGATTTCGTCGAGGAACAGCACCCCACCTCGGGCTTGCTCCACCATCCCAGCCCGGGTTTCACGAGCGTCAGTGAACGCCCCGCGCACATGACCGAATAGCGTATCGGCAAACACTTGGTCATCAAGGCCGGCAGCACTGACCGCAACCCACGGTCCATCCGGGCAGGCCAGGCGGTGGATGGCCCGCGCGACCAACTCCTTGCCGGTACCGCTCTCACCAGTCACCAGTACCGGTTCAGGGCTCACAGAAATCGCCTCGATATACTGACAGATCGCCCGCATGCTCCGATTGCCGGTCACTATCTCGGCAAAAGCTTCGGGGTGCTCAAGTCTTCCCTGCAGCATATGCGCCTTGAGCTGCCGGTTTTCCTCCAGCAGGACAACCCGCTCGAGAGCGCGACGGATGCCGGATAGCAGGCGATCCTCCTCAACCGTCTTGACGAAGTAATCGAACGCTCCGAGCTTCATGCAGCGCACCGCGATATCCACCTGGTTGCGGCCGCTGTGGATGATGACCGGCACCGCCGGGAAACGGGCCTGGATCTGCCCGAGCAACTCCTCGCCGGTGACATGCGGCATGGTCACGTCGAGGATGACCAGGCTCGGCGGAGCCGCCTCCAAAAGAGCCATCGTCTCGCGGCTGTCCTGGCAGGTGCGCAGATTGCTTATGCCCAGCATCCTTTCGAGAAGCAGGCTGAGACTGCGCAGCCAGGCTTTCTCGTCATCGATGATAACCACGGGGCGTAAGGGATACAGCGGTTCGTTCACCTGCCACCTCCCTCAGCCACCGGCAACTCCAGGGTGACCATGGTGCCGCGGCCCGGCTTGGAATCGATATGCAGATGCCCGTTGTGTTCCGCCATTATGCGCGAAGAGACCGACAACCCCAGCCCGGTTCCGCCCTGCTCACGCTTGGTCGTAAAAAATGGATCCGTGACCTGAGCGAGGATGGTCGGGTCGATGCCGGAGCCCTCATCCCAGACGCGAATGCAGTTTACCCCCTTGCCGGCATCGTGATAAACGGCAACCGTGATGTTGTCCGTTCGGGCACCAAGCGACTGACAGGCGTTCAGGACGATATTGATCACGACCTGTTCAATACGCTGGCTGATCCCGCGAACCGGAGGCAGCTCTGGCGTATAATCGACCACGAAGTTATCAGTGGCCTTGCGGATGGTATTGTTCAGCAGCCGAAGGGATTTGGCGACCACCTCGTTCAAATCGATTTCTACAAAGCACGAGGCGTCCTGAACCCTGGCAAAATCTTTCAAATCCTCGACGATATGCTTGATCCGCTCGGCACTGTCGATAATTTCCTCGATAACCTCGGGAAGCTCGCTTTGCAGGCGTTCCGGAGAGAGCCCCCCCGGCTTGACCCCGGGAGGAATCTGCAGGCTGCCATCGGCATAGCGCAACACCAAATCTGTCATCACATCACGGACCAGCGACATGTTCATGAGGATCAGGCCGGTCGGGTTATTGATTTCATGAGCGATTCCCGCCGACAATTCGCCAAGGGCCGCAAGGTGGGCCGATCGTTGGGCTTCCTCACGCAGGCGGATTGACTCGGTAATATCCGTCGCCAGCGTCAGAACGTTGTCGATGCGCCCCGACTCGCCTACGACCGGAAAGGCCTCAATGCTCCAGGTCTTGCCGTCATAGGATCGCGAGATCAGATGTTTCTTTTGCCCGTCGTCGAAGCAGGCGCGGATCACACACTGTTCAAATTCGTGCTCGAGATGACAGATCTCTTTGCAGCCCTTGCCGACGAGTTTCGCGGGATCGCTCAGGAAAAAACTCAAGGCGTGGTGGTTGGCCCAGGTCACTTTCCTTTGCTCATCCCACAGGGTGAGCGAATTAGGGATCACTTCAAGGATGGTTTCCAGCTTTTTTGACAGGTTGCGGTAGCTCCTCTCGCTGGCGATCAACGCCTGCTCGAACCGCTTTTGCTCGGTGATATCCAGAATCGCTCCCACCAGGCCGGCGATACGGTTTTCTTGGTCATAGTAAACCGCTTTGTGCACCACCATCCGATGGATACTGCCGTCAGCAAACTCAAAATCAGCCTGGTAATCCTTCCGGCCACCAGTGGAAAGCAATTCCTGATCAACCTCGTAATGAACTCTGTCCGACACGCCCCCGGGATAAACCTCGAAACTCTGTCGGCCGACGATCTGGGCGTGCGTCAGACCAGTTACCTCTTCAAAAACCCGATTACACCCGGAATAGGCTCCTTTGGCATCTTTGTAGAAAATCGGCAGCGGGATTGTGTCGATCAGGGTCTGAAAAAAACCGTCTCTGCCTGGCTGCAGATCGCCCAGTAAAAAGTGCATATTGTCTGTCATTATGTAACCTCGGGGGCAAGCGGCAGCCACAGCGTCACTGTCGTCCCCACCCCCACCTTGCTCTCGTAGCCGACGCCGCCACCGTGGTCTTCCATGATGTTCTTGACGATCGGCACGCCGAGGCCGACGCCGAAATTTTTGGTACTGAACAACGGTTCGAAAATCCTGTCACGGATCTCCTCGGGAATCCCCGGTCCGTTGTCCCGGATGACGATCTCGCAGCAACCGTCGCTGGTGCGTGTGGTAACTTCCAGCAATTGCCCGTCCGCCCCCTTTTCCTCCATGGCCTGCAAGGCATTGTTGACGACATTGATCACCGCCCGTCGCAGCCGTTCCCTATCGGCATTGACCGTGGCCCCGCAGGACAGCTGCCAGTGCCGCTCAAGCCCCTCGGGCCAGAGAATTTCTTCAAGCAAATCGCTCAGCCAGGGGTCTATCGCGAACAGCTCGCTCTGTGGCTGGCGTCGTCGGGTGAAATCGAGCAGTTCGCCGATGATTTCATCACAACGCCGGACGTTGCGCTCGGCCAGCGCCAGAGGACGTGCGGCAGCAGCGGCACACGCCTCCGGCAGCAATTCATGCAACACATACAGGGCATTGGACACGGTCCCCAGAGGATTGCGGATTTCGTGACTGACGGTGGCGGTCAACTGGCCAAGGATCGCCAGCCGCTCCTTTTGCACCAGTTCCGCCTGGGCCACTTCGAGCTGGCGAGTCCGCTCGGCGACGAGGTCTTCGAGACGCACCCGGTAACGTGACAGCTCGGCCTCAGCCAGCTTGCGCTCGGTGATATCGACCATAACACCGAGCAAGCGCTGCGGCTCCTCGTTCTCCCAGACGACGTTGACCAGGTCGCGCACCCAGAGCATGCGCCCGTGCCTGTCGATGACCCGGTACTCGATATCCTGGTTTTCGGTGAGCGCCAGGCTATGGCTGCCCCGGACCACGACATGCTCGACATCGTCGGGGTGGACTCGGGATGCCCAGAAATCAGGATTTTCCAGCCAGGATTCGGCCGCATAGCCAAGCAGCGTCTGGGCGCGCTGACTGACGAACAGGTATTTTCCGGTGGCCACATCCATTTCCCAGACCACCCCCTCGATGGAGTTGACCAGATCGCGGAAGCGCTGTTCGCTGGCCATCAGCGACCTCTCACGGTCGCACACGGCATTCACCATCTGTTCAAGGTTGACGGCCAACCCGTCGATTTCGGAAAAACCGGACGGGGCGAAGGCGAACTCATAACTGCCGGCACCGATCTCGCCGGCACGCTGGCTGAGCGCCGACAAGGGACGCATCAGGCTACGGGCATCGAATATGGCCACCCCGGCAGCGAACAGCGCCGACAAGAGCAACCCGATGACGAAGAGATTGCGGATATGATCAACCGGGGCCATGGCCCGGGCCAGATCGGTGCCAACCCAGACGATCCAGCCGGTATGGGCGATGGCAGAAGTACTCTCCAACCGTTCCAGGCCGTCGTGAACCTCCATGGCGGTTTCAAAGTGCCCGAGCAGGGCACGCCGAATCGGAAAGTGATCGCTGTAGTTGACGCGCTGTACGGCGAGAGACGGCTCCGTGTGGGCGACCAGGGTACCGCTGCGATCGACAATGGCGAACAGGTCCGTGCGCTCCTTGGAATACTGGGCCAGCATGCTGCTGAGCCTGACCAGGCTGACGTTGCCCAGCAGTGCCCGGCCACCGGGCAAGGGCATGGCAATGGTGACCGACGGCTCGCCGAAATCCAGGGAGACGAAGGTGTCGCTCCAGACCTGATGCGTCAGGAGCTTGCGTCCCTGGAACACGGTGTGTTGGGAATAGTCGACCTTGCGGTAATCCTCTTTCTGCAACGCAACCCGCGGATCGAGCCCCAGGTGCGTGACCCGACGACTGGCATCGAGCAGATAGAGCGATGAAAAATAACCGCTCTTTTCCACCATCGAGGTCAGCAGGCGATCTGTCTCAACCGTATCGGCAACGGCCTGAGCGCCGATCAGCTCGGCGATGACCTGCATATCGCGGGAGACCTCGTCGAGGAACTGCCCGGATGAGGTGGCGACATCCTCGGCCAACAGCCGGTTGTTGGCGGTAATCTCGCTTTGCAGATGACGATGCAGCAGTAAAGAAGCGATCGTTCCGAACGCCAGAATGGGGAGGATCGCCACCAGGACGAAATGGATGGAGAGGGTGCGCTGCAGGGTGGTCTTGACGGGAATCATCTATCGGCTCCCGGGAACCGTTCAACCAGGGGGGGAGAGGCCGCCATGACCGGAAGCAAACCGCTCAATGGAGAACTGGAGAATCGGCGGAGGTTCCGTGCAACCGGTCGATATAGGCGAGCAGTTCACGCATGCGGAACGGCTTGCGCAGGATATCTATTGCCCCGGCGCGGCGCGCCTGTTCGAGAAGCGATGGTTCGCTGTAGCCGGTCATCATGACCACCTGGGCCGCGGGGTTGAGCTCCATGATCTCGCCAAGACACTGCACCCCGTTTTTGCCGGGGAGTTTGATATCCATAAAGGTGATATCGTAGTGATTTCTGCTGAAAAGACGCAAAGCATCCTCACCGGTCGGCGCAACCTCAACCTCGCACTTGCGCGTGCCCAGCACGATCACCAGGCTCTCGGCGAAATCGCGATCATCTTCTACCACCAACACCCGCGGGGTTTGGACCATGGAAGCCCCCTGAATGCAACCACTTAAACCAACAATTTTTAGCATTATAACATACAAAAAACAGACGCCAAGCAAGCGTCAGGCGACATCAAAAGGCTGACGTGGCCCGGACAGCTATCCCCCTGCCCGGGCCACGCCCGCTACGGGCAACTTACCACTTGTAGCTCAAGGGGTCGATCTTCCCCTGCATCATCAGGCCGAGGGAGAAGTTGAGCTGCGAGTTGGTAAAGGGCTTCATGCTCCCCTTGCCAAACGCCGCTGAGTTGGAAAGAGCCGCCGCCTTGAGCTTGTCCGCAAGCGCCGCCGGCACCTCGCTCGAAGCGGTCAGGACGTTGTCGGGATTCTTCTTCTCCGAAACCTTGGGGATGTCGTAGGCCTTCAGCCCCTTGTACTTCTCCTGGTTCGACTGCCACCAGGAATCCTTGACCACCGCGGCCTTGGCCTTGCCGGAAACCAGCGCCTCGACGGCAGCACCGTGGCTGGCCACCCCGATCGACGCCTTGCCGCCGGTTGCCGCCTTGGCCGCCGACTCCCCGGAGGTTGCCCCGATGGCATAGGCGATGGCTGCCGGAGAAGCGCTGAGGATCTGCTGGGGATCCTCACCGGCCTTGTGAATCATGATCCCGGCATAGAGCTCATTGCCGTCGGCCAACTGGGTCAGCGGTGTGCCAAGCTTACGGGCCACGATGACCGACTGGACGAAAGAACCGGCATAAACCAGGTTCATCTCCTTGCCGGCGAACGCCTCGAGAATTTCCGGATAGTTGTTGGCAACCCGTGCCGTGACCTCGGCACCGCTGGCCTTACTCAGGGCATCGGCAGCCACCTTGGCCTGATCCAGGCTCTTACCGGGGGCAAACCAGCAGGTGACCTTATCTGCGGCTAGCACCGAGCCGGCGGGGAGGCACCACAGAACCAGCAGCAGAGCAATCCATCTTTTCATGTCACAGTCTCCTTTTGTTGTGAGTAGATAGAAGGGCGCAGCCCTTCGGTTAATAACGCTCGAACTCCTCATCGAGTCTATCCGGAGCAGCGACACTCGCCGCCTCGGCCACAGCCGGCCGAGGTTCACCGCTCCGCCCGCCCACATGGGCAATGCGCACCTGCTCGCGGCGCTGCCTGCCCTTTGCGGCTGCCAGCACATTTTCGTCAAGAGTGAAGAAGGCGATCATCGCCGCCAACTGCTCGGCCTGGCCGGACAACTCCTCGGCGGTCGAGGCCATCTCCTCCGAAGCCGAGGCGTTCTGCTGGATGACACCGTCAAGCTGCTGAATGCTTTTGCCGATCTGCTCGGCCCCGGCGTCCTGCTCGCGGCTGGCGGCGGCAATCTCCTGTACCAGTTCGGCGGTTTTTTGAATGCTCGGGACGATGGCGGCCAGCAGTTGGCCGGCGCGTTCGGCCACGGCCACACTGCTGACCGAAAGCTCGTTGATCTCACCGGCCGCCTTCTGGCTGCGCTCGGCCAGCTTGCGCACTTCAGCGGCCACCACGGCGAAGCCCCGCCCGTGCTCGCCGGCCCGCGCCGCCTCGATGGCGGCATTGAGTGCCAGCAGGTTGGTCTGCCGGGCGATCTCCTCGATGATGTTGATTTTCCCGGCAATATCCTTCATTGCGACCACCGTCTGCTGCACCGACGCCCCGCCCTCCTGAGCATCGCGTGCCGCTTTCACGGCGATCTTCTCGGTCTGAATGGCGTTGTCGGCATTCTGACGAATGTTGGCGGTCATCTGCTCGATGCTGCTCGACGCTTCCTCGGCCGCCGCCGCCTGCTCGCTCGCCCCCTGCGACATCTCTTCCGAGGAGGCACTCATCGCCTGGGAACCCGACGAGACGTTCTCCACCGCGCCGCGCACCTGGCCGATCACTTCGCGCAGTTTCCCGACCATATCGGCCAAAGCCCTCAGCAGTTCGTCCTCGGCGGAGCGCTCCTTAAGCTCGACCCGCAGATCGCCACGCGCAATCTCGCCGGCAACACGCACCACATCGCGGTTGGCTTCGACCATCTCGCGCATGGCCGTCAGCAGCTGCCCGGTTTCGTCGGCCGTGGCCGGGGGAATCTCCATGGTCAGGTCGCCGACCGCCATGCGCCGCGCGGTCTCGACGGCGATATTCAGCGGCCGGACAATCGAGCGGGTAATGATAGTGGCGATGACGACCCCGGCGGCGAGAGCGACCAGGCCGAGGATCACCTGCATGATTTTGACCTGGGTCGAAGCCCGCTGGATCTGGGCCGTCGCCGACTCGATGTCCTTCACGTGCATATCGCGAAAGGCTTTGATGTCGGTAACCAGCGCGGTGGCGCTGCGGTCGAATTCGGCCATCACGCTGTCGCCGGCCGCCTTGCCGTCGTTGCCGTAGGCCAGCATCATCCGCTGCCCGGTGTTATAAAGTTCGTCGACCTCGCGGATCAGCTTGTCCATGAGCTGAGCCTTGGCCGTATCGTTCAGCTTTTGATACTCAGCCTTGAACTCCTCGGCGTTCTTAACAAACTCATCATGCAGATTCTTGGCGTCCTGCGCGGCGCCGAGGATGTCGTTGGTGAGCGAGGCATCGGTCATATACTGCTGGATCTGGATGGCGGCCACCTCCAATTGCGCAGCCTTGAGCGTGTCAGGAAGCTCATTCTCGGCGACCTCCCGCACGCTGCGGTCGACGGTCCCCAGCGACCAGAACGTGACGGCGACCGTCAGCAGCATCATCAGCAGCACGGCGCCGAAGCCGACCCCCATGCGCTTGCCGACATTCAAATCTGAGAAAGCCATGATTCAGTTACCTCCCTTATATTGAGTAAGCAGAATTGAAATCATCCGTTTGACTTCCAGCGTCACGGTTCAAACGCCCGTCCCGACAGGCGCGTGTTCCTCGGCGGACTGAATGACCGCCAGCTCGTCCGACTCGAAGACCCGATCGATATTGAGCAGGATGATGAACTGCTCGTCGAACTTCCCCATGCCGGCGATGAATTCGGTCTTGAGTTTGAGCCCCATGCGCGGCGGCGGTTCGATCTGGTCGTGGCGCAACTCCAGAACCTCGCGCACGGCATCGGCCAAGCCGCCGACGATCAGAATCTCGCCATCGACCCGCACCTCCATGACGATGATGCAGGTCTCCTGGCCGGCCTCCTTGACCGGCAGGCCGAGCTTCACCCGCAGGTCAACCACCGGCACCACCTGTCCGCGCAGGTTGATGACACCGAGCAGGTAGTCCGGGGTCTGTGGTACCTTGGTGATCGGCACCAGGGTCAGGATCTCCCGGGTGCGGATGACCTCGACGCCGAACAGTTCGTTGCCGAGACCAAAAGTGACAAACTGCTGACTTGAAACCGCTTCACCGAGCATCACAGCTCTCCCTCGATTGGATTTTTACCGTAACCTTCACAGTCACTAGCCCTGCCTCGCAGCACCTTCCACGGCCGGCACGACTTCCAGTTGTTCCGGAGACACCGGCCAGAACACTTCGCGGTCAAGCAGAACCAGAACCCGCTCCGGCTTGGCGTCGTAGACGATCCCCACGGCGCCATCGAGAGACGACCCGTCGCAGATTCTCACCCTGTTGCCGTAACGCACCATGCAAGAGACTCCGCCTACTGGCAGCGGCTACGCTCGACCTGCTCGGCGCGCTCTGCCAGCTGCGGCAGATCGAGGATTAGCGCGACGCGGCCGTCACCGAGGATGGTCGCCCCGGCGATGCCGCGCAGGTTCTGATAGAAGCGCCCGAGGTTCTTGATGACGGTCTGGTTCTCGCCGATGACATGATCGACCACGAAGCCGACCCGCCCGCCTTCCAGGCGGGCGATCACCACCTGCTCGATGTCAGGACGCTCCCCGGTGATCGAAAACGCCTGGCGCAACAGCACATAGGAAACGATCTCGCCGCGCACCCGCGCCAGGTTGCGGCCATGACTGGCCGCCACGTCCGCACGGCTCAACTCGATACATTCCTCGATATCCGCCAGCGGCAGGATGAACTGCTCGGCGCCCACCGCGACCAGCAGACCGTCAATGATCGCCAGGGTCAGCGGCAGCTTGATGACGAAGCGCGTCCCCTTGCCAGCTTCACTGATGACATCGATGCTGCCGCGCAGTGCGTCCACCGCCTGGCGCACCACATCCATCCCCACCCCACGGCCGCTGACGCTCGACACCTGTTCCGCGGTGGAAAAACCGGGAAGGAAGATCAGATTATAGAGATCGCGGTCGCTCAGGTCGGCCGATGACGCCACCAGCCCACGCTCCAGAGCCCTGGTGAGGATCCGGTCGCGATCGAGACCGGCGCCGTCATCGGCCACCGTAATCAGCACGTTCGCCCCGGAATGCTCGGCCGTCAGGGTGATCCGCCCCTTCAGGGGCTTGCCGGCAGCCTTGCGCACCTCGGGCGGTTCGATGCCGTGATCGATGCTGTTGCGGATCAGGTGGACCAGCGGGTCACCCAGCCGTTCGATCACGGTCTTGTCGAGTTCGGTTTCCGCCCCCTCCGTGACCAGGATCACATCTTTCCCCAACTCCTGGCCGAGGTCGCGCACCAGGCGCTTGTAGCGGCTGAAGGTGCTGCCGATCGGCAGCATGCGGATGGTCAGCACCTGATCGCGCAATTCCCAGATCAGCCGCTCCACTTCCTCGGAGACGCCGAACAGGTCGGTATCCGGGCTGAGTGCCGCAATCTGGCCGAGACGCGCCTGGACCGTGACCAGTTCGCCGACCAGGTTGACCAGATTGTCGAGGCGCTCGGATTTGACGCGGATGCTGTCGGTCGCCTCCAGCGCCTGGCGATCCCGGCGCAGGCGTTGCACCCGCTCCTGCTCGGCCAGGGCTGATTCGACCTGGGACGGATCGATCCGTCCGGTTTCGATCAGCATTTCTCCCAGGCGCTTCTTCTCGTGCAGAAACGCCTCCAAAGCCTCGCGCGGCAGATCGCCGCGCTCCACCAGGATCTCACCCAGGCGTTTGTAGTCGGCGTCCTCGTCGAGAAGGCCGTCGGCATCGATGAGATCGATGGTCAGCTCGCAGTCGTCCTCGACGAAGATAAAGACGTCACGGACAGCGTTCTCGTCCTCGCCGGTGGTCAGGATCACGTCCCAGTAGACATGGCAGTCCTCCGGCTCAAGTTGGTCCAGGGGGGGGATGCGATCGCACTGGGCGACGATCAGGGTTTCCCCGAGCCGCCCCAGTTCGCCGAGCAGGAGCTGCGGCTGAATTCCCTGACGGAAAATGGCCGGGGCGGGACGGAAGCGGATGCGGTAGGTAAACTGATAGGCGGCCCCGGCATGGAACGGCTCGAGGACACCGGTTTGGTCGTGGGTCTGTTGCTGGCTGAGAGCGGCCAGCAGTTCGGCGGTGCGCGCCGCGTCACCAGCCGGGCCGCCGAACTCGGCATCGACCAGTAGCCGCAGCTGATCCTCGGCCGCCAGCGTCAAATCGACCAGGTCCCGGTCGATAACGCGTTCGCCGGAACGGACGGCCTCGAAGACCGTCTCCGCGGCGTGACACAGTTCCGTGACACTGTCGAACCCGACCAGTCCGGCCGCACCTTTCAGGGTATGCAGGGCGCGGAAGACCCGATCGACCAGCCCCGGCTCAAGCGGAGACTCTTCGAGCGCCAGCAGGGACGCTTCCAGCTCCTGCAGCAGCTCCGCGGCTTCGTCGCGGAAGGTATCGGCCAGGCGGCTCATGCCGGACAGATCATCCTGACCACGGCCAGCAGCTGCTCGGGCTTGAATGGCTTGACGATCCATCCCGAGGCTCCGGCGGCCTTGCCTTCCTGCTTCTTTTCCGGCTGCGATTCGGTGGTGAGCATGATGATCGGCATGAAACGGCACCCGGGATTCTGCCGCACTTGCTTGATCAGGTCGATCCCGTCCATGTTCGGCATGTTCAGATCGGTCACCATCATGTCGACCGGGTTCGTCCCCAGTTTGACTAGGGCGTCCTTGCCATCGACGGCCTGGACAACATCGTATCCGGCCCCCTCGAGGGTCATCTGCAAGACCTGCCGTACCGTAGCCGAATCATCCACTGCCATTACGCGCTTCGCCATAACAATTCCTCCCCTGCCCGCTTTCCTGTTTTAATGCCTTCCACCAAAAAGACTTTGTTCACCCCAAGATCACGTCCGTCGCGCCCAAAAGCAGGCGCTTTGCCGGTCCTGGTCGCAGACCGGCAGATGAGCGAAGCCGGCCTCGTGCACCAGCTTCAGGACCGGCTCGCCGAGAGCGACGATCGCCAGGCACCTTCCCGTGCGGTCGGCCAGGCGATGTGCGGCGCAGAACAGTTGCAGGCCGGCAATATCGATCGCTTCGACCTGGCCGAGGTCCAGCCGGACCAAAGGGGCCTGATCGAGGGCCTTAAGGAGCAACTTCCTGATTTCAGCCACCTGACTCACAGTGACTGCGCCGCTCACCTTAAGTTCGCCAGTCTGCTGCTGTTCGTCAAAAGTCCACCGGGTCACGACGCCACCTCCTGCTCAGAACAGCTCGACATTGTCGCCCAGCCCCTGGTTTGCGGCATCACTGCCGCCATCGACCACCTGCCGGTGGATATGTCTTTGACTCATCATGGTGTAGCGCCGCTGCAACTCCTCGAAGAGCGGGTCGCTGCTTTCAGGCCGGCTGCCGGACACCGCAGCCAGGGCCTGCAATCCGGCCAGTACCGGCTCCACGGCCACGACAAAGCGCTGCCGGACATCGAAATCGTCTATGGCCTGGTACAGATCACCGGCCAGAGTCTGGGCCTGGCTACCGAGGCTATTGACCTGCCGGTCGAGGCTCAGGCCGGTGCTGCGCAGCCGCTCGAGCAGGGCGCAGGCCTCGCTGAGCAGGGTCTCCAGATCGACGTCGCGCCCACCGTAGCTCTGTTCGAGCTCATCCAGATTGCCTGCCTTGACGCTGACCTGGCGGCAAAGGGTTGTGAGCGACTGCGCATGCCGGCCGGCATCCTCGGCCAATTTCTGGATGTTGTCGGCGATCACCGTCAACCCCGCCCCGTGCTGGGCGCCGTGTGCGGCACTGATGGCGGCATTCTGGGCGAGAAGCTGCATCTCTTCGCCAAGCTGCTCGACTTCATCGGTGAGCAGGCTGACGTCACGGACGGCCTGAGTCACCGCAAACAGCGCCTGGCTGGCGGCCAGATGTGTAGTTTGCACGGTCTGCAGGCATTCGGTCACGGCCTGCAGCGAGGGCGCCACAAGGGCACACTGCTCGCCGCCGCCGGCCATTACGGCGGCCCCGGTCTCCCTGGCAAGCTGTTGCACATCGCTGGCCATCCGCTGCAGGTTGTCCACGAGCCGGTCGACCGCCGCGACAAACTCCTCGGTAGCCCATTGCAGCTGCTCATGCTGCAGGTGACAGAGGCTGCCGACAACCCCTTCCTCGAGCTCTGCACGGTCGCCCAAATCGTCCAGGGTCCGGGCGATGTGCTGCAGACGCTGCCGGGTGATATCCTGGAATTGCAGGGCCGCCACCAGTTCACCGAAACTGCTGGCCAGTTCCACCGAGTGCCGGTGCAGCAGGGACGCCTGGTCGCTGGTACGCACGCAATGGCCGGCAACCCCGGAAAGCAGCTGACGGGTCTGGCCGATTTCGGAGCGGGCCGCGGCCAGGGAACCCTCCTGGGCCTGCTGCTCCACGAGCTGGGCCCGCTGCAGCAAGGCCGAGAGCACCTCACAGCGTTCGGCGATGAAGCCGATCTTCTCCTGCATCGTCTGGCTGAGCCCCTGCAGTTCCTGCCCCAGCACCAAAGCGCCGTGACCGAAGGTGCGGGCCGCTTCGATGCGGGTGGCGACGCGCAGGCTCTGCAGGATCTTGACAATCTTGCCCAGCCCTTCGCGCGGATTACGCAAGGTGCCGACGTCACGCTGCAACTCTTCGAGGATGGCGCAGATTTCCAGTGACTGGCGCCTTGCCTCATCCAGCCACAGGGCACAGCGTTCGGTCAGCAGCTGCAGACGCATGACGATCTGCTCGGACGACTCGCCGTCAGGCGGATCCAGCAACTCGGCCGCCTCCTTTGCCAGCAGGGTAACCCGCTGCTGTCCGCTGTCGATCCTGTTCCCCAGTTCCAGGAAGGCCTGCTCGGTGATCCGGTCGATGCCGGTCAACTGCCGGGCAAACTGATGCAGCGAGTTCCCTAAGGGTTCTGATTGCGACAAAGAATGCCTGGAAGTACTCATTTCGTGGATTGACTTTCGGAGCCCTGTTCCGGTTGTCCAACGATGTCATCGACCAGGCTCATCAGGTCGCTGACCCGAAACGGCCGGTCGAGCCAGGCTCTGCCGCACCACAGAAGCGGATCGAAATCGCTGCGCAGCACCATGTCGCCGATCAGGATCACTGGCAGCCGATCCGGTGAATATTCATCCCGCAGTTTTTCCAGTACGCCATAACCATCACGCTCGTGGGGATAGAGGCTGACCAGCAACAGATCGACACGCTGCTGCCGCATAATGGCCAGGACTTCGTCGGCATCAGCGCTTTCGATAACTTCACAGCCCTTCAGATTCATGGCGAAGCGCAGCATCCGACGATTGGCCAGTTGGGTATCACTGATCAGTATACAGGGTGTCATCAACTCCGCACTCCCGAAAGGTTCACCTCTAGCAATGAATCAATATTCATGCCAAACAGCAGGGGGTGCATATTGTTCTAATAAGCTGAATTCATTGCTTTTAATCGCGCAATTTCTAACACATAAGTGTGCCAAAGAGAACCCGCTCCTGACACAGGAGTGTGTCAGAGTGGTTCGGGGGGCGGGACGATTTCAAGCTCTTCGATCTTGCGGTAGATGGTCCGGCGGCTGATGCCGAGCAGGCGGGCCGCCCGGGCCTTGTTGCCGGCGGTCTTTTCGAGGGCTGCCAGAATCCGTGCAGCCTCCCCTCCAACCGGAGTCGCCACGGGAGAGGCGGCCTTTTGCAGTTCGCGCGGCAGATGGGGAACCGCGATCTCGCGGTCGCGGCAGATGACGAAGGCATGCTCTATGGCGTGCCGCAGCTCCCGGACATTTCCCGGCCACGGCGCCGCCGTCAGCAGAGCCAGGGCCTCGCCGCTGATCCCGCCGATGCGACGACCGAAACGGGCATTGAACTCGGCAATGAAGTGCTCGACCAGCAAAGGGATATCCTCGCGGCGCTGGCGCAGCGACGGCAGCTGGATTTCGACCACCCTCAGCCGGTAATAGAGATCCTCGCGAAACTCCCCGCGACGCACCTTTTCCTCCAGGTTGCAGTTGGTCGCGGCAACGATCCGCACGTCGACCGGCAGGGTCTGGTTGCTGCCGACCCGCTCGACCTCCTTGTTCTGCAGTACGCGCAGCAGGCGCACCTGCAGCGCAGGCGAGATGTCCCCGATCTCATCGAGGAAAATGGTGCCGCGGTGAGCCAGCTGAAAACGGCCGGCCTTGTCCTTGACGGCTCCGGTGAATGCGCCCCTGACATGACCGAACAGTTCACTCTCCAGGAGATTTTCCGGAAGGGCTGCGCAGTTGACCTTGACCAGCGGGCCGTTGTGCCGCGAACTGCGGCAGTGCAGAGCTTCGGCGACCAGCTCCTTGCCGGTACCGCTCTCGCCGCAGATCAGCACCGTGGTATCGACTTCCGCCAGGTGCTCGACCATCGCGTACACCTGTTGCATGACAGCACTCTCGCCGACGATATGCTCAAAGTTGCGGCGGACCTGCAGGCCGCGCTCGAGCGTTTCCAGGCGGGTCTCGTCGCGCACCGTAAGGACTGCGCCGCAGGCCCGACCGGACTCGTCGTTCCACGGCGCCGCACTCAGCGACAAGACCCGGCTCTCCTTGCCAAGAGGCAGTTCCAGGCGCACCTTGTCGATGGTACAGCCTTCCTGCAAGGTCCGCCCGACCAGGTCGCGCAGCGGCTCGCGCAACCGCTCGGGGAGCCGTGCCAGGGCGAGGCCGCGCACTTCGCAGGGCAGGCCGAAGAGCAGCACGGCCGGAGCGTTGGCCTCAAGGATGGTTAGGGTCCGGTCGACCAGCACGATCCCCTCGCGCACACTGCGGAAAATCGCCTCGAGATGGCCGCGAACGCGCTCACGCTCCTCCACCACCGCCCGATGCTGCAGTGCCTGGCGGGCGACATGCCGCAGCGTCTCCTGGCGCAGCGGCTTGGCGATGTAATCGAAGGCCCCTTCGCGCAAGGCGGCCGCAGCCGTCGCCACATCGGGGGCGCCGGTCATTATCACAACCGGAGTCAGCGGGCAGCGAAGATGCAGCTCGGCCAAAAATTCCAGACCGTTCTCCCCCCCCAGGCAGATATCGAGAAAAATCAGGTCGTATGGCGCCGCCGCCTGGTCAAGCAGGCGCCGGGCCGTAACGCACGACTCCGCCACGGCCACCCGGTGCCCGTCGCTCTCGAGAAAAGCACTGCAGCTGAAGCGAACGCTCTCCTCGTCGTCGACGATCAGGATGTGGCGGCTATCCATGGCGTGCAGGGCGCTCACCCGGCACTGGCCTGCGCTTGGCTTTCGTCGCGCAGCACCAGGACCACCCCGGTTTCGCGGCCGGTCTGGCTGGTCAGGGGCGACATGGTCAGGCTGAACGATATTGGCTCGTCATCGGCGTTGGTTGCCGAAAGGTTGTAGATCTCCCCCATGCAGCGCTGGGCCACCACCTCCTGGAACTGGCGCAAGACCGAGCAGTGGCTCCTGGCCGCCAGTTCATCCAGGCTCTTGCCGAGGCACTCTTCAGTGCAGCCCAGCATCTTCCGGGCCGAGGTATTGAACTCCACCAGCTTGAACTCCTCGTCGAAAACCAGCACCCCCTCCCGGATGCTGTCGAACACCGCGGCCATGCGCAGGCGGCTGGTCTCCTGCTGGTCGAGCAGCGCCTTGCGGGCCAGAGCCTGGCGGGCAATGCGCAACAGGACTTCTTGGCGAACCGGCTTGGTCACGTAATCGTACGCCCCGAGACGCACGGCCTCCGCCGCCGTGGCGATCTCCGGCGCCCCGGTCACCATCACCACCGGGCAATTCGGGTTACGCTCGTGCATGAACTGCAGCACCTTCATGCCGCTTTCACGTCCGAGCAGGATGTCGAGAAAGATGGCGTCGTAATCGTTGTCTCCGGCCAGAACCAAAGCCTCGGCAAGGGCCGCCGCCGTGTCGACCCGGTATCCCGCGTCACCCAGAAAGGCCTCGAAGGTGAAGCGGATGCTCTCCTCGTCGTCAACCACCAGAATGCGTTGTGTCGTCATAAGTTCATCCTCCCCACTAAAGATATCGACATCTCGCGCCCGTTATTCTGTGCCGTCGGTTCATGGTTCGACAAGCTCACCATGAACGGGATGCTCATCAGATAACGCAAAGACCATTCACCCTGAGCCTGTCGAAGGGTGATCGGTCTATTGCGCAGGCCTCAACCCTGCCCGGCCGCCGGCAGTTCGACCACGGCCTCGGTCCACTGACCATGTTCACTGAACAATTGCAGTGACCCGCCGTGCCGCTTGGCGATCTCGAAACTGATGCTCAACCCCAGGCCGGTGCCGACCCCGGCCGGCTTGGTGGTATAAAACGGGTTCATTACCTTGTGCAGGATCTCCGCGGGGATACCGCTGCCATGATCGCGCACCCGGATGCGAACAAAGGGGCGCCCGGCGACGCTGATCGGCTCACCGCCGATCTTCAGGATCTTGTCGTCATCGGCCCCGGGATACTTTTCGGCAAGGGCATGGCGGGCATTGACCAGAAGGTTCAGCAGCAGTTGCTGAAGCTGGTGGCTGCGGCTCTCGACGAGAGGCAGACCGGGCGGCAGGTCGATATGCAGATGAATCTGCTCCTTGCGCAGCGCCGCCTCGCACAGGGTCAGGGTCTCGCCGAGGATTTCACGCCAAGACAGAACCTGTGACTCCTGGGTTTCGCTGCGGGCGAAGATCAGCAGCTCGCGAACGATCTTGGCGATCCGGTCCCCTTCCTTGATGATGCGTCGCGCCAGGTCGTGTTCACGACTCTCCTCCGGGGTTGTGTTGACGATCAGCTGGGCGTAATTGATGACACCACTGATCGGGTTGTTGATCTCGTGAGCGACCCCGGCGGCGAGCTCGCCAAGAGCGGCCAGTTGGTTGGCCCGCATCTGGCGCTGCTCGTTCGAGCGCTTGTCAGTGATCTCCTCGGCCATCAGGACCACCTGGTTCACCTCGGTCTCGCCATGGGTACTGAGGACCGGGAAGGCACGCATGTTCCAGATGCGCCCTGCCGGATCGACCTTCTCGTCGGCAACCATCTCTGCCGTGACAAAACAGCGCTCCACCGGACAGTCAGGGCACGGTTCGGCGCGACCGAAAAACTGTTGATAACAGCAATCTCCTTCGCTCAAGGCCTCATCGGCGATACAGCCGGAACCGGCCTCCTGATTGGTCCAGAGAATATGCATCGACCTGGAAACCAGACTGATACGGTCGGCAATCCCCTCCAGCAGCGCCTGGAACTGCTGGTAAAGCTCTTCGAAACGCTCCTTGCTGCGACGCAGCGAATCCTCGATCAGCTTGAGACTGGTGACATCGGTAAAACTGATCACCACGGCGGCGATGCTGCCGTCGCTGTTGAGTTGCGGACGGCTGTTGATCTGCAACCAGACTTCCAGGCCATCCTGGCGCTTCATCATGAGCAGGCGGTTTTCAACGATCGCTCCCTGCTGCAGGCTGGCTTTGACCGGATAATCCTCCGGACCCACCTGGCTGCCGTCCTCCCGGTAGATTCTGGCAAGGTCGCCGAAAATCGGCTGGTTAAGCAAATCCTGACGGGCACGGCCGAGAATCCTCTCGGCGGAGGGGTTGCAATCGACGATTTTTCCGTCCAGCTGAACGACCAGCAACCCTTCGCCCAGATTGACGACCACCGAGCGATAGCGCTCCTCGCTGGCCCGCAGAAAGCTTTCCCTTTCCAGCACGGTTCCAGCCATATCGTGCAAGTGCCGGGCAAGTTCGGCAATCTCTCTATAACCCTTGCCACTGGTCTGGAACGAGGTCACCTCGCCCGCGGCCAGAACCTGAGCGCCCTGCCGCAATTCATTGAGCGGCCGGATCAGGCGGCGGGCAAGCCAGAAGGCCAGAAGGCTGCCGAGAACGGCGGCCCCTGCCGTCGCCGAAGCAAGATTTTGCCGCAGAGTCTGAACCTTGGCCCCAACATGCTGCTGCGGGATCGAAGCGTGAACGATCCAACCGGTCTCTGGAATGACCGTCACGCTCTCCAGCAGTGAGTGGTCCTCGTGTAGCCGGGCAGAAACTTCCTGGCCGCTGGCCAGTGCCCCGAGAATCTCCGGATGCAGCATCAGCAGATTGGTGCGTTCCAGAGCCAACTGCGGATTGGAATGGGCGATCAGGGCACCGTGTTGATCGACCAGGGTAAAATTCATCGCCTCCACCTGGCGGATGCGCCGCTGCAGAATCGGGTTGAGGCGATCGAGGGAGATCGTGCCAAGAATGACCCCTTCATCCATTCCGGCAGCCAGCATGATGGCCGGTTTACCGGTTAGCGGCGACACGAAAATGTCCGACCAGCGAAACTCCGAACTTTCGGGGTTGAGGTGACGGGGAGACTTGGCGAGAAACTCCAGGCGCGAGAAATCGGCGCCCAGATAATCCGCAGGAGTAACCTGAATCTGCCTGGAAATGCCCAGGCGGGTGACTTTTCCGCGGCCGTCGAGCAGGTAGAGGGCCTCGAAATAGTCGGTGTTGTCGACGAAAGACTGCAGCAACTCGTCGACCCCGCTCTGCCGCCGACCCGCCAGCAAGCGCACCGTATCTCGCGTGATTATTAGTTCGTAGCGCAGCTCGTCGAGAAATTCACCGACCTCGTCGCTGATGTTCCTGGCATGTACCTGCAGATCAAGGGCAATTTCATCGGCTTGCTGTTCGATCAGCGAGACATAGAGAAACCAGCCGAACAGCAGCAGCGGGACGGTGGCGACCGCCACGAAGCGGGCCACCAGCGCCGTTTGGATCGATGACAGGCGCAGGTTGATCACTGGAGGGTAATGAACTGGCCGTTGCGAACGGCACCCAAGTAAGTCTGGCGTTCGGCCTCACCGAAACGTCCCATGCGGATCGGCCCTTGCAGACCGTCGAACGGACCGGTCTCCAGCAGGACCTTCTTGAGCCCGAGGCGCTGCGGGTTGCGTCGCAATCCTGAAGCCAGAAAATTCATCGACTCATAGGCGAGGACCGCGGCAAAAGAGGGCTTGTAGCCGAAACGCTTTTCAAAACTGACCAGAAAAGTCTCATGCTGCGGAGCCTTGCTGGACGGATCGTAGGTGACGAAAGAGAGCATCTCTTCCACGCTGCTCCCGCCAAAATTGATGATATCGCTGGTAAAGGCCCACTCGGAAGAGAACAGCGTGGTCTGACTCCCCAGCTTGCGTATCTGTTGAGCGGTCAGCGCAGCATCCATGGCCCCGCTGAGCAGAAGCACCCCATCCGGCCGCTCCTTGAGCAGACGTTTGGCCATCTCCAGGAACCCCCCTTCCGCCCCGGATTTGAACCGCTCCACGCAAACGATGCGCCCGCCACCCGCCTCGAACGGTTTGCGGAACGACTCGAACCAGTCCTCGGTAAACGTCACGTTGCCGGTTTCTATGGTCACGGCGAAGGTCTTGAGACCGTGAGAGAGCGCATACTGCGCGGTCTTTTCGGCGTTGATCTTGAGCGGGGAGGTCAGGCGGAAGAAATGGTCGTCGAGATCGTTGAGCCGGTTGGTGGTGACCGTCGGACTGATCAGCACGACTTCGTGCTGATTGGCCAGCGGCTGCATCGCCATCGCCATGGCGCTGGTCATCGGCCCGATCAGGGCGACCACGCCGCTGTCAATGAGTTCCTTGGTGACCGCCTTCGCGGTCTCGGCCTGCTGCTGGTCATCCCGGGAGAGCAATTCCAGCTTGCGGCCGCTGATGCCGCCCTGACGGTTGATCTCTTCGAGCGCCAACTGCACACCATCGCGCCCGGCTACACCGAGGCCGGCGACCCGGCCGGTCAATCCGCCGACATAGCCGACTTTCAACGGCTGCGGCTCCTGGCAGCCGGACAGTATCAGCAGGAAGGCACCCAGCCACGGGGAGAGACGCAACCAGCTGCGCAGCCTGCTCGACAATCTGTTCGTCGTCGTCGCCATCAGCAAACCTCCTGCGGAAAAAGCCCCCTCGATTAAACAGCTCAAACTATGCCGCAATTCTCCGGTCATTACAAATGGTTTGCCGGGACAGCCCGAAACCGGGCATCACACCTTCCGGTAAACCGAAGGGGCCATCTGCCTGAGCGGCAGGCTCAGGCCGAGCAATGTCTCCGAATGGCCGAGAAAAAGGAAATTCCCCGTCTCGAGCAGGTCGGCGAAACGCCCGAGCAGGCGCTCCTGCGTGGGCCGGTCGAAGTAAATGAGCACGTTGCGGCAGAAGATCACGTCGAACGGCTCGCGCAGCCCGTAATCGGCGTCGAGGAAGTTCAGGCGCCGGAACCGCACCAGGCTGCGCAACTCGGGGACGATCCGCACCTGGCGCTGCTCCGGATCCTTGGCCTTGAGCAGGTACTTGCGCCGCAGGGTCGGCGGAATCGGCTCCGCCTTGTCCGCGGCATAAATGCCCCGGACCGCCTTGTCGAGCACATCGGTGGAGATGTCGGTGCCGAGAATCTCGAAGCTGAAGCCGGGATGGCTGGCGCGAAATTCGCTCAGCACCATGGCCAGGGTGTACGGCTCTTTGCCGGTCGAGCAGCCGGCACTCCAGATCCGCAACGGGCGAGCCATGCCGGCCCCGGTCGTGTCGATCAGCATCGGCAGGGCGGTTTGCACCAGGAAGTCGAAGTGGGCCGGTTCGCGGAAAAAGTCGGTCTTGTTGGTGGTGACGACGTCAATCAGGCTGACCAGTTCGCCCTCGGGGGCCCGCCCGCTGAAGATCAGCTCGGCGTACTCCTCAAAGCTCCCCAGGCCAAGGGCGCGCAGGCGCTTGCGCAGACGGGCTTCGAGCATGCTCTGCTTGTGCGCCGGCAGCTTGATGCCGCACTGCTCGTAGACCAATTTGCTGAAACGCTCGAAATCGTGGCCCGTCAGGCGCAGGTCGAACGTCTTCAGCTTCTGCCGCAGGGAATTTTCCGGGTGTTCTGAATTCACGTGATGACCTGTCTATTTGACCAGTTTTACCCGCCGCCCGGCATCCAGGCGCTCGCCCAAAGCAACCTCGTTCATCCAGGCGATGCGCGGCCACAATTTGGGGTCGACCTTTTCCGTACGCAGCAACTCCTCGAGGCTCATGGTCTTGCCCAACTTCTTCACTGTCAGCCGCTGCGGCTGACGGTTGAGCCGGGCCGGATCGCTGATCGCCGCGAAACTGGTGGCCGGCTGTTCCAGGAGATTCTGCACCGTGGCAAAATTCTTCTCTTCCGCCAGACCATGGAAGGAGAAGACTTTGCTCCCCTTCTGCAGGAAGTACGAAACCATGCGTGCCCGCTGCTGGCCATCGACCACCGTGGCCACCAGGCGCAAGGCCTTGAAGCCGTTGATCGTCTGGGTGGACGACTGGGTCACCTGGGCCTTGAGCTCCCCGACAAACTCCCGGGCCACCTGATCGACCGTACCGTTCGCAGGGATAAAGAGAATCATGCCGAGTTTCTGGGGATGGCTCAGCTGAATCTGTTCCCCCTCGCGTTTGAACTGCCACTGGGCGGGGATGCGGAACTGAAAGGTTTCGCCGGGGTGGTAGAACCACTCTCCCTCGCGGAAACCACGGCGAGGGTCGTCCCCGTAGACCAACCCATCGATGCGATCAAGGTAGGCATCGCGATTGACGCGGAAACCCTGCCCCGGCAGCTTGGCGCGCCACTCGGCGGTCTGCGCCCGTACGGCAGCCTCGCGGTCGACCGGGCTGGGGTGGGTGGAGAACCACTCCGGCAGGGCATTCCCCCCGCCGCCCTCGAGCGTTTCCTGGCGCTGCAGGGTGACGAAGAAATCCGCCATGCGGTCGGTGTCGTAACCGCCCTTCGCGGCGTACTCGACACCGAGGGCATCGGCCTGGCGCTCGTCGTCACGGCTGTACTTGAGAAAGAGCAGGCCGGTACCGGCCTCGAGCAGAGGGCCGACCAGCGAGCCGAAATCGCCGGCCAGCGCCGTCCCCAGTTGCATCCCGATCCCGGCCAGCAGCGACTGGCTGTAGTTGCGGGCCGAGTGCCGCGCGGTGACGTGGCCAATTTCATGGGCCAGCACCCCGGCCAGTTCGGCTTCGTCGTTGACCGCCGCCAGCAATCCGCGGGTGACGAAGATGTAGCCGCCGGGGGCGGCGAAGGCGTTGACCACCGGCGAATCCATCACCTGGAACTGCCAGTCGAGGCCCGGTCGGTGCGAGACGCGCGCCAGCGGCAGCGCCAGGCCCTGAACGTAGCTCTGCAGGGCGGGATTGGCATAGACCCCGTACTCCTCGGTGACCGACTGTTCAGTCTGAAAACCGAGCTGCCGCTCCTCCTGCTCGCTCAGGAGCATCAGCTCGCTCTGCCCGGTGACCGGGTTGATCGCGCAACCGCTCAACCCGCCGCAAACCATCGTGGCCACGCACACCGCCGACACCAACCACCGCCATGCTTTCATCCTGCCGCTCCCGACCGGTACCGCTGTCTGCCACTAGGCAGGCACCTGGCTCCTGTGTTAAGGTTAAAAGGATGTAACCATGAACCATGTCATCAGATGGGGGGATTTAAACGCCATGAACCGACTGACTGCCTTGCGATATCGCCTGTTCTTGCTCTTGACCGCATTCGCCTTCTGGCTAATGCCGGCGCCGGCCCATGCCCTGACACAACAGCAATGGATGGCGACGCTGGTTGATGCCATGGGCCTTACCTTCGGCCTGCCCGACACCCCAACTCCTCAGGATTACATTAACATTTTGAGCGGTAAGCGCAACCTGCACTTCGAGGCGGAGGAGGTTTCCTCTCCGGATGATTCGGTCTCGAAGATGGCCCTGCCGAATTTCGGGCCGTTCAGCGGCAAGGGCTGGCTACTGGGGATCAGCCGGCCGACCGACGTGCACCTGGGCTTCGTGGTCCCCCTTGACGGCCAGTACCGCCTGGCCATCACACTACGCAGCCCCGGGCATCTCGTCAAGGCGGGGGGGCAAACCTTTACAGCCGACGGCAGCGGCGACAAGTTCACCACCGTCGATCTCGGCGAAATCACCCTGCCGGCCGGACCGGCCACGATCGTCGTAACCCTCCCCCCCGGAGGCGCCCTCGACGCCATCACCCTGACCGCCCCGAACCTGGCGGCGATCGCTCCCGCTTCGGGCTGGCAGCCCGAGGCTCCGCTGACCTGGGAGGACATCGCCGTCACCATGGTCCAGGCCCTGAAGCTTGCGAACAATCTCCCCCTTGCCACTGATCCGCCGCAAGCACTCGAAGCCGAAGACATCAAGGAGATCGGCACCGCCCGCGTGGTCGAGGACAGTCATCTCGGTGCGCCGAGTGCGGGCCGGTGGCTGCGCACCTCGATGCAGCCGGCAACCCTGCAATTGTCGATGGATCTCCCCGCGGCGGGTTTCTTCGATATGTCCCTGGTGGCCATGGGCGCACCGCTTGCCGTCCGCTTCAACAACCATCTGGAGCTGTCGGCCCCCGGCAAGGCCTACCTCGAAGAGCTGACCCTGCCGCCGGTCTACCTGCCGGCCGGGCGCAATCATTTGTCCATCATCCTCCCTCCCCGCGGCGGCATCGACCGCATTGCACTCAAACCGCGGCAAACGACGCTGGCAACCCTTGGCGAGGTTCTGGGGCTGCCGGTGACCGGCGAGCCCCCCGCCCCCGCTGATCTCGATCGTCTCTCGGCACGACTGCTGACCACCTCGCGGTAACCAGCCGTGTCCCCATATGTGATTCTCGCCGCCTATGCGGCGGGGATCGCCCTGACCGCCGCTCCCTTGCCGGAAAGCGATTTCTGGCCGGCGCTGGCCGCCACACTGGCGCTGCTTGCCTGGCTCCCCCTGCGGCGCACGCCCCTGGCCATCGTCCCCCTTGGCGTCGCCTTGTCGCTATGCGGCTGGCTCCACGCCCGGCAGGCGCTGACGCCCCCGCTCCGTGCCGATCACCCGGTGCACTTCGTCGGCAGCGAAGCGGTCGGTATCGAAGGGCTCATCCTTCAGGCCGAGCCGCTCTGGGACGGCAGCAGCCGCCTCGACATCGCCGCGCAAAAAGTTCTGGTCGGCAACCGTACCGCAGCGGTCGACGGCACCGTGCGCCTGACCATCCATGGCGGCACCCTCGACCATCGCCCCGGCGAGCGGGTCCGCTGGCGTGCGCGCCTGCGCCGGCCGGCACTGTTCGGCACCCCCGGGGAGTTCGACTACCCGCGCTACCTTGCGGCCCGCAATATCCATGTCACATCAAGCCTCCCCCGGACAGGCGACCTGCTGCGCCTGCCGGAGGGACAAGGTTCGACCGGCGGCTTTTGGGAACGAACCCGCCAGGAACTCTCCCTCCGCATTGCCGGAGCCGTCCCTGCCGGCCAGGCCGGTCCGTTGCAGTCCCTGCTGGTCGGCACCCTGGGCGGCATCACCCCCGAGCAGCGCCGCCTGCTCGGAGCCGGCGGCCTGGCACACCTCTACTCCATCTCCGGACTGCATTTCGGCCTGCTGGCCCTGCTTCTCTACACCGTGGCCCGCTGGCTCTACAGCCGCAGCGAGCGCCTGCTCCTTTTGGCTCCGCCCCGGCGCATCCTGCCGCCGCTGCTGCTCGTGCCGTTGACCGGCTACCTGCTCCTTTCCGGCTGCGCCGCGCCGACCCAACGCTCTTTCGCCACCATGGTCATCGCCATCATCGCCTTCAGCTGCAACCGGCGCACTCCGCCGCTGGCACTTCTGGCCTGCGCCGCCTTCGTGATGCTGGTCATTTCACCGCTAGCCCTGTTCGATGCCTCGCTGCAACTTTCCTTCGCCGGGGTTCTCGGCCTGATGGTCTGGCTGCCGCGCTGGCAGGCACGCCTCGACGGGCGGGCGCGCTGGCAGCGCACCCTCGGTCTGATGATCTTCTCCACCGCGGCCGCATCGCTGTCCACGGCTCCGCTGGTCCTTTGGCATTTCCACCAGCTGGCCCCGGCCGGGCTTGTCACCAACCTGCTCGCCATCCCGCTGGTCGCCTGGGGGGCGGTCCCGGTCGGCCTGACCGGCATCCTCTTCTCTCCCTTCCTGCCGAATCTTGCCGACCTGTGCTTCAGACTGGCCGGTTACTGCGTCGACTGGTCGCTGCGCTACACCGCGTGGTGCCTGGAACTCCCCGGCCTGGATGCCATGAATGTTTTCATCACGCCGTCAGGCGGACTGGCTCTGCTGGCGCTGGTGGTGGCCGGGATGCTGCCGCGCCGCCACTGGCGTCCGGCCGTGCTGCTGGCAGGGGCGGCCCTGCTGTTTCTGGCCCTGCCGCCGCTTGCTCCGCCGCGCCTGGAGATCACCGCCTTAAGCGTGGGGCAAGGGGATGCCACCCTCCTGACCATCGGCCGGCGACAGTACCTGATCGATGGCGGCGGACTGACCGGCTCCAGCGTCGACATCGGCGAACGCCTGGTCGCCCCGGCGCTTGGCCGACTCGGGGCCGAACACCTGACCGGGGTGATCCTCACCCACGACCACCCCGATCACAGCGCCGGGCTCCCCTATGTCCTGGAGCACTGCCGGGTCGACGGCTTCTGGTCGGCGCTGACGCTGGAACAGCTCGAACCGCGACTCGCCGAGGTGCTCATCCGCAGGCACATCCCGGTGCACGTGCTCACCGAGGGGTGGTCGGCGCTCCCGGCAGGCACGGCTGGCGAACTGAGCGCCTATGTCCCTCCGCAGCAGGCCAGCGACCCCAATGACCGCTCCATCGTCGTCCATGCCGTGGCCGGTGGCGCCGGCGCCCTGCTCACCGGCGACCTTGCCGCCGCAGGGTTCAAACATCTCGTGGCCGGCGGCCTGCCTGAACCTGCGAACTTGCTCAAGCTCCCGCATCACGGCAGTCGCGGCTCGAAGCCGGAACGCTTTCTCGACACCTTTCGACCCGCTATCGCCTTTGTCTCGGCCGGCCGTGACAACCCCTATCGCCTCCCTCACCCGGCCACGGTTGAAGCCTGCCGCCAACGCGGCATCCCGCTGTACCGCACCGACCTGCAGGGCACCTTGTCCTTCACTGCCGCCGGCGACCGCTGGCAATCCCGCTGCTACAGCGCCGGCGATTATTGACGCCACCGTGCGCGTCTGCTAGTTTTGATAGATTATGACGGAACCGTCCTGACAGGCTGCTGGACAACAGCCCGTCAGGTGCGGATGTCGGCATCGGGCCGCACGGCTCTCCGTACCCGTTTTCGATAGCCTGCCAAGGGATGCTCATGATCCAGCCGACCATTCTGGTCGTTGACGACGACTTCTTCTTTCGCCGCCTCCTCGACGACATTCTCGCCGAGCAAGGGAGCTACCGGGTGGAAACCGCCTCCTCCGGCGAAGAAGCGCTCGAACGGGTTGCCCGCGGCGGAATCGACGTTCTGCTCACCGACATGGTCATGCCCGGGATCTGCGGCCTGGAACTGCTCAAACGCCTGCGGATGATCGATGCCGCCCCGGAGGTTGTCTTCATCACCGGCAACGCCACGGTGGAATCGGCCATCCAGGCCCTCAAGGACGGTGCCCGCGACTACCTGATCAAACCCTGCGATCCCGAACAGTTGCGGCGCGTGATTCGCAACTGCCTCGATCAGCGGCGACTGCTTGCCGAAAACTTCCTCCTTCGCGACCAGTTGCGCCTCTACCAGAAGGGGCAGCAGCTCGCCGCCAAACTCGATCTTGACCGGCTGATGGAGCTGACCCTCAACTCCCTGGCCCAGGAAATGGCTCCGGCGACGCGCAGCTTCGCCTGCCTGATCAAGCAGGGCCAGATCCTGCAGATCTTCAACGGCTGCGGTCTCAACGAAGAGCAGGCCCAGGCCCTCTCGCACGCATTGGCGCCGCGCCTGGCGCAAATTGACAAAGGGGAGCTGCTCGACGCCACCACCCTGGAACTGACCGACACCAGCATCCCGGCACGCCAGACGCTCTGGCTCTTCCCGCTCAAAAGCTCCGGCGAGATGCAGGCCTTGCTGGCCCTGCTGAATCCGCTCGACGGAGCCTTTCCGGAGCGGTTTCCGCGGGAGACCCTGATCTTCCTGGGGGAGCAGGCCGCCCTCGGCTTTAACAATGCCTGTCAGTACGAGGACACCAAGGAACTGGTCTACAGCGACGACCTGACCGGCCTGTACAACCATCGCTATCTGCATATCGCCCTGGAGCAGGAAATTCGCCGCTCCGAGCGTTACGACCTGGAATTTTCCGTGGCCTTCATCGATCTCGACCAGCTCAAGCAGGTCAACGACCGCCACGGCCATCTGGCCGGCAGCAGCGTGCTTCGCCAGGTGGGGAGCCTGCTGCGCGACTGCGTGCGCGACGCCGACCTGCTGTTCCGTTACGGCGGCGACGAATTCACCGCCCTGCTGGTGGAAACCGACCGGCGCGGCGCCAAAGTGGTGGCCGAGCGCATCCGCAAAAGCATTGAGGAATACACTTTTTCGCTCGGCGGGGAGTTGACCTGCAGGCTGACCGCCACGATCGGCTACGCCACCTATCCGGTCAACGCCAGGAGCAAGCAGGAACTGATCGACCTGGCCGACCGGGCGATGTACCAGGGCAAAGCTTCGCGCAACACCATCTGCAGTGCCGCCGATCTGCGCTCCCCCTAGCAGCCCCCCCTTTTTTTCCGTTCGACCATTTCAACAACAGGAGACCCGGCAACGTGAGTATCACCGGCATCAAGGGGATGAACGACATTCTCCCCGGCGAAGTTGAAACCTGGCAATTCCTCGAGCAAAACGCCCGGCAGATTTTCGGTGCCTTCGGTTATCGCGAAATTCGCGTGCCGGTCGCGGAAAAGACCGAGCTGTTCTGCCGCTCCATTGGCGAGACCACCGATATCGTCGAGAAGGAGATGTACACCTTCAGCGACAAGGGCGGCACCTCGATGACCCTGCGACCGGAAGGGACCGCCCCGGTCATGCGCGCCTTCATCGAGCACAAACTGCACAACCTCGACCCGGTGACCAAGCTCTACTATCTCGGACCGATGTTCCGCCACGAACGCCCGCAGAAAGGGCGCTACCGCCAGTTCCACCAGATCGGTGCCGAGGTCATCGGCCTCGACGACCCCAAGATCGACGCCCAGGTGCTGGCCATGCTCAGTCACTTCTTCCAGGCCGTCGGCATCACCGGCGTGGCATTACAGGTCAACTCCCTGGGCTGCCCCGAGTGCCGCCCGGACTACCGCCAGACCCTGCTCGCCTTCCTGCACGACCGGCTCCCGCAGCTGTGTGCAGACTGCCAACGGCGTGCCGCCACCAACCCCCTGCGGGCCCTGGACTGCAAAGTCCCGGGATGCATCGAGGCCACGGCCGGGGCGCCGGCCATGGTCGAGCACCTCTGTTCCGGTTGCGCCCTGCACTTCGATGCGGTGCGCGGACATCTGAATCAGCTCGAGGTCCCGTTTGCGGTGAATCCGCGCATGGTGCGCGGCCTTGACTACTACACCAAAACCACCTTCGAGATGGTCACCGATCGGCTCGGCGCCCAGAGCGCCGTCGCCGCCGGCGGTCGCTACGATGGTCTGATCGCCAGTCTCGGCGGCCCCCCCCTGCCCGGCATCGGTTTCGCCATGGGCGAGGAACGCCTCGCCTTGTTGCTCTCCGACAGCGCGGCCACGCCACCGGGGCCGGCGGTCTTTATCGCGACCCTCGGCAGCGAGGCGGCGAGCTACGGCTTCCGCTTGCTCACCCGCCTGCAGCGTGAGGGGATCTATGCCGAGATGGAGTACGCCGGCAAGAGCCTCAAGGCCCAGCTGCGCCGCGCCGACAAGCTCGGTGCGCAAAAGGTGCTGATTCTCGGCGGCGACGAACTGGCGCGCGGCGTCGCCCAGATTCGCGACATGGCCGCCGGCACGCAGGCAGAGGTGCCGCTGGAGGATATCGACAAACTGGTGAGGAGTGCGGGATAAGGGATGAGGAGCCCTGGCGGGTTTTGAAGGAATTTGACCCCTCACTCCTCACGCCTCAGACCTTACGCCCCATACCTCTAAACAATTGACGATCAGAGCAGCGACTCTATATAATTGCGATCCGCTTCGGCCTGACCATCAACTTCCTAAGGAGATACTCCCTTGAGCGATACTCTCGGCACCTGGAAACGTACCCACTTCTGCGGCGACCTGCGCAAGGATCACATCGGCCAGGAGGTCACCCTCATGGGCTGGGTTCTGCGCCGCCGTGACCATGGCGGTCTGATCTTCATCGACCTGCGCGACCGCTCGGGGCTGGCCCAGCTGACCTTCGACCCGGACCTGTGCGCCGCCGCCCACCAGGTGGCCGAAGGCGCCCGCAACGAATTCGTGCTGGCCGTCAAGGGGAAGGTCATTCCGCGCCCGGGGGGAACCGTCAACCCCAACATGAAGACCGGCGAGGTTGAAATCCAGGTCACCGAGTGCAAGCTGCTCAACCGCTCCAAGCCGCTCCCCTTCACCCTCGACGAATACAGCGAGGTCGCCGAGAACATCCGCCTCAAGTACCGCTACCTCGACCTGCGTCGCCCGCAGCTGCAGCAAAACCTCATGCTGCGTCACCAGGTCGCCCAGGTCACCCGCCAGTACCTGACCGAGAACAACTTCTTCGAACTGGAGACGCCGTTCCTGACCAAGTCGACTCCGGAAGGGGCCCGCGACTTCCTGGTGCCGTCGCGCATCAACCTCGGCACTTTCTACGCCCTGCCGCAGTCGCCGCAGATCTTCAAGCAGATCCTGATGATCTCCGGCTTCGACCGTTATTTTCAGATCGTGCGCTGCTTCCGCGACGAGGATCTGCGTGCCGATCGCCAGCCGGAATTCACCCAGATCGACTGCGAACTCTCCTTCGTCGACCGCGATGACGTGGTGCGCGTCATGGAAGGTCTCATCGCCCGGATTTTCAAGAAGGCCAAGGGGCTCGACGTCGAACTGCCGATGCAGCGCATGACCTACGCCGAAGCCATCCGCCGTTTCGGGGTCGACAACCCCGACCTGCGCTTCGGCCTGGAGCTGGTCGAACTCTCCGAACTGGTCAAGGGCTCGGGGTTCAAGGTTTTTGCCGACGTCTGCTCTGGGGGAGGGATCGTCAAGGGGCTCAACGCCAAGGGGTGCGCCCGTTTCTCGCGCAAGGAGATCGACGAACTGACCCAGTTCGTCGCCATCTACGGCGCCAAGGGGCTGGCCTACGTCAAGATCGAGAACGGCGAATGGCATTCACCCATCGCCAAGTTCTTCACTGCCGACGAGATCAAGGCGATGAACCAGGCCTTCGGTGCCGAGGAAGGCGACCTGCTGCTGTTCGTCGCCGACAAGCCGAAAGTGGTCAACGACTCACTCGGCCGCCTGCGCAACCACCTGGCCAAACTGCTCGGCCTGACCGACAAGGACACCTACCGCTTCGTGTGGATCACCGACTTCCCCCTGTTCGAATGGGATGAGGACGACAAGCGCTGGTGCGCCGTCCACCACCCCTTCACCGCACCGATGGACGAGGACGTCGAACTGGTCGAGAGCGACCCCGGCCGCTGCCGCGCCAAGGCCTACGACCTGGTGCTCAACGGCAACGAAATCGGCGGCGGCAGCATCCGAATTCATCAGCAGCAGGTCCAGGCGCTGATGTTCCGCATGCTTGGCCTCTCGGAGGATGAAGCACGCACGAAGTTCGGCTTCCTCCTCGACGCTCTCGAATACGGCACCCCGCCCCACGGCGGCATCGCCTTCGGCATGGATCGCCTGATCATGCTGCTGACCGGATCCGACTCGATCCGCGATGTCATCGCTTTCCCGAAAACCCAGAAAGGGGCCTGCCTGATGTCGGATGCACCGAACGCGGTCGACGACAAGCAGCTGCGCGAACTCGGCATCCGCCTGGCGGCACTCCCCAAGTAAACGGGTCCGATGCGGCCACTCCTTCATAGAAGCACAGGACAACCCGCAGGCCGCGGTCATTGGCTCTGCGGGTTGTCGCTCGTCTGCCTCCTGCTCGCCGGCTGCGCCGCCAAGCCCCCTTTGCTGCAACTCGATGCCGCCGAATACCTGGTCGCCCGTGCGCATGCCCAGCAAGCCTCACTTTATGCCGCCGGTGAATACCAGGCCGCTTTCGCCGCGCTTGACGACGGCAGGCGGCTGATCGCCGCCGGACAATATCCCGCCGCCGAGGATGCCCTGACCTTCGCCCGCCAACATGCCCTGCGCGCCTACGACGTGGCCGCTGCAACCAGGGCCCGCCTAGCGGCGGAGGAGGAAGCACGGCGAATTGCCGAGGAAGAGGCCCGCAAGGCCGAAGAGGCCCGCAAGGCTGAAGAAGCCCGCAAGGCCGAAGAGGCCCGCAAAGCCGAAGAGGCCCGCAAGGCCGAGCGCGCGCTCAATGAATACCACGTGGGCGAGAACGACACCCTGGCCGGCATTGCCGCCATGCCGGGGGTCTACAACGATCCCCTGCTCTGGCCGCTCATCTACCAGTCCAATCGCGATCAGATCAAGGATCCCGCGTCGATTTACGTCGGTCAGACCTTGAAAATCCCGCGCAACCTGAGCGAAGCCGAGTTGGAAGCGGCCCGGCAGAAAGCCAGGGAAGCCGGTCTGTTCGGGCTTTCCGCCAACGGCGCCAAGCATTCCCCGCCCCTGCAATAACCCTGTTTCTTCAGCCTCCACCGGAAGCATTTGCCTCCCTTGGCGCCCACTAATTCCCCCTTGACACCCTCCGCGCCGCTGTATACTGTATACACTTCGAAAAGTCGGGGAGGACTCTCAAACCGGTTTTTATTGTTGACAGATCAAGGCAAGGGATTCCGTTGCCTTCCATTAAGCCTCGGGCACTGTCTGGGATAACCATCAAGGAGAGAACATGAGCACGCACAAGATCATCTGGACCGAAATCGACGAAGCCCCCGCCCTCGCCACCTACTCCCTGCTGCCGATCGTGCAGGCGATCACCCATGGGACCGGCGTCGAAGTGGAAACCCGCGACATCTCGCTCGCCGGCCGGGTCATTGCCAACTTCCCCGACTACCTGACCGAATCCCAGCGCATCCCCGACTACCTCACCCAGCTCGGCGAGCTGTCGCTGACCCAGGAAGCCAACATCATCAAGCTGCCGAACGTCAGCGCCTCGGTGCCGCAGCTGCTGGAGACGATCGCCGAGCTGCAGGAGCAGGGCTACAAGCTTCCCGACTATCCGGAGGAGCCGAAGACTGCCGCCGAGAAGGAAATCCAGGAGCGCTACGCCAAGTGCCTCGGCTCGGCCGTCAACCCGGTGCTGCGCGAAGGGAACTCCGACCGCCGCGCCCCGCTGTCGGTGAAGAACTTCTCCAAGAAGAATCCGCACAAGCTTGGCGCCTACGCCCCCGACTGCACGTCCCACGTCGCCCACATGACGGCTGGCGACTTCTACGCCAACGAGCAGTCGCTCACCATGGAGAACGGCGGCGAATTCAAGATCGAGTTCACCGGCAAGGACGGCCAGACCGTGGTCCTCAAGGACAAGCTCAAGGCCGAGAAAGGTGAAATCGTCTCCTCCTCGTTCATCAGCTGCAAGGCGCTGCGCGCCTTCTATGCCGAGCAGATCGAGGACGCCAAGGCGCAGGGGCTGCTCCTCTCTCTGCACCTCAAAGCCACCATGATGAAGGTCTCCGACCCGATCATGTTCGGCCATGCCGTGTCGATCTTCTACGCTGACGCCCTGGAGAAGCACGCCGCCACCATCAAGGAGCTTGGCTTCAACCCCAACCTGGGGATCGGCGACCTCTACCGTCGTCTCGAGAAACTGCCGGCCGCCAAGAAGGCCGAGATCGAGGCTGACCTCCAGGCCGTCTACGCCAAGCGCCCGGCCCTGGCCATGGTCGACTCCGACAACGGCATCACCAACCTGCACGTCCCCAGCGACGTCATCGTCGACGCCTCCATGCCGGTCGTGGTGCGCGACTCCGGCAAGATGTGGAACGCCGAAGGGAAGCTGCAGGACACCAAGGCGATGATCCCCGACCGCTGCTACGCGACGATGTACCGGGAGATCCTCGAAGACTGCAAGAAGAACGGCCAGTTCGACCCGGCCGCCATGGGTTCGGTCCCCAACGTCGGCCTGATGGCCCAGAAGGCCGAGGAGTACGGCTCCCACCCGACCACCTTCGAACTCCCCCAGGACGGCACCGTCCGCGTCATCGCCGACGGCAAGGCGGTCATGGAGCACAAGGTCGAGGCCGGCGATATCTGGCGCCTCTACCGCGTCAAGGACATCCCCATCCAGGACTGGGTCAAGCTCGCCGTGCGCCGCGCCCGCGCCACCGGCGCCCACGCCATCTTCTGGCTCGACAGCAAGCGCGCCCACGACGCCCAGCTGATCCTCAAGGTCGAGAAGTACCTCAAAAACCATGATACCAACGGCCTGACCCTGGCGATCAAACCGCCGGTCGAGGCGATGCGCAACTCGTTGGAGCGGATCCGCAAGGGGCAGGACACCATCTCGGTGACCGGCAACGTCCTGCGCGACTACCTCACCGACCTCTTCCCGATCCTGGAACTGGGCACCAGCGCCAAGATGCTCTCAGTCGTCCCGCTGCTCAACGGCGGCGGCCTGTTCGAGACCGGCGCCGGCGGCTCGGCCCCGAAGCACGTGCAGCAGTTCGAGAAGGAAGGCTACCTGCGCTGGGATTCGCTGGGCGAGTTCTCGGCCCTGGCCGCCTCCCTCGAGCACCTGGCCGCCACCTTCAACAACGCCAAGGCCCAGGTTCTGGCCGAGACCCTCGACCAGGCGATCGCCAAGTTCCTCGACAACAACAAGTCCCCCGCCCGCAAGGTCGGCCAGATCGACAACCGCGGCAGCCACTTCTACCTCGGCCTCTACTGGGCCCAGGCCCTGGCCGCCCAGGGCAAGGACAAGGAACTGCAGGTGCGCTTCACCCAGGTCGCCAAGGACCTGGAGACCAACGAAGCCAAAATCAACGAGGAGCTGCTGGCGGCCCAGGGTTCCCCGGTCGACATGGGCGGCTACTATCACCCGGACAAGGTGAAGGTCGGCAAGGCCATGCGCCCGAGCGCCACGCTGAACGCCATCATCACCAACATGACGGTTTTTGTGTAAGTCAACAACGGGCGGGGCGGAGCCTTGGCTCCGCCCCTATCCTTATCCCCAACCTTCTTTTAAGGAGAGAGACAATGGCGAGACCGAAAATTGCATTGATCGGCGGTGGGCAGATTGGTGGAGTGCTGGCGCAGCTCTGCGCCCTGCGTGAACTGGGTGACGTGGTCATGTTCGACATCGTCGAGGGGCTTCCCCAGGGGAAGATGCTCGACATCGCCGAAGCCGCCCCGGTTGACGGCTTCGACGTCTGCCTCAAGGGGACCAACGACTATGCCGACATCGCCGGCGCCAGCGTGGTCATCGTCACTGCCGGCCTGCCGCGCAAACCCGGCATGAGCCGCGACGATCTGATCGAAGTCAACTCCAAGATCATGACCTCGGTGGCCGAGGGGATCAAGCAGTATGCCCCGAACTCCTTCGTCATCGTCATTTCCAACCCCCTCGACGCCATGGTGACCCTCTGCCAGAAGATCACCGGTTTCCCGTACGAGCGCGTCATCGGCCAGGCCGGCGTCCTCGACTCGGCCCGTTTCAAGGCGTTCATCGCCTGGGAACTGGGCGTGTCGGTGAAGGACGTGGTGGCCATGACCCTCGGCGGCCACGGCGACGACATGGTGCCCCTGGTGCGCTATGCCAGCGTTCAGGGCGTTCCGGTCATGGAACTCCTCGAGAACAAGTACAAGAGCAAGGAAAAGGCCAAGGAAGTCATGGACGCCATGGTCAAGCGCACCCGCGGCGCCGGCGGCGAGGTCGTGGCCCTGCTCAAGACCGGTTCGGCTTTCTACAGCCCGGCCTCCTCGGCGATCGCCATGGCCGAATCAATCCTCAAAGACCAGAAGCGCGTTCTGCCGACCTGCGTGTACCTGAACGGCGAGTTCGGCGTGAAGGGCTACTACGTCGGCGTGCCGGTTGTGCTCGGCGCCAAGGGCGCCGAGAAGATCCTCGAGTTCAAACTCGACGCCGAAGAGCAGGCGATGATGGACAAGTCGGTTGCCGCCGTCAAAGATCTCGTCAGCACCCTGAAGTAAGGGATGACGAATCCCGGACCAAGGAAGGGCAATGGCGACATTGCCCTTCTTTTTATACATCGCCACCGGCAAAAAAAATCGTATACAAAATAAATTTTTGCTAGGAGCGGGAACAGCGTTTGTGCTAACGTTTCGTCGTTTTTCCGCTAACTTCAGCGGCTCGAAAAAGCTTCAGCCAAACTAAAAAAAGGAGACAACCGGAATGAGCAGTGCCAGACTCGAAGTGATCGAACGCAACTGCAAGGGGTGCAGCATTTGCGTCGAGTTCTGTCCGAAGAACGTCCTTGAGATGGACGTCTTCCTGGTCAAGGTCGCACGCCCCGAAGACTGCATCAAGTGCATGCAGTGCGAACTTCTGTGCCCGGACTTTGCCATCAAGGTCCACGACGCCTGACAACCATCCAATTCCCATACAAGGAGAGTGAACGTGGCTAAAAAAGTTGCTCTGTTGCAGGGGAACCAGGCCTGTGCCGCCGGCGCCATCTATGCCGGCGCCAAGTTTTTCGCAGGCTACCCCATCACCCCGTCGACCGAGGTCGCCGAGGAACTGTCGATTGAATTGCCGAAAGTCGGCGGCTCCTTCATCCAGATGGAAGACGAAATCGCCGCCATGGCGGCGGTGATCGGCGGCTCCCTGACCGGCGCCAAGTCGATCACCGCGACCTCGGGTCCGGGCGTTTCCCTCAAGCAGGAACTGATCGGCTATGCCTGCATCGCCGAAGTTCCTTGCGTCATCATCAACGTCATGCGCGGCGGGCCCTCCACCGGGATGCCGACCGGCCCCGGTCAGTCCGACGTCATGCAGGCCATGTGGGGGACCCACGGCGATCACGCTGCCATCGCCCTGGTGCCGAGCACCGTCCAGGAGATCTTCACCGAGACCGTGCGCGCCTTCAACCTGGCCGAAAAATACCGCATGCCGGTGCAGGTGCTGTTCGACGAGATCGTCGGTCACATGCGCGAGCGCATCGAGTTCCCCGAGCCGGGCGAGCTTGAAGTCATCGACCGCGCCCCGGTCACCGTCAGCCCGGCCGAGTACAAGCCGTACGACGCCACCAAGGGGCAGGTTCCGCCGCTGGCCGCTTTCGGCTCCGGCTACAAGTTCCACGTCACCGGTCTGAACAAGGCCGCCGACGGCTTCCCGACCACCAAAGCCGAGTATGTCGACGCAGAAGAGCGCCGCCAGATCAATAAGGTCAAGGACAACGCCGACGACATCGTCAAGTTCGAAGAGTACCTGACCGAAGACGCCGACGTGGTGATCTGGGCCTACGGCTCCACCGCCCGCTCGGCCCGTTACGCGGTCAACGAACTGCGCAAGGAAGGGAAGAAAGTCGGCCTCTTCCGTCCGCTCACCATCTGGCCGTTCCCCGAGAAGCGCACCGCCGAGCTGGCCAAGCAGTGCAAAGGGATCGTCGTCGCCGAGATGAATCTCGGTCAGATGGTTTATGAAGTCGAGCGCGTTGCCAAAGGCAACTGCGTGGTGGTCCATGAAGGCCGCGTCGACGGCGAGCCGATCAATCCGGGCCAGATCATGGCAAAAGTCAAGGAGGTGCTGTAATGGCTTACGATTATGAGAAATCGATCCGCCCGGGCAAGCTGCCGCACATCTGGTGCCCCGGCTGCGGTCACGGCATTGTCATGAAGGGCCTGATCCGGGCCATGGACGCCTGCGGTCTTGACCGCACCAACACCGCCATCGTCTCCGGTATCGGCTGCGCCAGCCGCCTCCCCGGCTACCTCGATGCCTGCACCCTGCACACCGCCCATGGCCGCGCCGCGGCGTTCGCCACCGGCGTGAAGATGGCCAAACCGTCGATGAACGTCATCTGCTGCGGCGGCGACGGCGACGGTACCGCCATCGGCGGCAACCACTTCATCCACGCCTGCCGCCGCAACATCGACATGACCTACGTGGTCATGAACAACTTCATCTACGGGATGACCGGCGGCCAGTTCTCGCCGTGCACCCCGACCGGCGCCAAGGCATCGACCACCCCCTACGGCAATCCCGACCCGATCTTCGACATCTCCAAGCTGGCCATCGGCGCCGGCGCCACCTTCGTGGCCCGCACCACCGCCGCCCACCCGCGTGAGATCGACAAGCTGATCACCATGGGGATCAAGCACAAGGGGATGGCGATCATCGAAGTCCTCGACGACTGCCCGACCACCTACGGGCGCCGCAACAAGTTCCGCTCGGTCGTCGACATGATGAAGCACCTCAAGGCCAACGCGGTTCCGGCCGTGGCCGCCGCGAAGATGACCGCCGAGCAGCTCGAGGGCAAGTTCCTCACCGGCGTCCTCTTCCAGGAGGAGCGTCCCGAGTACACCGCGCAGTACGCCGAAGTCATCAAGAAGGCGCAGGGCGCCTGATCACCCGCACAAGGAGATTTCATTATGTCGCAACGTTACGAACTCCGCTTTTCCGGTGCCGGTGGCCAGGGTCTGATCACTGCCGGAATCATCCTTGCCGAGGCGGCTTCGATCATCGAAGGCAAGAGCGCCGTGCAGTCGCAGAGCTACGGGCCGGAAGCCCGCGGCGGCGCCTCCAAGTCGGAAGTCATCATCTCCGACGGCCCGATCGACTACCCGAAGGCGACCATCGTCGACGCCTGCCTGGCGATGACCCAGGAAGCCGCCGACAAGTACGCCAACGGCATCAAGGACGGCGGCCTGCTCCTGCTCGACGACGACTTCGTCAAGAAGAGCCCGACCGGCAATTTCAAGGTCTACCGTCTGCCGATCATGCGCATGGCCAAGGAAGATGTCGGCCGTGAAATCGTCGCCAACGTGGTGGCCCTCGGCGCCGTGGTCGGCATGACCGGCGTCGTCTCCCGCGAAGCTGCCGAACAGGCCGTTTTGCGCAAGGTGCCCGAAGCCTTCAAGGATCTCAACAAGAAGGCCTTCAACCTTGGCTTCGAAAAAGGCAAAGAGCTTCTGAACTAGGCAGAACAAATCACGAATGACATAGGCCCGGCAGGCAACTGCCGGGCCTATGTTGTGTCCGGCGCGGGAAAGCTGTACAGCCGGCAGGATTTTCGTATAATTGACGTGTCGGGCTATCTGTTTGGGGATTTGAGGGGGAAACTGATGCGCATCTTGCTGCTACTGTTGATCTTCGTCACGCTGTCACAGCCGGCCATCGCTGGAGAAACCGGCTTCGCTGAAGAAGCCGCTCCACCGCAGCCGGTTCAGTTCGAATTCGGCGGTTATAAATTCGGCCAGTCGCCAGCTGCCAACATGGTCTGCTTCGCCGGTTTCTGCAAGTCGCAGGCCCCGGGCGGTGATGGAGTTTTCACCTACCCTTTCTCGGTCTATGAAACCCCTGGTGCCGTCAGCACGCAAATCGGCGTGAACGTCGTCAGCGTCCGCTACACTTTCTGGAACGACCAGCTCTATCGCATCGGCTTTAGAGTCGACTGTGCCCCACAACCGACCGAAGAGTGCGTTGACGACCTGATCCGCTCGCTCGACCGTGAATACGACCTTACCCCGCTCAGCCAAAGCGATTGGCGGCACTTTGTCTCAGGCAAGCGCTCGATTATCAGGGAATTCGTCAGCGGCTCGGGGGCGATCTTCAGGCTCCGCGTTTCAAGCAGCGACAACGAATGGAACCAGCCCTACGTGGACATTGTCGACAAGTCGATGGCCGACCAGGTCGGATCCACCCTGAGCCCCAACTACCGACCGAAGAAATTGCTGCTCCCGGAAAAGAGCGAGCACTGATCGCTGTTCCGGATACTGACAAGGCGCACGGGAACACCTGTCTTCCGGTCAATTCCCACCGAGGTCCCAGAAATGCCCGTTTACGAATTTTATTGCGCGAGCTGCCACGCCATCTTCAACTTTCTCTCCCGCCAGGTGAATACCACCAGTCGCCCTTCCTGTCCGCGCTGCGGGCAGCCGGAACTCGACCGTCAGGTCTCCCGTTTTGCTATTTCGAAGAACCGGCCGGAGGCCGAGGCAGACGGATTGCCGCCAGGGATGGACGAGGCCAGGATGGAGCAGGCGATGATGGCCCTGGCCGGAGAAATGGAAGGGATGGATGACAGCGACCCGCGGACGGTGGCGAAAATCATGCGCAAGTTTACCGAGATGACCGGGATGTCGCTGGGCGACGAGACCCGGGAGGCGATGCGCCGCCTGGAGGCCGGAGAAGACCCGGAGCAGATCGAGGCGGAGATGGGCGACCTGTTCGGGGACGGCGACAACCTCGACGGGTTGTTCGGCAAGGAGAAGTTGGCGAAGCTCAAGAAACGCCTGGCTCCGCCGGAGCACGACGACACGCTGTACACTCTTTAGGTGCGGGGTTCGAGGTACGGCGCTCGGGGAAAGGCAAGGCCCCGGCGGTCATTCCCGCCGGGGCCTCAATCTTAACCTCAACCTCAACCTGCCTCCCCCACAAACCTTTCCGCCAGTTCCACACTCTCCTTGCTGCCGATGAAGACCGGGGCACGCATATCGATGCGATCCGGCTGCAGATCGAGGACCCGGCCACGGCCGGTGGATGCCGCCCCGCCGGCCTGCTCGAGGAGGAACGCCATCGGATTCAGTTCGTACAGAACCCGCAGCTTTCCTTCCGGAGCGTCCTTCAGGTGCGGGTACATGAACACGCCGTTGCGCTTGATCAGCACCTGGTTGATGTCGGGGACAAAGCCTCCCGAGTAACGCAGCTTGGCGCCGCTGTCCTCGAGTTCCTGGGCGAATTTCTCCGTCCCTTCGGTCCACTTGCTGCGCTGGCCACCGGGAGAGTAGATCTTTGCCGGCCCCGACTTCATGCGGATGTTCTCGTGATTGAGGGTGTATTCCATGAGGCTGTTCATGGCAAATTCGTGAACACCACGTCCGGTGGAATAGACCAGGGTTGTTCGCGGACCGTAGAGAATGTACATCGCCGCCACCTGCTCGCGCCCCGGGCGGAGGACATCACACCCCTTGTAGATCGACACGATGGTACCGACTGCCAGGTTGACGTCCACCAGCGAGGAACCGTCCAGCGGGTCATAGGCGACCGAGTACTTGTGGTCGCAATCTCGGTCGATCTGCTGGACCTCGCCGCTCTCTTCCGAGGCGATGCAGGCGACGACCCCGGAGTGCACCAGGCGCTTGCGGATGATCCGGTCGGAGAGAACGTCGAGAGCCAACTGCGCTTCGCCGTAAAGGTTCGAGGTCCCGGCCATCCCCAAGTCGCCGGTGCGAATGGCGTTGACGATGTACTTCGACGCATCGGCAATTTCGCAGATGACCCGGGTGAGATCGCGATCTTCGTCGGTTTCCCGCAGATAGCGGCGCAGATCGACGTGCAGCGGGGTGGTTCCTGCCTGGCGCATCGGTGACACTCCTTTTGAAAAATTCATGAAGCCATGCAAACCACTGGCAGTTTAGTGTAATTCATCCCCCAGTTCAACCTGTAACCGCGGCCAATCGTAGCCGCAGGGGGCGTAAGCGGCGGCAACCGCCTCCGCCCACTTCTCCCCTTTGCCAAGCCGCTGCAGCAGTTCGGACAGGGGCGGTTCGCCGCACAGCTCGATCATACGGGCGACACGCTGGTAACTTCTCTGGTAAGCGGTCGGCACCTGGTCGTCGGGGAGTTCACTGAAAGGGCGCTCCAGCGCCTCTGGCCTGATGGCTGGCAGCGCCAGAGCTCGGCGCGGAACGTGAAAACGGCGTCCGGCCACTTCGGCCACCCCCTCGTTAAGCCATACCGGCACCCTCCCCTTGCCGAGAAAACGAACCAGCACATGGGCATACTCGTGGTAAAGGAGGGCCTTGAGCTGGGGAGACATCGACTCTACTCCACCGAGGGGGACACGGATCTTGCCGTCGTACACCGCTCCGGCCCACGCCGGGGAGCGGGTCACCGCGGCAAAATCTTCGCGAACGTAAAGGAGGACAGGGATATCGGCCTCCGGATAGTAGCCGAATTCACGCCCGAGTTCCTGGTAGGCGGCCTGCAGCTCCTCGAGGACCAGCCCGGCCAAGCGGTCGCTGACACCGACCGCATAAGCCAGGGTAAAGCGCCCGGAGAGATTGCGGTTCATGCCGCTTTCCGCCCGCAGCTCACGGCGCACCTTTTCCAAAAGTTGCGACAGTTCGCCGCCGCCACCGAGTTCCACGGCCTTTTGCCAGGCCTCCTCGGCCTGCAATAAATCCCCCGCGGCATAGTGCGCGCGACCGAGCAGCAGCAACAGGTCCGGCTGGTCCCCGGCGATGGCCAGGGCTTCGTTGAGTTCGCCGGCCGCGGCGACAGGCTGTCCGGCGTGAAGCCAGGCAATGGCGCTTCCCTGCCAGGGACGGGGGTCTTCCGGTAGATAGTGCTTTGCCCGGGCAAAGGCCTCGCGTGCTGCGGCCTCGTCGCCAACGTTGAGTTTGTTCATGCCGAGTTGCAGATAGGCCTCACCGAGCGGGCCGTTCGCACGCGAATTGTCGACCAGTTGCCGCTCAGCCCGGTGCAGGGCAGCGATGGCCTCTTCGATCTGGCCAGCCCTGAGCAGACTCAGCCCCTCCTGCAAAGGCTGCTCGGGACTGGCGAAAGACGGCCCAGCCAGGAACAGCAACAGAATGCAGAGCAGCCGCCACATGTCAGGCCAACAGCTGCTGCATGGCCGCATGCAGGCGCCCATTGCTGGCCAGGATTTCCCCTTTGTCGAGAGGCATGGGGAGACCGGCATAATCGCTGACCCGTCCCCCGGCTTCCGCCACCAGCAGAACGCCGGCGGCGACATCCCAGGGCTTCAGTTTCAGCTCCCAGAAGCCATCGAAGCGCCCGGCCGCGACACAGGCCAGGTCGAGGCTGGCCACCCCGGCGCGGCGCACTGCCTGGGCTGTGCGTTGGAAGGCCTCGAAGTGACGGTAGTTATTGGCCGGATTGACCTTGTGATCGTAAGCGAACCCGGTGGCTAACAGGGCCTTGTCGAGGGCCTCCGTCGACGACACCTTGATGGCCTTGCCGTTGAGTGTGGCGCCCTGACCGCGCTCGGCGACGAAAAGCTCCCGGTTGTGCGGGTTGAAGACGGTACCGAGCACCACCTCCCCCCGTACTTCCAGGGCGATGGATACGGCAAACCAGGGGAAGCCGTGGGCAAAATTGGTGGTCCCATCGAGCGGATCGATGATCCAGCGATGATCCGAGCCGGTGTTGCCGTAATCACCTTCCTCGGCCAGGATATCGTGCGTCGGATGGCGCGCGCGCAGAGCGGCCACGATCGCCTGCTCGCTGGCCAGATCGGCTTCGGTGACCAGATCGATGGCCCCCTTGTAAGCGACCGTCACCCCGGTCGCATATTTCTCCATGAGGATCCGCCCGGCCGTTTCGGCAGCTATCAGCAAGGTTTCGCGCATAACTTCTCCCGAATAATTTACTGCAGCTTCAATTTATCACGGAGGCGCGGAGACGCGGAGAAATTCGTTCCTTGCCTGTCAGCGCCTCAGCGTTAACGACAATTTCAAACTAGCACACATCGGCTTTCTATCTCTATCACAAGGGGACTGCCACTTTTCCAGGCAGTCGCATGTAAATCTTGGGCAACCGAGCAGAGAAAACTTTCGCAACGCTGGCAGAAGGAGAAGTATTTATATGTAATATCGGACAGTTAACAATCGGCACGCGGCTTGTAATGGGCAATGGCGTCGCGGACAAAGTCGTCCCGGCCAACGCCAAGGAGGTCGTAAGCTCATGGATAACGCCGTCCAGTCCCTCGCCCGTTCCGGAGATGTCCTTTTCCTCATGCTCGGTGCGGTCATGGTCTTTGCCATGCACGCCGGGTTTGCCTTCCTGGAAGTCGGCACGGTCCGCCGCAAGAACCAGACCAATGCCCTCGTCAAGATCCTTACCGACTGGTCGATCTCGACCGTGGTCTACTTTCTGATCGGCTATCCCATCGCCTACGGCGTCAGCTTTCTGGTCCCGGCCGCGGATCTGCTCGGTGGCAACCAGGGGTTTGAACTGGTGCGTTTCTTCTTCCTCCTCTGCTTCGCCGCCTGCATTCCGGCCATCATCTCCGGCGGCATCGCCGAGCGCACCCGCTTCTGGCCGCAAGTGCTGGCCGGTGCGATTTTTGCCGGACTTACCTATCCGCTCTTCGAATCGTTCATCTGGGGGCAAAACAGCAGCGGCCTGCAGGGGTGGTTCAAGGAAATGTTTGGAGCGCCGTTTCACGACTTCGCCGGCAGCGTGGTGGTCCATTCCATGGGCGGCTGGCTGGCTCTGCCGGCAGTCCTGCTGCTCGGACCGCGCATGGGCCGCTGGGTGCGCGGCAAAAGCCACGCCATCCCGATCAGCAACATCCCGTTCCTGGCCCTGGGCAGTTGGATCCTTGCTGTGGGCTGGTTCGGCTTCAACGTCATGAGCGCCCAGACTCTGACCGGTATCTCCGGCCTGGTGGCGGTCAACTCCCTGCTGGCCATGGTCGGCGGCGTGATCTTCGCGGTTGTCGCCACCAAGGCCGACCCCGGTTTTGCCCATAACGGTGCGCTGGCCGGCCTGATCGCCATCTGCGCCGGATCCGACCTGGTCCACCCGATCGCCGCCTTTTTCATCGGCGGCCTCGGCGCCCTGATCTTCGTCTACGGCTTCCAGTGGGAGCAGGAAAAGCTCAAGATCGACGACGTGCTCGGCGTCTGGCCGCTGCACGGCATGATCGGCACCTGGGGAGGGATTGCTGCAGGGATCTTCGGCTACACCGGTCTCGGCGGGTTGGGTGGAGTGAGCTTCGTCGCCCAGCTGCTCGGCAGCCTTATGGCCGTCGCGTATGCCCTCGCCACCGGTTTTGCCGTCTACTACGCGATCGTCAAGACCATCGGCCTGCGTCTCGGCGACGAGGAGGAGTTCCGCGGCTCGGACCTCTCCATTCACCAGATCAATGCCTACCCCGAGGAGTCCGTCTCACGCTGACGATCCCCGACCACATGAAAAAAGCCAGCTCCAAGGGAGCTGGCTTTTTTGTTTTTGGAGGCCCCGAGCAGATTTGAACTGCTGGTGGAGGTTTTGCAGACCTCTGCCTTACCACTTGGCGACGGGGCCGAATACAGACGGATGTTCTGAATACCAAACGGCGAGCGGGACTGTCAAGCGCTAATTCGGCTGCAGTTCGACCCGGACACTGACGTTCCCGCGCCCCTCCCCCTCCCGTCGGGCCACACTGAGGATCTCGCGGCTGACCTCGTCCCCGCGACTGATGGTACCGCCGAGGTCAACCCAGGTATCGATCGGGGCCCTGACACGGGTGGAAAGTTCGCTGAAACGGATCTGCCGGCTGTGCCTGGTGCCATCGACAAACGTCATGAAAGGATGGATGGTCAACTCGACCTGATTTGCGCCGAGCAACTCGGGGATCACTTCAAAACCGGTATCGACGCTCACATAACGGGTGCTTTCCTCAACGCGTACATGGCGCCTGGCCAGGATCAGCCAGCGCTCCGTGAACGGCAGATTTTCTCCCACGCTGATGCGTGCCGGGGCGCCTTCCAGGGTCACCACGAATTGCTCGCTGCGGCGCGACTCACTCCGGGTCGTGGCACTGCCGCTGCCGGCAATGACCCCGTGCTCTCCGCCGACGACGACCGTCGCACCGCCTCGGAACGGAGGAACGGAGTGCCCCGCCGCAATGGTGGCATCCCCGGAACGGCCCACGACCGAACCGCCAAGAACGCTGCCTTCATCACGGGTCTGCTGTTCCTGGGCAACATAAATCCGCAGCATCTGGGCCGGACGGTCGAGACGGGCAATCAGATCGGCGGCCAGGGCAAGATCGGCCGCAGACGCGGAAATCATCAGGCTGTGGCGAACCGGGACAACCCGCGCCTCGCTGCCCAGCGCATCCTGCAGCGTGCTCGCGACATCCAAGGCACTACGGTGCCTGAGATCGAAAATGCGCGTCTCTGCCGCCACCGACCGCACCATCAGCATCATCAGCAGGAAAAGGCTGATCGTGTACTTATTCATGACTGTCATTCTAGCAGCTTGCGCAGCAAACTTAATATCGACAAATTAAGCCGGCTTGGCTTATACTTCCCTGTCATTTTCAGCCGGGTCCTCCCGACGATCCCATACCATGCAAAGGAGAGAGTCATGCCGGAATTCTTCTACCAGGAGCCGTTCCCCCTCGCCGCCGACACCACCAAGTATTATAAGATCCCCGAGTCGGAGAAGTATGTGACTGTCGAGAAATTCGCCGGCGAAGAGGTCCTGCGGGTTTGCCCTGAAGCGCTGTCGATCCTCGCCGGCCAGGCGATGAAAGACGTCTCCTTCCTGCTGCGCCCCGAGCACAACGAGCAGGTCGCCAAGATCCTGCGCGATCCGGATGCGTCCATGAACGACAAGGGGGTGGCCATCGCCTTCCTGCGCAACGCCGAGATTTCCGCCCAGTGGGAGCTGCCGATCTGCCAGGATACCGGCACCGCCACCGTCATCGGCAAGAAAGGTCAGCAGGTCTGGACCGGCGTGAAGGACGAGGAGTGGCTCTCCAAGGGGGTCTACAAGACCTACACGGAGGAGAACCTGCGCTACAGCCAGACCGTCGCGCTCGACATGTACGAGGAGAAGAACACCGGCACCAACCTCCCCGCCCAGATCGACCTCTATGCGACCGACGGCATGGCCTACAAGTTCCTGTTCATGGCCAAAGGAGGCGGCTCGGCCAACAAGTCGATGCTCTACCAGGAGACCAAGGCGCTGATCACCCCGGAGAAACTGTTCGACTACCTGGTCGCCAAGATGAAGACCCTGGGCACCGCCGCCTGCCCGCCCTATCATATCGCCTTCGTCATCGGCGGCACCTCGGCCGATAACGCCATGAAGACCGTCAAGCTGGCCACCGCCAAGTATCTCGACGGCCTGCCGACGCAAGGCAACGAGCACGGCCAGGCATTCCGCGACATCGATCTCGAGAAGCGCCTGCTCGAGGCTGCCTACAAGCTCGGCATCGGCGCCCAGTTCGGCGGCAAATACTTCGCCCACGACGTGCGCGTCATCCGCCTGCCGCGCCACGGCGCCTCCTGCCCGGTGGCCATGGCGGTCTCCTGCTCCGCCGACCGCAACATCAAGGCGAAGATCACCAGGGACGGCCTGTTTGTCGAGGAACTCGACCGCAACCCCGGGCGTTTCATCCCCGACCAGTACCGCGGCAAGCACGGCCACGGCGTGAGGATCGACCTCAACCAGCCGATGAAAGACATTCTCGCCGAACTCAGCAAGCACCCGGTCTCCACCCCGCTGCTGCTCACCGGCACCATCGTCGTCGGCCGCGACATCGCCCACGCCAAGTTCAAGGAGATTCTCGACGCCGGCAAGCCGGTCCCCGAGTATCTGCTCAAGCACCCGATCTACTACGCCGGTCCCGCCAAGACCCCGAAGGGGAAGGCCTCCGGCTCCTTCGGCCCGACCACGGCCGGGCGCATGGACTCCTACGTCGACCTGCTGCAGAGCAAGGGCGCCAGCCTGATCATGATCGCCAAGGGGAACCGCTCCCAGCAGGTGACGGATGCCTGCAAGAAATACGGCGGCTTCTATCTCGGCTCCATCGGCGGCCCGGCGGCGGTGCTGGCCGAGGAGAACATCAAGAAGGTCGAGTGCATCGACTTCCCCGAGCTGGGGATGGAGGCCGTGTGGAAGATCGAGGTCGTCGACTTCCCGGCGTTCATCCTGGTGGACGACAAGGGGAATGACTTCTTCAAGCAGCTGGGGTTGTAAGGCAGGTTAAGGTTAAGGTTAAGGTTAAGGTTAAGGTTAAGGTTAAGGTTAAGGTTAAGGTTGACGAGCACGGGGGCGGGATTCAATTCCGCCCCCGTGCCTTTTTATGAAAGTTAAAAATTGTAGGCGAGGTTGATCCCGGCGAGCCACTCGCTGTCGATGGCTTTTTTCGCCGCGTTGCTGATCGGCGAGGAGTAAAGCAGCGACGGCGTGACGTTCAGGTTCTCGGTCATGACCTGCTACCCGAAAATTGAGCCATTGGGACCATTAGTTTTTCGGCTACAATACGCCGAGGAGGTCCCCAATGAAGAAGCGATTTACCAACGAGCAGATCGTACGCATCTTGCGTGAACCGGAAT
>Ga0209725_1000108_pt1 | contig 47891 bp, 45 predicted proteins | sample I18A1metaG_FD_184145 | JGI IMG/M metagenome (GOLD analysis project Ga0209725, IMG submission 184145) | Lake sediment bacterial and archeal communities from Gulf of Boni, Indonesia to study Microbial Dark Matter (Phase II) - ​I18A1 metaG... | ecosystem: Environmental > Aquatic > Freshwater > Lake...
CCCTGGCTGTTCTCGCTGTGGGTTGCGCCGATGTATCTTGTGTCGCGAAGATACCAGGAAGCCGGCCTGTTTTTTTTGGCAGCCGGCGCCCTCTCTGTTGTCCTTTACTTCACTTGGTATAAGCCCTTAAAATATGAAAAGGCAAGAAACTGGCCGGAGAGGAGATCATGACAAAGCGGGAACGAGTTCTCTGTGCGATCAGTCATCGCGAGCCGGACAAAGTGCCGATCGACCTGGGAGCCATGCGTTCTACGGGCATCACGGCCGTGGCTTATGGTCAACTCAAGAAATATCTCGGCATCGCCGCCGGTCATACCTATGTTTATGATGTCGTCCAGCAGCTCGCTCAGCCCGAATTGCCAATCCTGGATTATGTCGATGCGGACGTCATCGACCTCGGCCGGGCGTTCCTGACTCAGGAAACTGACTGGAAAGATTTTGTCCTGCCCGATGGTTCGCCGGCGAAAATTCCCGCCTCTGCCAGACTCGATCCTGACGGACAGGGTGGGTGGCTGGCCAAGAGCGAAGACGGAACGGTCATCGGGGCCATGCCTCAGGGGGCGTTCTACCTCAGCCAGAGTTATTTTCCCCTCCTGGATTGGGACGGCCGCGACTTGGCTTTGCTCGAGCGGCTGCCCGAGCTGATGAACAAGGTGACCTGGGCGGCTTTTGCCACAGCTCCCGCGCATAAGCCGTTGACAAGAGAGCATCTCGCCGATATCAGGCAGCGGGCCAAGTCTCTCTATGAGACTACAGATTTCGCAATCATGGCCGGGTTCGGAGGGAACCTGCTCGAGTGGGGGCAGTTCCTCTGTCGGATTGACCGTTTTCTCGCTGACCTTATCGACGCCCCAAAAAAAGTCGAAGCAATCCTCGACAGGCTCACAGAAATTCACCTGGAAAACCTCGAAAAGTTCCTGGACGCCATCGAAGGGTATGCTCAGATTATTCAGATGGGCGATGACCTGGGAACGCAGCTTGCGCCCCAGATTTCGCCGCAGATGTATCAGAGATTCTTCAAGCCGCGGCACAAACAGATCTACGAGAGAGTCAGGAGGCGGGAGGGCATCCATGTGTTTCTCCACTCCTGCGGGTCGATTGCGGACCTGCTCCCGGACTTGATTGAAGCTGGCGTTGAGATCATCAATCCCGTCCAGACCAGCGCCCGGGGAATGGACCCGGAATGGCTCAAGCGAGAATTCGGAAAGGACTTGACTTTCTGGGGAGGAGGCTGCGACACCCAGCATCTGCTTCCCGCTGGAACGGAACAGGAGATCGATGAACAGGTCCGGCGCAGGATTGAAATATTCGGCCGGGGCGGAGGGTATGTTTTCACCCAGATCCACAACATCCTGCCCAATGTTCCGCCCCAAAATATTGTCGCCATGATTGAAGCGGCCAAAACCTACCGGTCCCTTTTTGAATAAAAAATAACGTCTGGACATCGTCATTGACCAGTGCTACATTCTTGTTGGCAATAGAACACCACGGAAAGAGGTGAATCATGAAAAAATCGATAGCTCTTCTTTTGGTGGCAGCGTTTTTATTTTTTAGCTGGAGCTGTGCTTCCTGGAGCAAAAGCAAAAAGGGTGCGGCCATTGGCGCCGGAGCTGGAGCCGTTGTCGGCGGCCTGATCGGAAAAGGTACAGCAGGCACTATCGTTGGCGCACTCCTCGGGGCGGCGGTCGGCGGCGCAGCGGGAGCTTATATCGGGCGTTACATGGACAAGCAAGCCGAAGAAATGCGTCGTGACCTCGAGGGGGCAAAGGTTGAACGGGTTGGCGAAGGAATCAAAATCACCTTCAGTTCCGGGCTGCTTTTTGACGTCAATAAATATGAGCTCAAAGAAACGAGTAAGGCCAATCTCGGCGACCTGGCCAAGATCCTGAACAAGTATCCCGATACAAACATCATCATTGAAGGGCATACGGATTCTTCAGGATCTGCTGATTACAATATGGATCTTTCGAAAAAGCGGGCGGATGCTGTGACTTTCTATCTGGGGATGAACAACGTCGACGCCCGGAGATTCTTGGTCAAAGGGTATGGCGCTACTCAACCCATTGCCACAAATGATACGGACGAGGGACGTGCCCAGAACCGCCGCGTTGATGTCGGCATCATGGCCAATGATAAATTGAAAAAGGCCGCCCAAGAGAGCACTAAAGGATAAAATCCATTCCCCGTGTATCTAGGAGCTGACATCAAGCGTGAGATCCTCCTTTTTGCTTTTATTTTCTTGGTCCTGGGACCTGTGCCCATCATGAGTATTCATCGCCACCAAGAAAATAAAACTACTTCAGCCGCCGCAGCCTTCGCCTTGCTCCTGCCCGAGGAAATCTCCGGCTGGAAAGAGAGCCGTCCAGACGAGGTCTACGGCCGGGAAAATATTTTCGATTATATGGATGGGGCGGGCGAAATCTACCTTGCCTATGATTTCCAGTTCGTTTTTGTGCGTGAGTATGTCCGGGCCAATTCGCCCTCCCTCATGGTGGAAATCTACCAGATGTCTTCGTCCGAGGACGCTTTCGGTGTCTTCACTCAGGACCTGGACGGGAATGAGGTTAACCTGGGGCAGGATGCCCTGTATGCGGCCGGCCTGCTTCGATTCTGGAAGGATAAAATTTTCGTCCGGATCATGGCCGATAAAGAAACGGCTGAGATCAAGCCGGTCATCATGAAGCTCGGCGAGATAATCGTCGCCGCCTCGCCGCAGGAAGGGATAAGGCCAAGCCTCATTTCCGCCGTCCCGTCCGCAGGGCTCCGGCCCAAGACCCTGCGCTATTTTCATACTCTTATCTCCCTGAACTCGCATTATTTTCTGGCCGGCGAAAATGTCTTAAACCTTTCGTCTGACACCCAGGTCGTGCTGACCCAATATGAGAAGGAGAAAAGCCGGGCGCGGCTGCTGCTTGTCGCCTATCGTTCACCGAATCAAGCGGAAGCCGCAAACAAGCAGTTTGTCAAAATCTACCTCAAAGATAAAGCTCTGCCGGAGGGCAAAGTCCAGTCGAATAAACTCGAAGATGGACAGTTTGCTGGAATCCTGCGCAGAAACAGATTTCTGATCATTGTCCTCGACGCTGAGGCTCTGCCTCTCGCCGAATGGCTGTTCGAGGAAACATCTCAAAAACTGGAGGAGGAGAACTGATGAAAAAGACAACCAAGCCAAGAAAAGTCGTAACGCGCCGGGACTTCATCAAGGGTGCGGCCCTGGGATCACTCGGCATCGCCCTTTATGGGAACGGCAGACGTCTGTTCGCCAAATCGGGCCCAGGTGTTGCTCTCTTTGCCGCTGAGAACCCGCAAAGCACGATCGTCCTGATCCGAAACGAGAAAGCGATCGGCACGGGCGATGCCATTAATCCGGCTGTCGTCCAGGAAATGATCGACACGGCGCTCAAGGAGTTCTCGGGAGAACAGGACGCGGCCAAGGCCTGGGCGAAGTTTGTGCGGCCTGATGATACCGTCGGGGTGAAATTTACCCGTTGCGGTTATATGCGCGTTCATACTGAGCAGCCGGTCATCGATGCCATCGTCAAGAGGGTCGGCGAGGCCGGAGTGGCTCAAAACCGGATCATCGCCCAGGACGGCGGACTGCCTGTAGCCAAATGCACGGTCCTGATCAACGTTCCCACAGTCAAAGTCCACACGCTCACCGGGATCGCCGTCTCACTTAAGAACTACATTAATTTCAGCCCGCAGCCCTCCAAGTATCACGCTCCGAGCACCAACTTGGGCGAAATTTATCTCTTTCCTGAGGTCAAGGGAAAGACAAGGCTGATCATCGTCGACATGCTGCGGCCTTATTTTGGCCCCGGCCCGCAGATCAACCCGCTCCATCGCTGGAATTACCACGGCATCATGGTTGGCACCGACCCTGTGGCCATCGACAGCGTCTGCCTGCAGATCTGCCAAGTCAAGCGAAAGCTGTTTAAAGGAGAGGATTGGCCGATCACGCCGCCGCCTGATAATATTTTTGCTGCTGATAAGACATATAAACTCGGCACGAGCGACCCGGCCAAGATCAAGGTGATCAAGCTTGGATGGGAAAAAGATTTTTTAATTTAGTTGGGTATTCCTTTTACCTTTTGTGATTCAACGCTGAGCCTTGACGTAGGAACTGTCTTCCTGTAATAATATTTCCACCTCGTGGGGCTGTAGCTCAGTTGGGAGAGTGCTTGACTGGCAGTCAAGAGGTCGCCGGTTCGATCCCGGTCAGCTCCACCATCTTCTCTCCCCATATTAGCCTTTATTATCAGCGCTTTACGCCAAGGGCCGACTCAAACTTGATTTATGCCATTTTTAGCAAAAAATTCGACACTGCATTTTTTATTGGACAATTCAGTGATATAAACGGCAGAAATGAAAGGGAAGCTGTCAAACCCTATTCGATCTGACCAAAACTTAATCAGACAGCGAATGTCAAATTATGTCCGCTCGCTGATGCCCTATTTCTTAACTTCCTTCGGCCTAAGTTCAAAACCGAGTGCCTCATAAAAGCTTTGCCAATTCATGACCTCCCAAGTTTCAACTATTTTTCCATTTTCAACTCGCAATATTTCGATGCCACCTACTTCGAACTTGTTTCCTGTGGCCGGGAGACCTTCAGTAGCCCCTGTATGAACACCTCTGGCAATATATCTATGCACTACCTTGTCTCCCTTTGCGATTAGGTCTTCACTGCTGATAGTCCTATCAGAAAACATCGCTATTTGCTGTTTAAGTACTTTAAAAGATGGGTCGAAAGGCACAGTCTGCCCTGTATCGGAATGCCAAACATGGTCTGGTGAAAAGATTTCCTTAAGAGCCTCAATATCGCCCTTTATCCATGCGTCAATATAGCGCACAACTAACGCCTTATTTTGCTCCTCAACCGCTACCTGCGCTCTGAACTTCTCCAGCTCTGCCTTTTCGGCCTTGTTCTGGCAGCCAAACGCAAAGCAAAGCAGCAAGACCAAAGAAACGACCAAAATTGGGTTTTTCATTTATCCCTCCTTGATTTGGATGAGATTATTAGACGTTGCCTGGCAATGGATGTCAAGCCAAGTTTAGGTAAGACCAGTTTAAGGCAGAAGATAGGCCGAAAAGGGATTGTTTTTCTTGCGTGAGAAGAGATTGTTGTGCTTCCCAGCCGGGACTCCAGGAGCGACCCATCCCCCCGCCGCGCTCCTCTATCTTATGCCAGAACCCCTGTTTCGGCCGGCCCTGAACAATAAGCCCTCCTGCAGGTGAAATAGGCTGCAGAGCCGGATAATCGTCTCATCTCGTCTGGCCAGCCCTTGGGTTGACATCCATTATTTTGCGAGGTCTAATAGTTGCATCAAAATTAAGGAGGGCCTTATGACCAGTAAAATCCTTTCATCTTCAAGCCGCAGACAGTTTCTATTAAAGACTCTGCCTGCGGGGACTTTGTTCTGCCTTGGCTGCAAAAACTTATTGGGGGTTCCAGGGATCCTTGACCCACAGCAAGCCTCGAGCCAAAAACACAAATTCTTGGAAGATTCGGGGATGACCATTGAACAAGTCTTTAGATTTTCTTTTGAAAACGGAATCCCCATCCTTCAGACTCTTGCTAAAGATATTGGGAGGGAGAAATTCCTGGAGATGTTGAAGAAGGCGGCAAATGAGAATGCCGTTCAATTTGTCAAGACGGCAACAAAGGATTTCCCGAAGCGAGATTTTGCTGCGTTCGTAGATTGGAACATTAATATCATGAATTCATTCCCCTACAATAAGGCCGTGACATTTGAAATTGTTGAAAAGACTGACAAGGTCTTGGAGTTAAAAATTACAGAATGCCTAGTGGCTAAGATTCTTCGCGAAATGAACGCAGCAGATATTGGATATGTTACTATATGCGATCCGGACGGTGCCTCTGTCCGGGAATTCAATCCTAAGATCAAAGCAACCAACCCTAAGAATTTGATGAAAGGGGATGACGTCTGTATCGCACGTTTTGTTTTTGAAGCTTAGGCCTCAGGCTAACTTAGTCATTTTCGTTGCCCTGCGGTTTAGCCCAAACAACGAGAAGGAGTGGTCAATGAAAAACCCAATTTTGGTCGTTTCTTTGGTCTTGCTGCTCTGCTTTGTGTTTGGCTGCCAGAACAAAGCCGAGAAAGCAGAGCTGGAGAAGTTCAGGGCCCAGGCAAAGCTTGAGGAGCAGAATAATAGGGGGCTTGAAATGCGTAAAGACATCACCTTTACTAGTAAAGGATTGCGTTGCAGCGGGTGGCTCTATGTTCCAGATGACTTGAAGACTGGAACGAAGGCGCCGGCGATTGTAATGGCCAATGGATTTACTGGCGTGAAGGAACAGATTTTGCCAGATTACGCCACTTTATTTGCTGGTGCTGGCTTTGTGACGCTGGCTTTTGACTTTCGGTACTTCGGCGATAGCCAAGGTGAACCCCGCAGTCAGGTTTTCCCATTCGAGATGGCGGAGGATATTCGCAACGCCATCACCTGGGTTTCAGACCAGCCGGAAGTCGATCCCCTGCGAATCGGAATCTGGGGGGCATCCTATGGCGGTGCCTTGGTACTGTATATCGGTACATTCGACAAGCGTGTCAAAGCGGTGGTCTCGGAAGTCCCGGCTGCCTTTAGGCCGGATCAACGGCGCGCTGGAAACCCCCAGGGCTGGGCCGATATGAATGAGATTCTACTGCGGGATCGTATAGCGCGCTACAAGACGGGTGTTGTCAACTACAAGAAAGTGGTGGACCCAGAGGGAGAGCAGTGCGTCTTGCCTGGAAGAGAAGCTTATGAGGAGCTCATGGCTATCAAGCAGCCAAACTGGCGCAATCAGGTTACCCTGGAGTCGTTAGAGAAGATGCGGGAGTTTGACCCGGTCAGTATGATTCATATGATGTCACCCACGGCACTACAACTGATAGTTGCCGAGAAGGATTGCTTCTTTCCTCCTGACTTGGTAAGGCCAATCTATGAGAAGGCGGGGGAGCCGAAAGCTATGTCCGTGTTTTCCGTCAGACATTTTGAGATGTTCAGCGAGCCATGGCTGTCGAAGTCAGCCAGTGTAGCGATTGACTGGTTTAAGAAGTACCTCTGAGCAACGTAAGTATTTTTTACATAGAATAAATCTGCTCTTTTCTCTGCAACACACTATCTCTTACAGGCAATAAATGTTGCGCCAACGTGATAATGTCCTATTGGAGGTGCAGTGGTATAAGGTTCTCCGGGAAGGAGAACCGGGATGTGCGAGGACATCATCACGATGACCAGACAGGAGTTGGAACGGTATCAGGTGATCGGACGGAGCCTGAAGAAGGAGATCACTGAGGCCAAGGCCGGTGAGCTCTTAGAGCTGAGCGAGCGGCATATTCGGCGGCTGGTGAAGAGGGTTCGGTTAAAGGGTCTGCGGGGTTTAGTGCAAGGGGAACTGGGGCCGGGCATGAACCCTTGCCCCGCGGCCAGTTACGGACGCTGCATGATAGCAGGCGGTTAAGAGGTCGCCGGTTCGATCCCGGTCAGCTCCACCAGATTATTTCTTCCTGGCAACAAAAAACTCATAGCCGACTTCTCCGCAACATTTTTTGAAGCCGTTGATCTCAACCTGAGCAGAATAAATCAATTCCGTAGCGACCGCATTGCCCGTATATTTTTTTCTTATTTCATTAATCCTTTCCTGCATGGGGTCATAATAGTTCTCGAACCAGGAAGAAACTGGCAGGGTAAAGTGACCGATAACTTTATAACTGTTATTCTTGAAAAGCCGAAGGTTATCCGGCACATTCTTCATGGCCGCATATTCCTTCGCCCACTGCCGGGCTTCAGCCGAAGGATGGTCCTTAAGCCAGACCAGTTCCGTAACGCCGATATATCCGTTCCTCTTGAGCATCGGCCGGCAGGCCTTAAGGCCGTTGTTAAAGCCCATCAGGTTAAGCGCGCCTTCGGCCCAGATAATGTCAAAACTCTCCGGCTTAAAATTCATCGTATTCATGTCTTGGTTAATGGTCTCAATGTGCCGTGATAGCCCGAGCGCTTTGGCATCCCTGTTGACCTTATCCAGGAACAGCTGGTGATTGTCCAGGGCAATAATCTTGCCTTTGGAAAGCCTGGCCAGCTCCATCGTCTGCATTCCCGGCCCGCAGCCGATATCCAGGATCTTCGGCTTCTCCGGCACATCTTTCATCATCCGGTATGATTTTCGGGTGGAAGCGTTATCTCCTGGGCCGGCCCGGGGCAAAGTGCCGTAGATTTCATAGAAATAGACAATCCGGTTTTCCATGGGAATAGGAGGTTGGTTTTGGGTCATTTTGCGTCCGGCAATCGCGGGAGAATATAACTCTTTGCTCAAAAATTTGTCAACATAATATTAGCTGGTCTTTTTCCGTTCTTGACATCCTCCGCGTCCTGGCCTAAAGTTGAAGGCGAGTAGATATACGGTTTGACGCAGAAACAGGCCGTAAAGGAGGTCGCGGTGAAAGAACTGATCGAGTCGATTGCCAAATCATTGGTCGACAACCCGGACAAGGTGAGGGTCTCCCAATTGGACGGGGAGCAAAGCTCAATTATCGAGTTGCGGGTGGCTCAGGAGGACATGGGCAAGATTATCGGAAAACAGGGGAGAAATGCTCAGGCCATCAGGACCATTCTTGGCGCTGCGGGAATGAAGCTGAAAAAGAGATTTAATCTGGAGATCATCGAAAAAGGATAGCCGGCCCGGCCGCCAAGAAGGCGGACTCTTTCCCGCCCAGAGGAGGGATTACAGGACGGCCTTAAAATCACCCTGCATATCCTTCTAAAAGGCGATACCATCCTCCAAAATCCTCAATAAGATAGTCCCGCGGGGCTATCGAGGAGAAATTGACTTGGAGGGAAGAAAAAAGATCGCCGGCTTCCCCAGAATAAAAGGGACTGACCCAGCAGAAATTGTGCTCAAGTACTGGCCCCAAGTCAGCTTCCGGGTGAAAAATTCTATCGGCCGCTCCACGCCAGACTGGGAAGACGTCGCCAGTGAAATACTTGTCAGCGTCGTTGAGGCGCTTCGAAAGAAAACGTTCCGGGGAGAAAGCTCGCTGGGGACATTTATCTATTCTGTTACGACCAACAAAATAATCGACCACATCCGGCGAAAAAAGAAAATTATGCCGGGGATTCCCGAGCCCGACAATGACTTTGATCCATATCTCCAAGTGGAAAATCAGGAACGGGCTAGGCTGGTCGCAAAACTCCTCAAGAAACTGAAACCCAAATACGCGGACATCCTTTACCTCCACTATTATCTCGACCTTCCTCAGCATGAAATTGCCCGGATTTACGGTATATCCCTGGGAAGAACGAGCGCCTTAATAGCGGCCGCGCGGAATACCCTTGGAAGCCTGATCAAGACCCTGCCCCTTGAGTCCTCCAAGAAAAAATAAGAGGAATTCGAGAATTATTGACTCCGGGCGATCGAATGGAGCGAAAAAACGCGACCGGAGCGAAGACGAGATTCCTAAGCTACAACCTCAACAGTAGTAAAACCGCAATCGCTCAGGACTTTGTCCAGTGAATTATATTTAGAGCATCTTGTCAGGAGGAGCCGCAGGTCTTCTTTGAGGTTTCTCTCTGCTTCTTCCCGCGTCTTCCCGACGGACCAAACATCCAGAACCGGACAATAAAAAAGGAAATATTTATGTTCTTTCTTGATTTTTATGGGGATAGAGACCGTCGTCTTTTCTGAATTCGTCATCTTGTACCTCGCTCAATCATCGTTTTCTTCACTTTCGGGCCTCTTTTTATCTCCCATATATATATACGTATTAGAACTTATTTTTGTTGCAGATGATAAGTAAAAAGGAAAAAAGCCTAAATCCCGCTGCCAAGCGAGCTCTTGGGCTTGGGGATGAACTTCTCCGTGTTTTTTGAGGCCAAGTCTTTGTTCGCTTTAAAAGCGCCGAGGACAGGCCGTCCGATCCACTCATAAAGTTGCTCGAGATGAAAAAGATAGGCGATTGTGGACGCCGTATCGCAAATATTGACTGACTGGGAGATCATCCTATCCCGGATCACACCCGGGCCGCGGATGATCCAAGGGACTTCGAGTTCGACCATGCTTTCGCCGCCGTGGTGGGTTCCAATTCCTCCGTGGTCGGAGACAATCAAAATGTGCGTCTCTTCATAGAGGCCCGCACGTTTGAGGGCCTCGACGAGTTCTCCGACTTTGGTGTCCACCTGCTCAAGAGATTGATAATATTCCTCCGAGCTAAATCCGTGATCATGTCCGACTTCATCAGGATGGCCAAGATAAAGAAAGGTCAGTTGGGGCTTTTTTTCTAGGATATAGGGGATGGCCTTCTCGATTGTCTCCTGATAGTCCTTGGTGAGCTCAGAGTGATTCAGGTATTTTGGGTTAAAGATGTTTCCCAGCTCCTTCCAATCGTAGAAGACGCCGATTTCTGCGTCTGGCATATTCAGGCGCAAGAGCATGAATATTGAAGGGAAATAGCCATCCGCATCTTTAGCCGTTGGCTCGATCGTGTAATTTGTCAGGGGCCAGTCGTTCGATGTCATCCCATGTTGCTCAGGCCCTGCGCCAGTGAGGATGGAACCCCAAGAGGGGGTGCTGACCGTGGGCATAACGCTTCGGGCTTTTATCGAGAGCGCGCCTTCCCTTGCCAGTCTCTTAAGATGGGGCATCGCCGTTGCCTGAAAAGCCTCTGCCCCCATTCCGTCAATGCCGATCAAAAGGACATGGCGGGCAAGAGGAACTTCCCAGGCTCTCTTGCAGCCAGAAGACAGAAATAGGGCCAGCGCAATACATGTTACTGCCAGAATCTGTTGGATCAGTTTTCTCATCGGCTCATCCTTTCTCCAGCTATCTTATACGAGCGGCCAAATCAACTCAACCCGCTGCATCTTGGGTTGACTCTGCGCCTGTGAATTGCTATTTTTTAACCATGAACGCGATGGTCATGACGAAAGTCTGCGATCTCAAGGAGAACAAAAACCCGCTTGAGCTCAGAGAAATGCCGCAGCCAACGCCGGGCGAGAACGAGCTTCTTCTCAGGGTGCTGACTTGCGGCGTCTGCCATACGGAGATCGACGAGATCGAAGGGAGGACGCCGCCTCCCAGGCTGCCTGTTATCCTTGGCCATCAGGTTGTCGGGAAGGTCGAGCAGGCCGGCCGCAAGGTCAGCAAGTTTAAGCGCGGAGACAGGGTTGGTGTGGCCTGGATTTATTCAGCTTGCGGGCAATGCAAGTTCTGCCAGAGCGGACGCGAAAATCTCTGCCCCGATTTCCGGGCTACGGGGAGAGACGCCAACGGCGGATATGCGGAATACATGACTGTCCGGGAAGACTTTGCTTATGCAATCCCAGAGGTATTTTCTGATGCAGAGGCCGCGCCTCTTCTTTGCGCAGGTGCCATCGGCTATCGATCCCTGAATTTGGCGGGGCTCCGGGACGGCCAGGACATCGGCCTGACTGGTTTCGGCGCATCCGGCCATCTTGTCCTTGCCGTGGTCAAACATAAGTATCCGAACATAAATGTTTATGTGTTCGCCCGAGCTCCTGAGGAGCGCGCTTTTGCCCAGGATCTTGGAGCGGTTTGGGCAGGAGATACAGAGGACGAAGCCCCCCGGAAGCTCGACGCCATCATCGACACAACTCCGGTCTGGAAACCTGTGGTCGAGGCCCTCAAGAATCTCAACAGCGGAGGACGCTTAGTTATCAACGCCATCCGGAAAGAGGATCTGGACAAGGATTTTCTCCTGAAATTGGAATATCCCGCCCACGTCTGGATGGAAAAAGAGATCAAGAGCGTTGCCAACGTGGCAAGGACTGACGTGGCCGAATTTCTAAAATTGGCAGCGGAGGTCCCGATCAAGCCGGAAATTGAGGAATATCCCCTTCAGGAGGCGAATAGAGCGCTCACGGACATTAAGGAGAGAAGAATCCGCGGCGCCAAAGTCCTCTGCCTTAGCTGAGGATTTTCGTTCCCCCTACTATGACCGCTTTTCCCTGCTGACCGAGGCAGAGGAGGAGGTCGAGCGCGGAGAGGTTCTGGACGAAATTTCCCCAGAATTGAGGATAAGGAGGTGGTGAATAACGCAGAAACCGGACGCCGATTTTTTCTCGAACGAATCTACCACTTTCCACTGCCTTCTCTGAAAAATAGGGCAGGATGACCTCTTTCGCACCCATCTCCTTGGCTATGGAGACGAGAAGGGGGGTGCCCTTTCCGGATATTCCTATCTCAGACTGAAGGAGCGTTTCCCGATCGATCCTTAAATGAGTCTTGAGGATAGCCAATAACCTCAGTGTCAAGTTCATAAACCTTTCATCGGGAGTTCCGACCGCAGCCCTGATTTCTTGATAGAGCGGCTCAAAATAAACAGATTTTCCGTAGAAATGCTCGAGCGTGAGAAGAAACTTTTTCGCCCATTTCGCTTTTTCATAAATCTCCAGGTCCTTAATTTTCTGTCCGCTCCGGCCTTTCCTTTTGAGCGGAACAGTGATCCAGACTTCGCCCAAAGGTCCCTTGACCCGGTTCCGGTTGACATACGTGAAGCCGTGCGCGAGCGCCGTGTCGTCGAGAAGGACCATTTTGTCAGTGGAAAACAACCGGGCAAAAAAACCTCCCCACGGGATAAAGGCCGGCTGATTAAAGCTGATCCGCATGGCTGGCACGTTCATGATATGATAACCCGGCCGGCTTCTTCAATGACCGTGGAAGAGAGATGGTCGAGGCTATGCGCGTTGTCACACAGCGACTTCTTGAACCTACCTTGCCAAAAACCTGTATACTGTCAGGCTGGAATATTTTTCGCCCGGCCGGAGGATCGTCGAGGGAAAATTAGGTTTGTTGGGAGAGTCGGGAAAATGCTGCGTCTCCAGGCAGAATCCATAGTGTTGCTTATATACCTTGCCGCCTTTTCCTGTGATCGTGCCGTCAAGGAAATTTCCCGTATAAAACTGAATCCCTGGCTCCGTCGTGTAGATTTCCATGACTCGGCCACTTGCCGGCTCATAGACCTGAGCGGCTAACCGGAGTTCTCCTTGGCCGCCGCGCAGAACAAAATTAATGTCGTAGCCTCCCTGGACTTCGCCGATCTGGGCTCCCATTGCTTTCAATTTTGTAAAATCCATGGGAGTGTTTTCGACCCGCGCAATTTCACCGTCGGGAATAAGGCCCTCTCCAATTGGAGTATAGGCGTCTGCGTTAACCATTAGCTCATGGCCGAGGATATCTCTGTTGCCCTGTCCAGCCAGGTTGAAGTAGCTATGGTTGGTGAGGTTGACGGGCGTGGGCTTATCGGTTGTCGCCGCGTAGCTTATCTTGAGCTTGTCTTGATCGGTCAGTTCATAAACGGCGATGCAGGAGAGATTCCCCGGATAGCCCTCCTCTCCGTCCCTGCTCAGGTAGCTCATTTTGACGCCGACAGCACCCTCCTGGCGCGTCGGTTCAGCCCTCCAGACGACTTTGTCGAACCCCTTGATGCCTCCGTGGAGGTGATTTTTTCCGTCGTTTTTGGCCAGTTCATAGGTCACCCCGTCCAGGTTAAACCGCCCGCCGGCGATGCGGTTGGCGTACCGGCCTACGATGCAGCCGAAATACGGGTTCACTTTGAGGTAGCCCGCAAGGGAGTCGTATCCCAGGACGATGTCGCCAAGCTTGCCGTTGCGGTCAGGCACTTCAAGCGAGACGATCGTCGCGCCATAGGTCATAATTCGTACCCGCACCCCGTTCTTATTGGTCAGGGTGTAGAGGTCGATTTCGGTCTCATCCGGCAGCCTGCCGAAAGACTCTTTTTGTATATCCATTTTTGTTACCCCTTCGGTTAGTTCCTTAGGCGCAGTTTCCTGGCGTTTGCAGGCGATAAGACCCGCGGCCGCCAGAGACAGCAATGATAGCAGCATTATCTTCAATGTTACCTTCATCCCTTCCTCCTTATCAAAAAAATTGGGGGAAATGAACCGAATTCAAGAAAGTTCTTGTTCATGTGCCCCGATTTTTCGTGCCACAGCGACCAAACGTTTAGCGTTCCGGTCATAGGGCCGGCCATCCAGACCTCCGTGAATTCTGATCTCGGTGAAGCCGGCTTCTTCGAGAAGGCCGCAGAATTCCGAAATAGGATACAGCCGGATTTTCCAGCGGAATTCTTTTCTTTCTCCGCCCCTGACAATAATCCAGCGCGGTTTGAGCCAGCGCCAGTCTTCGTCAACGAGCCGTTGTTCGATCAGAAGACCGTCGCCGCTTTCCACCCAATCCCGCTCTTTGAAGTCCCGCATTACGATCTCCCGGGAGATGGTGTCAACGAGCACGGCACCCCCGGGTTTAAGCGAACGATAGATATTTTTCAAAACTTTCTGATTATCAGCCTCATCCTCGAAAAACCCGAACGAAGTGAAAAGGTTGATCACGGCATCAAAGGCGGAGGGCCGCACGAATCGCCTCATATCCTCCTCAATGAACTCGACTTTCAGGCGCTCGTCCCGGGCCATTTTCCTCGCTCGTTCAAGATAAGAGCGGGTTCTGTCGACTCCGGTAACCTGATATCCTCGCCGGGCTAGCTCGAGGGCATGGCGGGCCGGGCCGCAGCAGAGGTCGAGGATTTTTGCGCCTGGTTCAAGGGAGAGAAGGTGGAGGACGCCGTCCACATCAGTTTTGGCCGCCGCCAGCCGCTCTGCCGAGAACATGAAGAATTCGGTGGCCGACCAAAACTCGTCGTTTTCATACCATGATTTCATGCTGAGATGAGATAATGCTACTTTATCCTTTGTTATTTTTCAAATTTTTTCCCTCAGTCAATCGAGCAGTCTTTTTGGGATTAAGCCCGTGCAAGAGAAGTCAAGGAACGAGCAAAATTGCTTTATCGAGTCTGCTATTGTTTTGTGAAATGAGGAGTAGGGGAGGGGTTTGTCCCTCCCCTTCTGCGAAACTGCATTAGAAAGCGATGCGGGCCGAGAGCTTAAAGGTCCTGACACCGGACACGCCGGTAACCTTTTGGTACCTACTATTAGTTACGATAGATCCGGAGGTGGTATTCTCGTCAGTCGGTTTCCAGAGTCCCCAGGGATTCAGGCCGATGGTGACGTACTTGCTGCCGAGCAGGTTGAAGACATCGGCGAAAACGGAAACGGTCCCGAACTTGACCTTGAACTCCTTCTCCAACCGGAAGTCGACGTTATCCCAGGAGGGCTGGCGGTGCGCGCCGTTGGGCTCCAGCATGACGGAGATATCGCCCCACCAGGTTACGCAATTGTGGGCGATGAGCCATGCGGTCGGAGGACGGATGGTAACATCGAAGGTCCTATCCCAGAAATTTCCGCCGTAGTTCAACGGGCCGCCCGACCGGTGCTGGTAAATGAACGAGGCGATGAAATCGAGCGGCAGCGTGAACGAACCATAGAGCTTGATGGCCAGCGGAATGTCATTGACGTCGGCGCCCCAGCCGTTGACGGTCCAGTTTGGATCGTAGTATTGGGTGCTCTTCGAATTCGCGTAAGTGATGGACCCGCCCAAGGCCCAGCCTTTGGCATAGCGCTTTTCGAAGGTCAGCTCGATGCCGTTGTAAAGGCGCTTTGAATAGGGGCTGCTGGCCTGCCGATACCACTCGACGTTCTCCCAGTCATAGTCGTTCGTCGGGATGTAGATAGTGACCGTCTTTTCCGGCCAAGCGCCGTTCGCGGGTACGATGGTCGTGAAAGGAACCCAGAAGTCGGGCGCATCTTGGAGCGAGGACAAGTAGGTTTCAGTAGCTTTGTTCCACATAGTATCCCAGTGGTCCCTGCGGCCCAACTTGTTAATATATGCCAGCTTGACCGAGAAGTTCTTGACCACCTCGTGGGAGATGGAGATGATGAGCTCGTTGTTCCACGGCGCCTTCAGCTGGTACTGCTCGCCCTTGCCGGCGACACGCAGGCGAATCAACTCCGGATCCTGCTTTGCGAACATCGAGTACTCGCCATCCGGGTAATAGGTGTCGATACCCGGGTCGTCGCAGATGGAATTGCCGTTATTGTCCCACCATCTGAAGCCGTAGTGCGCCTGAATTTCGGACTGCGCGGCGCTGAACCACATGACCGGCATGGCCTCATAGTAGCGGCCCCAGGAGACCTTGAGCGCGGTCTTGCCGTTGCCGAAGAGGTCATAGCTGACGCCGATGCGGGGAGAGACGGAGACGAAGTTCATGGTCTTGGGGATGGGGTCCCAGGTCATCGCGGCGTAGGGGTTCCAGCCGATGGTGTCAGCCACGAATTCGCCCACCTTGTAGGCCAAGCCGTTCGTGTCTGTTCCGGTGGAAGTGCCGCCTTGGAAGCCGCCCCAGTACCAGTCGAGGCGGGCGCCGAGGTTGATGGTCAGGCGGTTTTTGTAGGTAAAAGAGTCCTGCAGGTAGGCGCCAATGCGGTTGCCGGGTAGGTACTTATAGGAGTCGCCTTCATTTGGGCCCGCGTTGGCCAGTTCGATGTAGCCGTCACCGTAGATGTCGCGATCCATGCCCTGGGCGGCATAGGAATAAGGATCGCCATCAAAATAGTACATGGTCAGCGGGTTGGGTTCCCCAACGCTGAGGTAGTCGTACGAGTAGACATATTCAACGCCTGCGCCGATTTCGTGGTTACCGCCCAGCACGTCGTCCAGGTAGTGGGTCAGGCGGGCGCTTAAGGATTCTCCCCGGCGGATTGTCCATTGTTGTTCATACTGCTTGCCGTTCCACATGTAGCCCGTATACCAATCGACTTTTCCGATGTTGTTCAGCGAATCCGGCTGGCCGGTGAGTGCCCAGTTGAGGTCGTTCCAGCCGCCCCGGAAGCTGACGTAGGTATTGGATCCGAGCGTCCAAGTCAGCTCTGCGGTCAAGCCCGTTCTTTTTGAATTCGATAACGTGGTGGCATCGAGGGTGCGGTAGTAATTAGGATCATAGATGTTCTTAGTGTAAGTGCCATTATACATTACGAAGAGGCGTAAATCCTTGTTGATTTGATAGGTCAACTTGAGGAAAGGGTTCCAGGTTTTAGTGGGATTTGTGTAGGGCTCGTACGTTGTGCCCTCAATGGTGACCGGACTGAAGGAGACCGTATACTCGTACGGACGGTGGTCGATCGTACCGAAGAACCAGAGCTTGTCCTTGAAGATCGGGCCGCCGAGAGAAGCCGAAACATCTGTGTCGTACTTGGCAAAGACCGGTTTGGCTCGTCCCATAGAAGTGAGCTCTTCGTCAGTGAAGAGCATCTGGTTGAGGCCTTGAGAAGTATAATAGAATTGGGCCTGGCCGTGGAACTCGTTGCCGCCCGACTTGGTGACTACGGAGATGAACGAACCGCCACTGGCGCCGACCTGGGCCGGCAAGCCACCGGTGGCGATCTCGATCTCCTCAATGCTTTCAAACTGCGCGGCGATCTGCATGCCGCCGGTGGTGGGGCTCTCGCCGTTAACCCCGTCGATCTCAAACGCAGTGGAGCCGGAGTTGGCGCCGTGGATGCTGCCGGAGTAGGCGGCAATATTGCCCGCGCTGCCGGCAGTGATGTTGAAGAGATTGGCGATGGTGCGGTTGAGGGGCAAGTCTTTTAGAAATTCAGTGGTTGTGACATAAGTGATCTTGTTCGACTGCATGTCAACCATCGGGGCCGCCGCAGTAACCGTTATCTCTTCTGCCAAAGGGCTGCTCTCAGTTTGCAGATTAACGGTGTACGTCTGGCCGGCCTGGACGATAATGCCGGGCTGCTTGACGGTTTTGAACCCTGTTAGGCTTGCGGTGACCGTATAGGTGCCCGGAGGCAGATTGATGAGCCTGTAAAGGCCGGTGGAATCCGTGATGGACGTGGCCGAGCCCATCAGGGCCGGACTTTCAGCAGCCACGGACGCGCCGGGGATTGGAGCGCCAGTGTTATCGGTAAGGACGCCCCTAATTACGCCGGTCTGCCGGGTGACCTGTGCGCTGAGAAGGCTTCCCAAAGCAAGAGAGAACAAAATGATGAGACTTAAACGTTTAAAAGTCATTTTCCCTCCTTTGCTAAGATCAAAAACTTTACCCATTGCCCTAAGCTCAAAAAACATAGTCGTCGCCGGTCATTCGCACCTCCTTGGAAAGGAAACTTGGGGGACAAAATTTTTTTTACCCTTTGCGCGTCCGCAACTAAATTCATTACGTTAACGTACACGTTATATATGGAATAAAAAAACCCGACTTGTCAAGAGTTTTTTTGTTTTATAGAGCAATATCATTTTTTCCTTGACATTTGCTAAACCGATTTTTATATATTAATGTTAACGTTAACGATTTTAAGAATGAGGTTAAAAAATAACTAATATCAAAAAAATCGCCGAAAGGGCAGGGGTTTCTATCGGAACGGTCGACCGCGTTATCCACAAAAGAGGAGGAGTATCAAAAGAAACAGAAGAGAAGATCAAGCGAATTATTGAAGAGCTTGATTACAGGCCCAATATCTTTGCCAAGCATCTCAAGCTTTCGAGAAGTTTCAATTTTGGAATTCTCATGCCTGAGCCTTCCCAGGACAGTATGTACTGGAGCCTGCCCCTCAAAGGAATTAACAAAGCGCAAGAGGAACTTGCTTCCCGAAAGATCAAGGTCCGGTATTTCTTCTATGATAAGTATTCTGAATCATTCTTCAATAATGTTAGCAGTGATGTGATAGCTTCAAATTTAGACGGACTGCTCATCGCCCCCGTCCTTTCCAAAATCTTCGACCAGTTCGTCAAGGAGATTCCCGAGAATTTGCCCTACGTCTTTTTTGATTCATTTGTCCCCAAGGCCAATTATGTTTCTTATATCGGCCAAGATTCTTTCCAGAGTGGCATCCTATCCGCAAGGCTGATGGAGATGTTGGTCAAGGACAAAGGAAATATTGCCGTGATCCGGGTTCTTCCGGAGGACTATCATATCGATGACCGGGTTAACGGATTCCTGTCGTATTGCAAGAAGTGCCCCGAGGTCATAACTCGAGTCTACGAAGTCGACGGCAACAAGAGCAATGATGTGCGGAATGAGATTTTCCAAAAAATTATTGATGAAAATAGCACCTTGAATGGAATTTTTGTGACCAATGCGAGCACCCATCAGACTGCGGAGTTTATCAAGTCCCAGTCGCTTGGAGGAAAAATTCATATCATCGGCTACGACCTGATCGAAGAAAATGTTCGCTATCTGCGAGAAGGCGTGATTGATTTTTTGATCAGCCAGCAGTCTGAAAAACAAGGCTATGAAGGTATTTATTGTTTGTACCGTCACGTCGTGCTTAAAGAGGCCGTTGAAAAGAAAATCATGATGCAGCTGGATATCGTCACCAGCGAAAATATTGCCTACTACAAAAGTTGATAAAAAGCAAAGTGCATTTTTTGCTAAGGCGCTTAATCACCTGGTTGGCCAAGCATGGAGGATCTGGGGATGCGAGACCCAAAAAAATCTTCTGGTGGATGGCCTTTCTATCCCTGTCTCTTTCCTTAGTATTGACTTTCGCCGGGGCTGAAAAATGGGAACTCTTCAACGAAAACCTGCTTAAGAATTTTGTCTTTCGCAACCTTGGCCCGTACCGGGCGGGCTCATGGGTGACAGATTTTGCAGTCCCAGAGATTCCTCCCAAAAACCACCTCTATACTTTTTATGTCGGCACGAGAAACGGTGGTGTCTGGAAAACGACGAATAATGGCACAACTTTTGAGCCAATCTTCGACGACCAAGAGATGCTTTCTATTGGCTCTGTGGCTGTCGCGCCTTCGAACTCGGACATCGTTTGGGTGGGAACCGGCGAATCCTATAATGCCCGGAGCTCTCACCGAGGGGACGGAGTTTACAGGTCCAACGATGGCGGGAGGACATGGCAGAACAAGGGGCTTCGCGATTCGCACCATATCTCCCGGATTGTGATCCATCCTCAAAACCAGGATATCGTTTATGTCGCGGCAATGGGCCACCTTTTTAGTTCCAACGAGGAGCGGGGCGTTTTCAAGACAGAAGACGGCGGCAAGACTTGGCGGAAGGTCTTCTATATCAATGAACGAGTTGGCGTTATCGACGTGGCTTTGAACAAGAAGAATCCCGATATCATCTATGCGGCAGCTTATGAAAAATACCGATATCCTTGGCATTTTGAAGAAGGAGGGCCTGAGAGCGCCATTTACAAGTCGGCTGATGCGGGAAAAACGTGGAGGAGGCTGGCCGGCGGACTTCCTTCAGGCAAGATCGGCCGGATCGGCATCGATATTTATCGCAAGAATCCTGATGTGCTCTATGCCGTCTTCGAGAACGCCAATAAACGGCCGCCGACTCAGGAGGAAGCTGACCAGGACAGAAAACGCGGCCTTGAGCCTCAAGAAAGAACTATTGCGGGCGAAGTTTACCGCTCGGACGACGCTGGAACAACATGGAAAAAAATGAATTCGGCCAAGGACGATGTCAGCGGGAAGGCCGCCTATTCCTTCAACCAGATCAGAGTCGATCCCAATGATGATAGCAAAGTCTATGTTCTCGGAGCTTCTCTAGCCTATTCTTATGATGGCGGGAAGACGTGGAAGAACCTGGGTTGGCAGCCCAGCCTTTTTGCCACGGCGTTCGGAGACGTCCGCACGCTTTGGATCGACCCGGAGAACTCCGACCGAATGCTCTTTGGAAGCGACGGGGGAGTTCATATCACTTATGACGGCGGAAAAACCTGCGACCATCTTTACAATATTCCCCTCGGTGAGTTCTATGCCATCGGTGTGGACATGGAGGACCCCTACAATATCTATGGCGGACTTCAGGACCATGATTCGTGGAAAGGACCGAGCAACGGCTGGTCGGGCGAGGTCGGCCCGGAAAACTGGGTGACGGTCGGCACATCAGACGGGATGTACAATGTCGTCGATCCTGAGGACAGCCGCTGGGTCTATAACACCCATGAGTTTGGCGGCCATAGCCGCGTGGACCAGAGGCTCGGCACCATTACGGATATCAAACCTGTCCCGGACAAGGGAAACCCGGCTTACCGATTCAATTGGACCCCGCCGCTTCACCTCTCGCCGCACAACAGCAAGATCATTTACACGGGCGCCCAGGTTTTGCTCCGCTCGCTTAACCGTGGGGACAAATGGCAGGAGATCAGTCCGGACCTGACGACAAACGATCCGGTGAAGACAGCGGGGCGCGGCAATATCACTTACTGCACCATCGCCACAATTTCCGAATCGCCGGTCACACCCGGAATCATCTGGGTCGGGACTGACGATGGCAAAGTCTGGCTGACGCGAGACGGCGGGGCAAACTGGACCGATTGCACCACGGCCGTCGCCAAGGTTGGAGCCCCCGAGGACTTTTGGGTCAGCCGGGTCTTCGCTTCCGCCGCTCAGGAAGGCACGGCTTATGTGACAAAGACCGGCTTCCGGAACGACAATTTCCGCCCGTTTGTCTATAAGACCACGGATTTCGGCGTCACGTGGACTCCAATCACGGCAGGGCTTCCCGATTTTCCTGTCAACGTAATTTTCGAAGACAGGAAGCATCCTCACCTGCTTTTCCTGGGCTCGGACGGTGGCGTTTTTGTCTCCATCGACGGTGGAGCAAAATGGGTCAGGATGAAGAACAATATGGCCAATGCTCCGGTGAAAGACCTTCTCGTCCATCCCCGGGAGAATGACTTGGTGGTGGCGACCTATGGGCGAGGGCTTTTTGTGACCGATATCACCCCGCTTCAGGAAATCAGCGAGAACATCCTTGCGGAGGATCTACACTTTTTTGAAATTAAGCCGCGGATCGAGCGACTCACAGGCGGCTGGGGCAGCTACCGTCTTTACGGAGACAGGCATCTCTTCACCCCGAACGAGCCTGAGGCCGTGGGAATCAATTATTATCTGAAGGAGAAACCGAAGGAAAAGGTCAAAATCACTGTGACCGACTCCGATGGCCAGGTTCTGGCCGAGCTTCCGGGAAAAGTCGAACCCGGAATTAATACGGTCCTTTGGAATATGCGGCAGATTCCGAAAAAAGAAGATATTCAGCCAGGGGAAGAGCGCTGGCGGGGCGGCAAGTTAGTTGCTCCTGGAGAATATCTTGTCACTCTCGAAGTGGGTCAGAGAAAGATCACCCGCAAGGCGGTCATCAAAGGCAGAATGGGCTGGATGATCGGTCCTGTCCCAGTTCTCATAAAATAAGGAGGGAAATTGAAAGCGCTCCCATTGATGCTATTATCGATCGGGTTATGCATCTTTATGGTTTCAACTGGATGTCAAAGCGACAATCCGGAAACGGGAATAGAGAAGGTCAAGCCCAAGATCGTCCTCGTGGCCCAGCCGTTTCCTCTCCAGAATGTCCGCCTCCTCGACGGGCCTTTCAAGGAGGCACAAGAGCGCGACCGGAAATATCTTCATGAGCTGGAGTCGGACCGGCTGCTCCATAATTTCAGGGTGAACGCCGGCGTCCCTTCCATGGCTCTGCCGCTGGGTGGATGGGAGGAACCGACGTGCGAGCTCCGCGGCCATTTTGTCGGCCACTATCTTTCGGCCTGTGGCCTCATGTATGCAGCGACGGGAGATGAGGGGCTCCGAACCAAAGCTAACCACATTGTCGCCGAGCTCGCCAAATGCCAGAAAGCTCTTGGGAAAAGCGGCTATCTCAGCGCTTATCCCGAGGAATTCATCGACCGGGTTATCGCTGGAAAAAGAGTCTGGGCGCCGTGGTATACGCTCCACAAGATCATGGCCGGCTTGCTCGACATGTATGCGTATTGTGGAAATAAGCAGGCGCTGGATATTCTCGAAAAGATGGCCGCCTGGATCAAGCTCAGGACCGATCAGCTCGATGATGAAGCCATGCAGCGGATGCTCCGGACGGAGTTTGGCGGCATGAATGAAGTGCTCGCGGACCTCTATGCCTACACAGGAAATCCCGACCACCTGGCTTTGGCGCGACGCTTTGATCATAAAGTCATTTTCGAGCCCTTAGCGAATCACCGTGACGAGCTCAAGGGTCTTCATGTCAACACGCAAATCCCCAAGATAATCGGCGCCGGACGCGAGTATGAGCTCACCGCGGATAAGTATTATTTTGAGATTGCTTCATATTTCTGCGACGAGGTGGTCAATCACCGGTCCTACTGTACGGGCGGTACGAGCAATTACGAAAGCTGGCAGAGCGACCCGGATCAAATGGCTGGCGAGTTGAGCAACGCCACCCACGAAACGTGCTGCACCTATAACTTGCTCAAACTGACCCGAAAGCTTTTCACCTGGAGCCCCGACGTCCAACTGGCCGAATACTATGAGCGGGCCCTATTCAACGGCATCCTGCCGACTCAGGATCCTAAGACCGGAATGACAATGTATTATGTCCCGATGGCATCCGGCTGGTATAAAACGTTTTGCACGCCGCGGGATTCGTTCTGGTGCTGCACCGGCACGGGCATCGAAAATCCCGCGAAATACGGGGACAGCATATATTTTCACGATGATACCGGAATATTTATCAACCTTTTTATCGCTTCTGAGGTCGAATGGCCGGAAAAAGGTGTGAAGCTACGGCAGGAGACACGATTTCCAGAAGAAGGATCGACCACACTCATCCTCAACTGTCCGAAAGACACACACCTTGTACTTCGGATCCGCGTTCCGACCTGGGCAAAAAAAGGAGTGGTCGTCAAGGTCAACGGCGAGGAGCGGAAGATCGCAGGCAAAGCGGGAAGTTATGAAGTTCTTGACCGGATGTGGAACACGGGCGATCAGGTTTCAATCGAGATGCCGCTGTCATTGCACCTGTGCCGGATGCCGGACGACCCGAAGCTGGCCGCTGTACTGTACGGGCCGCTTGTCCTGGCGGGCGAGCTTCCGACCGAGACCTTCACAGCTCAAGCCGTGTATGGGCCTTACCATGCGGAAGGCAAGCCCGCAGCGGCTCCTGATTTTGTGGCCGGGACCGAAGACCTTGACGCATGGATTCAACCGGTCGCTGGACAGACTTTGACTTTTAAGACAGTCAAAGCGGGAAGACCGGACGACGTTACTCTCGTTCCTTTTTATAGGCTTTTTGGAAAGCGCTACGCCCTGTATTGGCGTTTCTATACTGAGGCGGAATGGAAAGACTTGGAGGCGAAACGCGAAGTTCGTAAAGTCGAGGAGGTTGCGAAGCAAAAAGCTCTGGCTGCGCGCCTGGTGGATCGAGTCGAGATCGGCAACGAGACCTCCGAGAGCCAGCATAACCTGGAATCCTATCGGAGTGAATCCGGCTATCTTGGCCAAAAAAGCTGGCGTCATGCTACTCGGGGTGGTTGGTGGAGTTACGACCTGAAAGTGGACCCGGATAACGCCATGACCCTGATTTGCACCTACTGGGGAAGTGATGTCAGCCGGACCTTTGATATCCTTGTTGACGGCACGAAAATAGCTACCCAGGTCATTAACGTCAACAGGCCGGGCGACTTCTTTGATGTGGCTTATAAGATTCCGCTGGAACTCACCCAGGGCAAGGCCAAAATCACCGCCAAATTTCAGTCCTATCCCGATGGCATCGCCGGCGGCCTTTTCGGTTTGGTGATATTAAAATAAGGGTGATAAAATAAAAAACCATGCTCCCAAAAAGGAGGCGCAGATCCTATGAAAAAGAATACACGCCTTCAGGTTGTTTTGATCATTCTGGTCTTGGCCTGCCTTTGCCCTTCATGCAAAGAAACATCCCAGGCTGATTATCCTTTTGCCCCTGTCCCCTTCCATGCAGTCAAGCCCGCCGATTCTTTCTGGGCGCCTCGAATCGAGACAAACCGCACAGTCACTATTCCTTACGCCTTTAAGCTCTGCCAGGAGACAGGACGTCTCACGAATTTTGAGATCGCCGGCGGTCTGAAACAGGGCGCCTTTTGTTCCAAGTATCCATTTGACGATTCCGACGTTTACAAGATCATCGAAGGAGCCGCCTATTCACTGAGAGTTCACCCCGACCCCGAGCTCGAGAAATACGTCGATGATGTTATTGCCACGATTGCCCTCGCCCAGGAGCCCGACGGCTATCTTTATACGGCGCGCACGATCGACCCGCAGCATCCTCCTCTGGACTGGGTAGGAAACGAGCGCTGGTCGAATGAATATATGAGCCATGAATTGTATAACGCTGGCCATCTGTTTGAGGCGGCCGTGGCTTATTACCAATCTACAGGAAAGAAGAACCTTCTCCATGTCGCCCTCAAGAACGCCGACCTCATCGACGGCGTCTTTGGCCCGGGCAAAAAGCGTGTCGCACCCGGACATCAAGAGGTCGAGATCGGTCTGGTCAGACTCTACCGTCTCACTGGAAGAAGGAAGTATCTTGCTTTGGCCAAATTCTTCCTGGATGAACGAGGCAACGCCAAAGACCGCAAGCCCTACGGCGAATATTCTCAGGATCATAAGCCGGTTACTGAGCAGAATGAGGCAGTCGGCCATGCCGTACGGGCAACTTATATGTATTCTGGAATGGCAGACGTGGCTGCCCTCACAGGAAACCCGGCGTACGTCCAGGCGATCGATAAAATCTGGGAGAACGTTGTCTGGAAGAAGATGTATGTCACGGGCGGCATTGGAGCTGCCGGAGAAATCGAGGGTTTTGGGGCTGATTATGATCTGCCGAATGCGGAAGCCTATTGCGAGACCTGCGCTTCAATCGGCAATATCCTCTGGAATCAGCGGATGTTCCTCCTCCATGGAGATGCGAAATACATCGATGTCCTGGAAAGGGTGCTTTACAACGGGTTCCTTTCTGGGATCTCTCTCGGCGGCGACCGATTCTTCTATCCGAATCCGTTGGAATCATTTGGCCAGCATCACCGCAGCGCCTGGTTTGCCTGTGCTTGTTGTCCGAGTAATATCACGCGGTTTATTCCGTCCATCCCCGGCTATGTCTTTGCCAAGCGGGAAGATACTCTCTATGTGAATCTGTTCATGGCGAGCGAGGCAAGCATTGACCTGGGGATGCAGAAGGTGAGAGTTCAGCAGGAAACGCAATATCCCTGGGATGGGACTGTCAAGATAACGATTAGTCCGGAAAAGCCCGCTGAATTTTCCGTCAATGTCCGGGTTCCGGGTTGGGCGACCGGGCAGCCTGTGCCGGGCGATCTTTATCAGTTCACTGACAAGACCGGAGAACCTTCGGTCATTCGAGTCAACGGCGACGAGATCCCGCTCTACCTCAACCGAGGTTACGTCAGTATTCGACGCGCTTGGAGGCCCGGCGATGTTATTGAGGCGAGTTTCCCGATGCCGATTCGGAGAGTCTTGGCTCATCCCGCGGTCAAAGACGATATCGAAAAGGTTTCTCTAGAACGAGGCCCAATCGTCTATTGTGCGGAGTGGCCAGATAACGGCGGGCGTGTGAGCAATTTGGTTTTGGAAGACAACAACCCGCTGAGTGCTGAGCGCCGTGATAATCTCCTGAGCGGAGTGACTGTTATCAAGGGAGAAGCTACGGCCTTATATGAAGGAAAGAGGGGCGGACCGGTCATCGCCAAGAAACAACAATTTATCGCTATTCCCTATTATGCCTGGGCCCATCGTGGAGAAGGGGAAATGACGGTTTGGCTCGCCCGCTCGCCATCCACAGTTAGGCCGCTGCCCAATCCGTCCTTTGCCTCAATGAGCAAGCCGACCGCCTCCGGTGGGAAAAACGCGGAGGCCCTTAATGATCAATGGGAGCCGACGAGCTCGAACGATCATGCCCATCCATACCTCCATTGGTGGCCCAACAAGGCAACACAGGAATGGGTTCAGTATGATTTAAATAAGCCCGCGACAGTCCAAGCTGTCGAAGTCTACTGGTTTGATGATAGCGGCCGGGGTGAGTGCCGGGTTCCCGCGTCTTGGCAGCTATTTTTTCAGGCTGGGGACACCTGGAAACCTGTTCAGAATCTCGTCCCTTACGGTGTTGAGAAGGACAAATACAATAAGGTTAAATTTAGGCCCGTCGAGACAAAGGCCCTCCGTCTGGAAATTCAGCTCCAGAAAGATTTTTCTGGGGGAATCCTGGAGTGGCGTGTGGAATGAAATCTAACTTGTCTGAAAATTTGGGAGAAGGAGAAAAACAGCATGCTTAACTGGACTGGTTGGCAGAATCCTTATGCTATTGCCTACATGCTAGTCATGCTGGGCGCCGTCATTTTCGTTTGGCTGATTCCTGACGAATACCTGTATGAATGACGGCCAAACGGTCTATGGAGATGCTGAGCATGAAAAGGGTCAATCTGTTTCTCGTCATTGCGAGTGTTTTGCTCTTTGGTCAGGCCGGTGTCGCTCAGGAGAAGTTCAACGATGTGCGCCAGCAAATGGCTGACTCTCTGACCGCTGTAAAGACGTCCCTTCGGGCCGATGAACGGGCAGCAGCTATGGAGCATTTCGGAAACGCAAAAAAGATCTGGGAGACCGAGGCCAGGCCGATGATCACCGAAGGCATGAAGACCAATAACCAGTTTCAGGAGTATTTTGACCGGATAGCTGAAGTGGACGGGCATTTTATTTCGCTGGCTCAAGAGCTCGAATCGGGTGGATTCGAGCAAATTGAATCCAGGGTCAACGCCGTCATCTGGGCCATCAGCCATCATCCCCGCGGGTTTAAAGTCCCGAACCCGCGCTACACCGCCTGGGACTGGGTCTTCGGGCTTGGCATAGGGATCGGGTTCTGTGTCTTTGCGGTGGTTTTTGGGCTGCATCTGCGAAGGTCGTACTATCGCAGATACAAAAAACAGGGTGCAGAAGCTCCCCAAGGATAAAAAACATGCCTTCGGATTTCATCATTATCGGGTTGTACTTGGTTTTGATGTTTGTGGCCGGGCTGTTTTTCAGCCGGAACGTCAAAAACACGGCCGATTATTTTCTAGCGGCCCGCTCCGCCCCTTGGTTCTGGATTATGGGGGCTATCTGGGCCACGAATATCGGATTTCTTCATGGCTACCTGGCCCACGGCGGGGCCGCTTATGAGTGGGGCCTGATTCAGGCGAACTTTGAGTGGTTCCAGGGACCTTTTGGCTACGTCCTCAGCGGACTGTTTTTCATCGCCTTTTACTGGCGCGCCGGGGTTTATACAGTTCCGCATTTTCTGGAGAGAAGATACGGCTCAGCGATCAGCCTGATTTATAACGTAGCCTGGATCGTTATTTTTATCGTCACCATTGCCGCCGAGTTTTATTTGGGCGGCATTTTTCTCAAAAACCTTCTTCACATCCCGTTCTGGCCGACTGTTCTTGTGCTAGCCGCTGTCGTGGGGACATACACGCTCCTCGGAGGCCTCGGAGCGGCCATCATGATGGAATTCGTCCAGTTCATCATCATGATGCTCGGGACAATGCCTCTTCTCTTTATCCTTCTTCATATGGTGGGCGGGTTTGCCGGCATCAAAAACGTCTTGATTGGCCAGTGGGGGGTCAGTCCTCAGTATTTCACGGTTCTGCCGGATATCCACCATCCCTACGGCCCCGGGCCATGGATTATTCTGGGACAATGTTTGGTCGTAACCCTCGGCTGGTGTGCCGGCCATCAATCCATGGTCCAGAGGAATTTAGGGGCGCGCTCTCTTTATGATGCAAAATTCGGTTATGTCGCCGCCGCGATTCCAAAAACACTGGGTGCTTTTTTGTATATTGTGCCGATGATTGCCGCGCCCATTATCTTTGCCGGCAACGGGATTTTCGTCGAGAGGGCTGATGCGTCCTACGGCAAGCTTATCCTAAACCTACTGCCTTCGGGAATGCTGGGGCTGTTTATCGCCGGATTGCTCTCGGCAGGGCTCTCCAGCATTAGCAGCGTCCTGAATTCTACGTCAACAATGGTAGTCAAGGACATCTATGAGCGATACCTGGTTAAAGGCCGCGGCGACAATCATTATTTTATCGCCGGCCGCGTCGCCACCTTTGCCGTGATCGCCCTCTCTCTCCTTCTCGTTCCCATCGTGCTCAAAGTCTACTTGATCATGTGGCTCGAACAGACTCTTCTGGCCATGGTCCTCGGCCCTTTTATGGGCGTCCTGATGCTGGCAATTTTTTGGCGCAGGGCCAATACAGCCGGCAGCCTGGCCGGGTTCATCACCGGCGGAGTCTTTGCCATCCTCCTTCAGCAGGTCTTTGGGGTGAATGTCTTTTTTGAGATCAGCTGGTGGTCTTTTGTGGTGACTTCTGTTGTTACCGTGGCGGTGACATTTTGGACTGGGACGAAGCCCCGGCCAGAACAGCTCGACGGCCTGACCTGGGAGAGCGATTTCAGGGCCAAGCTCGGCCGGATCCTGGAAGAGAGGGCGATTCAGAATGGAGCGAAAATTGGAGAGGTGCCTAAGCCCGTTGTTCGGAGGCCCCCTTGGTATCTGAACATCAAATACTGGGCCACAGCCATCCTTCTCAGCCAGGTCGTTCTCTTGTTATTTTTTGGCTAAGGGGATTTCTCGAAGATAAGGAGCAGAAAGATGACCGGAGAAAAAAAAGGAGCGGATCCCAAGCTGATCGTGGCCGTTCAGATGCTCTCCATAGGCATCATCCTCCTCATCCTAGCACTCGTGGTCCTTTTTGTGAGTCCACTCGGCAGCATGGATCGTTTTATCCGTCTGACGTTCTTGATCAGCGAAGCCAGCATCTTTGTTGTCGGTCTGGCCTTTGCTATAGGCGGAGGGATTCGTTATAAACGGGCAAAAAGGGCATGAAGATCATCAGGTTCGCCCCTTGTTTTTCCCATGCGGACGATGTCGTCAGGATATTCTGTGCCAAGAATTTCAAGAAACCTTTTTCTGTGGAGATGGTCTATTTGCCTTTTGTCCTGTTCAAATACGCCGTTCGAGCGAACCGATTTTTCGGGGGAAAAAAGGTATCGGAGGGACTGTTTTTGGCGGACTTGATCCAAGGCGTTCCAGTGTATATAGGGAAGGGGACGTCCTTAATAGTGGAAGCCGCATTGCAGAATGAATTTGCGGCCCTGCTGCCTTTATCAGCGGAAGGGGCAAAAAGAAAGGCTGAAACGATTATTGTCGAGGCTCAGCAGGTCTCAGAATCTCAGGTCCTCCCAGTCGGGTTAACGGAGAATGAGGCCATTGCCAGGGGGAAAAGGTTGTTGCGTTATGACCTGATGCGTCTTTTCGGAGGTCTGCGTTATCGCAAGGTCGAAATTACCCTTTACCCCAAAACAAAACTTGTTTATTATCCCTACTGGCTGGTCTATTATCGCGGGCGGCGGGGAGATATGAGGATTGTCGTCATAGATGGTGTGATTGGAAAAAAGGAAAGTGAGGAGATCGTCCAGTCTATTAAGCTGGGGCTGCTGAAGAAAGAGCAGGTGTCGGTACGGGTCGAATTTTCTGAAGGAGCCAACCCAAATTGAAAAGAAAAAGATTATGTTTGGGTCTTGATTTCGGGACGAATTCGGTCCGGGCAGTCCTGGTCGACGTCAATGACGGCCGCGAGGTGGCCACTGCAATTTATGAATATGAGACGGGCCAGGCGGGTGTCATCCTGGACCCGCAAGATCCCAACCTGGCAAGACAGAATCCGGCAGATTATGTGAAGGGCGTAGAGGTTGTTGTCAAAAAGCTGGTGGATGAAGCGAAGAAGGCCGACCCATCATTCAACTCTACCGATATCATCGGCATAGGCGTTGACACGACGGGTTCAACCCCGATCCCCGTGGACAGGTCTGGCGTGCCTCTGAGCTTCAAGCCCGAGTTCAAGGATGATCCCAACGCTCAGGCCTGGCTGTGGAAAGACCACACCGCCCATGCCGAGGCGGCCATGATCACGGAGCTCGCTTCAAAGGTCCATCCGGAATACCTGGCCAAATGCGGCGGGACGTATTCGTCAGAATGGTTTTTCAGCAAGATTCTTCATAGTTTGAGGACAGACAGGCGGGTTTTTAATGCGGCCTATAGCTGGGTGGAGTGCTGTGATTACATTCCCGGCCTGCTCACCGGAATTTCGGGCCCGCTCGAGATGAAGCGGAGCCGTTGCGCCGCGGGCCACAAAGCCATGTTCAATGAAAACTGGGGCGGCCTGCCATCAAAGGAATTCCTTTCGAGGCTGGACCCGGAACTGGGCGAGCTTCGGAATCATCTCTATGGAAAGACGTACACATCTGATACGGAAGCCGGCAAGCTCTCGGCAGAGTGGGCTGGTCGGCTGGGGCTGTCAGCCGGGATTCCAGTAGCAGTCGGTGCCTTTGACGCTCATTTGGGCGCGGTCGGGTCTGGAGTCGCGCCGGGCAAGCTGATCAAAATCATAGGCACGAGCACGTGCGATATCACAGTGTGGCCGAACTCGGAGCCCCTGGCCGATATTCCCGGCTTGTGCGGAATCGTTGACGGGTCTGTCCTTCCGGGATATTTTGGGCTTGAAGCCGGACAGTCGGCAGTCGGGGATATTTTTAACTGGTTCGTCAGCTATATCCAGCCCGGCGGGCTCAAGAAAGGCTCGCATAAGGCTCTCACGGTCAAGGTCGGGACTTCTCGCCCTGGATTGGAATCATGGCAACCGGACCATCCTTGTGGACCAGCGCCTGACAGGCCTCCTGCTCGGCCAGACATTGCTGACAACTCCGGAAGAAATCTACCGGACCTTGATCGAGGCTACTGCCTTTGGCGCCCTGACCATCATTAACCGCTTTGAAGAATACGGGGTCAAGGTCTCGGAAATCATCAACTGCGGCGGGATCGCTGAGAAGAATCCTCTCATCATGCAAATTTATGCCGACGTCACCGGCCGGGAAATGAAAATCGCCCGGTCCGCGCAGACTTGCGCCTTGGGCTCTGCCATCGCTGGGGCAGTCGTCGCCGGCCCGGAGAACGGCGGTTACTCCAATTTTGCCGAGGCCCAGAAGGCTATGTGTTCGACGAAACCTCAATCCTTCCGTCCAAACCCCGAGAACCATAGAATCTATGCCGAACTCTACAAGCTTTATTCCCAGCTCCATGACGCGTTTGGGACAAAGCCGTGGTCGGGGAGCCTTTACAGCGTGATGAAAGACCTCTTGAGGATCCGGGATAGTCAGAGGAAGGAGAGTTAATGCTTCAGGATTTAAAAGAGCGTGTCTGGAAGGCCAATGCAGACTTGGTGATGTTCGGCCTCGTTACTCTGACCTGGGGGAACGTCAGCGGATTGGAGAGAAAAAAGGGGATCGTCGCCATAAAGCCCAGCGGCATTTCCTATAACGAGATGAAGCCTTCCCATATGGTCCTTGTGGACTTGGAAGGAAAGAAGGTTGAAGGCGCGCTCCAGCCCTCGTCAGATACTCCCGCTCACCTTGAGATTTATAAAGCGTTTTCGGATATCGGCGCCGTGGCGCATACCCATAGTGAATATGCCACGATGTTCGCTCAGGCCTCAATGGAAATTCCCTGCCTCGGGACGACTCACGCCGATGTATTTTACGGGCCTGTTCCCGTCACGCGGTTCTTGACTCGAGCAGAAATTGAAACAGAATACGAAAAAAACACGGGCAGGGTCATTGCTGAGCGGTTCCTCAGTTTGAACCCCCTTGAACGGCCAGGTGTGCTCGTCGCCGGACATGGCCCCTTTACCTGGGGAGAAACACCTGAAGAGGCTGTGGAACACAGCTTGGCCCTAGAGAAAATTGCCAAGATGGCCCTCGGCTCTCTGCTCTTGAGGCCTCGGCCGGGCCTATTCCCCCAATGCCTTCTCAAGAAACATTATCAAAGGAAGCACGGACCCAGAGCTTATTATGGACAAAAGAAAAAGGAGAAATAGGATGAAAAATATCCCTCAGGTCAAGCTCGGAGTTATCGCTGTCAGCCGGGATTGTTTCCCGATGGAGTTGTCTAGAAAAAGAAGGTTGAACGTGGTCAAGGAGTGCCGGGCCAGGGAAATCCCCGTTGTAGAAATTCAAACAATTATCGAGAATGAGACTGACGTGCTCAAAGCGGAGCAGGAGCTCATCCAAAAAAGTGTCAACGCCCTCGTTATTTTCCTCGGCAATTTTGGCCCCGAGGGGCCAACAACGATGCTGGCGCAGAGGTTTGCCGGCCCGGTGATGTTTGCGGCCGCCGCTGAGGAAACAGGAAAAGACCTGGTTCAAGGCCGGGGCGACGCTCTGTGCGGGCTCCTCAACACGAGCTATAACTCCGGGTTGAGACGGCTCCGTCCATATATTCCGGAATACCCCGTAGGAACAGCCGGCGAGGTGGCGACGATGATTGCCGATTTCCTTCCCGTGGCTCGGGTCGTTTCCGGTCTGAGAAAGCTCAAGATTTTCGCCTTCGGCCCGCGTCCTCAGGATTTCCTCGCCTGCAACGCGCCTATCAAGCCGCTTTATGACCTTGGCATCGAAATCATGGAGAACAGTGAGCTCGACCTCTACGATATTTTTCTGGCCGCCGAAGGTAACCCGAGAATTAGGACAGTGTCAAGGGATATGGCTAAAGAGCTGGGAGAGACAAACGCTGACCCGGACCTCCTGAAGAGAATGGCTCAGTATGAGGTCGCCTTGAGGAAGTATTTTGAAGCCCATCTTGGAGCTTCAGAGTTTGGAGTGTTCGCCAACAAATGCTGGCCGTCTTTTGAGAAATATTTTAGGTTTGTTCCGTGCTACGTCAACTCGCGGCTGGCCTCCCAAGGGATTCCTGTCTCCTGCGAAGTGGATATCTATGGGGCCCTGAGTGAATACATGGCGATGTGCGCAACCGGGCTTCCGGCGACGCTCCTCGACATTAACAACAGTGTGCCACGAGATATGTACGAGTCCGCCCGGAAGAAAAGGGGGAATTATCAACCGAGCGACCTTTTTATGGGCTTTCATTGCGGCAACACGCCGTCTGGATGCATGATCGGGAGCGCTCTCAAGTTTCAGCTCATCATGAACCGGTTGATGGAGGGCGGCCGAGAGCCTGACATCACCAGGGGGACGATGGAGGGACGAATCCGGCCGGGCGAAATCACGATTTTCCGCCTCCAGGCAGGGGCAGACGCGACCTTGCGGTCATATGTCGCCGAGGGCGAAATCCTGGATATTGACCCCAAGTCGTTTGGAAGCATCGGAGTTTTCGCCATCAAGGAGATGGGCCGTTTTTATCGCTATGTCCTGATCGAAAGACAATTTCCCCACCATACGGCTGTGGCGTTCGAGCACGCCGGCAAGACTCTCTTTGCGACGGTCAGAATGCTCGGTCTCGAGGATGTGGATTTCAATCGGCCGGCCGGAATGCTCTATCCGGGAGAGAGCCCTTATAAATAGTTCAGAGAGGGCCTCAAAAATTAGTATTTCGGTAATATTTATAGAACCAATGTACTTTTTACGAAAGAGCGGACAGGGCGGAGAAGGGACCTGATAATATGAAAGCTGCAGTTCTCACGGGTCGGGGGAGAATTGAAATCCGGGAAATTCCAGAACCCCGCCTGGCGAATGAGACCGATGTCCTGATTCGTGTGGAAGCGACAGGAATCTGCGGCTCGGATGTCCATTATTTCTCAGAGGGACGGATCGGCGATCAGGTTGTCGAATACCCTTTTGTCGTCGGCCATGAATGCGCCGGAGTTGTGCAGGAAACGGGTAGTGCCGTCACTCGCCTCAAGCCAGAAGACCGGGTGGCCATCGACCCGGGCGTCGTCTGTGGCCGGTGCGACCAATGCTTAGCGGGCCGGCCGAACACCTGCCACAACCTACGCTACCTCGGTACGCCCGGACAGATGTCCGGCAGTCTAGTTGACGTTATTCGCATTCCCGAGCAAAACTGTCATCGTCTCGGCGAAGGAATGAGTATGAATGAAGGAGCACTGGTCGAGCCGCTGTCTATCGGAGTATATAGTCTTAAACTTCTGGCCGGCTCGCTTCCCGAAAAAATAGCGATTCTCGGTTCAGGACCGATTGGGCTCGCTGTCCTTCTGGCGGCGAAAGTCGCCGGAGTCCGCGCTGTCTATATGACAGATCAGGTCGAGGAGAGAGTTCAGGCCGCCCGCCGGGCTGGGGCCGATTGGTCGGGAAATCCTGAACGATCGGATATTGTCGCTCGAATCCGCGCCGCGGAGCCACGTTTGCTGGACGCGGTCTTTGAATGCTGTGGCGACCAAGGGGCACTTGACCAAGCCGTCGACCTTCTTAAACCTGGCGGGAAACTCCTTGTCCTCGGCATCCCCGTCTCTGACCGCGTCTCCTTTGACATCCATAAGCTTCGCCGCAAGGAAATCGGCCTTATTAACGTTCGGCGGCAAAGCCATTGTTTTCCCGACGCCATCCGGCTCATCAAGACAAAGAAAGCGGATGTCCGTTTCATGGCCACGCATGAATTCAGCCTCGTTGATGCAGCCCAAGCCTTTGAGCTCGTGTCCGGATACCGCGACGGCGTGATTAAGGCCATCATCCGCCCGTCTTTTTGACTTTCCCCTTCATCTGTGCTAATCATAAACCCAGTGAGGAGGGGAAGTGGAAAAAGACAGTCAAAGCCGCCTTTCTTACCAAACCCATATATCCCAAAAGCTCGTTGACCTGATTGAGCGCAGCGCAGAAGAACTGACTAATAACTGGCTCGCGGACGTCCGCAAGGAACTCCACCTGCCGACGTATCAAAGCTTCGACAACACCGAGCTCTACCAGCGCGCCTTCAAGGTCTACAGCCAGCTCGGAAAATGGATCTCGCGGGAGACCACTAAGGAGGAAATCGCCAAGGAGTATATGGCTTTGGGCGCCCAGCGCAGGAAAGAAGGATTCGCCCTTGCTGAGATCATCCAGGCCCTCATTCTGATCCGTCGAAACCTCTGGAGGAAAGTGCTGAGGGAGGGGCTGCTCGATACGACACTCGACCTCTACCAGGCCATGGAGCTCAATAACCGCGTTATCCGCTTTTTCGACCGGGCCATCTATTTCACGGCGGTCGGGTACGAAAAAAAGGGCTGAAGAGATTTTCAGCGCCGGCCGGAGGACAAAATGGTGAGTTATGAAGATGTCGCCAGCATGATCGACCATTCCTTGCTCAAGCCCAACCTGACTGACAAGGACGTTGAAGACGGCTGCAGGATTGCGGACAAGTACAGGGTGGCCAGCGTCTGTGTCAGGCCGAGCGATGTCCGGCGGGCCGCCGAGATCCTGAAGACGAGCCCGGTCCGCGTGACCACGGTCATCGGGTTCCCTCATGGAGCGGCGACTACGCCGGTCAAAGTCTTCGAAGCAAAGGAAGCTATAGAGAACGGAGCGGTCGAGTTGGATGTTGTCCTCAACATCGGCAAGCTGAAATCGAGAGACTATGATTATGTGGAAGCGGACCTTCAGGCCGTGACTGCCGCCGCTCACGAGAAAAATGTCATCGTCAAGGTCATCTTCGAAAACTGTTATCTTGATGACGAACAGAAAATCGCCGCCTGCCGGATCGCGAATGAGGTCGGCGTCGATTATATCAAAACATCAACAGGATTTGGGACGGGCGGCGCCGAAGACAGAGACTTGATCCTGATGAGAAAACACGCCCTGCCCTCCATCAAGTTGAAAGCTGCCGGAGGGATCCGGACCCTGGAGCGGGCCTTGGAGGTCAAGAACCTGGGCTGCTCGCGGATCGGAGCCACCGCGACAGTCGCAATTTTAGAGAAGCTCAAATAGCCCCACTTTTCAGTTTCATTTTGCCAACCCCCTGAGCCGATAGAGCGGTCTTCTGTTCGGCATCTATGCCCTTTCTTTTTTCAGTTTTTCCCGGGCTTCAGCGAACATCGGCTCGGCATATTCCGAGGGCCAGGTGCGGTCCTCGAAGCTCCTCTTTTCGATCAGGCTTAAGAATCCCTTGAATTCGTCAAAATAGGAGCCGTAGATGTGGAAGCTGTCCACAAGGTCGGCGTAGCGGCCCAGGCGCACTGGGCGGCCGATTTTAGAGCTGATTTTCCGAGCGATGGTGCGCTGCAGGTCTGTGATGGCAAAAACATTCATGTAGGCGGCTTTATAGGCGTCCCTGGAGCGCCAGTGCGTGTTCATGTTGAGGATGAGTTCTCCTCGGTCATCGGCGAGAAGCCGGCACCAGAGACGCTGGAGGCAGGGCGGATCATATGTCGGAGGGTCAAGTTTGGGATTCCAGGTGATGGCTTGAGCCCGGCGGGAGTGTCCGGCCTGGCTGAGCTTCTCGACGATATAGTTGATCTGGTCGATCGTCTGGCCTTCGATCTCATAAGCGAAAAGGCGCTTGTGATAGGTATAAGTCCACTTGCCCTCCTCTGGAGAAATCCAATGGTCGTGGACTCCGTTGACGACTTCCTGACGATAAACCTCAAGGTCCTCCAGCCCGCCCGGGAATGCACGATGAATCCGCGGCTCGGCAAAAGGATCCTCCACCACCCACATCATCGTGCAGTCTTTGCTGGGTGGGTCGCCCGGTTTGTCATACTCGGTCTTGATGGCGATGCCTTTATCCCAGCAGGCTAAGACAGCCTTTTCCCAGGCCTCCGGCAGAGTCTTCCCGGAGACGTACAAAGTTGGAATCTGGCCGTGCATTTTAACCTCCCGCTTTCAGGATTCGTTTATTTCCCGCTTTTATCATAGGAATCAAACAAGGTCAACTTGCTCGTAGATTGGAACAGCAACATTGCTTCTGCGGTCATTTTGGGCTGAGGCCCTTCTCTTGCCAGCGAGTATTTTTCTTTATATGATAAAAACTCAGAAGGGAGAACCGCATGAAAGAAGCCAAGAATCCTCCGAGAACAAGGCCACTCAACCTCGATGATTTTTTGGACTTGGGCATTAAGCTTGAGGAGGCCTTTTGTGCCTGTTATGAAGGCCTTAGCCGCATTTCTTCTGACGAGGATCTTGCCTGGAGATTAAACAAGATGGCCCGGGAAGACAAGACCCATACCCAAAGCCTGAAGGAAATCATCCTGGAGCAAGAGGGAAAACGCTAGGGGACGCGTTCACGCTCTTGATAATCCGACCCTTGGAACACAGAGTCTAATGTTTGGGGAGAGGAGTCGCCGGCGATTACCTCTTCTTGAGAAGGGGCGATAGAAGCAGGACGACGCCGATCGCGATGAGAATAAGGGGCCACCACTCGAAGAATCCGATGAGATGGGCGCCACCAACGATCGCGAGCACAAGCCCGGCAATAAGCCTTCCTGTCTGGGTCTTCTGGTAGGCCGGAGAGAAGCAGCTGACCAGAAACTCCAGAATGAAGATTCCGCCGAGTCCGACCAAAAAATAGGCCCACCAGTCTGCCCAGGAAATCCGGTCCATTTGGGTTAAGAGAAAAAGGACTCCCAAGAGAATAAGAACCAGCCCTCCCGTCAGCCGCGGAGACGGAGTCTCTTTTGGTTTTGGCTGCCCGAGAGGCCTGCCTGTTTCACTAGTCTTGACGTCTTCGCCCATGGTTTTCTCCTTCACTTTTCAATACCACAGCCGGCAGGCAAGGTCAATGAGGCGTGAGAAAAACGATTTGCTCTTGGGGCTGATTTTGGCTAAAATGACGGGAAACAGGAATGAAACTTAGAGCGATCCTCAGGTCGATGCGGCCGGCCCAATGGACAAAGAACTTCTTCGTGTTCGCCGCTTTAATTTTTGCTCAAAAGTTTTTCTCCGTTCCTTTGCTCCTGAAATCTTTGGCCGCTTTTCTTGTGTTTTGTCTGATTTCCGGGGGCCTTTATATCTTCAATGACCTCCGGGACCGCGAGGAAGACCAGGCTCACCCCAAGAAATCTCAAAGGCCGATTGCCAGAGGGGATCTGAGTTCGACTGCGGCGCTGGCCACATTCCTGGTTTTAAGCGCGGGGAGTTTCGCTTTGGCGTTTTTCCTGAATCGTAATTTTTTTATTGCCGTCCTGGTCTACTTCGTTCTCCAAGTTGCCTATTCCCTGAAATTGAAACAGGTTGTTATCCTAGATATCTTTATCATTGCCGCTGGGTTCGTCATTCGCGTAGTTGCGGGAGGCCTGGTCATTGCTGTCCCGATTTCTTCCTGGCTGCTTATCTGCACAACTCTCCTGGCCCTTTTCCTGGCCATGAGCAAAAGGCGGCATGAGCTTGTCCTTCTTGAAGACAAGGCGACCGATCATAGACCCATTCTCAAGGAGTACAGCGCCTATCTTCTTGACCAGATGATTGCCGTCGTGACTGCGTCAACTCTCATTGCCTATTGCCTATACACAATATCGGCAGAGACTGTCGAAAAGTTTGGGACCGAGCATCTAGTCTGGACGTCTGCTTTTGTCCTTTACGGCATTTTTCGGTATCTCTACCTGGTCCATCAACAGGGCAAAGGCGGAAGCCCTGAAGAGCTGGTCCTGCGAGACAAGCCACTCCTATTGAACATCGTGCTCTGGATCGGCACGGTCATCCTCATCATTTATTTGAGGTAGAAGCCTTTGGCCTCGGCAAAAGTCGCCGTTTTGAAGACATCACCGGAAACTGTTCTATCCGACTACAGGACTCTGATGCATCTGGCAGAGTACCAGAAATACCTGCCCAAGGATAGGGACACGGCCCTTAAAATCAATATCACCTGGCATTATTATTATCCCGCCTGTTCCACTCCTCCCTGGCAGCTCGAAGGAGTCATCAAGACTCTGCTCGAGGATGGCTACAAGAGGGAGCTCCTTCACGCCTGCCATAACCGAACGGTCGTTGTCTCCGCTAAAAAAGGAGAAAGAAACAACAAGCACCTCCCGGTCGTCCAGAAATACGGTCTGCGGAACATCCACCTTTATGAGGGCGAACAGTGGACGAGATACGAACCCAAGGCAAAGATGAGGGTGCTCGACCAGATCTTTCCGCGGGGCATCGAAATTCCCAAACGGCTTATCGGTGAGAATATCGTTCATCTTCCGACCATGAAAACTCACGTCTTTACCACGATGACCGGAGCAATGAAGAATGCCTTCGGCGGGCTGCTCCACGAGCGCAGACACTGGACTCATTCGGTGATCCATGAGACGCTGGTCGATCTTTTAACCATCCAGAAGGAAATTCATCCGGGGATCTTCGCCGTGATGGACGGGACCATCGCCGGCGACGGGCCGGGTCCGCGGTGCATGGTGCCGTTCATTAAAAACTATATCCTGGCCAGCGCCGACCAGGTAGCTATCGACGCCGTCTCAGCCAAGATGATGGGTTTTGACCCCCTTGCTCTTCCGTTCATCCGGATCGCCCATGAATCCGGCCTGGGTTGCGGCAACCCGAACGAGATTGAGGTCGTAGGCGAAGATATCCGGGAGGTCAATTTCCATTTCCGGGCCTCCCAGAATACTTTCGCCAGTTACGGCCAGAAGCTCATCTACTGGGGACCGCTCAAACCCCTGGAAAAATTCTTGCTCAGGACGGTCCTGGCTCCGTGGTCCTACGCGGCCTCGGTCATTTTTCATGATTGGATCTGGCATCCCGCGATCGGAAAGCATCGGACCAGCAGGATTCTCCAAACGTCCTGGGGCAAGCTCTTCCAGAGTTACTGAGCTTGACCGGTCAGTTCTTCAGGAAGCGCAGGCTTTTTGGCTCTTTCTCGAGATGGAAAACGATCAGGCTCTGCAGGGTTTTCTTGATGAGATCAAGCTGGTTGGCTTGGAAAGGCAAAGTGCCTTTTTTTGGGGGGGCATTTTTTTTGGCCCAGGCCAGGAACGGGACAATCTCCGGTGAGGTGGTCACCTTTTTTTGGGGAGAGCAGCCGTCGCAGTGGATCCCGTCCATTTTTGGGGAGAGCCAGCCGCCTTCGGGAAGTTTCTTGCGGCACTTCTTACACCTGCGGAAATCAGGGAGAAGACCGTTGATCTGGAGAATCCAGGCTTCAAAGTAACGGCTCAAGAAGTCAATATCTCCCCCTGCCTTGATGGCCCTCAGGACGGAAAGAAAAAGCCTGAAGAGGACTTCTTCCTTGGCCCGGGCCGGGAAGAATTCCTCGACGAGTTCGGCAAAATAAGACAGCGTGCAGGATGTCCTGAAGTCCTTGGGAACGTCGAAGAAAGACTCGAGGAGGTCGCACTGACTGACTGTGACCAGGTCTTTCCTTTCTTTCTCGTAATAAAAAACTCTAACCAGAGACATTTGTTCGAGGCTGCTTCCAAAACGGTTCCCAAATTTCCTTGCGCCTTTGGCCATGCCTCGGAGGAGGCCCTTGTCACGCGAAAAAAAGGCAACGATCTTATCCTGTTCCCCGACATTGAAGCTGCGCAGGACTATGGCCTCGGATTGATCGATGGGCATGGGTTGTTTAAAGACTATGCCGCCAGTGTGATGTTCAGCGCTCTTATTCTCTCCCTCAAAATGGCCTCGTCGATTCTCAGGTCGGAAGCGGCCCTGGGGATTTCCCAGTTGTTCCGTATCAGAGCCCGGCGGATGTAGTGCCTCTCAAACTGCTCTGTGGCTTTTTCCAAGGAGTGTCCCTCGAAGAAGTCGGAGATGTACTCGAGTTCCCTGGTCTCAACGAGAAGAGAGAGATGAGAGCTTTTGATTTCGTCCTCCTGGATCATGATGACGAACCGCTCGATGACGTTCATCAACTCGCTGACGTTTCCGGGCCAGACATATTTCAAAAAAGCGCCCAGGGCCTCCCGGCTCATGGTTTTAGGCTTTTTCCCATATTCCTCGGAGAAATGCTGGAGGAAGTGGTTGATCAAAAGCGGGATGTCCTCAGGCCGTTCTCGAAGAGGAGGAAGGGCCAGCGTAATAATGTTGAGTTTGAAGTAGAGGTCTTCGCGGAATCTTCCCTGAGACACCGCCTCCCTCAGATTCTTGCTCGTTGCGGCCATGACGCGGGTGTTGAAGGGAATCAGGTCACCGGCTCCTATGGGCTCGAATCGCTGTTCTTCTAGGGCCCGGACGAGCTTCGCCTGAATCTTGAGGCTTAAATCGCCAGCCTCATCCAGGAAAAGCGTCCCTCCGTCTGCCAGGAGGAGTTTGCCTTTTTTGTCCTTGTGGGCCTGAGGAAGGGCCCCTTTGACGTAGCCAAAAAGCTCGCTTTCCATCAGGTCATCGGGAATGGCCGAGCAGTTGATCTCGAGGAATTTCTTTTCCTTGCGGGCACTTGCCTGATGGATCAGACGGGCAACGAGTTCTTTTCCCGTGCCGTTCTCCCCGAAGATCAGGACCCGGCCGTTTGAAGCGGCAGCCTGGTCGATCGCCTTCCTCAGCTCCCGGATGGACCGGCTTTCGCCAACGAGGTAATATTTGGACCTCAGCTGTTCGCGAAGCCGGATGTTTTCTTCCTCCAGCTTTTTCTGCCGCAGCGCATTCCGGACCGTTAGGACGACTTTTTCCAGCGACAAGGGCTTTTCTAAAAAGTCGTGGGCCCCCAGCTTGGTGGCTGTGACAGCAGTTTCGATCGTGCCGTGGCCGGAGATCATCACCACCTGAGGGTTGTCCTCCATCGTCTTTATTTTTTTGAGGACGTCGATTCCGCTCATCCCAGGGAGCCAGATATCCAGCAAGACAAGGTCGACATTCTGATTCTTCAACAATTCCAGGCCTTCTTCTCCGGTCTCTGCAGTTTTGACCAGAAAGCCTTCATCTTCCAGGATTCCTTTAAGCGAGGTGCCGATGCTGAGTTCGTCGTCGATGATCAAGATGTTTTCTTTGGTCATGCGGGAAGCTGGATGATGAATTTTGCGCCGGTTGGAGAGTTGTTTTCTACGCGGATTGTTCCACTGTGTTCTCGGATAATCTGGCTGGCGATGGAGAGTCCCAAGCCCGTGCCCTTCTTTTTAGTTGAGAAGTAGGGCAGGAAAAGCTTGGTTTTGTCCTCGACCGAGATTCCCGGCCCGGTGTCCGAGATCTCGATATTCACTTGCTGTTGCTTCTTTTCGAAAACAGCCCGGACCTGGATTTTCCCTTTCTTGTTCATTGCTTCGATGGCATTGTCGAAGATGTTGATCAGGACTCTTTTGATCTGGTCGGGATCAAGCTGAAGAGGAGAGGGGAGGTCCGAGGCGAGGTCAGTTTCAAAATCGACCTGGCCAAAAATGCCCCGGAAAAGGGAGACTGTCTGATCCACGAGCGTGCGGAGGTCGGTGGGCTTGAACTCCACCTTGGGCATCCGGGCGAAGTTGGAAAATTCGTCGACTAAGGATTTAATAGCCCGGGTCTCTTGGATGATTGTCTTGGCTCCCTCCTCGATGATGTCCGGGGAAGTTCTTTCGCTCTTTCTCAGGGTCTTGATAATCCTTTCCGCCGAGAGCTGAATCGGGGTCAGCGGGTTCTTAATCTCGTGAGCCACCCTCTGGGCGACCTCCTTCCAGGTGGCGATTTTTTGGGCCTTGATGAGCTGGGTGAGGTCATCGAACACGACGATCATGCCGGAAAAACCGCCGTCGGCCTCTTCCAGGGGAGAAAGAGCCAGCGCCACAGTTGTGGTCTGGCCGTTTGATGAAATATGGATTTCTTTCTCCGCCAGTCGATACTTGTTCTTCATGCCCCAGGCGATATTCTTGGTGACCTCGGCATACTTGTCCTCTCCGAAGACCTCGGTGAAGCTTTTCCCGACGGGATTCCCCTCCCCAAGAGCCAGCATTTCTCGGGCAGAGGGATTGATCGTGGTGATATTTCCCTGGGCATCCAGGGTAATCACGCCGGTGGTCACATTATTGAGGACGGTCTCGATATACTGCTTTCTATTCTCGAGCTCGGATGTTTTCTGGGCGATTTTCCTCTCGCTTTCCTTAAGGTCATAGATCATCTGGTTAAACGAGTCGATGAGCGTCCCCAGCTCGTCGGAAGCCGGGTCTTCGACGCGTACATCCAAATTTCCCTTGGAAACTTCCTTGGTGGCCTGAGCGAGCTTTTCGATCGGAACCGTAATTCCTTTGGCCAGATGGATGCCGATCCAGCTGGCGGCGAAAACAATGAGCAGAGTGATAAATATCAAGCTGATGATATAGAAGGTTTTGACCGTTATTTTTCGCGGAATGAGAAGCCGGTATCTTTGGACGTAGGAGTCGATAGTGTTGATTTTCTGGGCATAGCTTTGAGGAAAGAATTTTCCGGTGGTCACCAGGACATTCCCTTCGTTGGGGAGAGAAAAGGAGACTCCGCGCCGGATCATCTCACCGTTCCCCATTGGCTCGAAGCTGCGAAAAGTCTCGCCGGCCTGAGCCTTTGCCACGGCACTCGCTTGAATGGGTTTGTAGTCCTGGAGGGGGAGGTTGGGATTGAGGTAGGTAAACAATTCCTCGTCTCCCAGATAAATGCCGATTTCGTCCAGGCTGTATTCGGTCAGCTTTCTGCGGATAAAATCTCTGAGCAGCAGTCTGTTCTCCAGTCGAACCAGCTGCTGACTGCTGATATTTTCGCTGAGCACGATGGCGTAATGAGAAGCGGCTTCTTCGGCGTTGGCATAGGCGCTTTCGGCCAGGCTCTTGGTATCCTCTAGAATCTTGTCAAACGGAGTTTTGAACCAGAGTTCGATGTTGCGGCTGATTAGGTCGCTGGCAAAAAAGAAGAGAAGAAGGGTGGGAATAAAAGAGAGGGCGATAAAAAACAGCACCAATTTCGTCTTGAAATGAGAGCCGACGATTTTTTGCTTTCTCTCAAGGTAGAGCTTGATCAGGTTCCGTCCCAGGACGAAGAGGAGGACAAGGAAGAGCACGAGGACAATAACCTGCATAGAAGAGAGAAGAACGTCCATGACCGAGGTGGGAGAGATCTCCTGCGACTCGCGGATATAGATTTCAATGGCAAAAAAAACGATGACAAGCAGGATGATAAACGCCGCGATGAACCGCGGTCCTTTTTTCTTTTCTTTCTCCATTGCGTTTAGTCCGCGTTGCCCTTTTCCGGAAGGAAATATTCACGGAAGTTATCAAGCGTTATTTTAATGTCCTTGCGCACGGCACCTTTTGGTCCGAACCGCTTGGCCTTTTTCCCGTTAAGAGTCCAGTCAATTCCCCCAGCATTTCCCAGGTTGAGAGCCAATTGATTCTGAGCCCGCACCTGGAGCACCTCTCCTCGCCTCTTAATGCCATCCCAGACCATGGTCCCATCGGCATAAATCTGGAGCCAGGTGTCTTCAAGAAAAGACATCTCTAGGTGGAGACCTTTGACTTCTTCGGCCGGAGGTTGCTCTGAAGGAGTTGGGGCGGGCTGGGGCGGCACAGAAGACGTCAGGGCTGGCGCGGTTGGCTTTGGTGAGGAAGAGGCCCGCTTGTCTGGAGAGGAGACGAAGAGGAAGTAGCAAAGTGCTGAGATTACGATAATAATCAAGAAAACGAGAATAGCTTTGAGTCTTTTCTTGGTCAAAACCAGGGGTGGGTTCAGCCTTTTTTTGGGCTGTTTGTCTGTCTGATATTCATTGAAAAGAAGCATTTCCTGGTATTTGTTCAGCCATTGATTTTCGTCTAACCCGACGCTCTTGGCATAGGAACGAAGAATGGCCCGGATAAAAAACGGTCCGGGGATGACCTCCAGATGATCTTCTTCGAGGGCCTGGAGAAACTTCAGACTGATCCGGGTGGTATCCGCGATCTCTTTGAGGGATATCCCTCTGAGCTCTCTTTCTCTTTTGATTTCCTGTCCAAGAGATGCCATTGACAAAATTTTAGGCCAATCTCCTCATCCTGTCAATAAACGCAGGGCTTTATGTCGAAAAGTGGGCAAGCGAAAGATAACGGAGAGGGTAATCAACCGCCATCAGCCTTGCTCGCGTCCGGGTTCTTAACGACATTCCCTCAGCGCTCTTCTCGGCGCTGCGGAACTCCGCACGCGAGATCTGCCTCACCCACTTCTCTTTTTGCCTTCCTTCCTCTGTCCGGAGGTTTTCTCGTGCTCAGACAGTCCTCCCGCCCGCCAGAGCAGGTTCCCTCGAAGAGCATCTCGGGAAGGCTAAACCTTCAATGGTCGCTGCAGCCGATGACGGCTGATCCCTTTTTCTCCGCTCATAGAGCCTTAGCGTAGCCCTCCATATTGCCCTAATCCTTGGAACATAGATGATTCCGGCAATCCAGAGGCCGCCGCTCAATAAAAACCCCTTGTATGTGCTTGTCTTTCTATCTTGGCCGATAGTATATAATTAGGATCGGAAACGTCGTAGAGAGAGCTGCAGGGATGAACCTGGCCAGGGCCAAAAAAATCCAGGAAGAGCTGGGCAGCAAGCTGATCCTGGAATGGAGCGGAGGGGGTGTCCGTATTGTGGCGGGAGCCGACTTTGCCTATGACCTAGCGGAGCAAAAGATCGGCGCTGTTATTGTTGTGATGAAGCTCCCTGATTTTGAAATTGTCGAAATAGCCCAGGCTATTCGCAGGGTCACAGTTCCATACATCCCGGGTTTTCTGGGATTCCGTGAGGGCCCTGTGTTTCTTGTGGCTTTCCGCAAGCTCAAACATCTGCCTGATGTGACCATTCTGGACGGCAACGGAATCGCCCACCCGCGCCGGATGGGATTGGCTTCTCATGTGGGAGTTGTCTTGGATGTGCCCACGATCGGCTGCGCCAAGACCCCATTCTTTCCCTTTGTCCCTCCAAAACAGAGAAAAGGCGCCTTTACTTATTTCCTGGATAAAAATAATGAAAAGGTCGGATTTTGTCTGAGGACTCGGCCCGGGACTCAACCTGTTTTCGTCTCTCCCGGCCACCGCGTGGATTTTCCGCTGGCCCGCGAGATCGTCCTGAATTGTGCCAGGTTCAGGATTCCCGAGCCTCTCCGCGAAGCGCACAAGCTGAGCCGGAAGCTCTTTCGCCCCTGAAGACGATTTCCTTGGGGGAGCGCCTTACTCTCAGATCTTCAAGAAGCGCGAGAGAGAGGAGAAGCTGCCCAAGAGTCCCATCACAGCGCTGCCCAGGATAAGACCCAAGGATTGCGAAAGTGAGAGGTAACGGAAGTTGATCATCTGCTGGAGGGCGCCCAGGGAATGTCCTAGGTAAATAGGGAAAAGTTTAATCAAAAGAAAGAGCAGAGCCAGGGAGAGGGCGCTTCCCAGAATACCCAAGGTCAGCCCCTCGAAGAGAAACGGCAGCCTGATGAAGGTATTGGTCGCCCCGACGAGGCGCAGGATTTCGATCTCGTTTTTGCGGGCGAAGACATTGAGTCTGATGACGTTGGAGATGATAAAAAACGAGGCCAGGACAAGGATTCCGCCGAGGAAAAACCCCACCGCCTTGGCCAAGCGGCTGAGGGATTGCATTTTTTCGACCCAATCCCGGTTGAATTGGACGTCACCCACCCCAGCCAGCCTCTGAATCTGCCGGATGAATGCGAGGACTTCTTCAGACATGAAGGCCTCTTTGCGGAGAGTGGCCTCAAAGGAAGCCGGAAACGGATTTGAGCTCAGGTTCTTAAGAATTTCTTCAAGGTCGGGGAAGTTCGTCCTAAATTTCTCCAGAGCCTGTTCCCGGCTGACATATCTGAGATTAACGACCGCGGGAGACGACCTGATTTTTTCTTCAACCTGACCGAGCTGGCTGGCCGAGATATCGGGATCAAGGAAAAAGGCCACAACCATGTTCTCAGACAGCTGGTTGGCCATGTATTGAAGATTGTTGGAGAGAGAGAAGAATACCCCGACTATAAGGAACGATAGACAGATGATGGCGCAGGAAAAGATATTCCGGGCCCTGTACTGCCACAGATTGTTCAGGGCATCGCCGCAAAAATATCTTATCTTTTGGAGGATGGCAGGACCTCCTTGCCGATGACTTTTCCCTTAAACAGGAACAGGATTTTATCCCCGAAGTGGCGGATGAGCTCTTTGTCATGGCTGCAAATGATTACGGTCGTCCCTTGTTTGTTGATCTCTTTGAATATGCTTATGATCTCGAACGCAAGCTCCGGGTCGAGATTGCCTGTGGGCTCGTCAGCGAGAAGGATCTGGGGCCTGTTCACGACGGCACGGGCAATCGCCACACGCTGTTGTTCTCCGTAGGAAAGGTGAGACGGATACTCCCACATCTTTTGATGGAGGTTGACCATTCTGAGAGCCTCGAAGACCCGGCGGCGGATCTCTTTAACCGGGATGCCCAGGATATGAAGGCCGAGAGCCACGTTGTCAAAGACCTTTTTATGGAAGAGCAGGCGGAAGTCCTGGAAAACGATGCCCATCGTCCGGCGGAGTTTATAGATCTTGTGGTCGTGCAGCCGCAGGATAT
>Ga0209725_1000109_pt1 | contig 47864 bp, 48 predicted proteins | sample I18A1metaG_FD_184145 | JGI IMG/M metagenome (GOLD analysis project Ga0209725, IMG submission 184145) | Lake sediment bacterial and archeal communities from Gulf of Boni, Indonesia to study Microbial Dark Matter (Phase II) - ​I18A1 metaG... | ecosystem: Environmental > Aquatic > Freshwater > Lake...
GCGTCGTCGGAGACTTGGCGAATGGGGTCCCTCCACTTGAAATTGGATTTGAAGCCAAGAACTATGTGACACCAAAGTTTCGCCGGCCTATGATCGGCAAGAATTTCATGAGTTGCGAGGTTCTTCACATAGACGATTTTGGTAATGTCGTGACAAACGTCGATGCGTCCAGTGTCATGAAAAGTAATCTTACTCTAGGTAGCCCTCTGATTCTCACAGTAGGACGGAAACGACTGAGACTCCGATTTGCCAGAACTTACAATGAGATTCCCGAAGGCTCTCTTGGATGTCTCATCGGAAGTCACGGTTTTCTGGAGATAGCGATGAAGACGAAAGATGCTTCGAAGGTGGTCCGAGTCACACCGGGTTCCAAGTTGGAAATCAGAGTATCACGTTCTGTCTGAGCCACTGAGATATCGTAGTCTTTCTTCTCCTTTGATTCTCCTGACAAAGAGAGCGACTGATCGCGGCACGAGAGAGGACCAGTCTTCGTTGCTCAGCATGCGTTTACGTATCTCGGTGGCAGAGTATATTTCTCGATTGAAGAATGGTATCGGCTCCACTTTGAATCCTGCCTCTCGGAAAAGCGTCACAGTCAAGGGCTCTTTTGAAAAGACGATCTGAAACGAAGGCGTAAGAGAGGTCAAATGCGCGACCCAAAGTCTGTGGATGTTGACATCAGGAATTGGAACCAGGGAGTACTTATTGGAGGGGATTCCGGCCTCTTCCAAGGCAAGCCTTGACATAGTCATGCGCTCCCCAGCAGTGAACGGATTTTCTAGTGTGTGGCTGTACTGTGCGCTTCCGATGGCTATGATCACGAAATCAACTTTCTTGAGAATATGTCTGATGGCTTCTAGGTGACCGAGGTGAAAGGGCTGGAACCTACCGACATATAGCCCCGTCTCAGCCATACTCCTTTGCCCCGACAATCCAATGAGTTATGCCTTCCACCTGATATTTACGATTGTGCTATCCAGAGGAAATGATTCTCCCTCCATTGCTAAGGGCAATCGGGAATCAAAAGCCCCTAAGCACTCTGACCGAAACAGCAACTGAATTACCCGATCTGAGTGACATAGAACAACGTGATTATGCTTTTAGGCTTCCTTCCAGTCTTCAATTGCTTGCCAGCACAGGGAGAACAAATGAAGGTACTAGGCGTCTTGAGGCTCATTCGGCCTGTCAACGCAGTGATAGCGTTCTTTGCCGTGATTGCTGGTGCGGCTACAGTCAGCAAGATGTTTCTACGTCAGGAGGCGCTCCTTGGGGCCATCTCTGCGTCGCTTGTTCTGATGAGCGGAAACGCGGTGAATGATGTCTTTGACATTGAGGCCGACAAAGTGAACCGGCCTCAGAGACCAATTCCCAGCGGAGACCTTTCACCCAAGCAGGCTGTTATTGTATCCTTGATTCTTGCAGGTTTGGCCCTCGTTACTGCCTTTTCCATAAACTTGAGATGCTTTCTTGTAGCGATGTTCTACGCAGTGATATTCTTCGCCTATGCTGCGTGGTTAAAGCCGACAGGGCTACTGGGCAACATTGTTGTAAGCTCAGGGACAGGTATGAGCTTCATTTTCGGGAGCTTCACCATTGATTGGTTTCTTCCCCTCACGGCAATCTTCGCTGTCTGCGCATTCGTGTTGAATCTTGGAAGAGAAATTGTGAAGGGAGCGGAAGACCTAGAGGGCGATAGAGTAAGAAATTGCAGAACTATCGCTGCGAGGTATGGATCGCGTGTGGCTGGCCTGGCGGTGGTAGCATTATACGTTGGATTGATCCCTTTGAGCGCTGGACCATTTCTGCTCGGCTACACTGGATTGGCGTACCTAGCTTCGATCCTTGTGGCAGACATCTTCGTTCTTGCCGTCATTCGAGAATCCATCAAGCTACATCCTCAGAACACCTCAAAGGCTAGTAGGTTGATCAAGGTCTCAATGGCACTAGGAATAGCTGCTTTCCTTGTAGGAGCGACTACGCGATAGAGGGTCTACTCATAATCAAGAGTCTGCTCGTACTTCTCAATATCAGAGTAAAGTATGTTTCCGACAATTATCGTCGCGTGCCTCGCCATCTGTCTAGCTTTCTCTTTGCTGTCGATTCCTCCACCGTAGAAAAGATGAGCGTTTGAGATGCTTCGCCCGACAGCCTCCACCAATTCTGGATTTCCATACGTTCCGCTGTACTCAAGGTATACTATGGGAAAGTGCATGTATCGGTCAGCGCAGACAGCGTAGGCAACGGCTTCGTCTATTGACAGGTCTGTCTTCGCCTTCGTAGTGATGCCTACAGCTGATTTCGCGTTCAAGACTATGTACGCTTCCCCCTGAATCTTGTTCCACGGGAGAGAGCCATATTTCGACATCAGGCCTCTAATCCACTCTGCGTGGAGGCCAATCATCCATCTGGGATCAACGCTGTTGATTATTGAAGGGACGAAGAGGTAGTCAATGTCCTCAAAGACAACATTTGCCGGGTTTGACGGTTCTTGAACCTTCACGATATCGTAGGGTCTCAAGCGTTTGAGAAGATCGACCACTCTCTCACGAGTGACACCCAGCGTTCCACCAATGAGAAGCGCATCGGTCCCGCTCGTAGCAACTGTCCTAAGATCCTCGTCCGTTATCTCTCTAGCGGGATCCAGCTTGGTGATATGCCTCCACTTGCGCCACATTGATCCTACCAACCGAGCAGGCGATGAGCCGCCTTAAGCGCTCCTTGCAGTTCACTACACATCTCTTTAGTTTGAAACTTCCCTTCTGTTTGGTATGTTTTAAGGGTTCGTGGAGACACAGTTTCCACTTGGAAAAGGTCTAAGGAGAGATCTCATGATCGCGGTTGATGGCTCTATGCTGGAGGGAGGAGGCCAGCTGCTACGAGTTTCTGTTGCGCTTTCCGCTGTCACAGGGACTCCGATCAGAGTATTCAACATTCGAGCGAAGCGTGGGAATCCTGGCCTTAGGCCTCAGCACCTGAAAGCTGTCGAGGCAGTCGCAAAGCTTGTTGGCGCTAGGACAACTGGAGTCAATGAAGGTTCAAAGGAAATCGAGTTTGTTCCAAGCTATGCGGAAGCAAGAGATCTTGAGATAGATGTGGGAACCGCGGGATCTGTAAGCTTGGTCCTTCAAGCGATGATGCCTGCGATGGCCTTTGCAACAGGACCTATGTCGGTAGCGATTAAGGGCGGAACGAACAATCCCATGGCCCCACAGGTGGACTTCTTGGAGAGAGTTCTCTTCCCCGTACTAGGAAGGCTAGGCGTATCTGCCTCACTGGAACTAGTCAGGCGTGGTTTCTATCCTCGCGGACAAGGATTGGTCAAGGTGATGATGAAACCTGCAGCATGTGTGTCTTCACTCACTCTCAGGGAATTTGGAGAAGTCAGAAGCGTATCAGGGGTAGCCTATAGTTCTAGGCTTCCCGACCATGTTACGAACAGGATAGTTTCTGCATCCAAGCTTGTGCTTCGCAAAGGCGGTCACTCCAACGTTCAGATTGACCAAGAAATACTTCAACAAGGCGATCAGCGATGCGCAGTTGACCCGGGATGCGGAATCCTCCTCGTGGCAGAGCTTTCATCTGGAGGCGTCATCTCAGGTGATGCACTCGGAGCGCGCGGGAAGCCTGCCGAAGAAGTGGGCACCGAAGCCGCCCGAAAACTGATTGAGCAATTAGACCGCCGGGCTTCAGTGGATAAGCACTTGGGAGATCAACTGGCTATCTGGATGGCGTTGGCAAGGGGGACATCTGAGATAAGAGTCTGTGAGCTTACTCTGCACATGCTAACCTGCGTCGAGGTTATCCAAAGCATCGTTGGCACTAAGTTTACGGTTGACGGGGAGAAAGGTAGGCCGGCAACGATTGCTTGTCAAGGTATCGGTTTTCAGAACAAAGCTATAGGAGGAAACTAGGGAGTAATCCCTCTCTTCTGCCACAGAGTTCTGTCCGACTTGGTGTTCTTGACTACGGTGACTCTGTGAAAAGGAATTGTCGTTTCATCGCCTTTCTCATTGTGATAGGTGAACGAGGAGTTTGCGACATGTTTGATCTTTGTCAAGGAAATAGTCTTGGTGTTTCCGGCATTTCCCCGGTGAATGAATATGACGATGTAATCCTCTGCTCTTTCACGTTTGTCCCAGAAAACCCTGTTAAGGATGCTCTTCAAAGGGTGCAAGAGCTTCTGCCAACAACATTCATCTCCGGCTCAGGTCGAGATAAGGCCTATGGCTGCAGAGGAAACTCAGACACGTGTTTATTTTCCACGGCGCGAGATGAAGTAGCCAATTGGTCCTGAGAGGGCCGGGATGAGCAACATGAAGAATCCGGCGTATAACAGAGTCGCTGCAATAGCAGAAGACATCAAAGCTATGAGAATAAGAGGTGCAGGCGAAATAGCGAGATCGGCTGTAGAAGCACTATTACTCACGGCACAAGATTCAACGGCAGGCAATCCAAGAGAACTTGTTGAAGAGATAGAGGCAGCCGCGAAGCTGATGGTAAGGACGAGACCAACAGCAGTCTCTCTGCCGAATGGCATCCGCTATGTCGTGCACAGGGTCAGAGAGAAGGAACACTCTGGAGCAGATCTGCAGTCACTCAGGGAGGTGGCGATCAAAGCCAGCCACGAATTTATCGAGAACTCAAGGACAGCTATCGAAAAGATCGGCGAGATAGGCGCTAAGAGGATTCGAAACGGAGATATCTTGATGACGCATTGCCATAGCTTAGCCGTTCTTAAGGTAATAGAAACAGCGTGGAGGCAAGGCAAGAAAATCAAGGTCTACGCAACCGAAACAAGACCTAGGTTTCAGGGAAGAATCACAGCAGAGAAGCTTGCTCAAATAGGGATCCCTGTTACTCTGATCGCCGACTCAGCGGTTAGGTACTTTATGAACGAGGTGGATCGCGTGATAGTGGGGGCTGACGCGGTGAGCGCCAATGGAGCTGTCGTGAACAAGATAGGAACTAGTCTCATAGCATTGGCGGCCAGAGAGTCAAGGACGCTTTTCTTCGTGGCTGCGGAAAGCTACAAGTTCAGCCCTGAAACAATGTTCGGAGAGCTGGTCAAGATCGAGGAGCGAGACGCATCCGAGCTGATTCCGCCATCGGAGTTGAAACATAAAAGCATCTCAGTCTCAAATCCCTCATTCGACGTGACTCCGCCCGAGTACATCGATCTGATAATAACCGAAAGAGGGATAATTCCGCCCCAAGGCGCCATCTTCCTTCTCCAAGAAATCTTCGGAGTTACGACTCCTGAAGAACTTGAGGAGTTTCAAACCTACGAGTTGCGGGAGGAAGACCAGCCTGACGCTTAGAAGAAGCATCTTCTACGCTAGACCCGAGGAGATAGATCACGAAAGATACGTCACTGCAGAGTACTATGTGGAAAGCCCTCTCACAGTTTCAAAGGCTGGCGAACAAATAGCGACAGAGGAATCTATTGGCACCTGGACTGAACTCACCACAACGACTGAGCGAATCCAGAGGAGCCTCGCCGCCAAAGTCTTCAAGTGGAAAGGCAAAGCGAAAGGATTCGTAACCGTGGCTTTTCCCAACGAACTCTTTGACGCAGAGAACGGAGGCATACCTAACATCCTGAGTATTGTCGCGGGAAACCTGTTTGGCCTATCAAGCCTGAAGAATGTACGGCTGTTGGATATAGAGTTACCAAAGAGCATAGTTCAGTTCTTTCCCGGACCAAAATTCGGCATCAGAGAGCTAAGAAAGATTGCTGGGACTTTAGAGAATGGGAGGCCGCATCTCGGGACCATAGTCAAACCGAAGGTAGGGTTGACACCAGAGGAAACGGCTAGGGTGGCGTATGAAGCAGCGAAAGGAGGAGTCGACTTCATCAAAGATGATGAGACTCTTGGAAACCAGAGATTCTGCCCTCTCGAAGATCGGGTGGCGAAGGTAATGGAGGCACTCGATAAGGCGAAATCAGAGACAGGAAGACATGTCTTCTACGCTGTCAATGTTACGGGAAACTACGATAGCATGATGAAGATGGTTGAGGTGGCCATCAGTCACGGCGCCAACATGATTATGATCGATGTTTTGACGGCCGGATTTTCCGCGGTCCAAAGGCTAGCTCAGGACCCCTCGATCAAGGTTCCCCTTCACATTCATCGGACCATGCACTCCGCCATGACTAGAAATCCCAGGCATGGAATACACACTATGGTAATAACGAAGCTGATGCGGCTCGCAGGAGCAGATCAAGCACACACTGGCGCTGCCGCCGGAAAGATGGAGAAAATGGTTAAGGAGCAAAGGAAGATCGCCCAAGCAGCTCGGGACGAGTGGCATGGATTGAAGCCCACCTTCCCAGTCGCCTCAGGAGGGATTCACCCCGGGATTGCTGCCACGAACTTCGAGGTTCTTGGAAACGATCTTGTGATCAATGCCGGCGGTGGAATACATGGTCACCCACTCGGGACTAGAGCCGGCGCGACGGCAATGAGGCAAGCGATCGACGCATGGATGGAGAAGATTCCGGCAATTGAGTACGCCAAGACTCATCACGAGTTGAAGATAGCGTTGAAGCATTGGGGATATCGATACTTGAAGGAAGACTGATCACACTAAGTATAAATCGCCCATCGCTGTAGACGTGATTCGGCTGGTGTTGTCATGAGCGAAGAGATGCCCTACGTACCAGGCGCAACAACAGTAGGTGTCGTCTGTAAGGACGGCGTCATTCTGGCTTCAGAGAGACGTTTCTCATACGGCTACTTTGTGATGAGTAAGACCGCGAAGAAGATCTTCAAGGTAACTGACAAGATAGGCGCGGCCTGCGCCGGACTTGTCTCCGACATGCAGATGCTCACCAGAGAGCTGGGAGCGTACATAATGCTGTATTCATATGAAAGAGACCGCTCCGCATCTGTGAAGACTGCCGCAAAAGTCTTGGGCAATCTTCTTTTTGAGAGGCGAATGTTTCCGCTTCTTACTCAGACGATCGTCGGTGGAATTGACGAGGACGGACCGAGCCTATATGTTCTTGATCCCATTGGATCAGTGATCCAAGACAAATATGCGTCAGTGGGAACAGGGGCCGAGATAGCGATGGGCCTGCTTGAATCTGAATACAAGGAGGACCTAACGATGGAAGAGGCGAAGAAGCTTGCAACGAGAGCAGTGAAGACAGCGATTGCAAGAGATATCGGCAGCGGAGAGGGACTTGATCTCTTGACGATAACCAAGGAAGGCCTGAAAGAAGAATCTGTAAGACTTGCGTAAAGGCCCGAAGTCGAGTCTCCTCTAACACCGGCAATTGATTTGCATTCGTCAACAGATGGAGATTATGGGTGTCCCCATGCTTGAGCTTAAGCTGTTTGTGCAGCCAAACTGCCCCAAATGCCCCGCTGCAAAGGCCGTCGCCGAAGAGGTAAAGAAGCGAAGAAAAGACTTGGATTTGAGAATTCTTGACATATCTGATCGCGAAAACTATTTCACCACTCTCATGCTACAGATCTCTTCTACCCCTGCTTTTGTTGTTGGGGAGAAGACACTCTTCGTGGGCGAAGTCCCGTCAATGGAAGAACTCAATCGGAAACTAGACGAATGTTCCACTTAGGGCCGCAGATGACCTAAACTGGGTAGATACCTTGCCCATTCCAGACGAGGTAATTCGCGTATTTCGAAGACAAAAGTATCTGATTGTGGGCAAGCACAGCGCTGTCAAAACGTGTTACTGGACGAGACAGGCACTCAATACTGCAGAAGAAAGACATTGCTACAAGCAGAGGTTCTATGGAATTAGAAGTCTAAGATGCCTGCAGATGACCCCGAGCCTGGCAAGATGTGTTCAAGCCTGCTTATTCTGCTGGAGAGCGATGAGTACAGATCTCGGAGTCGAATGGAATCAAACTGTCTTCCCAGCCGATGAGGTGGAAGACCCTTCGTCCATTGTTGAAGAGTCCATCAAGGCTCAGCGAAGAGCCCTGATCGGATTCAAAGGTAGCGATAGAGTTGACAAATCACTTTTGAAACTCGCACTTGAGCCAACTCACGCCGCAATAAGCCTTGAGGGCGAAGTCACTCTTTACCCCAGAATCGGAAACTTGATTGAAGAATACTTCGCTCACAGATTTGCAACTGTTCTGTTAGTCACGAATGGTTTACTTCCGGAGGTTCTTTCCCGAATTGAAAGGGAACCGTCACAGCTGTATGTCAGCGTTTGCGCCCCAGACGAAGAAACCTATCGAACGGCGTGCCGACCTCTCATTCCTGACGGATGGATGAGACTGAACGAAACTCTTGAGTCACTCAATAGCTTCTCGTGTCCAACCGTCATTAGGATGACTCTAGCGAAGGGAGTGAACCTAAAGGACCCGGAGGGTTATGCCAAGTTAATAGACAAAGCAAACCCCACCTACCTTGAGCCGAAGGCAGCGATGGCCGTAGGATACTTCACTAGACGTCTTCCCCGAGAGGCTATGCCTTTGCACAAAGACATTCGGGAATTTGCTGAAAAGCTTGCAGGGCTGACAAGCTATCAGATCGTCGATGAAGCTGAACCTTCCGGAGTGGTTCTGCTAAGTCGATTGGGAAAGGCAAAGAGACTGGAAAGTTGACAAATCCGGCAAAGACCAGCAAGAACACTGCAATTTCATAATCCTGTCTTGCGTCATTTGACGCTGTGAAAATCTTAAGTCTTCAGGATGCGGAAGCAACGAGGTGACGCATCAATGAAGATTGTGGGTATTGTCGGCAGTCCCAGACTCGGAGGCAATACTGAGACTCTTACTCAGATTGCCCTTGAAGAGATACAGAAGGAAGGCCTCGACACGGAACTTATCAACCTCGCCGGGAAAAAGATAGAGCCATGCGACGCCTGCGGCACCTGTCGCAGTACAGGAAAATGTCACATCAATGATGACTTTGAAACGATTTATGCCAAGATGAACGAGGCCGATGGCATAATCCTTGCCACCCCTGTTTACTTCGGCGCCGCTACACCTCAGATGACCAGCCTAATCAGCAGATGCTACGCTTACAGAGGAGCGAAACGCCCCTTTGAAGACAAAGTCGGTGGACCGATCGTTGTGGCGAGACGCGCTGGCCACAACTTCACCTTCGCCCAACTCATGTTCTTCTTTATGATTTCAGGAATGATCGTCCCAGGGTCAACTTACTGGAACATAGCGTTCGGCCGTCAGAAAGGAGAGGTCATCAAAGACGAAGAGGGCGTCAGAACAATCAAGCACTTTGGACGAAAACTTGCTTGGCTTGCAAAGAAGATCAAGTCGCAGAACTAGATGACTTGCGAAAAACATTACTCAAATGACATCCTTAACATACGATGGCACTGTCTCCTGAAAGAGGAGAGATCCTCAGGAACATGGCCTTCAAACGCTGACTGTTGACGCCGGAAGATGATGCACAATTCCATCACTCTGTAGGCGAACCAGAGACTTTACAATAGGATTTGTGGGGGTGAAAGGTATTACCCTTGTAGTAACACTCGATGCGCTTGACGGGCGCAGGTTTAAACCAGAGATGAACGGCCACGGCAGGATTGAACACGGAGGCACGGCTTGGCCGGGCGGGCGGAGATCCCCGCCTCTCGACAGCCATAGGAGATTCGGTAACATATGCCTCAGATTCCGACCTTTCCCAAATTCAGGCCCATTGAACTGGAGGATGGAGCACTTCTGCTGGAACGCCTAAAGGCCTTCCAACCACAGATCTCCGAGTATACATTTACGAATCTCTACGTTTGGAGAAAATCAGATCGAACCCTACTGTCGAGACGAGGCGATGTCCTGCTAGTCAAGGCGCTCAAATGCCCTGATGAGCGTGAGGTATTGTTGCCGCCTATAGGATCCAAGGATGTTCCCGGCACCGTTTCTGAACTCGTTGGAGATGTGGGGAAGGGAGAGAAGTTCCCGGCAATCTATGGAGTGTCGAAAGATCAAGCTGAAGCGCTCGTGAAGATTGGTTTCTCAGCGAAGTTGGATAGGGACAACTCAGATTACGTCTATCTAGTTAAGGATTTGATTGAACTTCCAGGTACAAGATTTCACTCGAAGCGTCAAGCCATAAAACGATGCCTATCTGAGCACAAGTGTGAGTTCGTTCCGATCACGACGGACACAGTCGAACTCTGCCTCCAGCTTCAGGAGAAGTGGTGCAACTTGGTGAACTGCAACGAGTCTCAGGGATTGAGAGAAGAAGATCAGGCGATAAAGGAGACCTTTCTCCACTATGACGATCTGAATGTTTTTGGAGCGGCCGTGAGCGTCGACGGGGGGATACAAGCCTTCACAGTAGGAGAAAAACTGAACAACGATACAGCTGTGATACACTTCGAAAAGGCAAACCCCAAGATTCGAGGGCTGTACCAGCTAATCAACCAGTGGTTCTGCAAGAACGCTCTCGCCGATTACGCCTACGTCAATAGAGAGCAAGATCTTGGAGAGCCGGGAATTCGACGAGCAAAGGAAGGCTACCACCCACACCGCATGATCGAGAAGTACATCGCGGAACAAGCCTGAGCCTGCAGCCGGAATGCCCCTCTTCGCCTTTGAGGCTACTTATTCTGCCGCCTTTTGGTTTCTCTCTAAACCCAAAGAAAGAAGTGTGCAAGAGCCAAGTGTAAGTCAGGCTTCGAGATCAGAGGAAGCTTATGTCCTTGGCTTCATTGAGGAAATCTTCCGGGTTCAGTCGCCACGCCTTGATGTCGAATTCTCCTCTTGTCTGTGCGAGCTTTCTGACAAGCGTGCCTGCTTCTCGGTTCTTCCACCATTTCTCCCCGAACTCTTCGGCTAGCCGCTTTCTGATCGCGCTAACTCGAACTGTCGCTATCACGTAGCTTGGAGAGTACATGTCGTAGTTCGGCATTATGTGATGGAGCACCCAGTAGTATCCGGGAACTTCGATGAAGAATCGTTTCGTGAGTTCCTGCCACCTTCTCGCAGCCTGTTCAACGGTGTAATGGTTTTTCCAAAACTCCATCTTCATTGTCCCGTTTGCAGCGTAGAACGTCAGAAACGCCAGATCCATGAAACGCCTCCTGTCGAGTATGTCCTTGACGGCTTCATCTCGCAACCCGAGTTCTTCCTTGAGAAACTCCGGTGTATCCAGCATGCTCTCATTCAATGTGCTGAACGTTTCGGCAACGCTCCGTGGAATGATGTATCGCTTCCAAACCGGATCGTTGGAATCCGCGCTTATACCATGTATCCCGTGGCCGAATTCGTGGAAGACCGATCCGAAATCTGAGAAGGGTGAAACCTTTCTATAGACGACGCGCACATCGTTTGGAATCTGAATCCCGAAACAGAACGCGCTCGGGCTCTTTTTCTCCCTGTCTTCGTTATCAACTTTGACTTTATCTGGATCAAATCCCCACTCAATGAGAAAGCTCCGAACCCTCTCAAGTGGAGAGAGTCCTTCGAAATACATTGAAAGAGGTCGAAATATCCTTCCGTTCCATGTGTAGTAATCGTCAAAGTACTCAGCCTCCTTCTTCCCGAGAACCTCAGGTGCGAAGTGCTCAGCAGCATTCAGAAACGGCTCCCTTGCGCCATCACCAAGCCTGATCAACAAGTCGCGTAGCTCATCGAAGGTCATCTGCTCGAACTCAAGGTAGTTATCCAAAGGTGTCATATGATGTTCCGCATAGGCGTTCCAAGAAATGGACATACGTTTTTCCACAAGATCTGCTACGCTTGGAGCCTTTGAAATGAAGTCGTCGAAAACCTCCTTTCTCTTGTTGAAGTCATTTGTTATGGAATTGAATTGACGCCAGCTTCCCCAATTCAGCCTTCTACCAGCCACATCATACTTATCAGTCGAGATCTTCGCCATCCTCGCTTCCTCAAATTCTAGTTCAACATCCAGTCTCCTTGCACCTGCAATCGTAGAGATCGACTCTAGGTACATGCTTCGAGGCTCAGAGAAATCTCTCAAGAACCCTTGGCACACTACAGTCAACTGTTCTGATAGGCGTTTCATCAACTCCTTGTCAAACGGCAGTCCGGCCCTTTGGTTATAGCGTTGCTCTGACAGTTGGATCAGGAGTTTCTCGTAACGAGACATCAGTTCCGTTAGCGACACCATCGCTGGTTCACTGAGCATAGGATGTGATTCTGTTCCTAAAGCTGTTTTCTTCTATGATAGGACCGCAGTCCCAAAAGGTTCCAGTAATGCAGCAAGGGGTTGAAGGCTAGAGCGGTGATTGTGGTCAATGAGAAGTGTAACCGATCAATTGGAGACCAATACCGTTCTAGCCATGCGATCTAGCGTGCTGTGGCCTCCTCGTCATTTGGCCTCGCCAAGTCGCTCACTTGAGGAGGTTGTACATTAGAGCAGCTTTGATGACTGAAGTTTGAGTGACCAGTCCAAGCAATCTCGAGTTCTCATCCACCACTGGAATTCTCTGGATTCCTGTCTTGATCATCTGTTCCACTATCCAACGCAGCGGAGACGTCTCGTTCGCCTTAACGAGAGACCGAGTCATCAAATCAGACACCAGAAGATCTGAGACATCTGAACCTGCAAGGTCTATGTCTCTCTGGGTGATTATTCCAACAAGAACACGCTTGTCATCTACAACTGGAAGTGCCCCGATGTTGTGCCGAAGCATCATTAGACGAGCGAAAGCAACCTTTCTATCCGCTGAAACCGTGTGAACGTCTTTGATCATCACGTCTTTTGCGAGAACATCGTTCATCCCGGATCCCTTCCACATCACTAGGCAGATCGAACTAAAAGAGATATCCGTCTAGAGAAGTCACTAGGCGGGCACTTCTAGACGTAACAAGTTTGATATGCCGGGAGCTAATGACATCCGCTTCTACTCAGGAGCTCTCCATAGGATGCTCTTTGTAGATTTCCCTTTGGCACGCCTAAGTCCCTAAGAAGTGCTTCAAGTTGCTTTCGTGCTTCCGCAATCTTCGAGGCTTCGGCTTTGACAACCTTCTCAAATTCTATGAAGTTGCCTAGGCGACCGACACGGTCAAGATGCACCTGAACGCCTCTGATTCTGAATATCTCCCGCTTCTTTCTAACCACAGACTCGACGCCCAAGACCCTTGAAAGAATAGCCTTCACGGTCCCCGGATCAGGCAGTGACGCGAGATAGACATCACTAATCTTCGGGCCGCGACTGTTCTTCCTGAGGTAGTAGACTAGCTGCGAATTGCCACGGTCTGTCTCCCTGATCTTCAATCTCCCCCTCGGAGTGGCGAAATAGGTGTCGACTTGACGAAATAACCCAATCCGCCTTCCACCTATGCCAAGTAATCGAATCTTCAAGGGCTTGAGGCTTCGAACCTTCGCCTTCAGCTCCACGTTCATCTTCCTCGATGTCACACCCTCCTAGACAAATGCGACAACTTCTGCATGTTCAGCTGAGAAAACTGTGTTAACCATTCTATGTCTTCTCAACATCAGGCGGGCTACCGAAGGATCTTACTTCCTTCATGAATTTGTCAATCTCGTCTTCCGTGTTGTAGAAATGAGGCGAAACTCTTATTCCATTGCCTCTAGCCGAGACAATGACCCCTTTGCGCTCTAGATCTTTCACAACTTTGCGCGGCGAATACATCTTGAAGTTCACAATCCCCGAGCGACAAGACAGTTCCTCCGATGTTTGAAGCCTCAGTCCCGAATTCTTTATGGCTGATATGAGGTGATCTGTGAGCCCCATGATTCTTCTCTCGATCCTTTCGATGCCATAATCCAGCAGCATTTTCAAGGCTTCCCTCGCGCCTGCAAAGCTTATGAAGCTGGGAGAACCGATTTCGAAGCGGCTCGCGGTTTCTGAGAGCTTAAGGCTCCGAATGTCCCAAGAATCCTCTGTGTCGAAAACTTCCTGTTTTACGCTTGCCCAACCGACAAAGGGTGGCTCGAATTCCTCTATGAGCTCTTCCTTAAGGTAGAGATAGCCTGCTCCTGCTGGGCCTAGAAGCCACTTGTAACATGAAGCCGACAAGAAATCAACATCATCTCTCTTGACATCTATCGGTATGGCTCCTGCCGATTGTATTGCGTCAACGATTAGGTAGGCCCCATGTTCATGCGCAATTTCGCTCAAGGCGCGCAGGTCGTTTCGGAAACCATTTACATACTCAACATGGCTTATGGTGACAGCTGCGGTCCTATCATCAACAGCCTTCTCCACGTCCTCTAACAGAATCCTGCCATCGACATTCTTCACGTATTGAACTTCGATGTCTAATCCTTTTCGCAACCAAGGGTATACAACCGAAGGATATTCCAGATCTGTTGTGACAATCTTCGAGCCCTTAGGACAGTGAAGCACGTTTGCGGCTATGTTCAAACCTAGAGATGTGTTTTCGATGAGGGCAATTTCCTCAGCTTTCGCTCCAATCATCCTTGCGAAGAATGGCTTTCCGCCATCATCCGGCTCCGAAGTGGCTCCAAAAGCCGAGAGATCTTGAACGTATTTGGTAATAGTGTCAGCAACTGGCTTCGGAAGTGGAGACTCCGCAGCATGATTCAGGAAAACCTTGGTTCTTGTTATTGGAAACTGTTCACGAACTTTCTCAAGACTGTCCATGCAATCACAAGCCACAGCCCTGTTAGATCGCGATAGATTGATAGCGTTAACTATCAGTCAGAATCCAAGAATCGATCGAAACCGCCCTAGAAAACAACTATTTCGGCCCCAGAACGATCCCTTTACATCAATAAGAAGGAACTTAGTGGGCCGGATCGTATGCAATTAAGGAATTAGGCGAATCTTCCCTACGCAATGTTCTCATGTCGCTTCTTTAAGCGTGATGTGCGCATATCCTCAACCGGATTGTCCACCTCTTGGGCAGATGAAATTGTTTCTCTTAGTTTCCTGGATAGACAACTAAACCTCACCTTCAACCGTAATCTAAGATGCTGGATTGGAGTTCATCTTGAATGAAAGATTGGGACAGGTAGGGCTGAATCCTAGGTTTATCATTGGATTATCAGAGGATCTTTGACAAGGTCGGAAACCATTGGCCCGGGTGCTCGCTCTGATTTGATCTTCTCAATAAGTCGCAGGTCCAAGCTTAAAGAGCAAGATCCCGAGTAGGTATGTAGGTTTCCTTGAGGACAGTCACGGTTGAGAGACTTCATCGAGATCGGGGCAGGCCTGGCTCTCCCTGGCACTCCTTAGCGGATATGGTCTCATTTGCATATCTCGCTAGGATCTCCGGAAAGTACGGAATAGACATGAGCAAGTTTTTCGAATGTATTGGCAATGCGCGGATGCGAGGCGAATCCTCGTTCGAGGACGTACTGATCAAACGACGTCTGGCCGTAGAAGATGGCTATGTCTTCCTAATAACGAAGAATCAGAGAATCATTGCACAACTGAAGCTCACTTGGAAGGTGCTGGAATATCTACCTAAAGCTAATGTCACCAGTTTTCTGGTTGAAAACCCCCACCTCGCCAAACAAGCTAAGTTGACATCGGGTGACCTAAAGATCAAGGATCTAAGCTCTAATGTCAAACGCTTCAATCTAAAGGCGAAGGTTACTGAGAAGTCAATACCTAGAACAGTCTTCTCGAAGTTCGGTGAAGCTCTTCTTCTCTCGACAGCCACGATCAGCGACGGAAGCGGCAAGATTAGATTGTCCCTCTGGAATGACCAAATCGACACGGTCTCGGTCGGAGACTTACTGCATATCGAGAATGCTCAACTGAAGAGATTCCGGGGAGAACTCCAAGTCAGAGTAAGCAAATTCTCTGAGCTTCGAGTGATCAAGAACGAGTAGATACTTACATGCGGATCTCACTCAGTAACCTCTCATCACTTGCATACCCGTGCTCATGGCGATAGTGAATGAATGCCCCCGAATGCCAACAATGCGGCGAGTGTTGCATAGTTCTATGGGGATCATTTGAAGCGACACGTGAGGACATAATCCGTTGGAGGGCAGAGAGAAGAGGCGACATCTTAAGACACATCCAGACTGTAAATGACCAAGGCAGTGTTTCAGGCATCTTTACGTCGAAGAGTTGTCCGTTCCTATTCAAGAATAAGGCGCAGAATAGGTACGTGTGTATGATACATGACACCAAACCTGAGCATTGCAGAAACTATCCCGACGACGGCGCATGCCTCAACTTCAGAAACGACGATTTGGAAGAAGAAGACAACAGCCGTGACTAAGGTCAGCACAGACTGCGCGTAGCCCTACTCAGCTGCTGCGAAAGGCATGACTAACGGTGATGCAGCTATCAATCATGCCTCTGGAAAACAACATCAGTTTCGGTTGTCACTGGCCGTAGACAACGTATCTATGGAAGATTCGGGGTCTGTACTTTTTCAATCATAACGATCTCTGATGCAGTTCTTGTCGTAGGCTGATGACTCTTATGGTGGTTCTATGTCCTTGAACTTAACAGTTCCTCGTGAGCTGAACCTGATCGTGAACCGGCGAGGGTTTTTGTTGTCAGGGGAACGATATGTCCCATCCGCCTCCCATAGGTCACCCAATTGACGGATTTTTCGAAATTCAACTGCATATCTTTGTGGGCAGATCTGTTGGGTCATCTTGAGAACTTTCGTTCTGACCTGTTGTTCGTTTATGCTCGGTCGCCTAAACCGCGAGATCGTTCCCACTCCTCAGGCAGACATTGAACATTGTTGACTTGTAAACTCTTCTATTGAAAGCCGGCCTATCTCGGATGCCCTCTGAATCATGACTCCTCTAGATACTGACTGGGCCGTCATCGGAATACGCAAACCATATGCTCATAAGATTGGGAAACGATGTCTGGTTTGGTGTCTAGTTCGGGACGGTTTAGCGGAAAGGCTTGGAAGCAGAGAAGAAAGAGAGAGAAAAGAGAAGATAGAGAGATGGATGAGCACAGCTAGTTCATTCTAGGTGTGGTTGAGGAACTCCATCATCAGGCTTGGAATTCGTTGTCAAGATCTCTTAGATCAGGTCCGGCGATAAGATAGATGAAGAGCACGTGTCTGCACTATGGATGCGTAAAATGCTGCTTGAACACCGAGATGCCACTGAGAAGTTCAGATATCGTACGGATAAGAGGCCTCGGCTTTTCCGACGATTTCTTTATCGTCAAGAGGAATGGAGAGCGACGGCTCAGGAATTCCATGGGAAGATGCGTCTTCCAAAACGGCCAGCTATGCACCATCTACAATGATCGGCCTGAGGGCTGTCGGATCTACCCGGTCATTCTGGATGCATACAAGGGGAAAGCGGTTCTCGACGGTGACTGCCCATATCACGGAAAGTTTCATGTTACACCAAGCATTTCACGTCAAGTCATCAAACTTGTTCGGGAATTGGGCAGAGAAAGAGATAGACGGCTCAGATCGAGGGCGCACATGATGAGGGAAAGATATTGCAAGACGCAAGTCGTTCGATTGATTCGTGAAGGAAGGCCAGAGGACGCCCTAGCGCTGCTGGCTGAAGAGTATGGAGTGAGGGCGCCGAAGCTACTGGTCGGGACCGTAAAGGGTCGTCGTAGAGTCGCGGGATGCTACGTCGCAAAGGAGGGAACGATCTACTTGTCAAATGCAGAGATGATGTCCAATCCATACGTTGTGTTGCACGAGTTCTATCATCACTTGCGATCGATAGAGGGGAAATTCAGCGGATCAGAAAGACATGCGGAAAGATTTGCAAGAGAATTTCCGGAGTTTCACAGTTCTTGAATATGCAACTAATAAATTAAGTGAATCCTGCCTAATCTCAAGCTTGTACGGGCGCTTTTGATTTGGGACGACCGCTGTATTCCACTGAAAGCTTACAGGTTAGACAAGGGTTTCCTGTTGAAGTAGTTGAGCGAGCTCCTTCTACGGCCGGCCACAGTAGAGCAATACGCCCCATGAGTGTCCATACGATGTTGCTTTTGTACTCCTGACAGCGAAAGAGAAGGCAGGATGTGGACGAAATGAGCAAGATGTGTGACGTTGTTGTGGTGGGGGCAGGACCGGCGGGCCTAGCCGCAGGGCTTCACTCCGCGCTTTTCGGTTTGCGTACGTTGGTCATAGATGCCGGTGAGAAGCCGGGTGGAATGGCCAGTAGGGCTCGTTGTTTAGAGAACTACCCGGGGTTCAAGAGGATTTCTGGACAGAGGCTTATGGAGAAGATGACTGTTCAGGCCGAGAAGGCTGGCGTCCAACTTCGTGCTTCAGAGGAAGTTGTGGATCTTTCGTTAGGTGGTGACACGAAAGTTGCGAGGACCAAGCTGGGCACCTATTCTGGTGGGGTTTTGATACTGGCTACGGGAGATGGCATGAAGGGGCTTGGAATGAAGGAGGAGACATGGATTGGCGCAGGCGTAGCCTACTGCGTGGAGTGTGGTGCTCCCTTCTTCAAGGGAAGAGATATCATCGTTGTCGGAGGATCAACCGAGGCAGCGGACGAGGCCCTACGCCTGACCGAGATTGCCAAGAAGGTGCGCTTAGTTAATCACGCAAACGCGATACCAGCCAGCAAGCGAATCCGGAGAAAGCTAGAAAGAAATGGCGTACTCCTGATAGATGATCATGTGGGAACAGAAATCAAAGGCAAGCCACCGTTCAAGCAACTTGTTCTGCGTCATCTGAGAGATTCAACAACAAGGGAGTTGCGAACGAATATCGTCCTTGTCATTGGTGGTGTTAAGCCGTTCGTCTCCGTCTTGCGGAAGGCCGGCATTAGAACTCACAGGCTAGGTTGTGTCGTGGTCGATGAGCTGGGAAGAACCAATATTAGAGGTGTTTTTGCGGCCGGTGCCTGTGCCTGTACTGCTAAGGATTTGGTACCTGCATGTGTCGGTGACGGCACCAATGTCGCAAATAGTGTGCGTCTGTTCCTGAAGTACGGACTTTAGGCGCAGTTGGTGTCAGAGTGCACGACAATTGTTTGATGACAGCAAGACAAATGTAATGGTGGGCCGGATCGGATTCGAACCGATGACCTTCGGCGTGTAAGGCCGACGTTCTTGCCAAGTCAAGGCTTTCTAGCCAGCTGAACTACCGGCCCGATGATCTAATCCAAGCATCTCTGAACCAAGCCATAACGATTATGCTTACTACTTGGAACTCTTGGCTGATATTTCAAAGGTTGCTCCAACTAGCTCGGTCAAGAGTTGGCGATCTGAACTGATTGGCCCGTAACTTCCTGTATGGATTTCTCGATTGTCCCTCTAAGATGCGCAAGCCTCTTTGTTAGCTCGTCCTTTCTCGCTTGAAGAGAGGAGAGGGCTCGATCAAGCCTTTCAACCTTTTCCCCTGCCTCCACATGCCTAGACTCTATTTCTTCACGTTTGAGGTAGAGAGACAGTAACTCTCCGGATTGAGACGCTGTCTCATAGGCATGCACAGCCTCCACGTATTTCGCACGGAGCGCTTCGAGATGGGCTTCATCTCTGAACCGAGATATGCTTTTCAGAGCAGCTCGTACCCTTGAATCCTTCAAGTCAAGAAGATTCCTTTCCAAGATTGATTGAAGTCCACCCAACGACGACCTCAATTCCGAATAGTTCACTTTAGAGTCGCTAAGCATTCCTGTAGGGTCCTTGACGTATTCTGCTAGAATCGAGGCAGCTGTCGGATCGAGCTTCTGCTTCTCTCGCTCTGACAATTTCAGAAGCTTCTCCACTGGTTTTTCTAACGGTCGGAACAAGCTTACGATATCCTCCTTAGCTCTATCCATCGCAGATTCCAGCTCAGAGAGCTGCAAAAACTCCTTTGATCTCTCTAGTTGCTCTCTTTCTTCAGCCAGCCCTTGACACGCTGCCTGAATGCTTTCTCTTTGGCTTCTCGTTCGGATAATCTCATCCTCAAGGTGAACAAGCTCTTCGGAAATTGTCGTAAGTGTCTCAATCTCTTTCAGGAGTGTCTCATATTTCCTGACTGTCCTGTATTTTCGATCCAAATGCTCCTCAAGCATCCTTCCCTGAGTGCGGACATCGGACAGGCTGAGCTCCATCTTCCTTATGCTCTCCCTGTATCGCGGATCCAGCTTCCTTATCCACATTGACCCAGCATAGATCAGCTCTCCATGGAACCTCTTGACGCTATCAAGGAACTCCAACAAAGTCTCGTACGAGATTGATTCCGGACGCCGAACCTCGTCCACAAGGCCAACTATTCGCTCACCGAACTTCTTCGCAATCTCAACCTTTGAGCCCTCCACCGAGCTGAAGGTCTCCGGAGAACTCTCTTCAGAGAGCCCGACGGCAACCTTCCGAATATTGCCAAGGGCTTCGGTCACTTTTGAAACCAGATATGCCGCCTTTTCCCTCGCCGGCTTCACATCCTTGCCAGCTTGGGATTCTAGCCATTGCGCAAGGTCGCCGATCTTCACTTCGCTCAACCGGTTCAGCTTCTCCGAGACTGTCAAAGGCCTTGAAAACAACTATAGCTCAGGTTGCTTTTGAGCGGTTCGGCGAATAGTCTGCCTCCTCATTCCTACTTCGGCATGCTCACTGGAGTCTGGATGAAACACGAATAATCTGGCCATCCTGAGGTGTGGACCTAGTTTCGGAATGAGGCCTTGGCCTTCGGTTCCAAGCTTGCAGATCAAGCTATGCGTACCCAGAGATAGATTCTCGACTGCCGCAAGATCTCTCTCAAGCCCAGCCATTCCTACCGCGGTCCGGACCTCTGACTCTAGGACATCTTGCGCAATGATTCTGTCGAACGGAAGTCGGCGCCACTCCTTGAGAAGGTTCCATTGCCTATCAGACAGCTCAACCTGTATGCGTCTACTGGTTTCGTCATATGAGATTATTCTCAGTTCCAGCGGAAAGTCTTCACAGAAGCCGTATTTCGCAACCATACTGTGCAAGGAGACTTGCTGACCATCAAAGAGTTGAGCCCTTAGCCTATCGGCTACAAGCGTCACATCATAGGCTAGAGAGGAATCCAATCCGACATCGATCCACAGGGCATCATCTCGCTCCGGAGGCTTCTGAACGAACCCTCTACGTACCGGCTGATCAAGCAGATCAACATGGTCCCGAGGGCCAATGCCAAACGACCTACGCAGAATCTCCGTGAAGGGCTCCTCGTCTTCTCCTGAAGCTTGAAGCCTTGGGAGCCGGCTCTTTGTTAGACCTAGAGTCTCGATACTCACTGCTAGTCCTGAGGATATTTCTCTGAGGCGCATCTCAAGTTCGCCTAGGAACTTTCTATCTCTTCCTCGTGGAACCTTCTCAAGGAGGATTAGATTCGTCGTCAGCGCCTCCGATGAGCTCCATAATCTCCTGATGAAGATTTCTAAGGCGAGCTACACCCGGATGATCGGAACCGAGATCCTCTGCTACTGCTTTCAAAGTCTTCTCAAATGGGACACGGACACTCCCCCATGCAAGCTTGTCAGCGTAGCAAACCAGCTTCTCCTCAATGGTTGAAGGAAGATAATCAATCGGCGGGAGGCCGAGACTGATCGCCTCTTGACGAGGTATGCCAGCGCCAACATGGTTTCGAGCAATACTGACCAGACTGTCCGGGTAACCCAGCTTCTCTAGGATTTGAGCGCCAACCGACCCGTGTCCAACACCGTGCGTTACCGACCTACCTATGTCATGAAGGAGAGCCCCGACTTCAACTAGGTGAACATCCACTTTGACCTTTGGGTTAAGAGAAGAAACGATCTCTCTTGCTACCTCCGCCACTAAGACGCTGTGCTTGATGACATCGCTTGAACAGCCTGCCTTTCTAAGAGCGCCCAAAGCCTCGGCTCGTGAGGGAAGGCTACTCATTGAGCTCATCCTCAAGCTTCTTGATCAGGTCAGAGAGCTTCTCGATAATCTTCGAGTTGTCAACGCCTGTAAGGTGCCCACCGCATTTTGAGCATCGGAACGCTGTCTCCATCGCCTCCTCAAACGTAAGCCGGACATCTTGGCACTTTTCGCATATGAAGAAACTATGCGAGCGCTCGTGCTCCAGTCGCGATTTCAACTTCTCAAGCGTTCTTCTCTTACGGCTTCTTATGAAGGCGTCCACTTGGTCTGGCTGCAGCTTCCACAAGAACGTGTACCAACCAGTCTGCTCGTTTCGAATCCTTGTGGAGGAGACCAATGCATGATCATAGAGCTTGTACAGGATCTTCCTGACAGTATTCAGTCGGATACCGGTCTCCGTTGCGATCGCATCATCCGCTGCCTCTTTCAGCTTACCAAGAACTTGGACAACTCTGACGGCATCTTCGCCGCCAAAGAACCTCGCCACCTTTACGAGTTCCTCGTCCATGAAAGCCAAGAGATCCGGATCTCCCAGATAGAGACGCTCTAGAATAACATATGGCGATCTTGGCATTAATGCCTTTTCGACGGTGGTCAATCGGCATCATTAATGAACCGAGAGATCACGATCGGTTTTAACCAGATGCTTTCCCCTTGACGAAGGAAGCACCTCGATCTTTGCATGTTCAAACTTCTTTGACAGTTCACGTCCTTCAAACAATCGATCGAGAAAAACTGCGAGAGCAGCCACCTCTGAATGCGGTTGTCCACCAATGGCAATGTTGTAGTCAGAGAATTCCTTCGAAAAGAATTCGGAGGGAACTTTCTGGCTTCCAACCAATATCATAACGTCACGCTGCGAAGATCGGACCTCCTGAACCACGCTCGTATCACTAACGTTCTGGCCATACATGGTTAGGTGAACTACGATGCCACCGTTCTCCTTCCACTTGGCGATTGCTTTTCTCCACGGAACACCCATTTCGAAGGAGAAATCGCCACCCCAATCAATAATCACCTTCTCGATCTTCGCCTTGATGCTCTTGTCTTCGACATCAGCAAGGATGAAGCCCGAAGCGCCAAGAGCACGAGCCGTCAAGGCAACATGCGTCGTCGCTCGCAGATCTCTAGGCCGATGACCCCATCGTAGAACAACTACTCTCAAATTTCAGACCGCTTGAAACGTCTTCACTGGTTCTTGACTCTGTGCCTTACTCTAGCTATGTCACCCAAGGTAAGACTTGGCGTCGTAGTCATCTCCGTTGATGTGGGAATCTCAGCTCTAGGAGCAAGAAGAGCAATCCTAAGGAAATGCTCCAGCTCGCGGCTGAGCTTCATATCAGGAACTATCTTCTCCGACTCAACTTTCTGGATGATCGAAAGCCTTTCCTTCACTCGTGTTGCAAGGTCTTGCTGGGTGAGCCCCATCCTTTCTCTTGCGTCACGTATCTTCGCTCCAAAACCCCCGACCACCTCAAACTCGTCAAGAGCCTGAGGAGCCGCCGGCCGAGCTGATCTTGAAGAATATCGACCTATCGGGGGCCGTTGCCCCATGCGTCGCGGAGGAGGCTCAACATACGGCTTTCCAAGTCTTGCACATCGATGACATACGACAACCCTCGCTCCTTCGATAATCACCTTCACAGGATTCCGCAGTATCGTCTCTCCGCATACGTCGCAGTTCAACCCCTTCACCGTATCTTCGTAGCAAATCAGACCTATTTGGTCTTGACGGCTTCACCGATTCAAGACTTGTTTGTTTGAGAAACGGCTTTGCCGATTAATCCTACAGTCTTCTCAGCTGCAACATTTCAGCTATGTTGGCTTTCGCTTCAATCCTAGGTGCTATGCGGCCTGAACTTGAGGTTAGCAAAGTTGTGACTCCTGGTCCGTGCCCAGCGATTATGCAGTCGCTGTGGGCAACTATGCCCACTGATACAGCGCCTTCCTTGTATATCCTGCCAAAGGAGTGATCTGCATCCATTATGGCCACAAGATCTCCGAGCCTTACATCTTCTAGACCGTGTTTCTTCCTTGATGCTTCATCGAACAACTGAATGTCATAGTCCCCTGAGTACACCTGAGCCGCGCCTAGACCCGATCCCATGACATGGGCCGGCACCATGTGTGTCACAGGCACCTCAAGCTTACCATCGACGATCTTTGGATTCATCGACTCGAAAAGTCTTGGATCAGTGTTCATAACCTTAACTTCAGGGAGGTCTAGTAACTTGAAGCCCACGCCGAAAGCTTTGATCAATATCTTGTCTTGGAGCATCAGCTTGTCTAGGGTCTCTGGCTGGAAATCTGCTAGAATATGCTCGATGCCTCCATGTTTTCCGGTCACTGTCCCCTTCGCGCCTTTGGCATCTCCCGACGCAACCGTCGCCTCATTTCCTACACATGCCAATATGTTCAATGCAGCGTTCGGTCCTTCCGGGAAACGCTCATCCTTCTACTTGTTCTCGACGCTCACTCCGGGCTCGACATGATCCGCTTCCCATCCTGAAGCAGGATCGCCAACTCGAACATTGTATGTTATGCCCCCTACACCTGGCAAAACCACCGGTCTCCCGTCAGAAGAGATCTTGTACGCGCTCTTCGACACTATGGGGCTGACAACCTCGCCCATGACTGATATTCTGACCAACTTGTCTATATTCGTCCGCATCTTCATCACTATCAACTTCCAAACGCAAACCATAGCGGCAGTATCAGGATTTGACGGTTTCGACGAGCAGGCTCATAACTAGAGTTCAGAGCTACCATGTCTGACTTTAACTGCTACGCCGCGTTTGAAGGAAAGCATCTCTTCCCCGCTGAGAAACGCTCTTCCCGTCGCCAGCAATTCGCCTCTTTCGTTAACTACGATCACTTCGTCTTCTGGACGGATAGTTGGACTCGCCTGCCGGACATGTTTGGCAAACACGTTTCTCCCTAGTCCTATGAAATCTGAGACATCGGTTTGAACAGTCACAACATTCTTGAAGCAGTCTCCTTTCATCAACAATCTTGCGCCTTCAAGAGACAATGCAAGCATTCCGTCAGTTGGACGTAGAGTAGCAAGGAGTTTGCCATCACGGTACAGGTACCTCATCCTTCCTGTTCTCGAAGAATGGGCAATGATTGTCTTCCGCGTGAAGAGGGATTCACCTGTTCCTCTGCCAAGCTGGTAGTTCGCAATCCCTCTGAGTTTGACGAGTTCTTCAGTCGTTGCCTTTCTCACACTAGATCCCTGCGATGAACTTCTTGAGGCACAATCGGATTCTTCCACTCGTGATGCAAACTCATGTATCTACAAGACACTCGTCGATGGGTGGAGCATAAAGTCATTTCGGCTGGGATTTCTGGAGGGAACTATGAAATCTCACGAAGCATCAAACCTGGACATAGGATGGAGGCTGGGTCACACAGCGGGCTGGTTCAAGAAACATCTCCACGCTTTAGTCAAGGATCTCGCCTCAGTTGTATTCATTAGGTCGGTCACGAAGAACTACAATGCATAAACGAGAAGGTGAGATAATGGCGTACAAGGCTCTACGTGCGGCAAGAGGAGGAGTCCCAGGAGGAAGGGACGCGATGAGAGCGATGCAGAAAATGGGAATGCAGGTCAAAGAGATTGAAGGCGCAAGAGAAGTGATCATCATAACCAACGACAAGAAGATAGTCATCGAGGAACCTAGCGTAGCCGCAGTAACGCTTCAAGGCCAACAGATCTACCAGATAACAGGTGGGACGCAGAAGGAGGAAACGCTGACCAAGGTTGAGACTGTGTCAGAGGATGATGCTCGACTCGTTTCAGATCAGGCAGGTGTCAGCATGGAGGAGGCAAAGAAAGCCCTTGAAGCCACCGAAGGAAACTTGGCGAAGGCCATAGTACAGCTCAAGAAGAAAGCATAGAGCTTGTATCGTCAATTTCCTCCCAATTCCTTGGCCCAACTCCCTCCAGCTTGAATCAATTCCCAGAAAACTGGAGAGAAAGGTGGAGATCACATCCTGAAAGGGATCGTAACGCAAAATGAGATCAAACAGTTTAATTAGACACCGAGACATCATAGCCAGAAAAGCTGAAGGATAGACACAGACCTAGAAAACGAGATGAATCAAATGCCTTTCAGAAGCACGAACCCCCAACTGCGAGAACTTGTGTCTGAACTCAAGAGGATTTCGAGAAAGAACAAGGTAACGATATGGGAAAACGTAGCTGACCATCTCTGCAAACCAAGAAGATCGAGAATAGAGATCAATGTTGGGCAGATCGAAAGGCATGTCTCAAAGGGAGATGTTGTTGCGATCCCAGGAAGAGTCTTAGGATCAGGAACTATAGAGAGCAAAGTGACTGTTGCTGCTCACAAATTCACCAATCAAGCAAAACAGAAGATCGAGAAAGCTGGAGGACGTTGCCTTTCACTCTTGGAGTTGGCAGAGAAATATCCGAGGGGTTCTGGCGTCAGGATTTTGAGATAGCCTGTTCAAACATTCGCAGGACGTAACTGTCGGTTGGGACGTCATACGTATTTCGTCTTGTCAGCCCATGCGAATTTCCTTCGGAGTGTCTTGGGGTAATACTTCTTCCAATCATAGTCGACTCTCCTGCCCCACTCCGAATAGGTTCGTGGATCTACGTAGCTTCTGAGAGATGTGCCGAGATTGTAGTCTCTTGTTGCTTCCAACAACTTGATTCTCTGCGAGAGGACTTTGGCTTGCTTCTTCCTTCCATTCTGTCTAAGTTCTTTTAGATGCTGTAGTTTCTTTGTCATCGATTCATTCCAGTTCTTTGGAAGTTTTCGCCTGTGGTTACAGATCTTTGCAGCTTGAAGATTTGCCAAAGCAGCAGTATGCTTCTTGAGGGTGTCGTCATCCTCCGGTCTGACCTTGACGCCAGCAAGGTACTCCTTCACTACTTTCGTCGCGTGGTGCGTTCTGAAAACCTTCGCAGTCAGCCCCGGCATGACTTCGTCAAGAAATGAGTTCACCTTTTCCGATCGGACTCCTTGAAAGAGAAGAGACTTCCTTTTCGGGCCTATTGATTCCTTCAGGTTCTCTATGACTCGGGGAGGAGGTCTTATTCTTTGAAGCCATCTTACGGAGTCCTTTCCCAAGAAGTCGAAGATTACCTCGCCATCCTCAGAGATCTTGATATGCTCTGAACGCAGCGTTGTGGCGCCAACTGTGTCGGCTTCATCCCGGTCTTTCTCGTCGCCAACCCTCATCTTCAAATTGTCTATCAGATAGCATACTGTTGCGATCTTTCTTCTCATAAGATCGGGTGACGCAAGATTCTCTTCTATGTGGCGCCTCACTTTCTCCAGTGCTACCTCTAGCTGCTTCGCCAGATTGAATTTCTCGATGTCTCTTCTCTGCTTGAACTCTGCTGTGTCTGCAAACCACACATATTTCTCAACGCCTCTGAGCTTGTCGTCCCATTTAGCAATCCACAGATACTCGGGATTGAAGACAATCTCCTTCCAGTTGCTCCCATCCGGAGGAACTAGCCTCGGAGCATCGGGCGACAAGTTGAGAGTGACGTCATTGTAGCTCACTCTTGACTTCCATCTTCCCCTTAGCGGATGATTACCGCGACCCATGAATATGCAAGGAGGCTCAACCATGTAGTTGCCGAGTTCAACTCTTTCCCCGTTCACCGTGGCGAAGCCATACTTCTCCTTGTTCGCCTCACGAATCTTCTTTCGTTCCGCTGCTTGAGCCTTCTTTTCTTCCTTGGACATCCGCTCCTTCCGCAGCTTTTCGGCATCAACCCATCGTTGGATCTCTGAAAAGTCGAACTCCTCGATCTTGCAGGGGTTCTGCAAATTGAGAGCTTTACAGAAGTCTGAGAGGAAATTGCTCACGAACACAGGATCATCAACATACTCAGTTCCAAGCTTCCTGACCCACGCCACAGCCATCTCTTCTTGTGTCGGGTCAAGAGAAATGCGTCTGCCTTGATAAAAGATTGAGAACCCTTTAGGTTCATATTGAGGAATAACGACGCCGCTATGAACCAGTTGTCTTATTTTCCTAGTTCTCAACCTTCGCACCGTCTTGTGGAGACAACTTGCCTCCTCAGAAACTTGAGGTATTTGATTAAAGTTATGGCAAGAATCTGATCTGTTGCGATGTGCTTTCCACAATGTAGCCTTCTGATTGAAGTCTAGCCGGTAATCGCCGATATGTACGACGATGCTTGGACCACGGCATTGGCTGCACTCTCTGCGAAGCTCAAGAATGGATACGGATAGATGCCTATCAAGAAGCATAGGAACGCTAGCAAGGATATTGGCACAAGCATTGAAAAGGGAGCCTCGCGTGCCTTCCCCACCTTCGAGCTTTCTTTCTTCAACACAAATGTCTGGACGAGTCGCAGGTAGTATGCCACTGAGAATAGCACATTGAGAATCATTATTGCTGCGAAGACTGTCATATATGACTGGGCTGGTTGAGTGCCCGCCTTGATCCCTGCCGTTATGAGCATCAATTCGCTCAGGAACCCGTTGAATGGTGGCATGCCAGCTATCGAGAAGGCCCCGATTGCGAAGGCGGCCGTGGTTAGGGGCATTTTCTTCCAGACTCCAGAGAGCTCGTTGATGTCACGTGTGCCGGTCATGTGAACGTAGCAGCCTGCGCAGAAGAATAGGAGCCCTTTCATTATTGCATGATTCATCACATGGAACAGACTTGCTGTGACTCCATAAAGCGATGTCAAACCGAATATTACGTAACCCATTTGTGCAACGCTGCTGTAGGCAAGAAGTCGCTTCAGATCCTCTTGAAGCAACGCCATCAAATTCCCAACAGTCATAGTTACTACTGCCGCAACCGCCAGTATCAGCTGCCAGCTCATCTGCACGGAAGGAAAGACTAAGAAGAGAATCCTAAGAAGCGCGTAGCCTCCAGTCTTGATAACCACGCCCGACAGCAACGCGCTTACCGGGCTAGGAGCTTCAGGATGCGCATCTGGAAGCCAGAAGTGAAGAGGAACTAAGGCGGCTTCAACACCAAATCCTATCACAACCATGAGCATGGCCAGTAGAATCCAAACAGAGCTTGTAGCATTCTTCAAGCTCGAAGCCAAGAAGGCTAGGTTCAATGTCCCCGTTATTCCGTATAGGAGGGACATTGCGAAAAGAACAGTAACGTTACCGAATGAGCTCATGACGAGGAACTTAAACCCTGCCTCGACCGGAGCCCATCTCTCCTTTCTATAGGCGACCAAGCAGTATGAGGCGAGGCACATAAGCTCCCAGAAGACGAATAAAGTGAAGAGATCTCCTGCGAAGACAACTCCAACCATGCCAGCAACTAGACCTTGCAGCAACACGTAGTACAGCACAAGACCCGTGTCGTGTTCCATGTATCTAATCGAGTAGAGGCACGCGGTGACCCCCAAGCCGATTATCAACGATGCCATGAAAACGCTCAGCATGTCTATCTCGAAACACGCCCCCAAGGGCGGACTGTACCTCTCTAGAAACGTGATCACGACAACCGATCTGGATGCAACTACTTGGTAAAGATCGTACAGAAAGTACGCGGAAATAGATAGTCCCAGTAGAGCATAGAGCCCGCAGACTCTGTCCCGATGCTTAGCCAATCTCGCGTACTCCATCAACCGACCGGCCAGAGGAGTTGTCACGATAAAGAGAAGCAGCGTATTCAGAAGCAGACCAAACACGACGTGCATTTCTCCTTGTGAATCGAATATTCTAATGTCTTGCCGGAACGGACAGTGAGGTACCCGATTACGTTATTTAAGAGTTTCACGTCAGCGATTGCTGATAAGGGCTACTTTTCTTTACCATTCCTAGAATTGTTTGAGAACATCGCTTTTCTCCATTATTCTCCTACAGAAGTGGCAACGAAGCCTCAAAGGCTCCGAGCTTTCGACACCAAAAGTAGGCTCGACAGGTTCTTTCGAATTGGAGACGCAGGCCGGATTGGCGCATCGGACTATGCCACCAATTGCTGTCGGAAGTCGCACCTTCTCCTTCCTCGTCACATTGAAATCCTGGACTATGTTTATGGTTGCGCTTGGAGCTATGAGGGCAATCTTATCCAGTTCTTTAGGCGCAAGCTCCCTCCCCTCAATCTTGACAATATCCTTCTTTCCAAGCTTCTTGCTTGACACATTCATGGCAATGCTTACGACAACGCCTCCTCTACCGTCAATACCCAGAATCCTAAGGACATCCAGAGCATGCCCAGGAGCTATGTGATCTATGACGGTGCCGTCTTTGATCTTCTTTACATACAGCTCCTCTCGACGCGACAAACATACTCCTCAGCGCTAGATCTCTTCAGTAATTACATAATAGTTTGTGCGAGGAGGAAAGCGAGGCTCAGGAAGATCAGCTTGTGGAATTGAAGCACTGTGGAACCTGAAGATTCTCAGCCCGAAGCCCCTTTCGGAGAGGTATTACCGTTAAAAAGATTGGCGAACAGGTCCTAACAACGGTTTTTAACGCAACTTCTCGCTAAAGCTGTGTTGAGGATCGGTATGAATCTGAGGGGAAGAGATGTCATATCGCTCAAGGACTTCTCAAGAGCCGAGATCGACTGGTTACTGGAGAAGGCTGATTCCATGAAGGCTTTCGCAAGAACAGGCACCAATCTGCTTCAAGGAAGGCTGATGGGGACAATGTTCTATGAGCCCAGCACTAGGACGAGGCTCAGCTTTGAATCGGCAATGATGCGACTCGGAGGGAGCGCAATTGGCTTCGCTGAACCACGGATAACATCTGTTGAGAAAGGGGAGAATCTCGCTGACACCGTTAGAACTGTCGAGAATTATGCTGACATACTTGTGATTAGACACCCTCTGGAAGGGGCAGCCCGGCTCGCCGCAGATTTTGCATCAGTTCCAGTCATCAATGCAGGGTCAGGTGCTGAGGAGCACCCGACTCAGGCGCTTCTGGATCTTTTCACGATAAAGAAGGAACTAGGATCGATCGATGACACAACCATCGCTCTTGTAGGCGACCTGCGATACGGAAGAACTGTTCACTCCTTGGCGTACGGGCTCTCGCTCTACAATGTCAAACTTCATCTCGTTTCTCCTGAGCTATTGAGGATGAGGCCGGAAGTGGTTCTTGACATCAAACATCGAATCAAGGTAACAGAAAATCCTGAGATAGGGCCTCTCCTTCCGGAGGTGGACGTGCTCTACATGACCAGAATCCAGAAAGAAAGATTCGCTGACATGGCAGAGTATGAGAAGGTCAAGTGGTCCTATAGACTCAATGCAAGCCAACTAAGCAACGTCAAGGATCGAATGATCGTGATGCATCCGTTGCCCCGTGCAGAGGAAATTGCCTTTGAAGTGGACGGAACGAAACATGCGAAATACTTCAGACAGATGTGGTATGGACTACTGACGAGAATGGCGCTGTTGGCTTCGATTTTGGAGGCTGGCTGACGAGTTCAATCTCAAGCCGGAGTCATTGTTCCGGTTGCATACCGCCTTCTGTCTGCAAGCTCAGCTCTCTTTCCCGCGTTCCAACCCTTAACACGTTGATAATAGCCCGTTATTCGAGACCACCATTCTAGTTCTGGATCCACCGAACCACAGTTAGGGCATTTTGACAGGAGACCTGATTCCACCTTTGAGCATTTGGTGCATATCGTCAGATCCTTCGTGTACGTAAAGTACGCCGCCAGTGTTCTTGTCGCTATTCTTCTCGTCAGTGAGAATATTGCTTCAGGGGTTGGATTAGCCTCGCCCAGCCAGATGTGCATAATTGCTCCGCCTCTTGTAAGTGGGTGGAAGCTTGCTTCAATCTTGACTCTTTGGCCGAAAGGAATATCGGCCGAAGGTCTCACGTGTGAACTGTTAGAATAGTATACGGACCCATTTCTCAGGTCACCTTGAACTACGGCCCTGTCGCCATATAGCTTCCTGTCGATCAAGGCGAGCCTATGACATGTGCTTTCAGCCGGAGTCTGGAGGACTCCGAATCGTGCCCCGGTATCTTTGGAGTACTCTTGGGCTCGATCGACCATGTGACCAATGACTTTCAAGCCAAACCTCCAAGCGTCCGGGGTTTCGTGAAGTTCCTCGTCTATGTGAGCCTTCAGGGCCTCGTTCAGTCCAATGAAGCCTATGTTCAGAACTTGCTTGTCGATCTTCAGATATGGTTCACCGTTACAATCCATTGACGCAAATGGAAGCGATCCGTCGCTCAGACGCTTCTTTATGACATCTCGTTTGACTTCAAGAGCTTCTTTTGCGAGGTCCATTCTCTCGTCAAGTGTTTCGAAGAAGATTTGATCGTCTCCATTGGATTCATAGGCTATTCTAGGCAGGTTGATTGTGATTACTCCCAGACTTCCCATCCTGACCTTGCCTTGCCGGAAGTCTTCCTCTTCTTCGCTGTCAGGCGTGAGTATTATTCGACAGCATTGGGAATTCACTATGTCCGGCATGTAGCTTGGGCACAAGTTAAGAAAGTAGGGCGATCCGAATCTAGCCGCGAGCTCGGCCGCCTTCAAGTACTCAGTATCATAATGGTCAATGTACTCTGGTCGAAGCTTTATTTCCGGTTTTGGGAAGTTGAAAGGTTTGCCCTTATAGTCGCCGCGTAGGTACACATCCAATATGGCGTTGAAGAATAGGTTGGCCTCGTCTGCATAGTCGCCGTAAACGTCTGGGCCCACTTTTCCGCCTGGCAGAACCGCGGGGATGTCTTGAGCAACTCTTGGAACAGAGCATTCAAGAGCAATTGAGGAGAAGACTGTTTGGCCGCCCCGAGCCACGTACATCTGCGACATCTCATAGATGAACATCTGCGCAAGCTGTTTCACCTTCTCGTTTGACAGGCCGCGAATGTACGGCGCCAGCCAGACATTGAAGAAGTCGTATCCTTGGCCCCCAGCCCAGTTCGTCTGTGCTGCTGCCAACGCCTTAGCCGCGTGGAGGATAGCAACTTCAGGGTGCTTCGCAGGGCCAGCTACAGACGTGTGAACGCCTTGACCATCCACAATCAACCCGGTTTGCAGAAAGAACCTGAGATCATGTTCCTGACAGAACGGTCTCGTCACAAAATACTCGAGTTCGTGTATGTGAATCTGCCCCGACATGTGAGCGTCAGCAAGGTGCGGGGGAAGGGTTGACAACAGCGCATATTGGCTGAATACGGCATCGGCAGCGAGCTTGTGGATTGTCTCAGGGTTGTGCTGCAGGTTGGCATTCTCCTTGTCGCCATTGGCGACCATTGTAGTTACGTCGTATACCGGTAGTCCGAGTCGAGTGTATCTTGCCCGCTCCCTCTCCAGATTCTCTTCCAGCAGTGTGACGCAGACGAGTTCACGTATCAGAGGAGACGATAGAAATGAGAGCCCGATTCGATTGACCTTATCGGCAACCTTCCCAGCAATCCTCTCTGCGTCTTCACTCGGAAGATTCACTTCTCGCTTGAGAGACTCCTTGATCTTTTCTTTATCGAAGGCTTCGAACTCTATCTTCGAAGTTCTTACAGCAGGAAAATACTTGATCGAGTCGGGGGTCGCTTCTTGTTCTGTCTGCACTGTCAAGTAATCGTCAGGCTCCACGAAACGAAGGTTTTCTACTTGCTTGCTCTTAAAGTCGCATATAAGTTTTAGACAATTCTGTATAAAATACTGTACTCCTCCCCTGTCCTTCAACCGTCCAAGTTCAGATCAATTGACAAGATCTTGAACTCAATAAGCATTTCTGAATTCAGGTAGATCTCTCGTTCACCGATTCTACGGCTAGTCTGTCGACAGAGAAGGGAGACTGCTTCTTATAGTCCAAAAGAGAATTCGACGGCCCGTCTTCTCCTTCTTGGAGAAGGTTACGACTTCTCGATCAGAATAATCTCTCATTCAGTCTCTTGTCCGAGTTCAAGCAACTAGGGGAAAGAGTATAGAGTGAGCTTGTCTAGCGTTCGAGTCTTCGCACTCGGCCAGATGGAAACCGGTATGATAGTGGCGGATGACCGCCCCATATGCTGGAGGTTGTCTGATCCACAGAAGGTGCAAGTGGGTATGACTCCCAGGGACCATCTCTGGCAACTTCTGCACAGCGAGTATGTGCTTGCATAGGTGAAGAGCTCGATCCCATTGCTACAGATCTTCTCCGTCAACTTCACAAGAGACTCCGGGTCGAGTTTGGTGGGGTTGAGATTGATGGGGAGTAAGTGTCCGCCATCCGCTGGCGCTTGGAGTTTCGCCTCGATTGCGAGCCTGTCGTCGAGTGAGATCCTTTCCGTAGGCGGGACCGTGACCGTATCGGTATAGCATGGGTATTTCCTTAGTCCTTGGACAACTGTAGATCCGACTCCGTACTCCTCAACATCAAGCTCAGCCAGTCGAACGGCTGCTTCGTCACTTGGACGATGGGCGAGGGCGAATCTCATACTCGACTCCTCCGCAGCTGCTTCAGCGTAGCTGGACATCTCCTTCAGGATCCTCAATGCGAAATTGGTCGAGCTTCCGTCTTTGCTGCTCAGGGTCAATCCTGTGTGGGCGGCCACAGCCTCATTCAGTCCGATCGGGCTGATCGCGTAGAGCGAGCTTTCGCTGTGAATATACGAGTCAGCTGCATCTCCTGAGAGGGTTGGAAGAAGAGACTCCTGAATCCTTTGGGTAATGTATTCTCTCTTGATCTTGAATGCTTTCACCACTAGGTCTAGTGCTTTCCTGAGAAGGTCGATGAAGCGGTCATCGTTGTTGTGTGCCTCATATGCGATTCTAGGTAGATTGACGAATATTGTATCCATGCAACCGGTCCTTTGAGAATCCGTCTCCCAGAACCCTGTCCAGTCATCATTCAGTCTTAGACCGGTCGCGGTGTAGTCTGACTTTGCCTCTCTCCCGAGGAAGGCAAAGTATGGAAGAAAATAGTCTGAGGCAAGACGATGCGTCACAAGTAGCTCACGTCTAAACTGCTCCGATTGAGCAGGATCGCCTCTGATCTTGAAGATGAATCTTGGATTTGTAACAGGAGTTCCTGCAGATAGTCTATTGAGAACGTCTATCACGTAGTTGAGAAGTGCGCTGGCTTCATCAGTAAAATCCTTGTATCTTCCAACTGCTTTCCCTTGGGGCCCAATGGCTTCGACTTCCCGAAGGAACGTTGGGATTGTGAACTCGCATCCCAAAGACAGCCCGGGCTTCGCGATTCTTCCAGACGCGCCCATACAGATACCGTTCACGAACAGCTCCAGATTCTCGACAACTCGGCTTTCTGGTTCGCCCTTAATGAAGGGGGCGAGAAAGACATTGAACATGTCAAATGCCTGTTCAGACGAGACTTCGGATGAGGTGAGCTGATACACGTCTCGGATTAGTGCGAGCGCTGAGGCAAAGTTCTTGGGAGGCCCCGTATGGAGGAAACCCTTTCTAAGAAAGTATCGAGCATCGTGCTGAAATTCGCTGGGGTTTAGGATCCATCCCCCAAGATTATCGATGTGTAATTGCCCTGACATGTGAGCGTCTGCGATCTCTCGGGGCAGACAGTTCAGTAGAACGTACTCCTCCATGACTGAGGAGCCGGCTGCTCTCCTAACTGACTCCGCGTCGAGCATTCGTTCACTGGCTGTTTTCAAAGATTGAGTAACATCGTAGACAGGCATTCCAAGCCTCGTCAATTTGTGCCTGTAATCCTCTAGCTTCTTCTCGATCAAGATCGCATTTACGAACTCTCGAATGAGCGGTGCCGTCAGATAAGCTGTCTTGAGTCGGATGAGACGTTCCTCGGCTTCGGCGGCTATCTCTTCAGCTTGCTCATACGGAACTCCCGCTTCGGTCACGAGGGACCTAGTGATTCTGGTGCGGTCGAACTCTTCGATTGCAAGCCTCGATGTTCTGACAAAAAGTCTGCCTCTCTTAACCGCAACATATTCTTCGATGTCCCTTGCGAAATTCACGACTATGCCCCCCAGTTCGGTGAGAGAGTATTTCTTCGCCTCTTTGTCGAAGAGGATGAGCCCTGCCTCCTGCAGATTCCTCAGGTGATATACGAACTTGCCCGCGTCTCGCAGCGGGTCCAGTTTTAGGGAGAACATTATTTCCGTGTAGGAAAGGGGACCCTTCGAGGTTAGAAGGCGAAGCATCTGCATTCTGAGCGGGGAAGATGCTGCATCGAAAACTGTCGCCCCTACTTTGTCCAATGCCTTCGACAAGACACTCACCAAGCAGTCTAGGATATTCAATAGATGTGTGCTTGGCCTGTTTAAAAAAGTAGAGTCTACGGCCCTATCCGGCTTGTGACAGCATGCGTCAGCTGCTTGATGTGACGGATAACCTCCCAAGATTCTCTGAAGAAAATCTACGAATCGTCTCCTGCTACCGGTCGCTTTCTTAATCATCTTTAGGATGCTCTTTGACAGGCAAGTGTACATGTCAGCATCAAACTAATCTGCGTGGCATGGGGTTGATGTAGGCCTGAGGAACGAGAACTCAAAAACCGAATGATCAGCCCCTACTTCTGCCTTGGAAATGAATTGGAAAGACGAAAAAGTTTCAATGACCAATATGATCGGTGCAGTGCAGTGTTCCACTCACTATCCATACTCTCTAGCGCCTCTCCGTGCGGACTTTCATCAAGCCCGTGATCATTGTCTTTGATGCGCTACAGAAAACGAACAGAAATCAGAACTAATCAACCGACCAGTATGGCCCTCGGTTACTCATAGGCTTTTCTCTGTTTCTACGGATTGTTTCCGAGCCTTCTGCTAAGGATTAAAAGCCTCTGGAAAGTAAGTGTTCACATCTTTCGGAGGAATTGGAGTTGCCGGATCCTGAAGGCTTGAAGGCCGAGGCTATTGCGGAAATTGACTCCATAAGCAAGAAACTGGTTGAAATTAGCGATCGAATACATGCGAACCCTGAAGTGGGACATCAAGAGTACGCGACTTCGAAATTGCTTTCGGATGAGTTGGAAAGAGCAGGGTTCAAAGTTGAGAGAAAGGTTTGTGGGCTTGCGACGGCCTTCAAGGCAGCAATGTCGGGGAGAGCGGGCGGCCCTACCGTTGCTCTTTTGGCCGAAATGGACGCGTTGGCTGGCATTGGTCATGGGTGCGGACATAATATTATTGGGACTGCCTCACTTGGTGCTGCTCTTGCTCTCAGGAAGATTATGCCCAAGATCAACGGAAACCTTGTAGTCTACGGAACTCCGGCAGAAGAAGGGGGAGTGGAAAATGCTGGAGGAAAAGTGATAATGGCTAGTGAGATTGCGAAGGCTGATGTCGCCATGATGGTTCATCCATCTAACAGAACTGTGGTTGAAGCTACACACATAGCTCGGGAAGCTTTGGAGTTCGAGTTCTTCGGGAAGGCTGCTCATGCAGGTGGTTCACCTTACGAAGGAGTCAACGCGCTCAACGCTGTCATTCACTTCTTTACATTGGTGGACTCGCTAAGGCAACACGTGAAGTCTGACGTGAGGATACATGGGATAATCACTGAGGGAGGAGACGCAACCAATGTCGTTCCAGAACATGCTGTAGCCAAGATGTACGTACGAGCCGCAGAGAAGGAATACATGAAAGAAGTTGTTGGAAAAGTAAAGAAGTGCGCAGAAGGAGCTGCAATAGCCACAGGCACAACAATGAAGGTTCGGAACTACGCCAACACGCTCGAGAACACGGTATCAAATCAGGCACTGGCTGAGGCGATGAAGAAGAACTGGGAGAAGATAGGAGTAAAGGTCGAGCAGAGGGAGAGAGAAGGGGGCGGAGGCTCTTCTGACATAGGAAATGTCAGTCAGGTGATCCCTGCTATTCACCCCTACATAGCGATTGGCCCAGAGACTATGCCGTCGCACTCGACCGAGTTCGTCAAAGCAGCCGCTTCAGATCAAGGACATCGGGCCTTGATCAACGCAGCCAAGGGCCTCGCCATGACGAGCATAGACGTGTTCACAAATCCTGAACTGCTAGGAAAGATAAAGCAAGAGTTCAGAAAATACAAAGAAGAAGGAAAGAAATAGAAGAATTCCCTAAATCGCGGCGTGAATCAGACGATTTCACCCCGCGTCTTCGATACGGGAGCCGTCGTTGGACAATGGCTCCCCCCTCCCCTCAGGATTCCAAACCTGAACAATCATTGCTCGGCTTTGTCTCCGAGTTCTCACGAGCCCGGAGTTTCTTTATCATAGCCTCTGCCTCCTTGATTGGGTCCATGGGCTCATGATTCCGCAGAGCCAAGTCTACGAGTTGCGAGAATGTTAACCAGGCCTGCCTGCAAGGTCTTGAGAGAAAGAAGAAGCGCACGGCGCGAATCCTGACGTAGATCCTTTTCTGTCTGACGGGCCTGATTGCGCTGGGTTTCTCCAGCAGTTTGTTGATTGCTCTTGATATTGCCTGATTCGTCGTCTGCCCGAATGTTCTTGCAGTCTGCAGCTTCTCGCACGCCTCCTCCGCTAGATAGAGACAGATCTTCTTTCGGTCTTTGAGCATTGATTGGGTTATCTCCTCCGAGTCGCCGAGCAATTCTGTACCCACCGTTCTGATGTTTCTACAGTTATCGAATGTACTTACGCGGCCCGATGGTTTGAATCGACTTCAACCCTAGGTCAAACCTATGTGCATTGGAGGCGAGGCGCTCTAGGAGTCCTCTCAGAGAGTCAAGGTCTTCGCGTCTATTCTCGAACTGCCTCGTGGCAAAAACGGTGAAGAGATTATTGAAAACCCTTATCTTAAGGTGGGCTTTCATGTTGGTCCAGTTCTCTGGGGCGATGGTCCAGCATGGTCTAAGATACTTGGCTCGGGACTGCAGAAGGCGAGAGCCCAAGTGATCGTGGGTTCAAATCCCACTCGCCCCACCTTTCTGACACAGTCTTCGCCCAACACTTTGAGTACAGGGCAAACAGAAAACTATGACTTGACGCTATAGCCAGAGTTCGTAGCGTTCGTCTGATGCAGGCTTGTAGTCAGATAGAGTGAAGCGGGGCTTCTTCAACTCAAGTACGTGACGGGCGATACACATGTTCAGTTTGGGCACATCCTTTCGATCCTCCATCTCACTCAACGTGAAGTACCTTGCCTCATTGATCTCTTTCCCATCTGGCTTCAGTTCTCCACCGACAACTTTCACCAGGAACGTTGCATAGAGATCGTTTCTGCCTTCTGTAATCCGGCTGCGTACGGATACTAACTCTAATGGTTCAACAACGAGCCCCGTCTCTTCCAACACCTCGCGTCTAACCGCGTCTCCAATTGTTTCTGTCGGCCTGACGTATCCGCCAGGCAGGATCCATCCTTGATGACCATATGTCACCTTAACTAGGAGGACTCTCCCTTCGTTGACTACTATGCCACCGACTCCTATGGCAAACGGACCGGTCGGATAGTCGAGTTCGGCATTGCCCAAGTTGATCTGCTCGCTGCAGGAATCAAGACACTGATACAACCTATAAAGCACCTCAATTTCGATGAGATGCCAAGAAACGTAACAGATTTCTCAATGCACTGGAGCATCATCCGATCGAGTCGGGCCCTAACGAGGCTTGATGAAAAGAAAAAGTGAATCTGATTTGATGAATGAAATTCCGCTTGTCCATTGAGAGGGAAAAACTAATCTAGCCGAGAAAAAACATTTTCCGACGAGGTGAACTTGCATGCCGGAGACGAAGTGCCCCAAGTGTGGAAAGAGCATTGCATATGACTTTAATCCTCCCTATCGATGCCCATATTGCAGAGAGCTCCTATAGACATCCTGAGCGATGTCCAAGATCGGCCGGACTGCTCATCCAAGGAGAGAGCGAGGATCAAAGTTGAATGGGCGGGCCGGTCCTTAAACCTCTTCTGCTCGACAATAGTTGTAAGCATGGACGACGGTTATCCTCTGAGCATCGAGGAGTAGAGTATCAAACGCCTTAACATGAGACGAGTTGCTTGTCGCTCTCCGAAAGAATCGTTGTATGCTTGTCCTTACTGGGCTGAATTTGGAGGAATGTTATGAAGTTCGGAGCGATGAATTCCCCTTCAACGGACGTTTTGACGGAGCTGAGAGCAATTTCCGCGATGGGATTCAATTTCGTTGAGTTGACGGTGGAGCAACCCAAGGCATCGCCTGAAGCTCTCAAAAGAATTAGAGATGAGATCGTTCACACTGCCAAATCGCTCAAAATCCAGCTATTAGGCCACATTCCGTGGAGCTTTGAGCTGGGGCACCCTTACCAACAGACAATCTTTCCTTATCATCAATCCATAGGCGTAGCTCAAATCCATGGGAGGCGAATTGAAGAAGCAATCAAGACGTGTCATGAACTAGGAATAAAGAAGGTCACTGTTCATCCACCTATGCTCACAGCCGAGACTCGCAGATCTGAAGGGAGACGAGTCATAAAACAATTCGAAGAGGCCGCGAACATCTTTGTTTCAACCGCCAAGAGCCTAGGTTGCACTGTGCTGATTGAGAACTTAGACGAGGAAGCGTTCACCATGAAAGATTTCGAACAGCTTTTCGTTGAGATTCCCGAACTCAGATTCACACTGGACATAGGTCACGCAAACATAGGAAGACTCGAGAACAATTCCCTAGAATATATCCAGCGATTCCGCGATAGACTAAGCCATATTCACCTATCGGACAACCTTGGAGGCTACGGGGATCTTCATCTCCCACTAGGTGCCGGAATGATAGACTTTGCCAAAATCCTGAAAAGATAGAGGCCATCGGCTATGATGACACTATTACACTTGAAATCTTCTCACGGGATAAGGCCTATCTGCAACTAAGCAGGGAAAGGCTTGCACAAGCGTTAAGGACGAAGACAAGGCGAACTCTGAGTCAAAGTCGTCGGTCTTATCGAAACTTGCGATCTCGACATTGAAAGAGGTTGCCCAAGACAAAGGTGACTTTCGTGAGATCCTCCAAGGATCGATACGAGCAAGCGGCTGAGCTTCTTGTTGAGTTGTGCAAGGACAGATATGGAGGACGACTATCGAGCATAGTCCTTTACGGAAGCTCGGCGGTGCAGGATCCCGTTACTGGGTTCAGCGATCTAGATGTGATGCTCGTAATCGAAAGCCATGCGATAAGCCCGCAAGACCACGATATATTGAGATCCATAAAGGAAATGGTCGCACGAAGAACCGGAGTAGAAATACATGAGACGTGGGTTTTCGGCAAGTCCCTGCTGCTGAGCGTTCCCACAATATGGGAAGCCCTGTCGGCAAGGACAATATACGGCGACCCCATAATCGAGAATGCTCCGCTACTTGACTTCCACAAGAGGACAAGCATCAAGATGATGCATGATCTCAGAATTCTGTGGGAAAGGAAGAGGAGTAGCCTAGACCCTAGAGAAAAAGCCAAGATGGCTTTGGGTCATACTTTGAAATTTGCCCAGAACGCACTCTTGTACAACGGAGTAGTGAAGCTAAAGAAAGATGAGATCGTCGAGGCCTTCGAGGAGGATTTTAGAGGGTTCCGTATGCGTCACTTCCCGAGGCGAGCCTACGAGAGTATTCTCGTATGGGAAGAAGTGAAGAACGATGGGAAAAGGCTTTGTCGACTTGTCGACGAATTCGAAACGTTCCATGATGACTTGTACTGGCATATAGCCCTGAAGACACTTCTAGATTAGGCGTTCTCTGAACAAAGATTTAGATTCTCATCAAGCGTCTATCTACTCTCGCCTCGCATGTGCCGCAACCAAGCCAGATAAATGGAGGAGCCCATTTGCCCAAAGTCAAAGAAATCATGGTCAGCCCCGTCGTTACAGTCGATGCTGAAACAGCGATCTATGAGGCCGCGAAAATCATGGGAGAGAAAAAGATAGGAAGCGTGGTTGTTACAAGGGACTCGAAACCAATTGGCATATTCACGGAACGCGACCTTCTAACGAAGGTAATCGCCAACGGGTTGGACATGAGGAACATGAAGGTTACGGTTCCCATGAGTAGCCCCCTCATTACTGTTGATGAAGAGACATCTGTGAAAGACGCAATCATTCTGATGGCGGGAAGAAAAATAATGCGCCTGCCGGTAGTGAGAGAAGAGAAGTTGGTGGGAATGGTTACAGGAACTGAGATCTTCAACTTCCTTTCGTTCTTTATGGAGTCACTTCTCTGACCGAGAGGAAGGGGCAGACGGCATATCTCAAGCTTAGAGTTCTCTAACTCGGTTTCTTCTGGCTGTAGACTGGCGTAAGCCAGTTCACGTGTCTCGGCTGCTTTCCTTCGACAACCTCGAAAAACCACTTTTGTATCTTCTTGGTTAAGGGTCCCACTGAGCCTTTGCCCACTGGAATGCCATCCACGGAAACGATCGGCGTGATCTCCTGACCTGTCCCACAGAGGAACGCCTCATCGGCAATGTAAAGCTCGGTTCTATCGACATCTCGTTCGCAGGCATCTATGCCTAGTTCTCTTGCTCCTACGGACAGCACGGTTTCCCTAGTTATTCCTTCGAGTATGTCAGACGTGACTCCCGGCGTGATCAGGCTTCCCTTTCTGACAAGGAAGATGTTGGCTCCCGAGCCCTCAGAAAGCTTTCCATCAATCGTCAGAAATATCGCGCCGTCGTACCCTGCCTCTTCGGCTTCCATGGAGGCAAGTCTGCTGTTGACGTAATTGCCGCAAGTCTTCACTCTTGCCGGCATGGCTGCGTCGGGGATTCTTCTCCAACTGCTGACGCAACATCTTACTCCCCCTTTCATCTTCTTCATCCTCCCGGGACGTGGTGTGGGAACCACGAATACGACGACATCAATCGGAGTCTCAGGCATTCTCCATATTCCTCCCCGGAAGACCAGTGGCCTGATGTAAACGTCTTCTCTGAAGCCATTTCGCGCAACTATCTGAGTTATGGCATCCTCAATTCGCTTCTTTGAGAACTCTATCGTCATCCTATGAGCTTTCGAAGAGTCAAAGAGTCTTTGAACGTGATCCCTCAGACGGAAGACATAGAGCTGAGATCTCTCTTCGCTCCAGTACGCCCTTATTCCTTCGAAAACTCCTAACCCTGAGTTCACGATGGGAGAAGACACGTGGACCGTGGCCTCTTTCCATCGAAGCATCTTACCGTTCATCCATACGTACTTCATTTCTCCGGAACCTCGTTCTTTGGGCCTCTTGAACCTACAGCTCACAAGTGCTTGCTAGACTTTCACTCATCAAATAGGTCTTTGCCTTCCCCACGCCGGTTCGTTGGATGGATGCTGATTACCCTGCGAGTTCACTAGAATGTCAACTGACCTATGAGAACGCTTCACATCGAATCAAATTGAGGTTATGGTAGTGTCGGCGGACGGTGTCAACGGGCCGCTGTCACATACCAAGTTACCAGCGCAGAAGCCAGGACCGGATCAACTATCGGTATACCAAGATGCTTTCCTAACTCTTGAGCGATCCCGACCGTGGCGTACCCGGTGCAAGCCAAGAGGATGACATCAGCTCCTTTTTCTTTCAATTGCTCTGCGGCTGAAAACAAGTGGATGTTTTCTTCTTTCCGTAAGAGATCGAGAGTAGTGGTGACTCCTTTAGGCTTCGATTCGGCGAGAAAGGATTTGCCAAGTATCTTCCTAATGACATCAGGTGTTCTGTTAGATATCATTAGGACACCTACTCTGTCTCCTAGGCTCAGAGCAAGAGAGGCTGCTGCTGAGCCTGCGCCTATGACAGGTATCTTCACAGTCTTCCGTAGCTGATCTACGCCGGGATCGTCCGCACAACTGACGATTAGTGCGCTCATGCCCTCTGCCTCTAGTTCGCGTCCTAGTTTGACAACTTTGGGAACTGCGATCTCCCTTGTGTGGTCGTCGTGAATCCCTTCAGGTTGATCTTCAATGCATCTACTCGTCGTCTCAAATTGAGGAAAGTGACTCTCGATCAACCTACCATGCGCATTGAGCAGATCTTCATCGCGGGTCGTCAATACTCTGACAATTCCGATCCTAACCAAAATTCTCCACCGTGACTGGCCTAAGCAGAGAGGAACTGTCTCAGAGTTATAAAAGCTCGGATCTCGCTTGGTTGGGTCCCTTATTCGTTTACAAGATCGGCCTTTCGGAGTGTTTGCTCAAGATGACTGATCCCGCCCTTTGGACAACGCGATGTTTCGAGCACATCACAATCAATGCGAGAGGCACTAGGTAGATTAGGCCAGTCAACAAGGCGGCGACGACACCTGATATGGCGATGGCCACTTCAGGACAGAAAGAGAGAATCGAGTAAATCGCCGAAGATACACGCAGTGTTCCTATCAAGGGATAGAGCAACATCTTGACAGTTCCACGCAACAGACGTGAATCAACAAGACTTCTCGCGATTATTGGACTGAATGAATAGTAGAAGCAATTGAAAGCCTTCAAAAAGTGACTACCGGCGAAGGTTGACGCCACACATTCTTCTCTAAAGTCTCTGAGGGCTTGCACAGGCGGTGCTAGCTCGGATTCGTGGGCTGCAGAGGCTATCATGCAGGCTCGTGCCGGCGTTGTTGTGACAGTCAGCGTTGTCGTCATAGTCGGAGGAGTCATGGTCGTGGTGGTCGTCGAGGTGGTTGAGACGGTTGCTGTTGTCGTTGACATCGTAGTCGCTGCCACTGTTGTTGTAATTGTCGTCAAGGCAGAAGTGAAGGTGACGCCTGTTAGCCTGCTCACAGTTGTGGGAGTCGTGAACCCTGTAGATGAAGCCGTTTCTACTCCTGATGTCTTGAGGCTTGTCGATATTGTGGCACTTATTGAGGGCAAGACTCTTGCGATTCTGATGCTGCGACTTTCTGCGATCCAAACCTCACCTTGATAGCCCAAGGCCATTTCGTCTGGTCCACAATCTGCGTTCGGAAAACCGTACTCCATGAAAGCGGAGTAGTTTGGCAGATATTTTACGATCTTTCCGGCGTCGTATTCTGTGAACCAGACAGACCCCCACAAGTCGACTCTGATATTCCTTGGCCTGCTCCTAGCGGTGGGGACCTCATAGCTTTGACACAGTCCAGATCTTGGATCCAACTTCGCAATCCTTCTTGCTTCTGACATCGCAAACCAGATGAAGCCTCTCGAGTCCGTCGTAATGCCCCACGGTCTGCTTCCCTCAAGCACCGGATACTCTGAGACTGTGCCGTCCCAAGGGTTGAGTCTTCCAATTCTGTCAGTTGCGGATTCAGTAAACCAAACATAACCTTCACTGTCTACGGTAATGTCGACCGGCCTAGAGCTTGGAGTTGGTGTTGTGAACTCCTTAAATGTCCACTGCCCTCCGATTTGGCGAAATGCCCCTATTTTGTTCCCATCGTATTCTGTGAAGAACAACGTGTTGTTGAAGACCGAACCGTACCTGTGGATGGCAATACCAAGCGGCGTCGATCCTTGAGTTGGAACAGCCCAAGCTGCCACCTCCCCGGTTCTAGGGTTCAGGCGCCCTATCTTGTTCCCGGCCTTTTGAACAAACCACACAGACGCGTAGGAGTTATCCCCGTGGCTGAGTTCCGGAGGACCGCATATCAAATCCCGCAGATCACTCTGGTTCGCTAGATAGTGTTTTGTTACCCTACCCGTCGACGGGTCAATGCTTCCGATGACTGATCGGCTCTCTCCTTCTGTCGTAAACCAGACAGTACCATTGAACGTTATCCCGGTCGGCCTAGATCCGCCGCCAATCTCATACTCAACAAGCCAATCACCCTGAGAAGGAACAAGACTGTAGAGCGACAATGAGACTAGAACTGCAATGCATAACGCTTTCCTAGAATTAGGTGACTGTCGGATTTTCTCATACAGCAAGAATACGCTAGAGATGCGTTTCAACCGGGATCGATAATGTATCATCCAAGAACGGCTAAAACCCTTTGCCTACAGGCGTTGTATCGCTTTTGCACCAAAGCATTGGGCTTTAACATTGATGACATTGTCCTTGACCGCTGTGACACGGGCCACTTTCCTGGCTTTCGATATCTTCGCGGAGATAAGGGCTAGCGTTCTAGATGAGTCTGGCGCCCAAGGATCTGAAGAGCTCTGTGTACTCCTTGGCCTTCTTCCCTGGAGACTCTGAGTAGATTACATCTCTGCTCACATTGATCAGAATGTTGCCTCCGCTCTCGATCACCTTCTGAGGATCCCCTTTCTGAGCTCCGACTCCGGGAACTAGGAATATCTTGTCGCTTCCAGCTGCTGCTCTGATGGTTTTGATTTCATCAGCCGTCACATGTCCTGTCGCTCCGACTACGCAGCCATCGGCATCGTACTTCTGAACGTCTTCAGCTATCACAAGGTAGAGAGGCTTTCCGTTCAATTTCGTCTCCTTTTGGTACCTCACCGCTTCTGGATTCGAGGTCAAAGTCAATACGATTACTCCCAGCTTCTGTTCACCAGAGTGCGCCAGCTTCACAGCACCTTCCAAGTTACCGAGAAAGGGGTTGAATGTGATTCCATCGTAACCCCACCGCTTAATGTGGAATATGGCCGACTCAATAGTGTCTCCAATGTCGTTTAGCTTGTAGTCTAGGATTGAGATGCAGCCCGCAGCCTTTATGGAGTCTGTCAGGCTTCGATGATCATCGAACGTGAATCCGGCAACATATTGCTGGTTGGGTTTGAAGGCAATACAGTGGGAGGATGTCTCCTCAACAAGAGATAGGCAGAAATCGAGCCTTAACTTGTTCTCGCTTCGCTCGTCAACGAATCTGGAGGGAACTACGTTGCTGCTTCTCTGCGATGGTAGCGCTGGATCAAGCCCCACGCATAGCACGCTGTTCTTTTCATTGTAGTAACCTAACACTTCTTCTCTGAAACTTGGCACCGTCACACACACCATCTTCCTACTTACAGCGTTATGCACTCAAATAGCCTTTCGATTCAACAAGAACGAAGCAGGGATATTGGCAAGATCCCCGTTCCTGACCTTGGCGACTGTGGAAAGCTCCGATTCGGCAATTACTCTTCAAGAATTCTCTTAGATTTGTCGGCCTACGATTTTCTCTGCGAAGAGCCTGAGTCCTTCAGTCCGTGGTAAATCTATCGGTCTGACCATGAAATATGTGGCGCCCATATCCGTAAGCCTGTGTAACTGCTCTAGGCATTGCTCTGGTGTTCCTGAGATCATCCTGTTCGAAATCTGCTTCAACCACTCCTCGTACGGCTTATCGGGTTCTTCAGCACGATAGAACTCCTTCAGGTTCCTGCTCAGCTGCTCTTGACTGTCTGCTATGTTGACAAGCGATGTGGCAGATTTCTCTATTCTTGGACGCTTTCTAAGTCTACTGCAGTACTCGTCCAGGATCCTGATCCTTCTTGTGAATATCTCTTTGGGGCAAACCCACCAGTTTGATCGATCTGCATGTTTGGCCACCAATTTGAGCATTAGCTTCTCGCCGGTTCCTCCTACAGTCACAGGGATTCTTGGCTTCTGAATCGGCTTAGGCTCGCAGAACGCTTGGATTATCTTGAAGTACTTACCTTCGAAGCTTGCTGGGCTTTCAGTCCATAGCTTCTCCATTACGATTAGTGCCTCTTCCAGCTGGCGGACACGTGTGGCGGGGGTTGGAAACTCGTATCCGTATCCGACGTATTCTTCTTGTTTCCATCCTGCACCAAGGCCTAGCTCAACTCTTCCTGCGGAGGTGTTGTCTAAGGTTGCGGCCATCTTCGCGAGCAAAGCCGGATTCCGATATGAGTTGCATAGAACCATTGTTCCCAGCCTGATTCTTGTAGTCAGACTTGAGAGAGCGGAGAGCGTGGTCCAACACTCAAGGATCGGCCTTTTGCCCATTAGATGATCTGCCAGCAACACAGAATCGTAGCCTAATCGCTCAGACTCCTGAACGGTAAGCTTTGTGGCCTCCCATCCAAGTCTCACGTTTGGAAATACGCCATACTTGACATCCACCATTTCACATACCACTCCTGCGCCTGTAACTCAACACCTACAGAGCGTCGCAGACACGCTTGCATTTGACATTGTGCCGTTTCTATGCCCGACAGCGCTAGGCTCCCGCAAGTTCTATTGCGATCCCGCTCCGAATATCTTCAACGCATTTGCCCCCCATAGCTTCTGTTTCTGCGCTTCCGTGAGATGGGCAAACTGAATGCGAGTCATCTCAAACTTCTGATCGTAGACGGGGTTGCCGCTGGCGAATAGAACTCGATCTTCTCCGACCTCGGTTACTACTTCTTCAATGAAGTCTTCTCTATACGTCCCAGCTGTCTCGATCGCTATGTTTGGGCAGGCGTCCAGCATACGCCTCGCTTCGAATAGCAGCATGCCGCTGATATTGATTTGGCCACCGTTGC
>Ga0209725_1000110_pt1 | contig 47814 bp, 37 predicted proteins | sample I18A1metaG_FD_184145 | JGI IMG/M metagenome (GOLD analysis project Ga0209725, IMG submission 184145) | Lake sediment bacterial and archeal communities from Gulf of Boni, Indonesia to study Microbial Dark Matter (Phase II) - ​I18A1 metaG... | ecosystem: Environmental > Aquatic > Freshwater > Lake...
ATTAATACCTATCTGTACGACCCTCTGTGTAGCACCACCCATGACGTCAAGATTCTGGGTTTGCTTCAATCTTGTAGCATCGAGGGCAGATACTCTTTCCGCCACGTCTACCTCCCCAGCCTCAAGCATGGCCACACGTACAGATCCCTCCATAGCAAACTTGTAGATTATCTTGTCGAGCCACGGTTTTTCACCCCAATAGTCAGGGTTCCTCTCCAAGACCATTTCTTTGCCCTTGGCCCATTGGACAAATCTGAATGGTCCAGTGCCAACGGCAACTTCATTGATCTTGTCGAAAGAGTATGGGCTGGCGATAAATCCAGGGTTGTACGCTAGCTTGTTAGGGAGAAATGCGTCACGTTTGTCGCATGTGAACCTTGCTGTATATTTGTCGACTGCCTCAACTGTCTTGAGTGGAGGACTGATAGCGCCTTTCTGCATGTATGGCGGAGCCTTAGGATCTAGCAACTTCGCATAGATTTGCGCAACCGCCTCTGCATCGAAAGGCTTCCCGTCATGGAACTTTACGCCTTGCCTGAGCTTGAAATCCCAGACGATCAGGTCGGCACTCTTCCAAGATTCCGCCAGGACGCCCACCACTTCCCCTTCTGGCGATATGCGACAGAGCCCTTCGTACACTGTCTGCATCATCGCATAGTCCTGAACAGTCCTAAAGTCATGTGGATTCAGATTGACTGGTTCTGTGCCCCAGACAGCGCGTAGGAGGCGTTGGGGGGGCGGCCCGAAGAGGCTAGGCAGGACCGTCATGTATAGTGCGACAACGACGATGACGACCACAGCGACTGCAGCCACGATCTTCAAGATCTTTCTGTTCGGTTTCTTCTCTGCCATTTTCCATCCCCGGCTGGTGTTAGCCAACCTGACATATATCACTTTCGTATCAGAGAGCGCTTCGAAGAATCTCCTTCCAAGTATGAATTGTTTGCTTACCTTCGCATATAGGAGAAGTCGTAGGAAGCGTCCGGTCGAGTATTTCGTTAGGAGCGAACCGCATTCAGATTCTTCGCCTTGACGACATGGTCAGGCATCTCTCCTTTGGCACACTTGACGACGTTGTCAACTACCCATTGGATCTGAGCTTTCTCGAGACTTGATCGAGCAGCTGTGTGGGGAGTCAGTATGACGTTATCCAGTTTTATGAGTGGACTACTCTTCGGGAGAGGTTCCTCCCGAAAAACGTCAAGACCGGCCCCAGCAATCGTCTTCTTGCTTAGCGCCTCATACAAGGCGTCTTCATTAACTACTCCGCCCCTAGCTGTGTTGACGAGATACGCGGTCGGCTTCATCAGTGACAACTCTTTTTTCCCAATCATGTTCTCTGTCTCGGCTGTGTGTGGGACATGAAGTGAGACGAAGTCTGACTCTCTCAGCAAATCATGCAAGCTACTGTATTGAACTCCAAGTTCTTTCTCTTCATCATTGGTTAGTCTCCGCCGCCTGTAGTATAGGATCCTCATGCCGAAGCAACGCGCTCTCCTCGCCGCCTCCTTACCTATGACTCCAAGTCCTATCAGGCCCAGGGTCTTTCCGTAGAGCGCAACAGGTCCGCTCAGGTTGACCCAGTCCGCCACCATCAGGGTCTCAGTTGTTCGTATTGGTTTCAAGCCAAGGCGCTCGTATTCGCAGTTGACAACGGATCTATGAGCTTGGAAGATTCTTCTAGCGAGTGCAAGCATAAGCGCGACAGTGTGCTCGGCCACTGTGATATCTGTTGCGATGGGCATGGTTGCGACCAATATTCCGGCCTTCGCAGCCGCGTCAATGTCGATGTTTCCACATTCTCCACCAACCCTCTGAATCAACCTGAGTCTCTTTCCGGCTTTGATTATTCTCTCTGAAATACTGGGAAGACGCCTTACAACAAGAAAATCTGCGTCCGAGACTAGATCCTCAAGCTCCCGCTCGCTTCCGCTCTTGGCGAACACTACGTCTATTCCATGAGCAGTAAGTAGCTGTGTGACGAAAGGATAGCGCGCGCCGCGTGATTCTGGCCAACACCAAACGGCCTTCATCCTTGTTGATCCCTCGCGACCTAAAGACTTGGAATCCACTTAAGCCTTTGCCATGATCTGCGAGACCCTTATTTGCGGTATTGTTGTCCCAACAATTAGATTCAAAGCTTCCTATCCTACATAACAGTGCACCGTTGAACTGGGTTGGCTGTGAACCGCTAGACAGGAAAGAGATCATGTCAAAATCTTGTCCGATACTTGATGTCGATCCTTTGAAAAAGGCACTTTTCGTGGATCAACGTAAAGCAACCACCAGTCTGAGAAGTCTGGCGAAAAGTATGTCGGACATCATTGACTTGTCTGCAGGTGACCCGGGATTTGATACTCCTGACCACATAAGAGCAGCTGCAAAGAAGGCAATCGATGAAGGATTCACGCACTATGTCCACGACGGGTTGCCTGAGCTGAAAGCAGAAATCGCCAATAAACTCGAAAGGGAGAACAAGATTGGAGTTGACCCTCAATCACAGGTAATTGTGACAAACGGAGTCAACGAAGCCATTTTTCTTGCGATGCAGACCCTGATTAGGCCCGGAGACGAAGTCATAGTTCCGAATGTGACGTATCAACATCACAATCAAACGAAGCTAGCTGGAGGTAATCCAGTTCTAGTGGGACTAAGAGAAGAGAACGAGTTCAGTCTCAAGCCCAAGGATGTGGAAGCAAACACTACTTCTAGGACAAGGATGATAGTGGTGTCTTCGCCACACAACCCGACCGGCTCTGTCCTAAACCGAGATGATCTAGAAGGAATAGCCGAAATCGCGGTGAGACACAACCTGCTTGTCCTGTCAGATGAAATCTACGAAAAATTCGTTTACGATGATTCGAAACACATTAGCATAGGATCGATGCCTGGGATGGAAGATCGAACAATCACAATGAACGGCTTCTCAAAGGCGTACGGTATGACCGGTTGGAGAGTTGGGTACATTGCCGCTAGCAAGAACATAATCGATCTGATACATGGATTTCATAGGTATGTGACTCTTAGCGGAAACTCGGTGGCGCAGAAGGCGGCTGTTGCCGCTCTTAGGGGGCCGCAGGAAGCTGTCACGGAGTTGGTGAGAAAATGTGATGCGGGAAGAAGAATCTTGGTGGATGGTCTGAGCACTGTGAATGGCGTCCATTGCTGTCTGCCGAAGGGAACCTTCTTCGCCTATCCAAATGTCAAGAAGCTAGGGTCAACCTCCTACGAGGTCGCGAAACGCCTCCTGAACGAGGCTAGGGTGCTTGTTCATCCTGGAACGAATTTCGGAGAAGGAGAAGGCTACCTGAGAGTTTCATATCATCTGCCACGGTCTCTTCTCAATGAGGCGGTAATGCGGATAGAAACAGCTGTCGACAAGTGGAAAGGTCCCGGTTCGTCCCAGAATGGGCCTGGGACAGGGAGAAGTCTTTCATATCACTTATAGGCAGATTCTCTGCGGGAAGCCAAGCGTCGAATAGAGAGCGACCGTTGAGAAGTGGTAAGAACTCATGCTACGGGAAAAAGGGTTGCCTCAGGTCAGCGGACAGCCTCAACAGAGACGAAGGCTTAGTCAGAAACCAACCTGTGCGAAATGCGGGATATACGCATGCTGGACGGGGCTAGACATGAGAAAAGCGCCTTCTTTCTGCCCCACGAACAACAATAAGGCTCTCATCAAGAAGATCGTCGGAAGTTACAGAAAACCAGGGAAAAATAGGCAGGTAACGCTGGCGACCGATGCGGTCAATGTCCAAGGAAATCGGAACTGGACTAGAATCCAAGAGGTTATTGAGTTCTGTAAGAAGATCAGGGCGCATCGAATAGGTGTTGCATTCTGTGTTGGCTTGAAAGACGCTGCTAAGGTGTTGTGTGAAATATTGGAAGCCCAAGGGTTTGATGTGAGTTCCGTGGCATGTATGGTAGGGCAGGTGAGGAAGACGGATATCGGGATACATCGGACATCTAGGGAGAAGGCAGCAGGGCTCGGGTATATGACATGTAACCCAGTATCTCAGGCTGAGATACTCAACAAGGAGAATGTGGAGTTGAACATAATGGTTGGCCTGTGCGTGGGTCATGACGCGTTGTTCATAAGACATTCCGAGGCGTTGGTTACACCCTTGATCGTAAAGGACAAAGTTGCGTGCCACAATCCAATAGGCCCGCTAATTGCGTACAACTATTACAGATACAAACTCCCGAGGAAAGCTTAAGTTACAAGATTTGACCAGTCGATGCAGCGGATCGCAACATGAACCATTTTTCGAGCTTAGAGCATCGCTATTTCACGAAGCTATGAGAAGTTCTCCGCAAGCTCTCTGACATCTGGGCTTCTTTCCAACGCATGGACCTTGTCAACTATGTCTTTGATCCTATCCATCTCAATTGACTTGGCCGCGAGCCTGTTGAATTTGGTTTGTATTTCTTGATCCGTCATCGGATTGTTTGGATCACCTTTTGGAAAATCGACTCTGTGGGTATAGGTTCCTTTTCTAGTTCTCACCTCAACTTTTGATATGATCTTGGGAGGATAGGAGCTGTCCGCTTCGAGATCTGGAATCAGCTTCACCTTCCGAGCTAGCCTCATCGCATTGGGATCCGTCAACCGGTCCTTAGTGTACCAGTCCGGCCCAGGCTGGAAGCCAAGGATTGCCACAGCAAGAGCATAAGGCGCGCAGAATTGTGCCTCTACCATAGTCTCAGGTGGGTGTACCTCATACGGTCTCCAGACCGTGAGCCTAGTAACGCTCCGTACAGTTATCTCGTCTATCTCTGCTGGCTCTACCTTGTGTTGTCTCACAATCTCGAGGGCCGCATCAAGGGTGGGATGGATCCACCTGCAGCATGAATACGGTTTGAATCCTAAGTTGTAGATTTCAAAATCCTTTCCCAGGTCATGCGTCATCAGTTCGAAGTCGCATCTGTCGGAACCACAGATCTTCCAGAGCCCATCTGGGCCGTCCAGTATGTCGTCGGGACCAGTGAATCCATCTTTCGCGAGCATCGCTGCAATGATTCCATCCATCACCGCGTGGCCGTATGCATTTTTGATCATGTTGGCCCCCCGCGGTCCAATGACCTTTAGGATAGCTGGCACGGGCCCCGTGGACCCTGCTATTCCGAATGCCTTGGCCATCTGATTGCCATCAAGGCCTAGGAGATTGCCGGCTGCCGAGACTGCCCCGAAGATCTGGTAGTGAGATTGCCCAAAGATCTCTTTGCGCCTTGCGGGTGACGGATCTATTGCCTTTCCTATCCTGACCGAAACTTCGTATCCCGCAACGACCGCTGACAACAGCTTCTTCCCTGATTCTCCCAATGCTTCAGCCACGGGGATCGCAGCCGGGATTATGGTAGTACCTGCGTGACCATTCCCAGCGATGAAATCATCGAAATCCAAAGCATTTGCGAGGTGGGCATTCGCGAAGGCTGCCAGAGGAGAGGACGCCTTGTATCGGCCGCCTATCACTGTAGATTCAGGGCTTCCTCCAAGGGATTTCACCAGCGAGAGAATCTTGACGCCTATATCGGTCCCTGACCCGCCCAGCGTACAAGCCAGGGAATCCATTATTGCTGTCTTCGCTCTTCGAACCACTTGAGGAGGAAGGTCGTCATATGAAAGCGTGGCTGCGTATTCAGCCAACTTGCGCGTCGGACCAGTCATGACCCATAACGCTCGGGAGATCCAAATCGGTATCGCGCGGTATGCAGACTTGACAATGCTCAAAGGGTTGGCTTGTTTCTATCGTACCAAGGAGTCAAGAAGACGTCTAGAGGATGAGTCAATTTCTTTGAACGCGCCAACAATCTTGTCCACGGCATTTGTGAGCCCTGATATCTCTCCCATGATTTCTTTTCTCAGAGAGGCGTAGTCTCCGCTTTCCGGATTGAGTCTAGCCAGTTCTGCAGCAAGACTCGGTAGTCTTGTTGTTGGAGCCTGGATCTTCTTCTCCGGCCAAGGAGTATGCGCTCTTCCCGTTCTGTAGTCTGCTAGATTGCATATGGACGATACCAGCGTTCTGCCAGCGTCCATAAGTGCCCGGTCCATGGCGTCGCTGTGCTTCTCGAACTCGTGCTTAAGCTTGCTAGGTATGGACTTGAGGGCTGCCAATTCAAGTCTCGAAATCGATTCACTCAGTTTCTTGGCGACTTCCTGCAGTGCGTCAGTCTTCTTTAGGAGCTCGGAGAAATCCAACGTTTCTGATCGAAGACCTTCTATGTCAGCTCTAATTCGCTCTGCCCAGCTTGCGAAATCGTATGGCAATATCTGAGAGTTTGCAACTCTCAACGCCATTGTTCCCCATATTCCAACCAGCTTCTTCGCATCGGCTTTCGTTTGTGGATCAACCTTCAGTGTTCTGAATGTGTCCAAGGCCTTGGCATGCCATATGGGGCTGAAGTGAGTCATGTACCAACCCCGCGCGTGAATCGTGGCGACTCCGGCGAGGAAGAAAGACTGGTTGTCAGCTATCGTGTAAATCGGGCTGTCGTTCATCCACACTTTCTCGAGGCCATACTTCGCGACTACACTTCTAATCGTTTTCTCAAGTTCAAAAGACGCATGAGTCCTGAACTCTTGGTCAGGCTTCATCTCGAAGCCTCTCCACGGGAATCCAGGTCCTACGTTAATATGCATGACAGCCTTCTTCTGGGACTCATCCCAGTGCTTCTCGAACACGTGCACGAATGAGCCTATGTTAGCGTATTCGTGCGCTCCCCAACAGCAGAATTTCACTGTTCTATCTATCTTGCCCTTGACCTTGGACATTACCCTGGCCATCTCGAAAAGCTGACCTAACTGTGAGCCACCGTCATACGCCCCACAACCCCAGTTGTCTAAGTGGGCGCCAATGCTTATTTCCTGATCAGGTTTCTTTGAACCCTCGAGAGTTGCCACCACGTTGCAACTCCTCGTCCATACCCGTTCCCTCTTGACTTTCATCCACAGAGTCACAGCTCCTTTTTCCAGAAACTTCTTGAGATTCTGTCCATCGTCGTAAGAAACAGTAATGACAGGGATCTGTGGAAACCTTGTGTCCGTGACTGGATTGCCCATGTGGCTGGCCATCGTGCCTATTTGGTTGATGTAGTCCCCCGTGTAGCCCTGGCCATAGAATGGGCTGATCATTATTACGCCCAAGGCTTCGTGCTCTTGAGCGACCGAGCCCTTCTCGCCGCGCCTTATTTTGCCACTGTCAACAAGAACGAACTTGTCCTTTGCGTCTTTGCCTGTATACCCTTGCTCGGTGCCGAAGCCTACGTACGTAAGGGTGCCAGTCACTCCATCCGGGTGCGTCGACGCGCAGAATCCGAGGCTTTCGCAAATTATGTCTTTGTACTCGGGCTTGATCATTCTGAGCTTGGATTCTATCGACCGATCTATGTAGGCGTCAAACTCCTCAATCTTCGTAGGCAATCCATAAGATTCAAAGAGATTTCTTGCATACAGCGCCGCATTGTATTCCCCGACGCTGCAAGACTCCCTAGTGCCTATCTTTTCGCTGAGATACTCTATGTGCTTCAGTATCTCGTCAGGAGAAACTTGGTCAAATATTTCGTCTTCGAGGGTTTGTGCTTTGTTCAAATTCCTCACCTTTCGGGTGTTTCCTACACGTATGCAGTCCGCGGATAAAATGGTTTCCACTTAATGTGCAGGTGAGAGACGAGAGCCAGAAGAAGAGCCATTTGTTATTCAGACTTTCAAAGCTGAGAGGTTGAGAAAAGTGAAAGGACGACGTTGATTATGTTATAGTGTCGAAGGGCTCTCTTCATAGCGCTGCACGTTCAGGACAGATCTTACCTCCGCGGCTAGAATAGATGGTTATTGCAAGCCCTCGCGAACGTGTTCACCAATAATCTGATACTCCCAATTTTGCTCGTGCTAGGTTTCTTGGATCCCTGCAAGAGATATCACTTCCTTTGTGATTTGATTCAGGACACCCCCGGCTTTCTTCAATGTCCTAGCCAACCGGTCGGTTTCTGTTTCGAGGTGCTCTTTTGCTTCTGTAAAGGCCTTGGTTTCCATCTTCAGATTGGCGATCTCTTCACACATCTTTGGCAACGCAGTGATGGGCAGAGTTTGCACTTTCTCAGGCCACGGTTGGACCCACTCCCCTCTACGGTATGAATCAACGTTGTGAATGCAAGGAATGATCATTCTGCTGGGCTGAATTAGCGCCTTGTTGACTTTGTCGTAGATTTCTCTGACTCTCTTCTCCTGTTTGGGTGACTGCGATAGAGCCGCTATCTTCGAAATTTGGTTGTTCAACTCGCCCGCAAGCTTCTCTAGTTCTTTACTCTCTTGTATGATCCTAGAGAAGTCCACTGCTGTGCACGAGTAGGTTTCGAATTCCGTTCTCAATCTTTCTCCCCATCTGACGTAGTTGTAGGGTAGCGCCTCGCTGTTCGCAATTCTTAGGATAATCGTTCCCCAAAGCTTCATCAGCTTCTTTGTGTCCTCAAGTGCTTTTTGGTCGACTCGTAATGAGCGAAACGTGTCGAGCGCAGTGGCGTGCCAGATAGGGGTTTTCGTGCTCAAGAACCAGCCCCGCGCATGCATTGAAGTTATACCTGCCAAGAAGTATAGCACGTGGTCTGCGCCGGTGAAGGTTGGATAGTCAGTCGCCCAAGTTTTTCCGAGTCCCTGTTCGTTGACGATTTCCCTCAAGAAGTCTTGAATTTCGGGTGACGTGTTAGTTCTCAGTTCGGTATTTTCGTCGACCTTGAAGTCCTTCCAGCCAAAGGTTGGGCCGAGGGTCATGTGGAAGACTAGGTGTCTCTGTACATGCGCTGGCTCTTTGTCGAAGACGCGGTGAGTGGATCCGTACATTCCATGTTCGTGGCCACCCCATCCTTCAAATATGATGGTCCGACCGATCTTTTCCCGGAATTTCGAGAAGATTCTTGCGAGTTCCAGGACTCCGGCTAACTGTGAGCCACCATCGTAAGCCCCCGGCCCCCAGTTGTCTAGGTGTGCTCCGACTGAAATTTCCTCATCTGGCCTCTTTGACCCGACCAGTGTTGCAGTCACGTTGTATGTTTTTGCCCATTCGCGTATGCTCGTGACTTTCAGCCGAGCGGTCACCGAGCCCTTCTCTAATAGCTGTCGAAGATACTGTCCATCTTCGTAGCTGACTGTGACTGCAGGTATGTGTCGCAGCTTCCCAATAGTGCCAAGTTGGCTGATGATGTTTCCCGGGAATGGCGCGATCATTATCAAACCTGCTGCACCGTGCTCCTCAGCGTGTTTCGCTTTCTCTCCCCGCCGGATTTTTCCGCTGCGACATAGAATGATCTTCCCCGCAACATCCACTCGTCGATATTCTTCAAGTGTCCCATAATCCAATCCGACGACGTCGCTTGTTACGCCTCCCGGCTGCGTTGAAAAGCTCCAGCCAAAGCTTTCGCAGATCACATCTTTCATCTCAGGTGAAAGAATTCTAAGTTGGGATTCCACTGAGCGATCGACGTAGCAGTCCAGTTCCTCAATTTCAGCTGGGACACCATATGATTCGAATCGATTTTTGACATATACCGCGGCATTGTATTCTTTCGGGGTTCCAGGAAGTCGTGGACCTCCTATTCTCTCACTCAGAAACTCTACTGTCTGCAACATCTCTTCGGGAGAGATCTCCTTGAGGATTTCTTCCTCGATAACTTTCTCTTGCTTGGTTTGCATTTTCGACAACACGGGCCGGTGCTTCGGACAACGGTTTATTTAACACTTCTGATGACACAGGATGTCAAATGTTGATCACCGGCACGACGATGCATCCGGACTACCGAAGATGCGATTCGATATTCTTATTCGTTCATCCGAAAGAATACTGGAGCAGCGTAGTGTGGCTGTCCCAACAGCGACATCAATTGACGCGGCTGGCGTAGTCCTCTCGCGACCAACCAAGTTCGAAGCGCTCATACGGAAGGAAGACTGGCGAAGATGATTTACGGAATCTGGCGGAGCAAATAATCAGGCAGAACACGTTCTAATAGTGGGATACTGCTAGAGAGCGGGATGCAATAAGATCGTTCGTCAATGTCACTATGAAAGGAAGGATTGGATGACGTACCCTCGCGCCTATCTCCTTATGTTCAGTCTAGCCTTCCTTCAGGCAACCAGTAGCTTCATGGTTAGTCCCGTTTTGCCCCTTTACGCTCAGATGCTGGGCGCAACGGGCGTCCTCGTGGGCTTTGTAGTCTCAGGATACTTCATCTCAAAAGCCATCGCCGAGCTTCCGTCTGGTATTATAGGGGACAGAATCGGCCGGCGAAGTCCGATGTTGATAGGGCTCTTGGTGAGCATGTTGGGTTTTCTTGCCTGCGCGATCTCAAGGGACCCTTATCAGCTCATGTTCGGCAGGATGCTAGGAGGTTTCGGGGGCGGGCTCTTCTTCTGTACGAGTATGACCCTCGTGACTGAGCTGTTTGACGCCAGCACGCGTGGGAGAGCGCTTGGAATGTACATGTCCGTCGAGTTTATTGCGGGATTTGTAGGACCGATTGCCGGAGGATTTGTGGCGAATCTGGCGGGGTTTGCAAATACTTTCTATGTTTGCCTCGCTATTGTCTTTCCCACGTTTCTCCTAGCTCTCTCCTCTTCCGATCTGAAGAGGAAGACTCCCCGCAAAGTTGTCTCTCGCTCGCCTCGTCCCGTTTCATACGTTGGGTTGAGAAACTTCACGCTTGCAGCTGTAAGCCTAGTCGCCTTTCTCAGAGTCTTCGATGAGCAAGGTGTGATGAACACTATCCTTCCAGTATATGCGAGTCGTTTCTTAGGCATGGATGTTGCCTTGATTGGGATATTGATGGGAGCAAAGGCCGCTGGCTATGTGTTTGCAGCTGTAGTGGCGGGATTCATGTGTGACAAGGTTGGTCGAAAGAAAACACTTCTCATAGGCATCGTGATGACTAGCGGTGCCATCTGTCTGTTCGGGATCTCCACAAGGTTTGAGTCTCTAATGGTGTTCTCAGCGCTTGCAGGGGCAGGCTCGGGAATGACTATGATTCCACTGCCAGCCCTTGCCGTCGAGTCGGTGCCTCATTCGCTTCGAGGGACAGCTATTGGTATGTTCCGCACTCTGTTTGATATGGGAGCCGTAGTCGGACCGGTTTCCTTGACCTTCATTTTGGGTCTTGCTGGGCCGACTACCTGTTTCTACGTGACTTCGGCAGCAATCCTCTCGGGTGCGCTACCGGTAGCGTTGATTCGTGAGAAGCGCAGCTCGATGATAAGTAGTCTTGAGATCGAACAGTAGCAGCTTAACTGCGAGCTAAGGCGATAGTCGATATCCTGAAGTCGACTTTCTCCACGACTGGCCGGTAGAAAGTGGATGAAATCTCTGCTGGCCGGGCAGTCATGCACTCCCAGTCTGATTCTCGGGCCCAAGCATCGATAGGCAACACATCGAAGCTGCGCTTATCTCGATCGGGAGCCGATCCCTACGCGCGGAAGATTTATCTGGCTTTCCCCCAGCGAATCTGCCACAGGTGCGGTCTGGTCTAGATGGTTAGCTTCTCGTTCTCCATTATGACTTTCCCGTCGATTTCATAGGTTCCGTGATAAGCATTCATGTCTCCGTGGATCTTAGCAGGTATGGCTTCGTTGGCACGTGCTGCGCCTCTGGCTTTGATTATGGAGTCTCGATCCTGCTGCCCCCACCAGCCCCCATACGCGAAGTGAACGTTTCCTAGAACTTTCTTCTGTACTTGCAGGCCTCTGCTCGTGAACCTGACCGGGTTTGTTCCCACTCCAATTTCTGAGATATAGTCGCCTTGAATAGTTGCTATGAGCTTCTTAAGCTTCTCAGCGTCTGCGCCGCCTTCAATGTTCGTTGTTCTACCTTTCTTGACGGTAATTGTCACGGGCGCATCAGCGTCGCGCTGGTCGCAGACGTTTGCGATGGGCCCATCGATGACAATTGTACCGTTAACTGTATGATATGGTGGAGCCCAGTGCATCTCGCCGCCCGGACAAGTTCCGAAGTCTCCAGGGTCTCTGGCGGTTCCTGCCTTGTAGCAGTCCGCTGGGAACCCAAACGAAGGAACGAATATTTCTCCGCTCAAATCTGTACCACCATTGCTGGTCACCCGAAATCTTTTTCCTTTCCGCATTGCCGCCATAATCTTCTCGCCGATTCTGTCCACCTCATCATAGTCAGACTCTCCGTCTTGAACGATCACATCGAAGGGACGCTCGATTACACTAAAGTACCTTGTATTCTTCTTAGCACTAAGCATGTCTCGGTACGGCTGCGGCCTACCATACACGGCCGCCGCGTTTGAAAAAGTAGCTCCTATGACTAAGTTGGCGCCTTCATATGCTTTCTCGATAGGTTTCGTCAATTGATAAGGATCTGCAGGCGCCCACCCTCCGTTAGGACCGATGGCAACCGTGAAAAGCGCTCCCGCTCTGTCAATAGCGTTGACGAAACAGGTAATGGTATCCCAATCCCTAGCAGTATCGGCCACTATCAGAACGTGCTCTCCAGGCTTCACAGCACAACGGTCCTGAATGATGTTGTCAAAGACTTTCATAATTTTGGGCTCTAACCACTTCATCATAGAGCTCAGCCACAAAGCCACCATGCGACCGTGCCTTCATATAATAAGCTTACGCTGCTCGATTGCGCGTTATCTAGTCATCTCGGACGGTTCCCACTGTGTTGCTTGACGAGGCTTTCATATTCGAGCAAGGCGGCCATCGCCCTGACGGCCCTCTCGGAATTTGGATATACGGGGATGCGATTCTCTTCAAGCGTCCCGATCAAGGGGTCAATCGCCTTTTCTCCTGTCCAAGAGAAGAGAACAGGCTTGCTAAACTTTTTGACGGTGGCCATGAATGCCTTGACGACTTCCTCAGCAATTTCTATTGGCCGACTGTAGCCGACGATGTTTGCTATCACGCCATAGACGTCTTCTTCCTCTAGGAGAGTCTCAAGCACTCTTCCCCAGGTCGTTGGGCTTATTCCGGGGGTAGTATCGATAGGATTTGCAACGCTTGCGAAAGGAGGAAGCAACTCACGCAGTTTCTTCTTGCCTGACTCACTTATTTTCACAAGATTCAAACCCTGTGCTTCACAGGCGTCGGCAGCAGCCACGCCTGGGCCACCCGTATTGGTGAGTATGACGAAGCCGTTTCCCTTCGGTAGCGGCTGAGTTTGGAATGCGATCGCGAAGTCATACATCTGCGTTGTGTCCTCCGCCCTAATGACACCTGTCTGTTTGAACACCGCTTCATATATTGCGTCTGATCCGGCCATAGCTCCGGTGTGGGATGCAGCGGCTTGAGCGCCCCGTGCACTTCTTCCGATTTTGGTTACTATTATGGGCTTAGTTCTAGTGATTCTTCGAGTCGCTTCCATAAACTTCCTTCCATTCTTGACGCCTTCGATATACATCGTGATTACTCTTGTTTCCTCATCATCCTCTAGGACTTCCAACAGATCTGTTTCGTCGACGTCACACATGTTGCCGCAGCTCAAGAGCTTACCCAAGCTGAGCCCTCGCCCCTGGGCCCAAGAGAACATGGCAGCTCCAAAGGCTCCGCTCTGTGAGATCAGTGCGATGCCCCCTTTCTTGAGCCCCTTAGAACTAATGACCCTTGATATAGTTGCGTTCAGGCCTATCGAAGCGTTGACCATGCCCACGCAGTTCGGCCCCACTACTCTCACCCCGGCTTTACGTGCAGCCTCAACAAGTTTTCTCTCCAGTTCCGCGCCATCCGGCCCAACTTCTCTGAATCCAGCTGATATGACTATGGCCGTCTTCACACCTTTTTGGCCACATTCTTCTATGACCTTTGGCACGATAGGCGCTGGCACAAGAATCAATGCTAGATCTATGTCACCCTCCCCATTCTTGATGCTTGGATAGGCCTTTACGCCAAGCACCTCGTCAGCCTCCGGATTGATTGGCAGAAGTCTTCCGGAGTATTCACCATCCACGATGTTTTTTGTTGCAACGTGGCCCAGCTTCTTGGGGTCCCTCGAAGCACCAATGACGGCAACAGATCTCGGACAGACAAGTGGGACTAGCACTCTATCAGTCATATGCGATCACGGTCTATGGCTGCATATGGGTGTCAAAAAGATTTCCGATGTGTATCCAAATGGGAACTTGAATGCCAGGATCTCACGCCAAGATGAACGCGTGCTTTGGACGATTAGTCTAGATTTCTTCTCGACTGTATAATAGCTCTGAAAAGGTTAAAAGCGAAATGGCCGGCACCTATTTCACCGATCTATCCCAACAGTTGCCAGACGTTTACTCAAGAGATAGAAAGATGTGACAATCATGGGAAATAAGACAAGTGAAATCATTCAAGGAGTATTGAAGAATGGTCGAACAAGATTATTGGAAACTGAAGCTGAGAGCATCTGCGTTGACTATCGCATGCCAGTTCCCCCTTTCGAAGTAGGGAGAAACGCAAAGGAATCCTCCGCTGCTGCTCAGAGAGTGGGGTTTCCAGTTGTCCTCAAAGTCATATCTCCAGACATTTTGCACAAGACCGATGCTGGCGGAGTTCTTGTCAACATCAAGACTCCCGCTGAAGTCCTAGAAGGATTCTCAAGAATATTAGAGAATGCAAAAAGGTACAATCCAAGTGCAAAGGTTGAGGGGGTCCTGGTCCAGAAAATGGTGCCTCAAGGAACAGAAGTCATTATCGGAGGTTTAGTGGATCCACAGTTTGGTCAGGCTCTGATGTTCGGTCTGGGCGGCGTTTTCGTTGAAGTCTTGAAGGATGTGACCTTTAGGGTGGCGCCTATTGAAGAGAAAGATGCTCGGCAGATGATTCACGAAATCAAGGGGTATCCTATCTTGAGGGGCTTCAGAGGAAGTGCCCCCGCAGATGAGGACGCAATAATCGACATCCTTCTAAAGGCTTCAGACCTTATGATGGAGAATTCGAAGATCAATCAAATGGATCTCAACCCCGTAATGGTCTATGATAAAGGGGCCAACATAGTCGACGCAAGAATCATCCTACAGGAATGAATGGGCCTTCACAGTCCTTGTTCCTTCAGCTGCCAGCGTTATTGGCAAGCGAATCGCATGCAATGAGATGACCGATGGATCTGTCGCACCGGATCCAAAGTTTCTCAGTTGTCAACCAATGCAGAAGGCGCGTATCCGTAAGATGTGCGTTCTCATAGTTCAGCGACTAGGTCACGAGCGATTTTCTGCCAGAAGCTTGTCCAGCTCTTGTTCCGTCTTGGCCTTCGCTTCGGAGTATCTCTGACGCCTCTTCATCTGTCTTGTTCTTGTTGCCTCAAGATCCCTAATTCTCTCCTTGATCATTCTTGAGACCTCCTCCGGTGATGGCCCTCCGATACTCTTTCTCCTCTCGACGTTGAGCCAGGGATCGATAGCCTCCGCCACAGCCCTCGCTGTCAGATTTAGTTTCCTACCCAGAACCTCGTGACTTGCCTCTTGAATAAGCTCCATATCGATATCTGACGCTTTTATCCCTCTCTCGATAGCTTTCCTCACGGCCCGTCCTGTTATCTGATGAGCTGCTCGGAAGGGGATTCCTGCCTCTTTGACCATGACGTCAGCCAGTTCGGTAGCCGTGATGAAACCTTCTTCCAATTTCTCCTTCATCCTTTCTTTGTTTACCTTAACGGTTGAAATCACTCGATCCGTAATCCTCAATGTCTGCACTGCTTCGTCCACCGAACCATTCAGGATCAGATCTAACTCATACACATCGAAGTTATGCCCCATAGGCAAGGCCTTGAAGACGGCCACGGCCCCGGTTAACCTCCCAATCTGAGCAGCCATTCTTCCTCTCACTGTCTCTTGCAGAACGGGGTTTTTCTTCTGAGGCATGATGCTGCTTGTGCCCGCAAAAGCGTCATCAAGTTCCAGCATCCTGAACTCATTTGTCACCCATAGAAGTATGTCCTCATTCATCCTCTCGAGAGTGTTCATCATAAGTGTCAGGCTGAAAATCGTTTCCAAGATGAAGTCCCTTGTACTGACGGATTGTAGGGAATTCTCAACGATTCCGTCAAAGCCAAGTAGCTCTGCCGTCCTCTGCCTATCAATTCTGTGACCCGTTCCTGCGAGGGCTGCAGCTCCTAACGGTGACAAGTTGGTTCTCTTTAGAGTATCCTCCAGCCTCCCTAGGTCGTTTTTCAGGAAGTCGTGGAAGGCCATAAGCCAGTGAGCATAGGTAATCGGTTGCGCTTGCTGAAGGTGCGTGTATCCTGGCATGACTGTACATAAGTTCTGCTCCGCCTTTTCGAGCAAAGTCGACTGAAGCTGAAGGGCTTTTTCGATCGCGCCCTCGATCTTTTCGCGGGCAAAGATTCTAGAGACCGTTGCGCTCAGGTCGTTGCGGCTTCTGCCCGTATGCATGGCACCTGCAACATCTCCGATCCTAGCTATTAGATGGCGCTCCAGATTTGTGTAAAGGTCCTCCAAGCGCGGGTCCAACTTGATGTCTTCTGCACGGGTGTTCCTCAAAGCTCTGAGAATTTGTCTTGCTTCATCCCGAGGAATCGAACCTTGCTCGGCGAGCATGATCACATGGGCCTTGTGGATCCAGACGTGAACATCGAAGGTTTCAGCCTGCTCTCTCATTCTCCTTGCGTAAATGTAGTCACTGACTTCTGGGTCAAGCTTGGTTCCCAGCCGTCCCTCCCTTAGACCAATCCAGGACAATTTTTCCACCTAGAGATTGGAATACGAGAAAGCATCTATTACAATCTATCTAAGCGGTAGGGCATATGCATCTTCTTCCAAGCGCAGGGATCGTCAACCTTCGCCTTGTAGCCTGACTCAATCAGTGGGTGGATGATCTTCGTATAGAACTCGGTGATTGACCCTCCTTCAGCTTTCGCGCCTTTTCGGAGGCTCCGTATGGCTTCCATCAGTCTGGACGCATCTACCTCAGGAGTAGCTTGGCGAGAAAATCAGTTCCAGTTCTTCCTGTCAGACTTCTCTCAGGAGATTCCGTGCCTGCGACAGTGTCCCCCTCTCTAGCCTTGAGGCAAGGCAGCTATCTGCTATACAATACTTGAATACGAGGTTGAGGCCAGCGCTCATTTAGATCTCAATATCTTGCAGCTTGTTGGGTCCAAATGCACGAAAACTCTATCTCCTCGATCATATGCAACCGTCGAATCCTTCTGGACCCTCAAATCTCCAATTCCCTCAACATCAACTATCAAATCAAGAAGATTCCCTAGAAAAGCCCTCGCCCGTATTGTTCCCTCCAGGATAGTCCCTTCAAGGCCTGGCTTCTTCTCAAGTCCCACGTCCTCAGGTCTTACCATGACAGCTACACTTTCGTTCAGCACATATTCACCGACCGTGAAGACTTGGATTCGTGTTCCGCTTTTTGTACTCACAATAGCTTTCCCTTGTTCCTTGTCATATTCCTTAAGCACTCCCTGAATGAAGTTTGATAATCCAATGAATTCTGCCGCGAATTTTGATTTAGGATTCTTGTATAGCTCCAGCGGCGAGTTTATCTCTTCGATCTTGCCCTTGTTCATAACCACAACTTCGTCAGCAATCACTAGCGCTTCTGCCTGGTCATGGGTCACATAAATCGTCGTAGTTTTCAACTTAGACTGGAGGTCCTTTAAGTCAAACCTGGTGGTTTCACGGAGTTTCGCGTCCAGATTACTTAATGGCTCATCAAGCAGAAGTATCCGCGGATTATAGATAAGAGCGCGGGCCAAAGCTACCCTCTGTTGTTGCCCCCCGCTTAGCTGCGTTCCATACCTCTTCTCAAGTCCTTGGAGCTTAACCAAGTTCAGTACATCTTTCACTCTTCTCTCCGTTTCCTCCGATCCAGCCTTCTGTACTTTGAGGGCATAGGCGACGTTATCAAAAACCGTCATATGAGGCCAGATAGCGTACGATTGAAAGACCATACCTATCCCTCTTTTCGAAGGCGAAACAAACTTTTCTTTGGAGCTCACCACGTCTTCTCCGAAATATATATCTCCAGAATCTGGTCTCTCTAAACCTGCAATGCATCTCAAGCATGTTGTCTTGCCACATCCGCTTGGTCCAAGCAACACCGTAATGATCTCTTTCTGGAATTTCATGCTTACATTATCCAGAGCAACCACTGACCCGAATCTTTTCGAGAGATCACGCAATTCTATTGCAGTCAAGAGAGAATCCCTTTCGAATTCCGATAGATGCGTAAAACTCTTAAGCCTTGCGTCTCCAACCCCAGCATCAAGGCATCGAAACCATAATAGACAGGAACGCCGCGAATCGTCATCTCGTTCCGATTACCAGGACTAATCTCCATTTGATTCTGTCACCCACGGGATGCTCTCGCTCGATTGAAAACCAACATTTCACATCTCATACCATTAGAGAAATGGTTTACCATACACTCACGTGATGTGCTGGAGCAAATTACGCTTCCATCATTCTTACTTGTACCCCGAATGCTTTGCGGAATACAATAACAATAAGCCATATTACGGCCATTTGGAGAACTCCTATGGATGAGAATACCGTGAACATCGTACTATTGAACATGTCAATCATTAGAACTGACAGGGTTATGGTCTGATAGGTGTACAACAGAACTACCATGGCCGCTTCCCTGAAGGAAACCACGAACAACAGTACCCAACCTGAGTAAAACCCACTCTTGACCAGAGGAATTGTTACATCTCTAATTGTTCTGAGCAAGGAAGCTCCACAGATCTTGGCGCACTCTTCAAGCTCCGCACTGATTTGGACTAGAGACGCACTGATAGATCTCACGCCATATGCCAGGAATTTGCCAATACCTGCAAGAATCAGAATCCATATTGTGCCGTACATAGGCACTGGTACACTCAACCAGAAAAAGATCATGCCAACCGCCATCACTACTCCAGGGACTGCTATCGACGAAGTAGATAAATGGTCTAGAAGCCCACGTCCTCGGAGGTTTGTCCTCACCGTAATATACGAAACCACTGTCGATAGCAACATCGCGAGGGTGGCACCAACTGTAGAAATAAATAGGCTGTTTCTTGTGGCACGCCAGAAGAATTCCGACCACCATCCGTAGAATATTAGCCTATAATTGTTTAGCGTGAAAACAAAACTTGTGGCATTCTCCGAAAAAGACGTAACAAGAACCATTAACATGGGAAGAAGCAACAGCAGGACTTGCGCAGCTATGCAGACTGCAAAAACTGCATACCTCCAGACGCCTATATCCAGTTTTCTGGGACGATAACCTCTGCCTCCAATTGTAACATACCGCTTCACGTCGAGCTTTCTCCTTAGAATCAATGTGAAAGTTGCGGTCACCAATAGGAGTACTGCGCTTAGGGTCGCTGCCTCACCGTAGCGTGGAGGAGGATACGCTATGAGAGTGTATATCATCGTCGAAATAACGTGGTATTTCACCGTCCAGCCTATGAGTAGAGGAATGCTGAAGAGACTTGCCGACAACACGAAGACCAGCAGGATGGCTGATATTAGTGCGGGAGTAATGAGCGGAAGGGTGACATGTAGAACCGTGTGGGCCTCGCTTGCTCCCGTGATTCTAGATGCTTCTTCAAGTTCAGGATCCATCGCTCTAAGCGCACTGGAACAGAACAGGAATACGTACGGCGAATAGAAAACTCCCATCGCAAAACCCATACCTAATGGAGTGTATATGTCGAAGGTCAATCCCGGCAAGACGGAGTGAACGACTCTATTTAGTAGGCCAATATTTGGAGAAGCAAGAAGAATCCAACCTATAGCTCCAGCAAGAGGATTTAGGTAAAGAGGGAACGCTGAAATCATTTCGACCACTCCCGACAACGGCAAGTTCGTTCTAACACTGAGAAAAGCTACTGGAAAACCCAACATTACAGCAAAAATCGTTGAGAAAGTCGCCACAACAATCGTGTTGTAGATGGCCTCTAGGTTTGCGCTCCTTCCGAGAGCCGCGAAGTGTTCAAGACTGAACTCAAACTGTCCCATAGTCTTCGAGAAAGCGCCTAGGAAAACCATGCACAGGGGAGCCGCTATTAGTACTAGGACACACGCATATGCAAGAATTTGTAGTGAGACTTCTACGCCAATTGATCTTTCTTTTGAGAGACTTCGGAGTTTCAAAATACATCGCCTCTGAGTTAGTTCTATTCACGGAAGACCTTTTCAAACAGTCTTAGCACGTTCAACCCTAGAACTTTCTGTATCTCTTGTTCAGAATAGCCCCTGGCCACCATCCCCTTTGCCACATTTACATAGTCTGATTGCCACCGAAGCCCTTCTACTCTTCTCAGGCATTTGCCTGCTTCATCTTCAGAAGGCGGCTGCAACGTAGGGTCGTACAGTTGTCCTGTGAGATCCGGGTATCTCTCCCACATGCCGTAGATCATATCTGCCCTAGTCAAGATGGCGTAATCAATGCCTATACCTACGTGGTCTATGCCGACCAGTTTTGCAACATAATCGATGTGATCCATAAAATCTTCCACGGTGGCATCGTAGGCTCTGCGGCCCGCGTATTCCCCCTTCCCCTTGAAGAATGGCGAATAAGCCGATAGACATATGGCTCCGCCTTTTTCAGCTAATGCGAGCATCTCTTCGTCGATCAGGGTTCTGTTATGAGTTGATTCGATACGAGGATTCGAGTGTGAAAACATGCATGGATCTTTTGACAGATTTATTGCATCCAAAGAACTCTGTACTCCTACGTGCGATAGATCTATCAACATCCCAAGCTTGTTCAATTCTTTGACTACATTTTCCCCGAAGAGACTCAACCCTCCGTTCGCCTTCTCGCCACAGCCGTCAGCGACGAAGTTTCTGTGTTGATATGCAAGGCCGAACACTCTAAATCCCATGTCGTAAGCCGATCTCAGCAAATTCAAATCTTTCTCTATCAGTTCAGGAGACTGGGTGCCGAATATACAAGCGATTTTGCCCTCCTTGTACGCTCTCTTGACACCATCAGCAGTCGTTACTTTCACTGCTATGTCCGAATTCTCTGCGAGAGTAAGTTCGAAACTAGCTAGCCTCTGCCAGAACTCTGGAAGGTGAACCGTCATCCAAGGCATGACTATGCTCCCGAAGTTGGCAGCGTCAAGTCCCGCCTTCTTCCACTCTAGGAGGTACGCTCTGTTGATAGTCCTTGGCCAACAGGCATCGAGAGCGTTTATGAACAAGGATCTCTCATATATCTCGACGGCGGTTTCCTCTTCTTTCTTGGTCAGCTGGGAGATCTTTCTTTTCACCTGGAACACACCCATAATGGGAAAGACCAGTACATTTGAGTTTTTTGTTTGCTAGCTCATTTGCCACTCGTATAAGAAAGATATTGTTGGTTCCCTAACAATGAATGGCAGAATCCTGCCTGCAGGGGTAGGCCTAGCGAGGCAGTCCACAATTATTACTGCGCTCTTTTTTCGCCTCGCTAGTTCTCGCAGACGTTGACTGCCATGAGGGTTCTTGAAACATCCGGAGATTTCTTCTCTCTGGATTTCCGGTTTCCATCTCGGAGCGCAGACGTGAACCTTCCATCCGCTAGGAAACCGGACTGGTATCTTGTTGTCTCCGTACCGAGCAGAGAAAGGAAGGTAAATGTCTCTCATTCGCTTTGCAACTTCAGATCCACTATCCTGCAATTCTCTTTGCGAATTCTGCAGTTACCTCGAGTCCTAACTCTTTTGTCTTCTTTTTCGTCGGTATTCCTTCCTCACTCCATCCTCTGTACGTGTAGTATTCGCTGAGAAAAAGTCCCGGTGGTGGAAGCTCTCCTGTAGCTTTGTGTGTTAGAAATCTCGGCGGCAATGTGTCGTCCTTTCTGCTTATGCCGCGACGGAAGTTGAATAAGCGTTTCAGATTGAAGACACGTTCGCCAGCCAACGGTAGCTCGTCGACATCCATATCCCAGAGAATCATTGAGGCCAGTCCGCTTCCGCCGACATATTCTTCTAATAGTTTCTCGTCGAAACGCCTGTGGTCTACTTTCCTATCTGTCAAATTGATTTGCAGAATTTTGCCAACGTAACCTCCGATCGTTCTGTAAGCCATGTTGGGCCATCAATTTTGTTCGGCATAGAAAATTGGCGAACTGAGACAGGATAATTTGTCTAGTTACAAGTTTCCTCTCGCTATTGAAGGGGAGGTCTGGAATCCCTGGGAAAAAGGTTGAACCAGACGCGAGACGATTTGTCTCGTGTCGGTTTCAACTTTGGGTTTTCGGTTGTATTCTCACACTGTTGATAGACCGGGAAGACTCATAATCCCATCCATTTGGCCCATTTGGCCAATAGCTCGTCTCTGATTCTTTCCGCCTCCGCGTCGTCCATGAGGGCGAGCTTTTTCACGCCTCTTACATCGGGTAGTCCCGTAGGCGGCGTAGCATCCTTTCTGGTGGAGTACCTGTAGAGAGTCTTGTAGTAGTCTCCAGCTTCTTTTGATAGAAGGAAGTGAATGAGGAGTCTAGCTGCATTAGGATGTGGAGCGCCTTTCACCAGTCCCACGGTGCCGTCAAGAGTGTACCCAAAACCAGATGTTGGAACTATCAGCTCCGCGGGTGCCTTCTTGTCAATGACATAAGGACCGTATTGGTATCCGACCATGCATGTAGTTACAAGGTGTTCGCCAGCGATAAGCGATTCCATCAGAGGGACTGTACCAGTGAAGAACTTGGGATTCATTGTCGCTATTGCCTTCCAAAAGGCAGCAGCTTTGTCTTCTCCATAAGCCTTCCAGATTTGATAAACCAGGGCGTATCCGGTAGCCGCGACCCTTGGGTCGTAGATCGAAATGCTCTTCCACTCCGGTTTCGGATTTAGGAAATCGGTCCAGTCTTTGGGCCATAGTTCCTTGGGAAGTTTCGTGTTGACGCCTGGACAAATCCAGTGCTGTACAATCGACACAAATCGGCCCTGCGGGTCGACGACGTCTGTCGGAAAGTTCTCTGTTTCCTTGTCTTTAGGTAAGGGGTCAATGAATCCATCGGATATTGAGCGCAGCATAGCACCTGGACCGGAATACAAAACGACGTCTGTCAGGTGTTTTCCTGCTTTCTGTTCAGCTGTGAATCTATTGTAGAGTTCCCATGTGCTTAGGAACATCCACTCGACTTCTATGAATGGATATTTCTTCCTGAATGCATTCACGAGCTCGGCAGTCTGCGCAGCTACTTGAGAACTGTAGAAATATACCTTCCCTTCCTTGGTTGCCCCAACCAGCACGTCTCCCAGTTCCTTGTAGGCCTCTAGATACCTTGCGATGGTGGGTTCTGTCTTGATTAGATCATTGAAGGCGGCAGCGGATGCAACTTGCTGTCTTAGGCTTGTCAACTGTTCTGATGCCGTGTAGCCGTAATACAGGCCAACGCAGCTCAGCATCAAAGCCAAAATGGCCACGGCAGAGAGGTATCTCGTTTCTTTTTGCAATTTTCATCTCTCTCCTGCAAAACCAGAGTCACCATTACCTTCTATATAAGAATTTGCAGTACAGCAAATGCGAATTTGTCTTTCTCATCCAGGTGAGGGCTCCATCTTCATCGCCATCATGAGGATTAGAAAGTTCCAGATGTAGCTGAATCTGATTGCGATCGCTGCTATTGGCGTTCGAGTCCTGACGTTGAGGACGACCCAGTTTCTCGACGTTGTCTTAGGCAGGATCTCACGGGTCTTGCGGTAGATAGTCTCTGCTCCAACGCCGCCTGTACATGCGGAGGATACGCTTCGGCGAACCGGCTATGTTTGTTGCGAGGAAGTATGTTCGCCCTTTCGCGTCCTGAGCCTTAACCGCATCCACAGTCACGCGCTGAGTCGTATGGCTGAAGCGTTGGACGTGACGCATCTCAACCCTGTCGTAGTTTATGACAAAGGAGCCAGCGCAGTTAACGCAAAAACTATCTTGTAAGAGTGATTGGCTCGGTAGCTTGCACTTGTCTGGAATGGGCCTTGCTAGGCAGCTCATCCCGATACGAAACGATGCAAGATAAGCGGGAACAAAGGCCGCTCGGACTAGAAACGGCCACCGTATTCCTGTTGAGTTCTTTCGTAACGAGTGCCTTGAGCCTCACGCTAGTATGAGGGTCCTCTCCAGATTTTTTCAAACAGAGAAAGCCAGTTGCCGCCCAGTATCTTCAGTATTTCCTGGTCAGAGTACCCTCTGGCGACTAGTCCGCGAGAATAGTTCTTAAAGTCGAGTATGTCTTTAAGCGCATATCGCTTTGCGAGCATAGCTTGATCCAGTTTCATAGTACTGGTGCGCAGCTCCGGATAAGCCACTGACAATGCCATCGCATCTTCGATAGTCCGACCTTCTGCGCTGTCTGTTCCGATGCCGACATGATTCGCGCCGACAAGCCTAACGTCGTATTCAATGTGATCCAGGCAATGCTCAATGGTTGCCCCTTCCATTTCAGCTTTCGGATGCAATTGGTTGGAGAAGGCGTTGACACCGATAACTCCACCTTTCTCTGCACAAGCCTTGATCTGCTCATCAGTCAAGTTTCGAGGCATATCGTACACGCCTTTTGAATTCGAGTGAGTGAACGCCACCGGATCCTTAGATAGAGCAATAGTCTCTAACGAGGCCCTTGTTTGGCAGTGTGACATCTCTATAAGAATGTGGAGCTTGTTCATCTCCGCGACAAACATCTCTCCAATTCTGCTTAAGCCAACATCCGTCTTCTCTCCACATCCGTCTGCAAACGCATTTCTTCTAGTATAAACAAGTCCGCAGATCTTTAGCCCAAGCCGGTGAAAGATTTTTATCAGATCCGGATCCCCATCTATTGGCTTCGGGTTTTGGAAGCCGAAGATTATTCCGGTCTTACCATCCTTCTTGGCTTTCCTTATGTCCTCGGCGCTGTTGATTTGAACGATCTTATCGGAGTTCTCTCGGAGCTTGTCGTACCATATGTAGAACTGTCGCATAACCTCAGGGAGTCCTTCATGTGGTCTAAAGGCAACATTGACGTTAACAGTCGTGTTAAGTGCTGTGATCCCAGCATCTGCGAGCTTCTCGCAGTATTTACTATCAAACTGGGGAAGAGCAGTGGAGTCCATCGTATTGATAACAATTGCTTTCTCATAGAGCTGCTCCGCTCTCTCTTCTTCAACCTTGCTGAGGCTAGAAATAGTCTTAATACGTGTTTCCTCCTGCAGATCTTGCGTTGCAACAACAACAGTATTTTTCCTATAAAACGCTTTGGGACGGTAGCAGGCTGGTTTGCTGATGCATGGCCATAGGCACCTAAGGCTGATCGCCAAGATCTTTCCTTAAGGAAGGCTTTTGGTCATGGGGGCTGTCTAGGTACTTCTATGTCTCGTCGGTTTGGCAGTGAGCGCGACGCCAACGCATAAATAACATGCTAACACAGTTACCGTTTGGGTTACAGCCATGAAATCAATTGTTACGTTGACTCCGTCCGAGTCGAAGCGTTTGATCGCTAAGGGCATAGCGCAAATGGGCATCGTAAAGAAAGCGCTTGAAGACGGGATAATAGCCATCTGCATGACTAGCTCGAATGGATATGTCGTCGAGGAGCTTACTAGAACGGAGCTCAAAGAGAAGAATAGATACTGCTGCGGATTCATATCTGCCAAAGGCCTCTGCATGGTACCTCGCACTGAGAGGTACAGACAAGTGATAATCGTGAGGGGGGTAGTCAAACATTTCGAATTTCCAAGAGAGGACATCGTCACCTCGGGCTACATCAAACAGATGGACAAAGACGACGTCATAATCAAGAGTGGGAACGCAATGGATCCTCAAAGGAGAGTTGGAGTCCTGTGCGGCTGTGTAAACGGTGGCGAGATGGGAACGTTGCTCCCATATATTCTAGGAAATGGAATAAACCTCATAGTGCCGACAACTCTCAACAAAACAATACCGATCCCGTTAGACAAGGCGATCGCCGAACTCGGGGTCTCAAAGATCTCCGTGGACAAATGTCATGGGATGGCAGCTGGTATGCTGCCCTTGCCCGGAGAGGTAGTAACGGAGATTGAGGCACTCAAGGCCCTTACAGAGGCAGAGGCAATTCCGATAGCGATGAGCGGCGTCGGTAGTGGCGAAGGAACAGTAACAATCCTCATTCAAGGATCAGACTTAACGGTCGAGAAGGCTTGGCAGCTGATCCAATCGGTCAAGGGAGAGCCTGGCCTAGCCGAGATTCGAGGAGAATGCGAGAGATGTCACGTTGGTGCCAAAGAGACGAAGGAGAAGTACGGCATCACGTGCTCCACCACGCGAATCTTCAAGTCTAGGAACTAGATAGCTACGGATGAGGGTCGCAATATGGCGGGCAGAGTTATGATCGTGGGACTGGGTGTCGTCGGAGGCCATTTGCTTGAGCTTCTCTCCCGCATGCCTAGTCTCAGCTCGATAGTTGCAGCGGATATGAACGAGGACTATGGAATACGCAAGACGAATAACGCCATATTAGGTGCAATGCACCAAGGCTTCTATCCGAGGATCAGGTTTAGGAGGACGAATCTGCACGACATGGATGGAACCGCCCAGACTATACGAGAGGAAGAGCCAGATGTGATATTCAACGGGGCTACGTTGCAGTCCTGGTGGGTCATCGGCTTACTCCCGGATGATGTGCACAGAAAGCTCTTGGACGCTGGCTTCGGGCCTTGGCTACCTATGCACCTGACGCTGACGCATAAGCTGATGAAGGCTGTACGAAAATCTGGCGTCAAGACGAAAGTCGTGAGCATACCTTATCCGGATGCTGTGAACCCGATACTGGGCAAGGTGGGCTTGGCTCCAACGGTGGGGGCAGGTAACTTCGACCTGATAGTACCGAGAGTGAGGAAAGTAGTAAGCGATAAACTGAAAGTACCCATACGGAGCGTTTCCCTCTTTATGGTTGGTCATCACTTTCACCAAGTATCCCTTCGGGTGAATGGCAATATGGGCGGCGCGCCCTACTACCTCAAGATTCTTGTAGACAACAGGGACGTCACCAGAAGGTTTGAATTAGACAAACTATTGTCAGAAGTTGCAAAGCTGGCTATTCCTGAAGGCACCGAGAGACAAAGCATCACAGCAGCCTCAGCGGCCAAGAACGTATTGGCTATCTTGAACGATACTGGTGAATTAACGCACGCTCCTGGCCCGGCGGGATTGCCTGGGGGGTACCCTATCCGGCTGAGCGCAGAGGGCCCGGAGGTCGTGTTGCCAGAGGAACTGAGCCTGAGCGACGCCATAAGAATCAACGAGGAGGCCCAGAAATTCGACGGCATAGAGAGAATAAGAGATGATGGGACTGTTGTCATGACGGAAAGGTCCGTCAAAATAATGAGGGAAATGTTAGGGTACGACTGCCCAGAGTTCGGCATTGAGGAAAGCGAGAGAAGAGGAAGAGAGCTTGCCTCCCTTTACAAGGGCTTTGCTGACAAGTACAAGGTTGAGAAACCCATCTACATATGAGTTCATCAATCGTCGTAATCGATATGCTACAGCGCTGGCACAAGACAAAACCCAACCGCGTTCAGAGCGATGCAGGAGAGAGTACGATGGCGATCTTCAAAGCTCTCAGCACATAATTCTCGCCGCATCCAGAACCATATGCTTAGTAGGATGTGATTACGCGAACCGAGAAATGTCAGTCCCAACCTAGGTACCCCAAACCTTTTTGAAGACCCTCAGAAAGTTTCCACCCAGGACCTTTTCAACTTCCTGATCCGAATAACCTCTACTGACCAAACCTCTGGTTATGTTTACTAATTTGGCGTATGGGTTGAGTGACGACCCAACTGCATCAAATTCGGGGACTCCTATTCCGTCGATGCTCCAAGCTCTCGCTCTAGTGCTTCCTTCAGGGTAACCTGTCGGGAAGCAGCCTTTCATCCTCTCAAAGTACGCGACGGCTTCTTGTGGTGACTTGATTTCGGGTGCGCATCGATCCAATCCGATGCCTACGTGATCTACTCCAACCAGTTTTGTTACGTAGTCTACGTGGTCCATGAAGTCGACGACGCTTGCACCGCGCTTGGCCCCTTCCTTTTTCAGAAGCACTGAACCACCCACTATCCCAACGACACCACCCTTCTCTGCAACAGCTTTGATCTGGTTATCACGAATGTTCCTGATATTTTCGCATAGTGAGTAGCTACCACCATGGGAGAAGATCACCGGGTCTTCCGAGTACTCCGCGGTCTCCGAGATGCTTTTCGGCCCTAGGTGCGACGTATCTATGACCAAGCCTATTCTATTGAATTCCTTCACTACCTTAATTCCAAACTCGCTTAATCCAGAATCGGTTCTTTCTCCACATCCATCAGCCACTATGTTCCTTCTCCAATAAGCCAGCTGTGAAACTCTCAAGCCAAGTGACTGGAGGACCTCGAGTCCATTCTCCATCTCCTTCATATACTCGAGGTATACAGCTTCGATGCTTTTGGTCGGCTGATACCGGTCCATGAAGAGTACGACAGCGAGTTTCCGCTGCTTCTTCGCCGTCACAATATCGTTTGTGCCCGTCGCCAGAAGCATCTTCCTACTCTTCGCGATGAGGTTTCTCCACCCACACAGCGCCCTCAGGGTTCCGCCGAAATCCTGGTGCCTCATGGATGCACAGACCACGTTTGCTGTGAGGCCTGCCTCTATCTGACTGTCAACGCATCTATCATCCCAGTTTCTGGCAAAAGATACATCCAAAGCATTCAGTACGATAAATTTCTCATGGAGCGTTGAAGCTCGATCTTCTTCCGACTTCGTCAAATCAAAGAAATTCAGAGAAACTACGACAGACACCTCCTACAGAATCCTAACCTATCCGTCTTGTATTGGGGCCAACAAGATAGAAGCGACTGAAGAGCTAGCTTTCGATGCTCTATTGCACAAGTATGCACTTGTCGATGGCTGTCAGTTCATCATCTTCCCTTGTATATCGGTTGTCTCTTCTCGATGAAGGCTCTCATGCCTTCTTTTTGATCCTCAGTGCTGAAGCACAATGCAAATGCCTCGAGTTCATAACTTAGGCCAGCTGATTGGCCTACTTCCATCGATTGATTCAGTGCACCCTTCGCCAGCTTCAGTATGATTGAGCTTCTTCCCTGGATTTTCTTCGCCAGATCCTCCACTGTCTCGTTCAGCTTGGCAGCTGGAACAACCTTGTTGACCAAACCCATTCGCTCAGCATCGGCAGCAGTTATCATGTCTCCTGTAAATATCATTTCCTTAGCCTTCTTGGTTCCAATGAGCTTGGGCAACCTTTGGGTGCCTCCTCCTCCTGGGAAGATGCCGATCAATATCTCCGGCAAACCGAACCTTGCGTTATCGGAAGCCACTATTATGTCGCAAGCCATTGCCAGCTCGAAGCCGCCTCCCAAAGCGTACCCGTTCACTGCTGCTATTACAGGTTTGTCCATTCGTTCTATCATATTGGTTACGTCCCTTGAAAGCTTGACATATTCCCTCATTTCCAAAGGCGTCAGATTTTGGATCTCCTTTATGTCTGCGCCAGCTGAAAATGCCTTATCCCCTGCGCCGGTGACAACTATGACCCTGACGCTGTCATCATCTCGTGCATCTTCAAGAGCCGTTCTCAGCTCGATGCGCGTTTCTCTATTCAATGCATTTCGGACTTCTGGCCTGTTTATCGTCAGCCTCGCATGACCGTCTGTCTTCTCGTACACTATGTTCTTGAAAGCGCTCATTGCTTCTCCTCTGCCGGCCTACGCAGCCTGAAATACTCGTAGTACCCTCCTCTGCTCCCAGCTTTCACCTTTGGGTCGCCTAGGTAGCCTGTGCTCACAAGTTGCCTTAGGAGCAACGGTGGGGTCCATGCTGGGTCTCCAGTGGCCCTGTACATCGCCTCCAAATTCCTAAGACGAGCGTCCAGTCCGACTATGTCAACTAGTTCGAACGGGCCCATTGGGTAGCCATATCCTAACCTCATCGCCAAGTCGACATCTCTTGCGGACGCAGTTCCTTCTTCTAGGACTCTACTCGCTTCCTGGAACAACGCGAGGCCTAATCTACTCGTCGCGAAGCCGGGCGAATCTCTCACGACCACCGGTGTCTTGCCCATTTTTGCAGAGAGGGCTTTTGTGAGTTCCAAGGTCTCGTCGGATGTTAGCAGACCTCGAATTACTTCAACGAGCCTCATGACCTGCGCTGGGTTGAAGAAGTGCATGCCAATGACCTTGTCGGGCCTTTTCGTCATCGCTCCCATCTCAGTGATGCTCAGGGTCGATGTGTTCGTTGCCAGAACGACATCTTCATGGCAAAGCTCGTCAAGTTCTCTAAAGATCCTTCCCTTCAAGTCCGTGTTTTCAACCGCGGCTTCGACAACGAAGTCCGCGTCTCTGCAGGCTTCAGCTAGATCCGTCGTCACTCTTATTCTAGCCAACGACTCGTCAGCGGCCTCACGAGTTAGTTTTCCTCTTTCCACAGCCTTCTCTAACCCAAAGCGCCCCGTCCTAATTGTGTCAAGCCCTGCCTTGAGGACCCCGTCATTCACGTCTCTGGCAAATACATCAAAACCAGCCTGCGAGAATGACTGAGTGATCTGCCTGCCCATAGTTCCAAACCCAACGACTGAAATCTTCCTAATGTCTTCGGCCTTCATACGACCCAACTTCTCTTGTAAGAATGCATCTTCTGAACGGCTTTAAGGCTGTCGCCCTCTCAATATCGTTCTATCTTCTGACTTCAGTCATTCCCAACGAATTCGTAGCTGGGGGTATGTTCAAGGCAAGTCACGGCGGTATCCATTCAGTTCTTGGAATATGAACAGGTCATATGCTCTTCTGCAATGAGCAGAAATAGCTTGCCTGATCTGGCTTGTGAGGCTCCGATGACTTCTAGGGCGAATCATGGGTCTTGCAACGGTTTGATGACTTTCGAGCGATCGATCGTGCTTGTTGTTCTAGCTACCGACATCTGTCAGGGTCTTTAGATCGCGGAAGTATATGTCTGCTGGGTATAGATAGCCTATTCCTTGATGTGGACGCTCGTAGTTCCAGTAGTGGATGAATTCTTGATGGGTCTTGAACATCCATGCCTCTTGTACGAATGCCTTGTGAAACGCTTCGATCTTGCCTATGGTCGAGGGACGGCGCACGCTCGCCATGATATGTTCTATCCCATTTCCACTGCAGAACTCTGTGAATGCAGATAGGTCTCCTCTAGCCGGATGGAACTGGGTTCCCTGATCAGTCAAGATTTGATCGGGCTTACCGTATTGGTGGATGCAGTCTTCCAATAGATGGATCGCATGCTCGTTTGTGGGATTGTAATGGACCTCGCTGCCTGGCACGTATCGGCTGTGGTCATCCAAGTAGCTTATCATCCACTCATCGCTATCGGTCATTTTGAAGTCTGACTGCCACAAGTTGTTACTGTATGGGCGCTGGAATCTGCGCTTCCCCCATGTCTTTCTTGGAGCTGAGATTGGATTGTTGAGTCCGGCCTGAACCAGGATCTTGTAGATGGTTCTATGGCTGATCTGCTTCACTCCCTTTATTCCGTAGTTCCGGAGGTAACCCTCGATCTTGCATGGTCCCCAGTTCCATGCCCTACGCAATTCGATAACCGCTTCAACAGTGCCCTCAGGAGTCTTGTGGATCGTGTGAGGTCTCCTAGATTTGACACATAGACCCTCCCACCCTGATTTCCTGTAGAACCTCCACCATCGATAGACTGTTCTCTCATCTATTCGCAGCGCCGCAGCTATGCTGCTCGTCTTCCAGCTCTCCAGCTTCCTACGAACTATCCATCTCCTTCTCCGCAGAACATTATCCAATCAGCTAACCCCAACTCTTCGTTCGTCAAAGTCTTTTTATCACTGACACATGTTGGTAGCTAGCTCAATCGATCGTGCTTGTGGAAACAGTTATTAACTTTTCGCAACTTTACACCCAAAATACACCGTAAAGATATCATGTGGAATCGCTATGAAAAGAGTAGCAATAGTGGGAGCCGGCTGCACGAAGTTCGGAGAGAGATTGGATGCAGGTCTCTCCGAGCTCTTCACCGAAGCCTACATCGAGGCCCTTCACGGTGTCGACAAAGGCATTGATCCATCTGAAATCCAAGAGGCCTTCATAGGGAGCATGGGTAGTGGCGGCGGTCAAATCGCCAATACAGCACCTTTAATGATCGACTATGCCGGGATCCCGGGCATACCGGCAACAAAAGTCGAAAACGCCTGCGCGTCCGGTGGCTACGCGATCCGCTCAGCCATATTGTCCATTCTCACAGGGCAATGCAAAGTTGCATTGGTAGGTGGCGTTGAGAAGATGAGGGATATCCCTGGTGAGCGCGGCAGGGCTTGGCTCGGCGTCGGCGGGGACACAGAGTGGGAACGGTGGCACGGGCTCACATTCCCGGCTGTGTTTGCTTTGATGGCAACGCGACATATGCATGAGTACGGGACCACCAGAGAGCAACTCGCAAAGGTTGCAGTAAAAAACCATAAGAACGGATCAAAAAATCCTAAGGCGCACTTCCAGAACGAGATCAAGTTAGAGAATGCGCTGAAAGCACCAATGGTTGCGTATCCGCTCTCCTTAATGGACTGCTGCCCAACCTCTGATGGAGCTTCCGCCGCCATCCTTTGTGAGGAGAGCCTCGCAAGAAGATACACCGACACACCCGTCTACATTGCTGGGTTTGGAGCGGCCACGGACAGACTTGCCTCATTCAGTAGAGAGAGCCTCACAAAGGGAATAGCTACAGTTAATGCATCTAGTCAAGCATACAAGATGGCCGGCATCGGCCCAGATGATATAGATCTTGCAGAAGTCCACGACTGCTTTACCATAGCAGAAATTGTACACACGGAAGACCTAGGATTCTGCAAGAAAGGTGAAGGCGGGAAGTTCGTCGAAGAGGGGCAGACTGAGATTGCTGGGAAGGTTGCAGTTAATCCTTCGGGTGGATTGAAGGCGAAGGGACACCCGATTGGAGCAACTGGTGTCGGTCAGGTTTATGAAATATTCAAGCAACTGCGGAATGAAGCGGACAAGCCTTCAAGGCAAGTCCCCGATGCCCAAATAGGCCTAGCCCACATAATGGGCGGGTTCATAGCCGCAGGGACCGTACACATTCTAGCGAGGTAAGAATATGGGTGTTGGAATACTCGGCTACGGTGTCTACATCCCAAAGTACAGGATAAAAGCGGAGGAGTACACGCGCGCTTGGGGATATTTCGCCGCTCCGGGAGTCAGTGAGAAGTCTGTGCCGCGGCATGATGAAGACGCGGTCACAATGGCCGTGGAAGCTTCTAGGAACGCTATGAAACGAGCAGGTATCGAGCCGGCGCAGCTGAATGCGGTATACATGGGGTCTTCCTCTTCTCCCTATGGGGAGAAGCTGGTTTCAAGCACTATCGCTACAGCAATAGGAGTCCCAAAAGACGTATGTGTGAGTGACTTCGGCGCCTCAGCTAAGGCAGGGACCGCCGCACTATTGTCCTGTATCGATTTGGTGGGTTCAGCGAGAGGTAAGTATGGACTGGCCGTGGGTTCAGACTGTCCGGTAGGCCGTCCCGGGGATGATATTGAGCACGCCCTAGGCGCAGGTGCCGCTGCATACATCATTGGTTCTGAAAGCCTTGTGGCCAATTTTGAGGGAGCGCATTCTTTTGGCGCGGAGAATTGGGGTGGGAGAATCAGGCGAGATGGAATTAGGTTCGTGGAGGATCCAGGCATAGCAAGGCTGAGAGAGATAGAATATGAACAATCTCTGGCCTCGGCAGCAGGAGGGTTGATGAGGAAAATCAACTTGAAACCTGAAAACTTCAGCCACGCAGTTCTACAGCAGCCTGACGCGCGGTTCCCCCTACGGGCAGCACGTGTGCTGGGCCTCACGGAAGGTCAGATCTCAACAGGGCTCGTTGCACCTGGACTTGGAGACACTGGCACAAGCTCACCTCTCATCGGTCTAGCCGCGGTCTTGGACAAGGCGAGGCCTAGAGAAAGGCTCTTGGTGGTTTCATACGGGTCAGGCGCTGGTAGTGATGCTCTAGCCTTTGGCATTGAGCAAGGAATCGAGGATAGCAGAACCAAGGCTCCACTTGTAGATGACTACCTCATGGACAAGCAGTACGTGGACTACTTGACGTACTTGAGATGGAGGAGAGTGCTAACGCGCGATCGGGAGGCAAGTTGATTGGCCTACATATCTGTTCCATCGATCTGGAGAGAACTTCCGGAGAAGTACCGTCTGGCCGTGTTTAAATGCAAGAGCTGTGGCGCGCTGAATTTTCCACGAAGACGAATCTGCGTTGGATGCCGCAAACCCTCTGAGTTCGAGGAGCAAAAGGCAAGTGGACGCGGCAAGGTGTACTCCTATACGGTCGTGGCTGCTGGTGCCACTGCGTCAGAGCACGCCGAGGAAGGGAGGGTTGGGGGGCCGTTCCCGGTAGCCATCGTTGAGCTTGAGGAAGGCATCAGAGTCATGGGGCAAGTGACGGACTGCGACCCGTCAGCAGTGAAGATCGGCATGAATGTCGAGTCCGTCTTCAGAAAGATCTACGAACAGGATGGGATAATCCGATACGGCTACAAGTTTAGACCTGTCGAGATGACTTCCGGTCGTCAATAGCTGAAGAGAATGATGAAAGACAAGCCAGTTTATGCGGTCTGTGGGGCCGGCAGAGCAGGAGCAGCTATAGCCGCCGACATCAGCCTCATGGGATACAAGGTAAACCTGTTTGAGCTCGACCGCTTTAGGGCAAGCATTGAACCGATACTGGGAAAAGGCGGAATAGAACTAACAGGAAGGACCCAGTCAGGCAAGACTGGCTTTGCGAAACTGAACATGATCACAACGAATCCGGCAGAAGCGGTTGAGGGCGCCGATGTCGTAATGGTGTCTGCTCCGGCGTTCGGCCATGAGGCTTTCGTCAGAGCCGTATCTCCTCATCTAAAGGATGGGCAGTGCTTGATGTTCAACACGGGATATTGGGCCAGCCTCAGGCTGGCTGGTGTTCTAAAGGAACAAGGAGTTTTCGACAAGATAATATTGGCCGAGGCCAACATTATGCCTTATTTGAGCGACAAGAAGGACTACCATGCACACATATTCAACGTCAAGCAAGACATAAAACTGGCAACGTTTCCAGGAAGGAAGGTGGATAGGATTTTCAGCATTATCAAGCTGATCTATCCCCAGCACAGAAAAGTGCCAAATGTATTATGGACCAACTTTGCAGCGGGAAACCCGTCTGTTCACGCAACGCTCATGATTCCAATAGCCGGGATTCCCTTAGATCGGTACATGGGCTGCAAGCTATACGGCGAGGCGACGGCACCTGGTGCTAGACTGGCTGAAGCGTTTGACCAAGAAAGAACAAGGGTCGCTGCGGCGTTGGGCTGCGAAGTGGAGACGGCGTTCGAATGGCAAGAGACAACTTATGGGTATACTGGTAAGGACATAGCAGAAGCTTTTCGGAAGTCACCTCACGCGGATAGGTACATACCGCGCGAACGGCTCATCGCCGTAGTATCCGAAGATCTTCAATACTTCTATGTCCCGTTGGTGCAGCTGGGAGATTCGCTGGGAGTCCCTACACCAGTAGCAAAGGCGATAATCGAAGTGATGGGAGTGATGTTGGAATCGAACTACTGGGAGAAAGGCGTCACACTTGAACAGTTAGGCCTGGCCGGGCTCACGGCCAATCAAATAGTGAGATACGTGGACACGTGTGAAAAATAGCAGTAACGAGTGGTCTTTGTGGCGTGATCTACTTTTTTGTTTTCGGCCACATCCCACATCTCGAATCAGTGTTAGACAGCGTCTAGGCAAGGGTCTCGGAGCCGAAAACAAAGGTCACGCTGCGGTCTCCACTCGATCAGATCGAATAATGCTGTTCTTTCCGCATGCGGGAAGTTCAGATACTACACGTTTTGTGGCAAGTAGGAAGTCAGACCTTCAAGGCTGAGTTGCTCCAGTTTCGCTCTTGTCGGTACGCCTTCCTCACTCCAGCCTCTGTACGCATAGTATTCGTTCAGTAAGGGTCCGATCGGTGGAAGTGTTCTGATGAGGGGGCCCTGCCGTGTTGGACGCATCAAGATTCTCCCGGGCAGAAGATCATCTTTTCTGCTTATTCCACGCCGCACATTAAACATGCGTTTCAGGTTGAAGATACGTTCGCCGATCAACATGAATTCGCGCAGCCCGACCTCCCACCCGGTCACAGCGCTCAGCCACTCAGCGAACTGGGAAGGTTGAATATGCTTGAACGGAATCTCCGGGTGAAATAGGAAGTTACAGCATACTAATGCGTCGAGCATGCATTCAAAGTCCTGTGCTTTGGCAGCCAGTACTCCCTTGCCTTCAGACTCGAACCTGTCTGGTCGAGTAGGATAGCCTAGGTCCGGTGAGACAGCCCCTCTCTCAATACGTGTTGCCGGGACACCCTCTTCATGGCACGCTCCTCTATTCGATGTCGCGATGCTTGCCGCGATACCGTAGGTTGCTCTTGGATCGATCGCTGCGAGCTCCTGTCCCTTTACGTGTATCGCGTACTCGTGCGCGAGACCGCCGATCTCGTCAGCTGCGCGTTTTACCCCCTCGCCCAGGAGCCAGCCGAAACCTTTTCGATAACCTATTTTCTTGACCATCTCGACCATGGCTTCAGCGTTTCCCCATGTCAACGCAAGCCCGTTGGTGTCCTTCTTCGAGATTATGCCCTTCTCGTAGCACTCCATAGCGAACGCAATCACAGCACCGGTCGATATCGCATCGAGACCTAGACGGTTGCATAATGTGTATGCTTGTTCAATCGCATCCATGTCATCCACCATGCATGAAGATCCGACTAGGGTTATCGCTTCATACACTGCGTGCCTGCCAGATTCGACCATGGCGCTTTCGACACACCCATTCCGGCATGTTCTGCAAAGATACGGTCTGCCCTTCAACATTAGTTCGGCCATTTTTCCGTTGAATCCTTCGAATTTCCCTTCTAGCCAGTTTTTGATGGGATAGAACCCTGATGAGGCCCCGCCTTCCTTGTGACCGTCGGTGAACTGCTGAACTACTTTCTGTCTGCGCTCCATCAGATTGACAGACTTCGGGAAATTGGCCTCAACACTTTTCCTCAGTCTCTCCTCATCATAGACCTTGGGTTTTCTGGTCCCCCGCACCACAACTGCCTTGAGTTTCTTATATCCCATCACCGCTCCAAGCCCGGACCTAGCGGCGGCACGTCCCTCCTTGCCCCCACTCATTATGCATGATATTCTTGCCAATCTTTCACCGGCAGGCCCGATTGATGCTACGATGGCGCTCTTATTGGTCTCTTCCCTAAGGATGGGATCGACATCATAGTTGTCCTTTCCCCAGATACGCCGTGCGTTTCGCAACTCGGCTTTGCCTTCGTTTACCCACAGATACGTCGGTTTGCTTGCTTTTCCTCTTATGATGATTCCGTCAAAGCCTGCGTACTTTAACTCGTCGCCCCACTTTCCTCCGGCGTGAGACTCGCCCCAAATATTCGTCTTAGGAGATATCGCCGCTACGATCCATCGGCCACTGGAAGGAACAAGACCGGTTAGCGGGCCAGACATGAATACCAGTGGATTCTCTGGAGATAGTGGCTCGGTTTCTCCGGTCGTTTCGTCCCAGATGAAATGAGCTGCGAGGCCACTGCCGCCGATGTACTTTCTTGCGAGTCCTTCATCCAGAGGCTTAGATCTCGTCCTCATCTTGCTCAGGTCGACGTGAAGGATGTTTCCCACATATCCACAGATCATTATGCTAGTACCTCAGCAACACGAAGACATGCTGTAATGCTCTTAAGCGTTTTCCGTACGAATGGGCAGCAAATTCTTTCACGTCGGCAAGAGCCATTCCATGGCGAAACTGGACGAAGCTAGGATGTTGTGAAGCCAACAGTTCTCATTTGACGCTAGGGAAAATGTTCCATCTGTTGCGTCCCTTGATCCCTGATGACAGATCTCGGAGATGGGTTTTGCAGCCTTCGTGATAGTTCATGAGTTTCTATGGCAGGCAACCATGTGGTCCCGGCCTATGTCAACTAGCTGAGGTTCATTGTCTCTGCATTCGGGCGTGAAGAAAGGGCATCGAGTATGGAACCGGCATCCTTTGGGTGGGTGTATAGGGCTGGGCATTTCCCCCTTTAGCCTTGTTTTCTGCACACGAAGAGTTGGATCTGGTACTGGAATGGCTGCGATCAAGGCCTTGGAGTATGTGTGTTGCGGTGAAAGGAAGAAATCTTCGCAGCGGGCTAGCTCCACGATTTTCCCCAAATACAATACTCCGATCCAATCGGACATGTATCTGACAACAGACAGGTCATGGGCAATCAGTAGGTAAGTCAATCCAAATTCTGTCCTAAGGTCCTGCATCAAGTTCAATATCTGTGATCTTATTGACATGTCAAGGGCTGACACCGGTTCGTCAGCGACAACGAACTTGGGTTTTGAGGCTAGGGCCCGGGCTATTCCAATACGCTGTCGTTGTCCTCCGCTGAACTCGTGTGGATATCGGTCGATGAATCTTTGCGCGGGGCTGAGGCCCACTTTCTCCAGAAGATCCAGAGCAATCTTCCTCTTCTCATCGCCTTCGGCAATTCCATGTACTTGAAGTGGTAACTCAACGATCTCTCGTACGGTCATGCGTGGGTTGAGCGATGCAAAAGGATCTTGGAAGATTATTTGCATGTCACGGCGTGTGCTGTGCAGTTCCTTCTTGTCTAGGGAGAATACGTCTTTTCCTTCGAACACCACTTCTCCTGATGTTCGGTCGATCAGGCGCATAATGAGCCTTGCGATCGTTGTCTTGCCGCTTCCAGTTTCTCCCACCAGGCCAAGTGTCTCTCCCCGCCTTATCGAGAAGCTAACCCCGTCGACGGCGTGAACTACGTCCTTCTCGCCGCCTCGTACGCGGGACAAGAAACTGGTTTCGACCGGGAAGTGCTTGACAAGATCCCTAACTTGCAGCAAATCTTGAGACACGCCTGCGTCACCGTCGAAACATGCCTTACTTGGTGGTGTGGCACGCTACCATATGTCCCGCCTCGATCTCGATCAGCTTGGGCTGTTCGCTGACGCAGGAAGCCTTTGCCTGAGCACACCTTGGATGGAACCTACACCCTGCAGGCGGGTGGACCATGTCCGGGATCGTACCTGGAATCATCTTGAGCCTCCTTTTTCCCCAATCAATCCTCGGGGTTGATTCTAACAGTCCGCTGGTGTAGGGATGTCTTGGCCTTCTTAAGATCGTGTTGACATCACCATACTCTAACAGGTTTCCAGCATACATTACAGCGACATGGTCGGCCAACTCTCCTACGATTCCGAGGTCGTGCGTGATGAGGAGCAGAGACGATCCAATTCGATTCTTCAGATCTCTCATCAGTTCCAGAATCTGATCCTGCGTAATCACGTCCAAGGCAGTAGTAGGCTCATCAGCGATCAACAAATCTGGGTTGCAGCAGATCGCTATGGCGATGAGGATCCGTTGTCTCATTCCCCCACTGAGTTGATGCGGGTATTCTCTTGCTCTGTCGGCAGCCGAAGGGATCTGGACCATCTCCATAGCATCCACAGCCTTCTTCACAGCTTCAGATCTGCTAGCCTGTTGATGCAGCATGATAGCTTCAGCGATTTGGTCCCCCACTCTGATGACGGGATTGAGGTAGGTCATCGGATCTTGAAAGCTCATGGCCACTCGATCTCCTCTGATCTTCCGCATTTCGTGTTCCGTCTTTTTCAGAAGATCGTCTCCCTCGAGCAAGACCTCTCCGTGTACGATCCTGCCGGGCGGTTGCGGGATCAACCTCATAATGGAAAGGGCGGTCACGGTCTTCCCTGAACCTGATTCGCCGACCAACCCCACCGTTTCGCCCTTCCCAATATCCAAGTCCACTCCATCCACAGCGTTCACGACGCCCGAAGATGTGAAGAAATACGTTTTCAAGCCACGGATGCGCAGCAAAGTCTCCTTCAAGATCCAAAGACCCCTCTGAATTTCTTGCCCAGTATCGTCAAGTGAAGAGCCCTGTCATAGACCGCATTCGTTTTCTATCTCTCCTTGAGATGCGGGTTCAGGGCGTCGTTGATTCCATCTCCTACAAGGTTGAAGGATATTACCAGAGCAGAGATGACTAGTCCTGGAAATACTCCCAGCCACCAAGCTCTCCTGAAGGATGGCATAGCCTCATTGAGCATCATGCCCAGACTGATTTGGTTCGGATCTCCCAGTCCCAGAAAGCTCAAACTTACCTCGTCCAGAATTGCCATGGCTATCTGGAGCGATAAGTTAACCACAGCTGGAAAGATGGCATTTGGGAGGATCTCACGAAAGATGATGTGAGCGTCTCCACATCCCACAGCTCTCGCACTTTCAACAAACGTCTGCTCTTTGAATAGGAGAAACTCAGCCCTAATCAATCTCGATGTCGACGGCCACATAGTGAACCCGATCACGAGTGCCACAAAAGAAATACTGCTGCCGAACATAGCTACAATCACCAAAGCCAAGAAAAAGGTTGGAATGGTAAGATTCGCGTCGACCGCTCGCATGATGATTTCGTCTGTGACTCCGCCCTTGTAGCCGGCAATCGCGCCAAGAGTGATACCTAAAAGGGCCGAAATCAGTGCGGCCGACACCCCGACAAAAAGGGATGTCCTGATACCGTACAGTGTCCTTCCGAATACGTCCCTGCCAAACTGATCCGTGCCCATAACGTGCTCCGAGGAAGGCGTCACATAGGATTGCCCGGCCTCCTGCAACCTCATACCGAAAGGATCGTATGGGTAGACTACGTGCGCACATACCGCGATGAACAACGCCAGTGCGACGCCAAGAAACCCTACGACAGCCGCCCTGTTCTTGCGATATCTTCTCCAGAAATCCAGTAGAGCGCGTTTGCTGGTACCTATCTTCAGTTTGATCATCGATATCTTATCCGTGGGTCAAGCAATGCGTAGGCAAGGTCGGCCAAGAGGTTTCCTATCACAACCATGGCAGAACCGAAGAAGAATATTGCCATTATCAGATTGTAATCGCGCTCGAGAACAGAAACAAACAGCAGGTGGCCTATTCCAGGCCATGAGAAGACTGTTTCAACCAACACTGATCCAGTCAATAGGAAGCGGAACTGGAAGCCTACCACCGTGACCACAGGGAGCAATGCGTTTCTCAGAGCATGACCATAGTAGACTTTTGTTTCATCGCATCCCTTGGCCCACGCCGTAGTCACATAGTCTTGCCTCAAAACCTCCAACATGTTCGCTCTAGTCAAACGCATATAGAGCGCCAGTCTTCCTAAACCGAGTACAGTCGCTGGGAGGATCAGATGCCACAGGATATCGAGAGTCGGATTGGCCGGGTCCATCGATCTCATTCCTCCAACCGGAAAGAGCCCTAGTTGATAGGCGAATATGAGAATGAAGACAATCCCAACCCAAAATGAAGGCATTGAGTAGACTATCAATGAGGTTGAGGTGATGATATTGTCGACTTTCGAATAGGGTTTTTTTGATGCCGCGACACCCAGCAGGACACCCAGAACGACAGATATCAGAAGGCTTACGCCCATAAGAATGACAGTAGATGCTAATCTTCCCAAGATTAGGACGGAAACCGGTCTTTGATGCGTGTATGAATAGCCGAAGTCTCCTTGAAAAACTCTGCTCAGATATATCCAGAGTTGTTCATGGAGTGGCCTATTGAGACCCATGCTCTCTCTCAAGTTTTCCAGAAATTCAATAGGACGGGCCTGGCCCAGGCTTCCAGCTAGATATACGGCTGGATCTCCTGGTGCAATATGGATCAACGTGAAATTGATAATAGCAACTAGCAGTATGAGTGCTGGCGCCTGGAGTAGCCTTTTCAGGACATAGCGTCTCACTAGCTTCGCCCTTGTCCAGAAATTCTGGCATAAGAAAAAAGGAGGGGAGAGGTGTCACGCGTCTCGATTCAGGTCTTCGGAGGTTTCCCTCTCTTCCATAACGCGATTCCGGCCGCTGCAACCACTAGTACAGCGATCGCTGCAATAAGTTCTATCGGCATTGCTGCTGGAGGTGTTGGTGTGACCGCGGACGTAGTTGTGACGGGCCTGGTTGTTGGGACCGTAGTAGTTGCCAATGGTTTCCCTTTGGTCCACCAGACATCTTTTTGGCCCTCTTTCTTCCAGAAGGCGTACATGCGCCTTGGAAAGTTCATGAAGTCTTTGTTCCAAGCTTCTATTTTGTAATTGTTGAAAAGCCACACGCATGGATAGTCCTTGGCTACGATTACTGCAACCTTCTTGTACAGGTCAGCGCGTTTGGTCTTGTCCATTTCTGACGAAGCTGCATCATATAGCTTGTCAGCCTCAGGGTTATTGTAGAACTGACAGTTTTCTCCCCCAACAGCGGGGACCATCTTTGAGTGATACAGAGTTCCTGACTTAGATGGATCTGGGCCTGTTCCTCCAATAGCCAGTGCCAATGGAATGTCTTTCAATCCGTCGGGTGCATTGAAGTAGGTGGCAAGCCAAGTCGTGTGCTCCAATACTTCGAGGTCAACGTCGATGCCCACCTTCACCAAGTAATCCTTGACGACTGGAGCGAGGACGGCTTGCGAACCTATTACCGTCAATTTGGCTTTGAATCTGAATCCATCAGCTTTTCTGGGGTATCCCGCGTCATCTAGGAGCTTCTCTGCCAGTTTCAGGTCATATTTAGGTTCCATTTCATACAATTCAGACGGATAAGCCCACTTCAGCCTATTCGAGAACGGCCCCCAAGTTGTCGTTGTGATTCCATACAATACTTTCTCAAGTATAGTATTCTTATCGATCGCGTGTGCTATAGCTTTCCTGACATTTATGTCAGCCAGCCATGGATTCTTCTTCTGTGCTTCCTCTCTGAAGTTGAAGTATACACGTATGACCGTGTCATATCCGAAACCTTCAACAGTTATTTTTTCGTGCTGCTTTATTCGTGGTATTTCTGGGAAAGGTATACCTAGTGTCTGCGAGATGGCATCGATCTCGCCCGCCTCTAGCGCGATCAGACCGGTTTCAGTTTTCGCATAGAACCTATAGACGACCTCGTCCAAATACGGTCGTCCCCTGAAATATTCCAGGTTCGCTTGCAAACGCAAGTACTCCGTCCCTTGGTGGCTTACATACTTGAAAGGCCCTGTACCGATCGGCTTCAGGTTATAAGGGCTTGTGCGCATATCCGTACCTTCAAAGAGGTGCTTGGGCAATATGAGATTATCGCCATAGCCTCCTACCCAATCAGACAACTGATGAACGTTTCTGCACTTGAATATCACTGTGTACTCGTCGGGAACCTCGATTGATTCTATGTCTTTTACGTAGGGTCCCAGCGGTGTCGGGGTCGTCTTTCCCAACTCCTTGAGCATTTCGTAATGCCATTTGACATCAGCGGATGTGAAGGGTTTCCCATCGTGCCACTTGACTCCTTGGAAGAGCTGAAACGCAAACGTCTTCCCACCGTCACGTATCTCCCATGACTTAGCAAGATCCCCTTCGATATCGTAGTCTATAGTCCATGAGAGTAAGCCATTGAAAATATCCCTGTGGAACAGGCCGCTCACGCCTGAGTAATGCAAAGTCGGATTGAACATCTCTTTGCTCGTTGCGAAACCAACTCGCAAAGTCCCTCCGTACAAGGGTTCCAGACCGTTGACATGCGAAAATGGCGCCAAGAGGACCAACGCAGCGAGTCCAATTATCACTAACTGGTTTTTCAACGTACTCACCCGAGTAATAGGTCAGTTCAGATTACTTTTATGTGTTTCGTGTCGGTTGCTGTGCTGCGCGATTGACACTGCCGCTCATTAGCCAGAGTGTGGAGGGCCGCTAGAGATTGAAGACATGTGAAGTGGGCGTAAGAGAGTGGTTTGTGAATCTCCTGGTGAGGAAGATTAGTGAAGAACGAAGTGTGTAGAGGTGCCGGAGACTGTGCGCGGTGGAGGCGAATCTTGGTGAATCACAATCTGTCTGCCTCTGAAACGACATCGCGGGCAACGAGCCAGAACCGAAACAATCCAATTGAATGGCCTCAAGAAAGATCTGCTCTGGAAGCCGGTTCAAAAAAAGCAGGGATCGGTCCCTGTTTCGAGGGCCGGGCCCATTCTCGGACTACTTTAACTTGGAAGTACACAGGTGAGGTACATAGCTGGGTCGCTGGCACGAGGGAAGCGCGTGCCTTGCCCCCAAGATGTAATCTCTAGAACCAATCCATATGTCTCCGGGGTGGCTGGATCAGAATCCCAGTCGCTCCAGGCGAACTGCCCGACATTGGCATGTACTGCAATGTAGATTGTGGCGCCACGGCTTGCCCCTTTCAGAGAAATAGTATAGGTGTCTGCTTTCTTACCACCGGTGCCAGTGCTTGTATCTGGCAGAGCGTACTCCCTTGTGTAGTTGAACTCACTAGGTATGGGGTCCCCTGTCTTGGTCTGTGGGATATCAGATAGTTTAAAGGCCACTGCTAGATGAGTTTCAAGCAAGTACAGATCGCCAGTATCTGCACCTTCAATGGTGTATGTGACGGCAAAACGTGAACCGACAATGTCAACCGTGACGGTGCCAACATGTATGGTCTTGCGCACCTTGAAATTGGTAGTCAATCCGTACGCTGCTGCAAGCATAGTTGCTATGAAAAGCACCGTCACTGTTCCTGCGAGGGCCTTCGTTTTTGTTATCATTTTTCGTCTTTCCTTGTACAGTGTCGGTATTCGCGCCGCGCCTCGCCTCGGCGCTTGAGAGAGAACGTTTTGCCGACCTTGGTATATCAATGTACCGAAAATGGTACACCAACATATCTACCATCCGCGTCCCTTGAGTTTCTTCTGGACCCGGAATTCCCTCTCTCGCAAAATAGCCGCTATAGATCTGCTTTATGCGTGTGTATGTCAGGCTGAGGCGATCACAGCGCAGTTTTCTCCGACGCAGCTCTCGTTTTCCTAACAGGAAACAAGCGTAAGGGACAATGTGTCATTTCCTTCGGATACGAGGTTCCCTCATCTCTGCCCTTATTCGAGGTAGAGCGGCCTTGTCGAAACCATGTCCCCAAGATTCCATATATGCTACCTCGCAAAGAGCACGCCTGGTCTCCTTGGTCTTCTCGTCGATCGAGATCCCTATGGGAAGTATGGCTTCCAGCCTGAATTTCTTTGGAACATGGGTCACTTCCAAGACTCCTTCTGTGATCGAAGGAGTGTATGTCAATGTGCCTAGGCCTAACTCCTCTAGGGCGAGAAGGATGTATCCAATCGCAAGCCAGACGGATTGCACAGAATACGGGGCCCTTCTCTCTGATAACACAAGGACGAGCAGAGGCGCTTCCTCCAGGAAGGGCTTCCTCCAGCTGAGACCCTTCGAAGAGAGCCAGTCTTTCCAATCGCCTTTCACCTTGGAGTAGAAGCCTTTCTCGCCTCTCTCACATGCGGACCTGATTCTTCTCTTCATCTGCGGATCTATGACTATCAGAAATCTCCACGGTTGATAGTTGGCGCCGGATGGGGCTTGACAAGCAGTTTCTAGAGCCACGGTAACATCCTTGAAGTCAATGGGATTCGAAGAGAACATCCTAGAGGTTCTCCTCTTCTTTGCCAGGTCCAAGATGTGACTGCTCAATTTCTTCACTTGGGATCACTATGCCTCGCCTACATATTTCAGTGCAGCCGCAGCAACCTCTCCACCGCGGGGGGCGCCTTTGAATCCGGTCCTACGCAGTAGCTTTGGGAATCCAACCGATCTCAAGTATACGCCAGTTTGGGGGCTTCATACAAGATAGTAATGGCCCAACATAGTGGGCCAGCCTGAGCCCTGCAAGGCCATCTCTCATCACCAGCCTAGCCCTTGCCCGGCCCGGCTGAGAACGATGGGCTATGCTGTAACCACGAACTGCCTTTCTGTTTGGCTTTATGCACTGCCTCTCGTGATTCAAAATAGGGCTTTGCCTTTTCTGTTGGTTGTGGGTAAGAATTCACGCTCGATATTGATCATAGCTACTGTTCTTGCAAGCAGAGAGTTTGGCCAAAAATATACCTGTCCCAACGATAGGCGCGCGTCTTGTGTGAATGTGTTCTGGTTCAGTCTATTTCCAGACTCTCTCGAAAACTCTGATGAAGTTTCCTCCAAGGATCTTCTTTATTTCGGCATCTGAATATCCTCTCGAAACTAGGCCCCTAGTGAGGTTCAGCAATTTATGGTGCCTGTCTAAGCCCTCAGGAAATGGATCAAATACCTCTGTAGGTCCCCTCCCATATATGTCCGGTCTTTTGGGACGCCACCATCTCAAAGCAGAATAAGGAGGGGTATATTTCTGGTCTAGGAATCCACCGAACATGTCGGAGCCCCAACCGACGTAATCTACCCCCACTAGACTGACTACATAGTCAATATGATCTAATACATCTTCGACTGTCGATTTTTGGACCTCCCATGTTCTTGGGTCTCTCTTCACAAGGCTTGGGAAAAAGGTAATTCCGATAATCCCTCCCTTCTTGGCCAAGGCCCCTATATGCTCATCTTTCTTATTTCTCCCATAAGCGTTGCATATCGAGTACGCGCCTGAATGTGAAATAATGACAGGATCCTTCGAGCATTCTATGGCGTCGATCGTAGTTTCGTCACAGCAATGTGCTAGATCTATGACCATCCCTATTCTATTCATTTCTTCCACGACTTCTCTTCCAAAATAGGACAACTTCCCGTAGCTAAGTTCGCAGCATCCGGTTCCCACGTAGTTTTGTGCATTGTAGGTCAGCTGAATAATCCTCACACCGTTGTCATAGAAAGTCCTCAGGAAGCACAAGTCGTCTTCTATTGGCTTTGAGTCTTGGAAGCCTATGATGACACCAAGCTTACCTTCCCTCTTCGCCTCTTGAATGTCCTCGACTCTCCTTACGTGAAGCAGATCAGGATTCTTCTCAGCAAGCTCTTTGTAGTGATGTACTCTCTTTGTGGCAGCAGTAAAGTCATGAAGCCAATGTGCGACCGTCACGTTCGCTGCGGTTATGCCGCCTCTTCGCACCTGGTCCAGGTACTCAGGATTGTCCAAGTTCTCCCACATGATGCATCCCTCGATTATTGTCGCTTCTTTGTGTAGCTTTGCGGCCCTTTCCTCTTCATCCTTGCTTAGGTCCTTTCCTTCAAGTTTTCCTCTCTTTGGTCCTTTTTTCTCCATTTCTCTTCACTTCAAGCGATGTTCTGTCGTACTCGTTATGTTTAGCCGCATATCAGAACCGATTCAAGTCGTTCCTTTGAAGTTACGGTTCTCCTCGTCCTTTAACGTTGATTCATAGCTTCTGCTCAACTTGTACCAGGGAATTCTTGAGTCTATCCAATAGTTAAGTCTGCTAGTGTACAGCCATAGCTCTCTCAGAAGTTCGACGTACTCTTCTTTTGTTCTTGCGAGCTTTATCGCAGAGCTGGTTTCCTCCATGAGTTTCGGTAACTCTTTCATCTTGTACCAGCGCCTGATCTTTCCTCCGAAAAAATCAAGGGCATAGCTTGTTAGCTCCTTTATGGTTCCCAGGTCTACCTGCCTGCCCGTCACGGCTCTATCAAGGCAATAGTAGAAGTTTGTCAGTAGACGAGTTTCCTCCTCTGCGTATATGTAGTTTGGGAAGTATTCATGCTGGGTTCCGGTAGTTCGTCTCAGTTTTCCAACTTCGTCTGGTTCCGCATCCCAAATCTCTTCCAGTTTTTCCTTCAACAGCTTCTTGACTTCCTCGTATTTTCTGTCAGTCACTTCCTACCCCTCCAGTCTGGAGAGCTTTATTCTCGTACCTTGCTTCTTGGTCCAAAGCTTTCTAGCTTCTTGCTGAAATCCTCCAAGATTGTGTACTATCTTGGCCCATATGTTGTTTGGTCCAAGGGGCTCAGTTTCATCATACCATATAGCTATTGAT
>Ga0209725_1000111_pt1 | contig 47781 bp, 44 predicted proteins | sample I18A1metaG_FD_184145 | JGI IMG/M metagenome (GOLD analysis project Ga0209725, IMG submission 184145) | Lake sediment bacterial and archeal communities from Gulf of Boni, Indonesia to study Microbial Dark Matter (Phase II) - ​I18A1 metaG... | ecosystem: Environmental > Aquatic > Freshwater > Lake...
AGCATGATTGGGCAATCACTGATCTAGGCAAATTGCCTTTCGGAGCACCTGGGTTCGTACACGCAACTCTGCCAGCTTTGTCGGTAAGCTTAAATATCACCTAGACATGGCTTAGCGGAACACTCGGCTTCGCAGTAACCCGAGGCTCACAACGATCGGTATAACCTTCGTGAAAAGGGATTTCCGATCCGTGATCGAAGTGAACGGATCGTTACGCCCTGCCTCGGTTACACATCGTTTTTGTTTGAGACTTTTGTTGCAGCTGACATGTCTAGTACTGGCTCATCGCATGTAGAGATTCAGGCCGGAATATGTCCTGAGGGGCATGACTCACCTTTGCCAGCCCATCACACGGGCATGTGACTTGGCCTTCGTCAACCAAAGAGAAATACGTTAGATATGGAGATTTGGGCATTGTACCTATATCTGAACAAAACTGTAAATAACCTAGCCTTGCTGATCTGCTAGCGGGAATATGAGCGCGACAAGCTTGGCCTAAACCGTCGAAATGGATGGCGCCTTGACGCATAGGAAGAGGAGATAGGTGAGAAACCCCAAGGATACATTGAGCAATGACGATGAGAGGACTGGCAAAGCTCAAGCTAAACCCGCAGAGTTGAGAGCCCAACTCCTTCTTGATCATACTGTCCAGATGATTCTGAGCGGTCTTGCAGAGGGTTCTGTCACAAAGATAGAGCCTGTCTTCGATTCTGACAGAATGCCTAGGTACCTGATCGTCGAGAACATAGCAAAGGTTGGCTCAGCTGAGACAAGAATGCTACTTGAAAGGATGAGAGATGCAGACATCTTGAGAAAGGCATTCTACGAGCGATTGATTCTTTGTCCTGAATGCAAGTCACCAGCTGAGATTTTCATTCACCACAAGTGCCCCAAGTGCCGGGGTTTAGAGATGGAGAGAATCAGCATATGTGAACACTCGACCTGCGGCTCAGTTTGGGAACTTAGGACGCTGCTTGAGCAAACCACCTGTCCCAAATGTCGCGTAAGCGCCGCTTCGGATAGACAAGCTTTCCGCGTGATCGGCATGACATGGCTTTGCAGAAAGTGTGGCGTCAAATTTGATAGGCTGGAAGAGGCGTTTTTCTGCAGAAGTTGTAACAGAGAAAGTCACTTGGGAGATGTTGAATTGCTTGATGCCTACTCTTATTCGCTGAACCCTGAGGTTAGGGAGGAGATTCAGAGCGCTTTGCTCCTTCCGATCTTGAAGAGGACGTTTGAAGAAGGGGAGTTTCAAGTCGAAATGCCTGGCTCTTTGGTTGGAAGCTCTGGGGTCCCACAGGACTTTACTATAGTTGCCAAGAAGGACGACAAGTGCGTAGCAGCAGACCTAGTCCAAGGACGTGAAGCGGTGGATGTACCGGCGGTGCTGGCATCATGTGCCAAGCTCTCCGATGTGAGGGCGAACGTGGGCATATTGTTAGTGGCGCCTGCTCTTTCAGATCGAGCACGAGCGTTTACAATGGCGTACAGGGTGGTTGCTCTAGAGGGAAAAGACATCACGGAAGTAGCGGCCAAGCTGCGAGACTATCTGGAAAAGTTATGATTGGAGGAATCGTTGGTTGAGTTCGAAGACCAGAAGCGTGACATTTGGGTCAACAGTGTCGGAGAGCTTCACTATTGGAAAGCGTTTGGATAAGGAGTTTCTGGACAAGGCTGCAGAGTTCTGGAAAGAAAGGAAATTATCGATCAAGAAGAAAGTACTTGCAAGGTCCACCGAGGGGGACGAAGAAACATATATGGGCACCTTGGCTGCAGAAGGCGGAACCATTTGGACGATGGACCTCGACCAATATAGAAAGGCAGTTTCAGTGAGTATGATCGGGACAGGCGACATGGTTGAAGTGTTTGTCCACATGGAACTCATCGGAGCGTTCATGTCATCGAAAGACAAGAGGAAGGCAATGGATTTATTCGAGGCATTTCAGAAACAACTGTCTCAATAATGAGAACTGATCCTTTCCGACGTCCTGCATTGCAAAAGCTAGCACTTCTGCATCAGCGGGCTTGGCATGCTTCAGAGCGTCTTTGCAGTTGAGGCCGGACTCGAAACCTGATGGAACAAGAACTGAAGAGAGATTATAGCAGTCCATAAGAAATCCCGCAGGCAAGCGTGGAGGGCCGGTCCATGTTCAGCCATCTTGGTTAGATCGGAATAGCGCGCGGTCCGTTTGATGGGCACAACCTCATCTCCGGTTCCTACACTTGGTCCGCGTGAACCAACTTTCGCATCATTTGACAAGGAATAAGGCTTACAAGAAGCTACAGTCAAGTCAAGGCCGATTGCGTTGTCAGATGTGCGTGAGTTCGTTGCAATGCGTGATTTCCTGCTAGATACGGAGAGCTACGAAGACGCTAAGACCGGGTTCACATGGCCCAGACCGACGAGCTTTAACTGGGCTTTGGACTACTTCGACGCTTTGGCTGACAGATGCGTCAACCCCGCATTGTTGTATGTAGATGATAGAGGCACTGAAGAGAAGATAGGTTTTCGAAGGCTGAAGGAGAGATCTGGTAAAGTAGCGAACTTCTTGAGAGTTCTGGGGCTAGGCAAAGGGGATAGAATCATGCTGATGCTACACAATTGTGTCGAATTGTTCGAAACTTTTCTTGGAGCGATGAAGCTTGGCTGCGTGATAATACCAGCCTCCACCTTGCTCACAGTAGATGATATTGGAGATAGAATTGTGAGAAGCGGTATCAGATGTATCATCGCCGATGCAGAGTTCGCCGATAGGGTTGACCAAGCTCTGTCAACGCTTTCGAGTCCAATCCAGAAGATCAGTGTAGGAGGCGATCGAAGGGGCTGGGTCGAGTATGGCGAGGTTGAACTGCAGCCTGCGAGTTTCAGGTCGGAGAGCACTTTCTCGACGCAAGACGAGCTTCTTATTTACTTCACTTCCGGCACCACAGCGAGACCGAAGCTGGTCTTACAGACTCATGGAAGCTACCCAATAGGGCATCTGACTACCATGTACTGGATAGGCCTCCGCAAAGGGGATTTGCACTACAACATCAGTGCTCCTGGATGGGCGAAACATGCGTGGAGCAGTGTCTTCGCAGTATGGAATGCTGAAGCAACCAGTTTCGTGTACAACTATAGCGGCAAATTTGATCCCAAGAAAGTCTTGGAAGTGATTGAGAAGTATCAGGTAAATACACTGTGCACGCCTCCCACAGTTTGGAGATTCATGCTTCTGGAAGATCTCAGAAACTACAGCTTTTCCCTCAGACAACTCGTAAGCGCAGGAGAGCCACTAAACCCAGAGATAATTCAAAAAGTGAGAGGCGCCACCGGGCTCATGATTAGAGAGGGCTACGGACAGACTGAGACAACGCTTCAGATCGGAACATTCCCCGGCATGGAGACCAAGCTAGGATCGATGGGAGTCGAGGCTCCTGGATTCAATGTCGCCACATTGTCTGATGAGCATAGACTTACCCCTGCGAACACTGAAGGCGTCGTTGCAATAAGAGTCAAACCGCAGAGACCCATAGGGTTGATGACACATTATATTGATCAACCGGACAAGAATTTGGAGGTTTTCGTCGGGGACTGGTATCTTACTGGTGACATGGCATATCGGGATGTTGACGGATACTTCTGGTTTGTGGGAAGGGCAGACGATGTCTTCAAGAGTTCAGATTACAGAATAAGCCCCTTCGAGTTGGAAAGTGATCTCATGCTCCATCCATCGATTACTGAGGTCGCTGTAGTTGCCAGTCCCGATGCGCTGAGAGGCTTTGTTCCAAAAGCGTTTTTGACAGTGAAGCCACATGTGACACGATCAAAGGGTTTGGCGCTAGAGATATTCAGATTCACAAGAGAGAGGATCGCCCCTTACAAACGTCCAAGAATCATAGAGTTTACGGAGGACCTGCCAAAAACGATAAGTGGAAAGATCAGGAGGACGGAGCTTAGAAAACACGAAGTAGAACTGAGAAATAGGAAGATGAGAGCGAAGAACGAATATTTCGAGAGTGATTTTCTGGAAGAACTCAGATAGATCGCGACAAGATGTGATGTCTTCAAATCCATCGTCGACTTTTCTTCACTCAATGTGGATTTGCTAACGCGAACTAGGTTCCAGTCGTGACATTGGGCCACAAACAGGTTGCAGCAGGGTCGATGCTAATAGGAAGAAGACAGGACATGTTTGACTGAGGACCTAGGATTGGTCAAGTTCTATCTGCGATATACCGCCATACAGGTGACTGCCCTCGATCGAGCCTTGGATTTCTACTTGAATGTCTTGGGGATGAGATTAGCGACTCGGATCAAGGTTCCAGAGACCAACGGTGAATTGGCGATCGTCAAATCAGAGGGGTCAGACCATTGGCTTGAAATCAACTGGTATGCGGGCAAAGAAGTCCGGTCAGGAGATGAACTCGATCACATAGCTTTCGAAGTCCCAAATCTGGACGAGGCCCTTTCCGAGCTCAAGCTGAAGGGGATTGAACCCATATCGTACACAAGAGATACGAAGAGCTCACGATGGACATATGTAGCAGACCCCGACGGAAACTGGATAGAAATCTTCGAAAAGAAGCAGTAATCCGGCAGCGGAAGCAGCCCCACTGGTGAAAAACGATCAACACAGGGTAGCTCCTGATAGCGAAAGGAAGGATAACTGGCCACCTCGAATGCCAGAGAGCACCTTCCCTGTATGTAGGCATTCTCTAACCCAAGTGATATGGCGGGCCCGGCGGGAGTTGAACCCACGACTCCCGGGTGGCTTCCGGCTTGCGGTAAAAGCCTCACCGACATGAGCTCTCTTTGGGGCTCAAAGATCACCGGTGCTCTACCTTTTCAGGATCCTGCCGGATCTGGCTGAGCTACGGGCCCACTTAGAGGGCACAACCATGAACAGTCAATAAAAACTTTTGTGAGATCGTTGAGGACGTTTGTCTAAGGCAATCAGAATCAACAGGTTTTATATTCCACAGGCTCGTTAGGGATCGAATCGTGCAACGAGATAATTGGTTGCTCGTTGTCCTGGGCGATTGTGGACAGCTTTTTTAGATTGTAGTCACGAGGATTCGGTTTAGGGCCCGTAGCTCAGCCCGGATGGAGCGGTAGGCAGAAAGGGCCGAGCCTCCTAAGTTGGTTTGGCGAGAGCTAAAGGTCCGGGGTTCAAATCCCCGCGGGCCCGCCATTAGGGTCGTGCTAGGCTTTTGGCTCATTCTCTGCATGCCTTGTGCTATCTGTCAGCACATCCTCCATCGTGTAGACCCCAGGCTTGTTTTGCCCATGGATCCATTCAGCAGCGAGGAGGGCTCCCTGAGCGAAGACCGATCTTGAGAAAGCCACATGCTCGATACGAATCATCTCGTGCGCACCAGCTATCATTAACTCATGAGTTCCAGGCACCCCTCCAGCCCTAGCTGAGAACACCTCCAGCTCACCTGGCCTCCTGGGGCACGTGCCTTCTCTCCCATGGACAACGTTTGTGTAGCCTCTGATCTCAGAGACTAGCTCAATGATCTTTTGAGCGGTTCCGCTTGGAGCATCTTTCTTCCCGATGTGGTGAACCTCAGTTACGCTGACGTCATAGTCAGATGGCAACAGATCTAGCGTCTCTATGAGCCTAAAGAATACGTTTATGCCAACTGCGTAATTCGGTGAGAAGACAGCTGGGACCTTGAATCTAACAGCCTCTCTGAGAGAATTCATCTGTTCCACTGTGAAGCCTGTGGTCCCCATGACTATCCTCTTTCCCATATCAGCGATTACTGGAAGGTTAGCCAACTCGGCTGAAGGTGTAGTAAACGTCACGTAGACATCGGCGTCTCTAGCTGCTTCATCCAAGCGAGTTGAATCAACCATCTTGACTCCTGAGCTGGATATCTCGACTCTCCTCTGACTCTTCCCGATGCTCGAACCAGCGGGCGAAGCTACGGCACCGACTACCTGAAAACCCCGAGTCGCAGCTTCCCTCATGAGTGCAGTGCCCATTCTACCGGTTGCCCCAGCGATGCACAGTCTAATCATATGATAGGCCTCGCCAACATGTCTCGTCACGCAGCCTCTCGTCTATGTCCACATCGAAGAAGCCTTCAATTGGTCTTAGAATCTCGGGAGTCTTCTCTTGAACGGTTTTGGCTACCTTCAGGACAGCCTCAAGGCCTTTCCTAGTCATCTTACCAAGCGGAGGTCTGCATGGACCGGCGACCATGCCTAGAATGTTCATCAGAGTTTTCAGTGGAAGCGGGTTTCTCGCCTTACAGATAGAGGAACCAAACGGAGTTTCTTCCTGGGTCTTGACTGTGACCATCGAAAACAAGGGGGCAAGCGCCTTATGCAATCTGGAAGATTCGTCCAAGTCTCCCTCAAGTATGGACTTCGTGAACTTCTGAATCGCTCTCGGGGCAACATTTGAAGCTACTGAGATTACGCCGCTTGCACGTATCTCCGGGTCTGTCATCATCTCATATGTCCGGTCATCATCTCCTGAAAGAATGCTAAAGTCTTCGCCGCAAAGTTTCCTTGTAAGCTTCATGTTGTCCAAGTTGCCTGTCGCCTCCTTGACGGCATTCACATTCGGGAGTTGAGAGTGAAGGATTGCAAGATCCTGCGGAAGTAGCTGTGTGCCTGTTCGGCCTGGAATCACGTAGGGGATTAACTGAATCTCGGGAAACTTCTTCGCTATGGGTTCAACATATTCCCTTCGTATCTCAATAGAACTCGGACCGTTATAGTAAGGATCCACTAGCAGGACGGACTTTACGCCTAGATCTGACGCGTATTCAGTAGCCTTCAGAGCCTCCCACGTGGAGTTGCTACCGGTTCCTCCTATTGTGAGACATCTTCCATTGATTCTCTCACGGACCACATCGAGGACCCTGTTATGTTCCTCCCAGTCCAACGTGGGACTCTCACCCGTCGTCCCAACAGCTACGACCCCACTCACGCCCTCTCGGACCTGAAAATCTACTAGACGCCTCAATCCCGCATAGTCGACCCTGAGGTAACTACTCATAGGGGTTATGATCGCCGTGTAGCAGCCGTCTAATCTAGACACCATAATGCACTATCTCCTCATTCTAACTGATGTGATTGAGAACGCTTTCAGGAGTCAAATATATGCTTTTCGTCGCAATGTTACGGTTATCGTTCAAGTGGGCCTTACTCTCTCCGATATTGGGCCAATCTGTATGATTTCCGTAGAACTGCAGTCCGCCCTTAAACCCTCAAAGGAAGACTAGATTCCCTTTCAGGCCGGCCTGAGTGTTCTATCGATTCTTCAAATCGCCTATATCTCTCGGTATCGAGCTTGCTGTCTCGCTTCCGCCAGCTCCTTCACCTATCGTCGCGATCCACCTGCTGAATTCTATTTCAAATGAAGCTACGTTGAGAACTCTACTGACACAGATGCGTTGGCTGAACGATCTTCCAGTCTCCCATAAGTTTGCTGTCTTCGACGTGTGCATCTTCGCAAGTCCGGAATGCTCAGGCCGACAGCCGGCGAGAGTTTTCTCACGCGTTCTCTATAGTTCTTTTCGGATGTCGTCGATCCGGATTTCCTTTTCTTTCCGACTCTGCATATCTCTGAGCTTAACGAATCCCTTCTCCAATTCCCTTCGTCCAACGATAACCACGTATGGTATTCTCACAGAATTTGCATACTCCAGTTGCTTTTCGAGGCCTCTCTCCTTCAAGTCGAAATCGGCCGCGACTCCGACGCTTCTGAGTTTTGTCACTATTTCCCAAGCTTTCGAACGAACATCGCCGGTTGCACAGGCGATGAATACTCTTGGAGTATCTGATAGCTTCGGATAGAGCGAAGACTTTTCCAGAGAGATCATGAGCCGTTCTATACCGCCTGCCACGCCAGTCGCCGGGATGTCTCGTTTGCCATAGATTGCGCATAGCTTGTCATATCTGCCTCCTCCAAAGATCGATCCTATGTCCTCGCTGCCCTTGTCATATGCTTCGAAGACGATCCCATCGTAGTACCCTATGCCCCGAACGATGCTTAGATCGTATATGCATCTGTCCTTCCGGCCAAACGATTTGAGGACATCTGCCAACCTGATCAACTCGTTTCGTGCGGCCTCTACACTCGTGTCCTCCTTAAGCAGTTCCTTGAGTCCAGAGAGAACCTTTTCAGGAGAGCCTTTAAGCGAGCAGAGTTCTCTTGTCGCTTCAGTCTGCTTTCCTGACAGACCGCTCTTCTCGAACTCTTCTGTGGCCTGTGTTGAAGGCAATTTGGATAGCTTGTCTATTGCAATAAGCGCTCTGTCAATCTGAACTCTGTTTTCCACGCCGATCTTCCGAAGAAATGCTTCCACAAGCTTCCTGTTGCTGATTCGAACCTCGTACTCCTTTAGTCCGACACTCTCTAATGCGTCCATGCCTACACAGATCGCTTCAGCGTCGGCTAAGGGATCCGTAGTCCCGAATATTTCTGCGTCCCATTGACGGAAGTGCCTGTATCTGGCGAACTGAGGCTCGTCATATCGCCAAGAATCAGCGATCGCACACAATTTTATTGGCTCAGGAAGGTCAAGCCTGTTTGCGACCATTCTCGCCATTCCAACTGTGAGGTCAAATCTCAGGCCCAGATTCCTACCGGCCTTATCCGCGAACCAATAGATTTCCTCTCTGATCTGAGGGCCAGACTTAGCCTCAAGGGTCTCCAGATGCTCGATAGGTGTTGGCTCCATCATCTTGAATCCGTACCGCTGGAGCACTTCGGATATCTTGGCTTCAACCCAGATCCGCTTCGCTATTTCCTGCGGCTCAATATCCCTCATTCCTCTTGGAGTAGAGAACTGTTGTGACAAGGATGTTGTCTCTCCTGTTTGTGCAGCGTAACCTCAGGCGCCTGAGAGTAAGGTAACATGCTAAACTTAACTATGTTTCGTAGAAATCCCTTCACTTCGATGTAATGTGGCCTCTCGAAACTCGTTTATCTATCAAGCGTGCTACGAGTAGGCGAGCTGCGGAACGATGCCGAGAGAAGTTGCCCTAGATTGGATGAGAAGAAATGAGTCAAGAGTCATAGCGATTAGCGATAGGATCTGGGAGTTGGCTGAGGTCGGCCTACAGGAATACGAGTCATCGAAACTACTGGCCCAAGAATTGCGCAAGGAAGGATTCAAGGTTGATCTTGGAGTTGCCGGGATGCCCACCGCTTTCGTTGCGTCTTACGGCTCGGGAAAACCTGTGATAGGGATATTGGCAGAATACGATGCACTTCCCGGAGTATCCCAGAAGGCCCAGCCCACGCGAGAACCATTGAAGAAAGGCGCACCTGGACATGGCTGCGGCCATAATCTTTTTGGCGCCGGGAGCGCGGCAGCGGCTCTGGCAATTCGGGAGGCAATGGGGAAGAAGGATCTCAAGGGGACGGTGAAGCTCTTCGGTTGTCCTGCCGAAGAAACTCTTGTCGGCAAGGTCTTCTTGGTGAGGGATCGCCTGTTTGATGGTGTTGATGCCACACTGTCATGGCATCCGGCAAGCTGCAACTCGGCGTGGATGTCATCCTCAAACGCGCTGAACTCTGTCAAGTTCAACTTTCACGGGCTGACTTCCCACGCAGCAGCCGACCCTGAGCGAGGCAAGTCAGCTCTAGATGCGGTCGAACTCATGAATGTCGGAGCCAACTATCTTCGTGAGCACATCAGCGAAAAGGCCCGTTTGCACTACGTCATTCCCCGTGGAGGAGGAGAACCGAACGTTGTGCCGGACTATGCTCAGGTCTGGTACTATATTAGAGCGCCTAAGCGAAATGAAGTTGAACAGATCTACAGTCGTGTTGTGAACATTGCGAAGGGGGCCTGTCTGATGACTGATACCACCATGGATCTTGAGTTTCTTGTTGGATGCTACGGGATGCTTCCGAATAGGAGCCTCACTGATTTGATGATTAGGAACATGCGGAAGGTCGGCCCTCCCAAGTGGTCCGAGAGGGATTTGGATTTCGCGAAGAAATTGGCTGAGTCGATGACGGCTGAGGAGAGAAGGAACGCCATATTGAAGTCCAGAATGCCAAAGAGGGAGGAGAAGGTGAAGAAGCTTCTCGACGACGGCATAGATGATCCCGAGGATGAAAGGGAAGTAATGGCAGGCTCAACAGATGTAGGCGATGTAAGCTGGGTCACCCCTACAGCCAACCTCGTGACAGCGACATGTGTGCTAGGAATGCCGGGACATTCTTGGCAGGAAACCGCCACTTCGGGAATGAGCATAGGTCATAAGGGGATGATTCTCGCGGCCAAGACCCTTGCCCTAACAGGGATCGACCTTCTCACAGAGCCTGAGGAGTTAAAGAAGCTCAGAGACGAGTTCGAGTCCAAGACGAAAGAGTTCACTTACATAAGTCCCATTCCTCGCGGCCAGATGCCCCCGCTGAATCAATTGTCACACTAGGAACGTTTGCCGGTACCGATTATCTCAGAAAGCCTCCGGCCAGGAGCAGAAAACCAGTTCCGGGCATCATTTCAGAGACAGTTGGCCCAATGCGTAGTAAACAATGTCTGTTCTTCTATCTATGACTGCCAGAAGAAGTTCCTTCTTCTCAGTGACGGCCATCATCAGAAGTTTCTGAAGCCTTTCAATACTCGCTTCACGCCCTTCATAAACAATTGATACAAGCCTTCTTACCGCACCCTTGCCGAATATCTCAAAATCAAAGGCTTTCTCTTCTCTAACTATGTATCCTCTGTCCCGAAGATCGCGGTACACGAGATACTTCATCCAAACCTCAGGCTTACCCTTGGAAAGCTTTCTGACCAATTCCGCGAATCTGATTTCATCCTTCGTCGTCGAGTCGAGAACCTTTGTTCTCTTCTTGTCAGCAAGATAGATCGCCTCCAGCACCGAGAAATAGATTCTCGCTCCCCTTAGGGTGCCGAACCCTCTCTCGCGAAGCTCTGAAGGCGTATCTGAAAGAGGAACCGACACTCTATTGTTCGCAAGAAAAGCCTCAACGGCTTCGGGCCTGACGGTTTCCATTCAAATCAGCCTGAGAAAGTGCATAAGAACCCTAAAATCTTTGGTATAGAGGAGAAATCGATGGCGAAACGTGCCTCAGACGTTCGCCTTGAGCGATCCCCCATGATAGCAAGGAAAGCTGTTAAGGGCATCGTTCCAACTGTTACTCAAGACCCCCTGCGAGGTACGCAGAATTGCTGAAAACCATCGAGTTGAGAAAAGGAGCGGTCGTCACAATCGACCAGACGAGGCTTCCTAGCCGACTCGTGAAGATCAGGCTAAGAAGCTGTAAGGAGATCTGCCAAGCGATTCGAGAAATGAAAATCAGAGGAGCGCCCTTGATAGGTGCTGCAGCGGGATATGGACTAGCTCTTACTGCACTTCGAAGTAGATCAAGAACTGTCGCAATGATGATCAAAGAGTTGGAGCGCTCAGCAGAGATGCTTGTTGAGACCAGACCGACGGGGGCCAACCTGCGTTGGGCTGCTCAAAGGATTATGGGAAGAGCAAGAACATTCGACAATGTCGAGGATTTAAGAACATTTGTACTTAACGAAGCGGATGAGATTCGCAAGGAGGATATTCGCTCAAGTATCCGCATCGGAAAGAACGGAGCCAACCTGATTGAAGACGGCGACACCATTCTTACACATTGCAACGCTGGAGCGCTCGCGACCGCCGGCTATGGAACAGCGCTTGGGATACTTCGAGCAGCGATTGAGGAGGGAAAAAAGGTCAAGGTGATAGCTACAGAAACCCGCCCTCTTCTCCAAGGCGCCAGACTGACAGCTTACGAGCTTGCTTCGGAGCACATACCTGTCACATTGATCACGGATGGCATGGTTGGATATACATTCCAACACAAGATCGTCAACAAGGTGATCGTGGGATCGGACAGGGTCCTACGCACAGGCCATGTCGCCAATAAAATAGGGACTTATACGATCTCTTTGGCAGCCAAGCAGCACGACATTCCCTTCTATGTGGCTGCCCCTCTATCGACATTTGACTTCACAGGATCAGCCGAGTCTATCGTCATTGAATACAGAAGAGAAGAAGAAGTTCTCTCCTTGGGTAGAAAGAGGATCGCCCCCAGAGGCGTTGGTGCACTCAACCCTGCGTTCGATGTTACGCCGCCAGAGAATGTGACAGCGATCGTCACGGAAGAGGGGGTTCTCTTCCCACCTTATGAGGTAACCATAGGAAGACTGGCCGAGTCTGCTCGTCGAGCTAGTCAGGCAGCTACCTGACTGAAGGCTTTCTCGACTTTCTGGGAAGCTCCAAAGCGATCTCCACAGGGCAGTTGCCTGCCGCTTCGCCGATACATGTTTTCCACTCGGTTCCGATGGCGGTCAAAGCGTATATGCCGGTCACTTCTGCCCTCGCCTTCTGAACCATGCGAATCAACGCCCTATGGGTCTCTCCGCTATCCAATACGTCATCGACAATGAGAACACATTCGTTCCTTTTTATCGCGTCTCTTGGAATGAAAAGGCTGTGGACAGTGGCAGTCTTGCTTGGGACGAAAACCTCTTCGATGAACTCTCTCACGCCGATCTCTCGTGTCTGCTTCGCGACGACTAACCCTACACCGAGCCTGTGAGCCACAAGGGTTGCCAGAGGAACGCCGTCCACTGCGGCGGTAAGCACCTTCGTGACCCTCTTTCCTGCGAAGGCGTTTATTGCTTGCTGCACAGCCCTCTCTAAGAGCATGGGGTCGGAAATGATGGCGGTGTTGTCAAAGTAGTCGTCATCGTCAAACTTCATTCTCTTCTGGAGTTCGATCTCAAGCCTGAGAACCTTCTGAAGGGTCTTGTTCATCTCCCTCGCCCGAGCGATCGTTGGCAGAACATGCCCTTTCACATACCGGCTCAACACAGTCTCAGGGAGGCCTATTATCTGAGCTAGCTCTCTGTACGTGTAGTAGTTCTTCGCAAGGTTCAGCAGATCTATGGTTCCAAGTTTATATTTCAGGTCGAAGATTCGGGAGCTCGTTTTTGACACAATCCTACCATTAGCGGTTTCATGCTTCTATCTATAAGACCTTCGGTCCCAGTTTTACGCGACCATGAGCAATACATGGACTTGAAATTCTGACTTGCAAGTCACGGCCCCATTTAGAGAAATCTCTCAACATGAACAAACGTGGCAACCGGCGCGATAGGTCGGTCAGGGTCGAAACACGACTACACTGATATGCAAGTCATGAAGACAGCGCTTGTTGCATCGCGTTTTCTGCATCGACGAATTGCGACGCTTGACATCGGCGCAATTATCGTCGCCAGTCTGGGCGACCGAACATATGGCAATACTTATGAAGAATCGGCGGTGCTAGCAGAGAAGGCGTTTGATATGAAAGGAGAGGCTATATGTTCGCTTTGATCTCTAGGATTTCTTTTCGCAATTCGATGATCGCTTTCGTACTTGTCATGTCTGTCCTAGCTGTCGAGGCCGGTCCGGCTCAAGCGGTTCCCTCTTCGAATCTTCTGTCGGTACCGTACCGCGCGCAAGAGAAAGACTACTATTGTGGGCCCGCCTCTGTCCAAATGGTTGTGGCATATGTGACGGGTTCCCTCATCAGCCAAGATCAACTCGCCACCGAACTAAGTACCGACCACGTGAAGAAGACCACGTACACAAGCAATGTGAGAAATCCTTTCGATTTGAGGGGCTACACGCAGACTTTCGAAAGGAAACCGATGTCGTTGAGCGAATTGAAGAGTGAAAACGCTAAGGGGTATCCGGTGATACTCCTCATCTGGTTCCAGATGCCACATGCGGAGTCTCAGCATTATGTTGTTGTAGTTGGGTATGATGAGACTGGAGTCTTCATAAACGATCCTTGGCCCACATGGTGGGGAAGGCCCGGGAGAAACACGGGCGCGCAGGTCCACGTTTCTGACACTGATCTTGAGTACCTGTGGAGCTGTAGCTATCCGTACTGGGGCCTAGTTGTGCCATACACACAAGCAGTAACAACGTATGCCGCCTCAGTCTCCATGCGAGGCATACCTTCAGGCTTGAGAATCGCGGTTGCTGTTGACGGAACCACAAAAGGCACAGTTGAAGCCAAAGAATCCTTGAAGTTCAACTTCGATAGAGGAACCACTCACATCATCTCAGTCGAGAGATACGTATCGGGTAGCAAAGGGGTCAGATACAGATGCGAATCTGACACTTGGAGAGTGTCATCCGAAGGTTCTCATACGTTCGAGTACGTGACCCAGTACTACTTGTCCGTATCTTCGAGATACGGGACAACTATGGGCGAAGGCTGGTATGACTCAGGCTCGACAGCAACATTTTCCGTCGAATCGGTGACAGTCCCGCTTCAAGGTACGCCTGGAGCAAAATATATCTTCAAACGGTGGAGCGGCGACTCATCGGCGAGCGGTGCAACTGCCACAATACTCATGGATGGCCCAAAGACTGTGGAGGCAATATGGGAAGCGGATTATGGAATGATCATTGTTCTACTCTGTTTGCTGATGGGAGCACCCGTTGTCATCATCACGGTAGTTGTCGTTACGAAGAAACGCCCAGCGCGTCCTACAACCCGGCCCTCCATCAGAACACCTAGGTTTTGAGCGACCTGCCATACGAGAGGCTGTAAGCGTCTTGGAGAGGGGCTTATTACCGTCCTCCGTTCTGAAACTACGTGTAAAGTGGGCCCGTGGTCTAGCTGGACTAGGATGCTGAAGACGAGCGTCTGCACAGGCCTTCGGAGCCGGAGGTCGAGGGTTCAAATCCCTCCGGGCCCGCCATATCGAACCTAACGGTCAGTGTAGAACTGATGCTTCGTCCTAGAAAGGCTATCTTGGCGTTTCGTATGCAGGTAATAGAAGGCGAAACATGTGCAGTGAGAAGGGGTCTACTTGCCAAGCGTTGAGCTGAACGGATTGACAAAGAGGTTCGGGCCTCTTACAGCAGTAGATCACTTAGACATGACAGTTGAGGGAGGAGAGGTCTTCGGCCTCTTGGGCCCAAACGGTGCTGGCAAGACAACAACAATCCGTATGTTGGCATGTCTGATCTCTCCTTCAGATGGCTCAGCGACAGTTGGCGGATACGACATAGTCAAGGATTCAGTGAGTGTCAGAGAAACGGTCGGAATACTGACCGAGAACCCGAGCCTCTATGAAAGACTAACAGTACATGAGAACATGAGCTTCTTCGCTGAAGCCTATGGTCTCTCTGATGCTCAGGAAAGACGAGATCGGATCAAGGAACTGCTTGACTTTTTTCATTTGCTGGACCGAAGAAACGACAAGGTAGGAAAGCTCTCAAAGGGAATGAAACAGAAGCTTGCGATTGCTCGGACACTGGTACATAAACCCCCTATCCTATTGTTAGATGAGCCCACTTCCGGCCTTGACCCAGAGTCGGCAAAGGTGATAAGAGATCTAGTCGCAGACCTGAGTCAACGCGAAAATCACACGGTTCTGCTTTGCACACATCGCCTAGAGGATGCTGAAAGACTGTGCAGTAGAGTCATGATTATAGACCGAGGCAGATATGTGGCTATGGGGACTCCTGAAGAGCTCCAGAGCAGAATAGCAGGCAAACCAATCCTACGCGTTGAACTAAAGAAACTGGATCAAGCGATAATCAATGCCGTCAAAGAGGTTGAGCAAGTCGGAGAGATAAGTGCAGATCATGCTACAGGCACACTGTCAATTACACTTGACTTGGCGGAAGCTACCCCGGAGATAGTTAGGAGAATCGTCCAAGCCGGAGGTATGGTACTCGCCGTCAATACGCTTCGACCATCGCTAGAAGAAGCATACTTGAAACTGATTCGGGAGGGGGCATCGTGAGGACTCGAATGGTAATGCTGGTCTTCAGAAAAGACTGGTGTGAGGTCAGGAGAAATTGGCAGATCCTCCTTCCGATGGTGGCAGTACCTATCCTGATATCGGTCATACTTCCGACGCTCATCATCGTAACCCCCAACCTCTTGTCAATGCCAGGATCACCTCTGGAGAACTCGACATCAATGATGAGGAATCTTCCTAGCCAAGTGAGAGAAGAACTCGTAGGGATGACTGCCTGGCAGGCCTTGGTCTACGTCATGTCGCTCTATTTCTTCGCGCCCTTCTTTCTAATCGTTCCTCTTATGGCATCGAGCGTGATAGCATCAGATAGTTTTGCTGGGGAAAAGGAGAGAAAGACAGTCGAGGCGCTCTTGGCGGCTCCCTTCTCTGACGGTGAGCTGCTTCTGGGAAAAATGCTGGTATCATTCGTTCCTTCCATGATAGCAACCGCGGCCTCGTTCGCAATCTATTACGTAGTCATAGACCTCTTTTCGCTTTCCGTATTTGGAGGTAGACTGTTGCTTCCCAACTTGGTTTGGATAATGTTGATCTTTGGGGTTGCTCCAACGATAGCTCTTGCAGGCATAGGGCTGACAGTGATTGTCTCGGCTAGAGTCAAAGGGTTTAGGGAGGCTCAGCAGATCAGCGCTATTCTGCTTATACCCATATTGATGCTGGCGCTCGGACAGCTTTCTGGAGCAATCATCTTCGGACCCGTTGTAGTCTGCGCGCTAATAGGAGCCTTCGCTGTGATCGACCTCGTCGTATTCTATCTCGGCATGAGATCGTTCAAAAGAGAGGAAATCCTGTCAAGACTGCCGTAGGAACTAGATTAGTGCACGAGACAGATCTACCTCGCTGGAAAAACGCCAACGCCTCGATACATTGTGCAAGTGTCGGCAACCGGAACAAGTCCATCTTTTCCCCTTGACGAACACGCTGTCGAGGGCCAACATCTCTCCAAGCTTGGCCTCCTAAACCCAGTCAAACGCAGAATGTGTGGCAACGACCGACTATTGACATCGACGTGATCCGTGAGCAAAAAAGATGTGCCTAGCCTTCTCAAGATCACTTCGCGTATTGATGTTCACAAACATCGTAAGATCTACGTGCATCTGCCGGATAGCTTCTGTGGAAAAATAGGTGATATCGCGGAGATTTGAGATCATACTTCTCATATCAACGCGACCCATCCTCAAGGCCCTTTCGGTAGCACTCAGGCAGTGACTAGTATCATAAACCGAGTGAAACGGCTCAACATAGCCATTCGGCCACCTCGGAATCACCGCATCATGACCTTGGCAAAGCTCGAATAGAAGATCTAGCAAATCTCCGGATACGAACGGCATATCGCAACCCACAACTGCGACCTTGTTCCCATTGACGACTTTCAATCCTGTGTATAGCCCCGCCAAGGGCCCACCATGGAATCGATCGTCAGTTGCCACAAAGCAGCTGCTGAACATTCGAGAGTAGATCTCTTCCTGAGCCTTTGTGCTAACTGTTATCACTACTTCCCTTGCGATGCCCGCCATCTTTTCGCGTACGTGTTCGACAAGAGTTTTCCCGCCAAGCGACAGGAGGCCCTTGTCCTTGCCAAACCTACTCGAACGTCCGCCAGCGAGTATTATCGCAGATTTCATGACCTTACTACCGACCCACGTGAATGCTCAATTGTTAACCTTAGGTCTCACCGGATGGCGCGCGCTAAAGAGCATACTAGGTTGGATTTTCCCTAGAATGATTTGTTGCCAGTACCGCCAAGCGGGCTAACGCGGTGCCCAAAGTACCATTCTCGCTTTGATCATTTCCTTGGCCAGATCCTCGATTGGGCCGTGTTTGATGCATTTGGCCATGCAATGCTTGACACACGCTGGTTCAAGGCCCCTTCTAGTACGGCTTGCGCAGAGGCTGCAAAGTTCAGTCGGAAACGGAATGAAGGAAAGATACGGCTTGCCATTGGGCAGCATCTGTACCATCTCAGTCACCTGCATCCCGACGATCTCTTTCGGCCTACGGTACTCTTGGGCACAGGCTACTTGACAAGCAAAGCAACCCGTGCAATATTCGTAGTCGATTAGAAGACCGTATCTGGTTTCCTTACTCATGATTGGCCTCTTCCCCTGAAAACTTGTAGACTCTGCAAAGCAGGTGCTTGATAGGTGCCCCTAGACCATCCTTTCCTTGGTACCCCATGGGAATAAGCTGGTTGATGTTTGATTCCCAGACATCGAAGAGGTTTGGCTCCGATGCCTTCTTCTCAGGGAACCACCAGCCATGTTCCGCCATCACCATCCATTCAGGCACCACGGGAGTGACTTTCGCTTTGAACTTGCATCTTCCAAGCCAGTTCTCGACCCAGACCCATTCCCCATTGCTAATTCCCAATGACTTTGCTGTGTCGGGGTGGATCTCAACGAGAGGATGCGGATGGATCTGCCTCAGCCAGGGGATATTTCTGTGCTCTGAATGAAAGTAGACCGGAGATCTTCTTCCTGTAGAAAGGATCAGGGGATACTCCTTGGCCAACTGCGGTTGACTGATAGGTGTAAACGGAGGTTCCTCATAGTGAGGGAGAGGCTCCAATCCCCATTCTTCACGGAGAGAAGAGTACAACTCGATCTTTCCTGACGGAGTCTGGAACCCAGGCCTTCTGTCCTTGCGCAGTAGCCCTTTCACGAATCTGTGATACGGGGCGCTATGGTGGCCCTCCGGTGGTAGAGCCCAGCCTCCTCTCTTCTGTAATTCGTGGAAAGTCATGCCAGAGGGCTTCAGAATGTCATCAAAAAGATCATGAACAGTATCCCATCTGAAATCTGGGTCGAATCTCTTGGCTAGCTCGAAGTTTATCTCCACATCTGGTTTGCATTCGCCCACGGTTATTACCTTGCTGATAGCCTGAAGCGGCGCCCACCAGCTCCTGACCCCGTCCTTTTCTAGAAAGGTTGCCGCTGGCAGCACGATGTCGGCCAACTGAGTGCTTGGCGTATGAAACAGGTCAACGGCAACCACGAATTCAAGCTTGTTGATGGCTTCGACCCATCTCTTGGGATCCAAGCCTATGCCTCCAATAGGATTGCATGCCTGTAGCCACATCCCTTTGATGGGGTACGGGTCCCCTGTAAATATCTGCTCAAGAACCAAGTCTGTCTGAGCGCGCCAGATGAATTTGCGCAAAGGCCCGTAACGATCCGCTCCAATCCTCTTCCTGTCAACTTCCTTAGACTTCAGTTTGATTACTCCTTCCGCCCCGGGGAGAGCATATGCAACCGCGTCGAAGGCATAGCGGGAGATCACGTTTCCGCCGGGTACGTCCAAGTTTCCGGTCAGGCACCACAGGCAGGTTATTGCTTGGGCTGTAGGGGTGACCGCAGGCGTCATGTCGATGGGCACACCCCAGTGTATGGATGCCGGCTTGCTCTTTGCGTACAAGATTGCTCCGTCCCTGATCTCCTTCTCCGGGACCATAGTGATTTCTGCTACTCGCTCAGGGGAATACTTGTCCACTTCCTTGCAGAACATTTGCCAGACAGTCATGGCCCGCACTCTGGTTCCATCTCTAAGAGTGACTTCAAAGTCCCCTGTCAGTGCTGGCTTCACGTTTGGCGACCGATAGCAAACCTTGTCTGAGTCCCAGACAGCGGGTTTTTCACTTTCGGTATCCCAAACAACAAAGTTGCTCTGAGATCCACCATCAACCAGGTCGCTCTCCCGAAGCAGCTTCGAGGTGTCACATCGAATCAGATGATGTCCATTGGTCCACTTTTCAACGAAGTCTTCATCGTATAGTCCTTCGCTTATTATGACGTTGAGGAATCCCATCGCTAGGGCGCCATCTGTTCCCGGTCTGAGTCTGAGCCATTTCGTGGCCCTTGAAGCGAACCAAGACAGCCGGGGATCGATAGCGATGATTTTCGTCCCCCTTTTCATGAGGTCAACTATCCAGTGACCGAATACGTTGTCCGGGCATGAGGCGGGGATGTCGTAGCCCCAGACCACAATGCACTCAGGGATCTTGTATCTTGGACTTTCGTAGCGGTCAGCGAGCCATTGGCCAGCGTCGATTACGCAGTAATCTCCTTGCACGGTTTCCACCGCCGATATTCTTGGACTGTAGCAGGCTATCCCGCTCAGGCTGAACATGACGTTCGGGCTGCCATAGGCGTAGGCGAGCATGCACACCCAAGGTCCGATATCTCTGCCGGTTCCCATGGCGAAGATGAAGCTCTCTGGGCCATGTTCTTGGCGTATCTCTTTCATTTTTCTCTCTATGAGGTCGAAAGCCTCATCCCAAGAGATCGCCTCCCACTTTCCTTCGCCACGTTCCCCAACGCGTTTCAGTGGATGTGTGAGGCGATTTGCGTGATAGATGTATTGGGTTATTGCAAGGGCTCTTGAACAAAGACGACCTTGATTCCAAGGGTGTTCTGGATCACCTTCGATCTTAACCAGCTTACCATCCTCAACGTATGCCAGCACCCCACAGCCACCATGGCAACCGGGTCCAGCAGACCAAGTCGTAGTCTTGAGAACCTTAACTCCCTCGTTACTCATTGCTGAATTCCTTTCGGACACAATCGCTTGAGATAGAAAGTATTCCCTTCGACAGGAATTTAAGGAGAATGAAAAGTCAACCTTGATCGGAGAAATGCGGCTGGCCAGAAAGGGAAGGGCGGGTACTCTACAAAGTTTAGATACATGCGAACCGGCGCAAGCTAGATAAGCTTCACGAGCAAGTTGTTAGTTTTAGCGCCTTTGAAGGAGCGAATCGCGATGCTCCGGCGACAGCGTTTCCGACATCTATATCTGACAATCCCTGCTGGAGAGTCTTGTGTACCACAGATTGACGCAGGCAACACCTGAACGACGGGGTGGATAGATTGACACAAAAGCTACCAGATCGCAAATTGGCCGAAGCGTATGAACGCGAAGCAGAAGACTTGTTGCAGCAAGGAAAACTTCGCGAAGCTGCTAGCAAGATGCAGCTTGCGGCAAATGAACATTCCAAGGCTGAGGGGAGCGAAGTTCATGCAAAACCACTTCGCGCGAGAAGTTCCCTCTTTGAGGGCCTATCCATTTTTGACAGTATTGACTGGGCAGGAGAGTTCGTAGACACCGATCTAGACCGCGCTCTGAGCGCTTTCCAGAAAGCTGAAGCAGTGTTCCATGAGACCGGCAATGAGAATGGGAAGATTGTTGCTCAGGGTTGGAAGGACCTTGTTCTGGGCATGAAAAGCCAAAGAGCTGGCGAGTTTGGACTGGCGAAGAGAAACTATGAGGAGGCTAGATCAAGATTTCTGCAACTCGAGCCGAGCGATGTTGTGAGGCAGGCTATAGCGCGCGCGGAAACTAACTTTCTCTGGTGTGGCCTAATGGAGATCGGCAAGGACCCCACATCCTTTCGCTCTCGAAGAGGAGAGATAATCAAGAACTACGAGCTTCTGAAGAAGAATCACCCGGCTGAAGCAGACGTCTATGATGCCCAATTCGCTACTAGCGAAGCTTTCGCATCATTCTTGAATGGACAAGACGCACTAAGAAGATGGGACTATGATGAGGCTGAAAAGGCATTTCACGATACAGAGATCCAGTTGTCGAACTGGCCAAGAGTACAAGCACCCCTAGAGGCAGTTCAGATGAGACTCCAAAGTACGATGAGGGCCTTCGAGCTGTTGAACAGAGCAGGACGATACGAGGCCCAAGGCATCAGGTCCCTTCTCGAAAATGCGGATTTGAAGGAGGCACGTGATGCGTTGAGAGTTGCCTCAGAGGTCTATCGCCAAGCAGAAGAGGCATTTGCTGAGGCTAGGTACCCAGGGGGTTTCATCACTCCGATAATCGAATTTGCCAGAACAACCAAAGAAAGAGCTCAAGTGGCTTCTGAATTGACCTCGAAGAGTCTGAAGGAAATCACTTTCGGTATCGGGAAATGGTTCATCATTTTTGGCCTCGGGAGCCTAGGGATCTTGACTTGGTTGAACACTTATCTGAACGTAGCTGGTGAGCAGGTGTTGTTCTTCTCTCTTTTGTTCGGGGTCATTGGAGGATTCGGTTTAAGATCACCTGACATTCTCGAAGCACTGCAACCCTTCTTCCAACCTGATAACAGCAAGAAATGATTGAACGAACCCGCGGAAGATGAAGGGCATAGTACAAGGCCCGGCCTAGTTGGTCTCTTACCGGTTCTGCGAAAGACTAGATTCGGCCTCTGATTCGAGTGCACGTGCGATGTTGTGAAGAAAAGTAAGATCAGGGCTCTTGAATCCTTATGGAGAGTAGAAACTGTCGCAATTCTCTAGTGAGTTTGAGCGACTCTTCAAATTCCTTGTCAGTCATGTTCACTATGCGATTGTACTGAAGTATCCGGTTTAGGAGCAAAGGATTCATCGGCCCGAACTTCATGAAGTAACCAGAGAAACTGCACGAAGAACATATTTCCTTCGCAGCTGAAGAAGCATTTGACAATCCTGGTTGTCGCTCATGGAGCCTAGAGAGTCTGTTCGCATTCTTCTCGCTCACATCAACTTTGATCCCCATCTCACTTAAGCCATTCAAGATGTGAATAGAACTTTGAACACTCTTCTCAACTATCTCATCAGCGTGATAGACGAAGGTGTCAGCGGTTGCCGTATAGTAGCTCTCGATGAGGTGGCCTGAACGCCTTTCCTTAGACACTTCGACAAAACCAGAGTCTTGGAGCTTCTTGATATGATGGTAGATGTCCTGAGTTGTTAGATCAAGCTCCGAGGCAATCTTCCTCACAGTCTGCTCGTTGTCTCTTAGAAGGGATATGATCTTCCTTCTTGTCTCGTCTTGCAGCAACTTGAAGGCTTCTTCATCGATTGACTTCAGTAACTTCGATTGTCCTGATTCTTCCATCATCTTCAGCCACGCCATACGCCATATGGCTAACCAAATAAGATTTGGTAACAAAAAGGTAACACCTATATAAAACCTTGGCCGAAGCGAGCAGACCGAGGAGGAAGCATGAGCCCGGACGACAAGAAAGAATCCTACCTCGTCCTAGACATAGACGACTGGTTGACTAGGGCTGTTCTGATCGAGAAGAATGATGGAGTCTATGAGGCGAAGGCGATAAGCGAAGCACCTACCACGGTTGATCTCCCCAGCCTTGATGTCACAATCGGAGTAGAGAAGGCTGTGAGGAGTCTGGGCCAGAGCGTTGGCAAGGAGTTCTGGGGTGCTGATGGACCGTCAGGTGCACATAGATTCCTTTGCTCCAGCAGCACGGGAAACCTGTATATGATGGTGGCAGGTGTCGCAAGTATGATATCTGCTGAGAGCGCTCAAAGAGCGGCTCTTGGAGCAGGGGCATTACTCACAGATGTGTTCTCGAAAGACTATCCACGCCCCGACTTCGAAATGGTAGAGAGAATGAGAAGCATGAAGCCAGACATGTTCCTGCTTGCTGGTGGCACTGATGGAGGTGCAGTGCGACAGGTTCTGGAAATGGCTCATTGGATAAGAACCGCCGATGTGAGACCAAGATTCGGCTCTGAGTACAAACTACCTCTGATATACGCCGGAAACATTGAGGCTCGAAAGCAGGTTTCAGACGTTCTACCTGAAGAGAAATATGCAACCAAAGCAGTAGACAATGTCCGCCCCCTCATTGAGAGAGAAAACCTTGGACCTGCCAAGGAAGCCATTTACGATTCCTTTATGGAGCACGTCATAATCCATTCTCCGGGATACAACAAGCTTGTGGGCTGGGTTGACGAACCCATAATTCCAACCCAAGCTGCAGTAGGAAAGATTCTCTACGCTTACGCAGTAGATAGGCAAGTGAACCTGCTGGCAGTTGATGTCGGAGGAGCCACAACTGATGTCTACTCGATCTACCACGGGGTCTTCAACAGATCTCTCAACGCTGACATGGGATTGACATATGGAGTCAGCAATGTCATGAAGACGGCGGGAATCGAAAACATAATGCGTTGGATCCCTAAGCAGATGAGCGAAGGAGAGGTCCGCAACATCATCGGCAACATGATGATACTCCAACCTACATCTCTAACGTCCGACGATGCTCTAGTGCAACAAGCCGCAGCCAGAGAGGCGATAAGGCTGGCCGTGGAGTATCATAAAAAGATCGCAAGCAGGCTCAAGGGCGTTTCATTGAAGCGCAGCATAGGAGACATCTTCGTTCAGGCTCTCGAACCAACATACCTAGACATGATGAAAACCCAGGTGGTTGTGGGAAGAGGGAAGGTGTTCGGCCAAAGCCAGATCACTGATGCGGCCACCCTACTTCTAGATGCTCTTCAGCCAGAGGGCGCCACCGAGATAATGATTGACAGACTTAGCGTAATGCCCCACCTCGGAATGCTTCTGAAAGCAAACCATGAAGCGGCCATGCAAGTACTTTCGAAAGAATGCCTGCTTAGGCTGGGAACCTGCTTGGCACCGAAAGGTAGGGGTAATCCGGGAGATGTGGCGATGCGAGTGCGAATGATCAAGTCTAACGGCGTTGTGATCGAAGATGAAGTGAGCTTCGGAGAGCTGAAAACTCTTGCCCTTGGAAACGGAGAGACAGCTAGGCTTGAGGTGACGCCAAGGAGGAGACTCGATGTTGGGAGGGGCAAAGGGAAGAGACTGGAGGCAGAGGTGGTCGGCGGCGAACTGGGGTTGATGCTGGACGCTCGAGGAAGACCTCTGGAAGTACCGACGGAGAAGCATAATTTGGCGAAGTGGGTCGAGTCGCTGAAGCATGGCCAGAAATCCTTGGCTTGAGGAGTTGTTTGAAATGCCTGAACTGGAAGGACTTAGATTCCAAGAAGAAGCACTAGTCAGAAAGGTCAGGAGGATACCTACCCAAGGACAGGTCTTGGTTAACATAGGGGACTTGGTTGACCCTGAGACGGTTGTGGTTAGGGGCACAGTCGTCAACCCGGAGATCCATGAAGTGAAGATCTACGAGCAATTGGAAGTCGATACAAGCGAAGTAGAAAGGTACATGTTGAAGGGGGAGGGAGATGAAGTGCAGAAGAATGAGGTCATCGCCATTCATAGATTCTTCTTCGGCCGAGCCTCAAAGGTCTGCAGGTCTCCTATCGACGGATCCCTTGAGACATTTCTCAAGTCGTCAGGACGAGTGCTCATCAGAGGTAAACCAATTCCAATCGAACTCAAAGCGCACATTCCAGGAAAAGTTGTGAGCATAATCCCCAGTGAGGGAGTGGTAGTCGAGTGCAAGGCAGCTCTCATACAGGGCATGTTTGGCATCGGAGGCGAATCGGTCGGACAGTTGGCCATAGCTGTGGACAAGCCCGGCGAAGCCCTGACAACAGAGTTGATTGAGGACAAGCATAAGGGAAAGGTCGTGATTGGAGGCTCGTTTGCAACTATTGATGCACTTCGTAAAGCTGTAAGAATAGGTGTGAATGGGATAGTCGTCGGTGGCGTGGATCAAAAAGATCTAACAGATTTCCTTGGATACGAGATTGGAATGGGGATAACTGGTAAGGAGAAGACTGACCTTACGTTAATCATCACAGAAGGATTCGGAGTACACCCCATGAAGGAAGGGACATTTAATCTCTTGAAGTCTCACGAAGGAAAGCAGGCATGCATAGACGGGTCAACACAGATACGCGCAAGAATGCTTCGCCCGGAGATGATCTTGCCATTATGGGCGCAGAAGAACCCGGGTTCCTGAGCTTGGCTGCATCTTTCTCAACCAGAACTCACTAGCTACCCTGCATGGTCATCAACTGCCTTCTGAGCCATGAACAAGTATCCTAGCGGCGGTAGCCTTGGCAGGGGCGTATATACAGCTGTATATGCGCCACGGTCCGTCACGGTTCTGCGACTTCTGCGTATGCTGTTCGATGTCTCCTGCACCAAGCAAGAACTCGTTAGGTTCAGTCTGCCTCTAGCATGTGGCGCGCGCGTATCGAAGCCACCAAGGCGATATTCGCAATAAGCAGTGCTGCACTCGCCAAGAACGGGATGTGTTTCCCGATGAAGTCATAGGCGAAGATGAAAATGACTGGTCCCAGAATCCCGCCCAAATCCATAAAGGTTCTGTATAGTCCTACCGACGTTCCTCTCATGTTGGGAGTTGCCGCTTTGGAAAGAAGAACGATCAAGGTCACCGAAATCATTCCGCCTCCAACCCCTTCGAGCAGGCTAATGATGACAATATCTGTCAGGGAACTTGTGACCGAGTAGAGACCGAGGCAGACGCCCTCAGTTAGCAATCCGCCCATTATGACAGACTTGGTCCCCAAGCGATCGGCCAACCTACCAGATAGAAATGTCGCAGCGCAAAATCCGGCGGTTCTCACGCTCATGATCAACCCTATCGTAGCAACATCGTAGGAAAGTATCTGGTTCATGTAGAGCTGAAAGACAGTGGACATGATGCCTTGCACAACAAGCATTCTCGACATTACCACGGAGCAGATGACAAGAAGCGCATGATTCCTCAGGCCGCTCAAAGCTTCACTTAGCGACACCACCGCGTGACCTTGTCGCGGTCTATCGGCAACCTGCTTCAACTCTTTGGAAAGGGAGGCGATCAAAAAAGAAAACAAGGTCATCACCGAGGCAACGTAGAACACGGAGTAGTATCCGAACCATTCGGCTATCACAGCTCCTATCGGTGCACCGATGAAGCTACCGATGAATTCGATGCTCTGCAACGTTCCAACGGCTTTCCCCCGTATACTTGGTACGAACATGTCGAACATTAGGGCTGTATTGTTCGTGAAGTAGAAGGCCGCCCCCAGACCCCACAGAGCTCGTCCAAGGATCAGTTGATATATCGAGCGAGAAGTCGCACATGTGAGCGTCCCAACTACGGAGAGCGCCAAGCCGAAGAGAACCAGCCTTCTTCTTCCCACCCTGTCGGAGAGAAAACCTGATGGTAATTCAGTGAATATTCGTGCCAAGAACCAAGCTGAGGTGACGATTCCCACAAGAACGCCTGTGGGGTCAAGTTTCCATGACAGAAGGGGGAGAAAGGCGGAGGACAGCCCCATACCTAAGATGAGAGAGAAACCCACAGAGACAAGCTCGAAATAGAGATGAGGATACGACCTGATTCTGACCATTGCCTTTTCATCGCGAGTCCAACCACAGGACATACCTGTCCTGCTTAACTACTTCGCAGTTGCCATTATCGCAAATAGCCATGTGCTTATAATACTGACCTCTTCTTCAAATTCCAGATTGGGCCGATTACATAGTGGTCTTCTAAACTGAGAGCTATCAGACGGGTCAGGTAAGGCTTATGTAAACCTGCTCCGGTCTATACTCGTTGTCCCGCGGTAGCTCAGCCTGGTAGACTCGCGTTCCGCGAGGCTGAAAGCTTCCGGCTGTAGTCCTGTACCTGTCCGGTGCGGGGAAGTCAGCCTGCCAGGCGCACAACGACTGAAACCGGAGCTTGGCGATGCGCCAACCGGAATGTCGCCTGTTCAAATCAGGCCCGCGGGACCACTATCTCTCTTGATAGATGATCATTTCGCGTGGACTATTCATTCTCTATGCTAGGAAGAGGTGGACTTCTCTTTAGCAATGGTCCGCAGCTGAGTAGTTCCTTTCTCATCTCCGAATCTGCCAGAGATCAACATTTGTGGTGGAGAATAGAAAAGTGATCGAGCTATTCCTAATTCGAATCCTTGACAAGGTTTGCCAACGATTGTTTGATGGCTTTAGGTGAATCACTGGGTCAGGGACATCGTCGAGGGGCGTGAAGCTTTGCGGGTTCATGGCGCCCTTCGCCGAGAGATGATCATTCGCCATCTTTCATGGGCGGGATTCGAACCCGCTTCACGCAACGGCCTGTGTCGTGCGGGCGACAGCCGCACATGTTAGACCGGGCTGCACCACCTTCGCCGTCATCAGTTTGATCGATGACTAGGGCGGTCCAGGGCGAATACCTATCCCAATGTATCCGAATCTTAAGCCTTTCCTAAGCTGTCGCTCCGATTTGGTCCTACTCGTATCACTTTCATCAGAAACGAATATGCTTAGGCCTGACAGCCTCGACCCGCGAGCTATTTCTTTTTCACTGCCACTTGCGAGCGTGAGATAATTCGCGTCGTGATTGATGCGGGGAGGGGAGTCTCCACAAATTGTGGGCCTTCTTGGAACACAAACGTGACCAGTGTCTCATCTCTTGGAGTTGGCTGGAAACTGCGGAGGCGCAAGTCATTTAGACCACGAATAGCTTAGGCAGATTCTGTGATTGGTGTGAGCCTGTACAGGTGGAGCGATGTTCCGGAAGAGCAACTGACGGACATGCTCTCACGTAAGCTGATTTCTGGCAGGAACGAGATGATCGCCCAAATCTTCCTCAAGAAAGGTTGTGTTGTCGCGTCTCATAGACATGAGAGTGAACAGATGACGTTCATTCTCAAAGGGTTGCTGGAGTTGACGCTTCCTGATGGAAAGGTCAAGGTGGGCGAGGGAGAAGTCCTTGTTATCCCACCGAACCTAGAACACAGCGCAGTGGCCCTCGAAGACACAATAGACCTTGACATTTTCAGCCCGATTAGGATTGATTGGCTGACCGGGCAGGATCACTACCTCCGAAGGAGGTGAATAGAGGTGAACCTAGGACTGAAAGGGCGAGCAGCAATCGTCACTGGTTCAAGCCGGGGAATAGGTAAAGCGATCGCACGTGAGCTGGCAGAGGAGGGAGCGAAGGTCACCGTATGTGCAAGAAACGAGGACTCACTGAAAGAAGCTGAAAGAGAGATCGAGGCCGCCACAGGAGCCGATGTCTTGAGGATCAGAGCAGATCTGAACCGCGCCGAGGACGTGAGGTTGCTCATAGCGGAAACCTACAAGACGTTCGGAAGAGTGGACATCTTGGTCAATAATACGGGAGGCCCCCCACCGGCGCTTTTCTTGGCAACCTCGGAAGAGGATTGGAGGCGCACCTTTGCCCAACTCTTCATGAGCGTTGTCTTTGCCTGCCGTGAAGTTGCTCCCTACATGAAGAAAGAGCGATGGGGACGAATCATAAACATGACCTCGATGGCAGCAAAGCAACCTGTGGAGAACCTTGTCTTATCCAACGCACTAAGATCCGGCATCCTGGGTTTGACGAAGACTCTAAGCGACGAATTCGCTAGAGACAACATTCTCGTCAATAGTGTCTGTCCCGGCTACACGCTGACGGAGCGGGTTCAGGAACTTGCCGGAGCAGAGAGTCAGCGAACAGGAAGATGCGTCGACGAGATAGTTCAAGATTGGGCGAAGGCCATACCGCTCCGGCGGATGGCTCAGCCAAAGGAGATCGCAAACCTGGTGGTTTTTCTAGCGTCGGAGCGAGCCAGCTTCATAACCGGGGTGGCATTTCAAGTGGATGGAGGCTGGATTAGAGGAATAATCTAGCAAGCTTCATCATTAGTCAGCGGCTGCGAATACAACCTCCTTTCCTACAGGGTTCGCAGCATTCTAAAGCGCTTCTACGATACCCTAATGGCTCTTGGCAGGAGATCGCCGAAAGTTTCAACCCTCGAAACGATTAAACCTTGACTAATAGGCCATAGGAACATAGTTGCGGGAGAACCAATCAAGCTTGAACAGCCCGAAAGTCGTTCTGTTCTCGTACACCCGAGATATTGAAAGGGTCTGTGCTGCTGCCATGCGGTCGTGCTATTCGAATGTCTCTGCATTTGACTTGTACAAGAACAGTCTTCCAAGGACCAGTAAGAACGAAAGACAGCTAACTCAGGAACGCGCCGAGGAGCTTATCCAGAAAGCGCTAGTAGGCGGTCACGAAAGCGTCCTTGAGCATGGCCTACTTACATTCGATCTTCAAGGTGTGTCTAGAGCTTTCACGCATCAGCTTGTCAGACATAGGATCGCCTCATTCTCTCAGCAAAGTCAGAGACATGTAAGGATCGATACCGACAGCGACTGGTATGTGATTCCTCCGAGCCTCAAAGATGAGTCTCGGCAAAGATTCGAGGAACGAATGAAGGCCATGGCTTCATGGTACTTGGAGGAATCAAGATCGGGAAGAAAGATTGAAGACGCTAGATTCTATCTTCCGAATGCAGCGAAGACTAATATTGTAGTCTCGATGAACCCCAGAGAGCTGCTGCACGTTTTCAAGCTCCGATGTGGAGCGGAAGCGCAATGGGAGATCAGAGCTGTCGCTTGGGCAATGTTGGCGTGTTCAAAGCTCATCGCGCCGAGCATATTCAGCCGGATCTGGCTCTCCTCGACTGATGAGTATTTCGCAGAGAGGGAAGGAGCGCTCGAAAGAATTCTCTCCGAAGTGCGCTCGCGTTTCAAAAGCGCTGACCCGCAGGAAACAATGGAGATTCCCTTGGCCGGTTTGAATCTCGGAATTGATGTCCGAGCATTTGTCAACAAGCTCTAAGCTTATGGGGACATAGATAGTTGAAGTTGCAGGAGCTAGGTTGTGCGCATTCCTAGAGAAGTCAGGCTTTGGATAAGAATTATATGGCGATCTCGCCAAGCTAAGGTTAGGTGTCAAATTTGGCTCTTGTCAATTTGGATGTACTGATTCTGCAAGTGATAATCAATGTCATTATCATTGGGCCGATGCTGTGGCTTGCGGGACGGATCCTTGCTGGAAAAGACAAGGCGAAGTTGACGGACGCAATATGGATCGCTGCTCTAGGAACCATAATCGGATTGGTGTTCAGCCACCTTTTCTCAGGCGTCATAGCTTTGGTCATCGTTGTGTTGCTTTGGCTGGCGTTGATAAGACACTTCTTCGATTGCGGATGGGCAAAGGCGTTTCTGATCGCTCTGGTTGCCATTGTAATCTTCGTTGTTACAGCAACCGTGTTGGCGCTACTTGGCCTTGTGGCACTCAGAGCCCTTCTACGCTTTCCATAGCACTTCAGCTTCCTCAGATTCAGAATTACTTAGCGCACTATCTTGGATCTGACAAAGGTGTACAACTACATCGACTCGGATGTGGATGGCCGCATCGAAAATGCCCAAGAACTTCTGGGACAGCCGAGCATCTCCATTGAGAACTGCGGCATCCGTGAATGTGCTCAATTGCAGGAAAGATATTTCTGTGATTTGTGACATGGATCAACCGAGTTAGTAAAGACAGATGGAAAGCCTGCTGTCTGTGGAGAGTGTGATGCGGACACCTGTACGATCGGCCTCCAAGCTGCTTTCGTGAGGGATATTGTTGAGGATACTTGTAGTCAACGATTATGTTGATCAGATGAAGTATGCTGCTCAAATGGACAACTTATGTGCTAAAGTTGAGAAGGTGTCAGGGAGTTCTGTTGAAAGGGTCTCATACGAGCACTTTGGACGAGAGTTCGTTCAGGACCAGATAGGGAAGTATGATGCTGTCGTGCTGAGCGGCTCGGAGGCTCTATACAGCAAAGCTGAAGATAGGCTGAAGTTCCAAAAGGCAATCGAGGGAACTCGCTCATTGACTCTACCCGTTCTGGGAATCTGTGGTGGACATCAATTGCTGGGCATGGCTTACGGCCAGAACGTTGTCAATATGGAACGGGTCTTGAGGGGTTACTACGATGTGACAGTACTTGTCGATGATCCTCTCTTTGACGGTTTGAACAGAAGCATCTTGGTCGCAGAAGCTCACCGAGAGATGGTAGAACGCGTTCCGAAAGGGTTCTCACTCTTGGCGAAATCTCAGGACACGCCGGTTGAAGCCATGAAGAGCGAGAAGGCGGCCATCTATGGAGTGCAGTTCCATCCAGAACGCCATGACGAGGCCCATCCAGCTGGAGGAGCTATCCTAGCGAATTTCGCGAAACTTGCTAGGAAGTAGAGAGATCGGTGCCCTTCAATGCGTCGTTGTGTAAGTTCACTTCTCCAGCGAAGTACCCCGATCTTCCCAAGGGGCTTCATTGTTGGGGCCCATGAACTGTCGAGGGCGCCCAGACCTTCGGACTCACTTTCATAAATGTTCGTCGCGCAAGCACGACGCAAACTCTAACGCGGCCTCCCGGCAAACAAACTTATCTTTGACATCAGTGGCTCCTTTTGTGGCGGGGGTTCCCGAGACCCCGGATCATCAAGGGCGGGAGTCAGGTCAAAGGGGCAGGGCCATCTAGACGGAAGATGGTGTTAGACTTAAGATCGACCTGATGCGAGATCCTGTGGCACAGGCCTTCATGGGTTCGAATCCCATCCCCCGCACCATCTGATTGAAGAACGATCAACAATGTGGTGATAACGCCCTAAGAGGTTCTTCGTCAAGGAGCTGTCCGATATGGTGGACATTAACGCTATCGGTGAGAGCCCGGACTTGAATAGGTGAGTGAGATTGAAGGGGTTCAACCGTTCATGAAGCGAAGGGAATTCTCTAAAGGTGCAGACGTTCTGGGTCATCGGCGTGCTTCGGCAGTTAGTGAGGCCGCTGTTGGATTGAGTTTGTGTGCCGCTTTTGTTTGTCGCATCGGTTCGGTGTTAAGAACACTGTAGCGTGTGCCCTAGTGAAATCAAGGATTGAGCTTCTGATTAGAGCCCTTTGGCAGGAGGTCAGTGAGACAATATGGCTTCTATTTTATGTGATGTTTCAGCCAGTATCCTGCTGATCTCTTTCGCCTTATCGTCGGTAAGCTCTCCATGGCTCCGTAGTAGCCTTGCTAGCCGTCGGCCCTCTCTGATCAGGTCTCCTCTTGGTCCTTTGAGGAATTTCTGTCCTCTTTGGAAGACAGCCTCAAGGACCGGCTTCTTTTCGGCTAGGAACCTCATTCCCTGATCGGTTACAGTATAGATCTTTTTTCCATTCTCAGTCCTTGAGGTGACATGACCTTCATCTTCCAGCAGCTGGAGGGTGGGATAGACAAGGCCGGGGCTGGGCATATAGAGGCCCCCATACTTTTCGTTTATCACCATCATGATCTCATAGCCATGCATCGGCTTGCTCCTCAAGGCGTCAAGTAGCATGTACTTGAAGTCGCCTCTTTCCATTCTACGCCTAACTCTGCGCCACATTCTTTTTGTCACGATATATCACGATATATTGCGATATATTTAAATATGTCGGTTCAAAAAAGCCCCAATTCATGCGTCGAACGGCACAACAACTGAAGTCAGAACAAGCATGGCCTTAAAACACGGTGCTCGCGTCCAGCTTGCACCCGCACGATTATAGTTGAAACGCCTATTCATCAGAACCTCCTATCTTCAATGGGACTTCGTAGTTTCTCGCATGTGGCTTTGATTTTGCCACGTGATTTCCACAACAAGCTTTCACCTTCGACAGGCAAATGTATGCGTGATGCCTGCAACTAGCTCGACGGCGAGAACCGTCAAGGGGGCTTGCACGTTGCTTGTCTTGTTTCCGAAAGAGAGAACTGAGCAGACTGACGTAGCATTGCAGGCGTCATCACTGTTCAACTCGACGATTCTTAGATGTCAAGTTGTCTTGGCGGCCAAGCCTGTAAGCGATGTCCCTGCAATTGCGGTTAATCTTTAATTTGCGGCCGCTGACCTATATCGCATATTAGTGAAATGATTTGGATCCTCACTTGGAGCACAGACGAGTTTCTACTGGAATTGACGGGTTAGATGAGGTCACAGAGGGCGGCTTCCCCGAGGGCAGCCTCATCCTCTTGGCAGGCAACCCAGGAACGGGCAAGACAGTTTTCTCAAGCCAATTCCTGGCGAAAGGCGCAATGCTGAATGAGCCAGCCTTGTATGCCAGCTTCGCCGAGAGCAAGGAGACTCTTGTAAAGAACTTGTCTAGGCACCTGCACTATGACTTTGGTGAGCTTGATAGTGAAGGCAAGCTCAAGATTCTAGACTTCACCGCCGTCAAAGAGGAAGCTGTCTCTATCATTCTGAAAGAGATCTTGGCCGAAACTCAAGCCATGAATGCTAAGAGGCTGGTCATAGATAGTTTCTCAGCAATGGCTCAGGCCTTCAAAGAAACGACAGATGTCAGAATCGTTGTCCACACCGTTTTGAGCAAGATTGTTAGGCAGATGGGCTGCACGACAATCATGATAGAAGAAATCCCGATAGGAGAATCCAGAATTGGCTGGGGTGTTGAAGAATTCGTGGCAGACGGTGTGATAAAGCTTGAGGCTAAGCAGTTGGATGGTCGTCCGCTGCGGGATTTGGACATCATAAAGCTCAGGGGAACAAGACTGGGCGAGCGTCAGCTTCTCTTCACACTTGAAGGCGGCTTCAAGGTTTTCCCCCCCTTCAAGCCTAAGTCCATTAAGGAAAGCAAAAGGTTCCAAGAAATCAAGGATTCTCCTACGCATCTTTCCACCGGGAGCCGGGACTTGGACAAAATGCTCAGCGGAGGACTGCCAAGAGGCACAACGGTGCTTTTAGACCTAGACGAAAGGACTGCCACGACTGAATATCACTTGCTCGTCATGACATTAGCAGCAAATTTCGCTGCTTGCGGCAGAGGGATTTGGGTCTTACCGACCAGCGGCGTAGACTACTCAATGCTTGAAAAACTGGCACTAAGATATGGATTTACTGAAAAGGAATTTCGGAATCTAGTACTAGTTTCCGATTTTCAGAAAGGACTCCCTGATGAAGAAGAAAAGCCAAATCTCATTCTCCTGAAAAGTCGCAGCGCGGAGAGGGATTTCCACATTCACGAGAAGGCCATAGAAAGGCTTGCCAACAGGCTTGGTCAACCGGTTCTCACCATTGCTGGAATGGATAGCTTGATCAATGCATATGGAGAGAACAAGACCGAGAGAGTCCTGAACCTAGGCATAACTCGAACCAGAAGCCACGGTTCAGTGGCGCTCTTCATCGTGAAAGCTGGTCATGAGGGCTTAGTCAAGAGAACAGCCGCTTTGGTCGACATCTACCTGAAACTCACGAGAGAACATGGCTCCATGCTGCTCTACGGTGTTAAGCCTAGAACGGGTCTGTATGCGGTTGAGATGGACACGTCTGAGGGCTACCCAATGCCTCGACTTACGCCGATTGTCTAGATGCGGGAGAAGGCTTGAGAAGTTTGACCCACGAGATGGCACGGGTAGATGAGACAATCGGCTACAAGAAGGTCTTCCTTAAGGCTGTTGATGAAGGGCTGTCGGCCCTAGGCGAAGGTATTGCGCAGGCCATCTACTATCATATCGAGAAGAAACATGGGATCAAGCGTGAGCAGATCCTTGACAGGCCTGAGGTGTTCCACAGAGCATTGGGGAGCCTGTTCGGTTCAGGAGCCATCGTTGTTGAGAAACTCATCTCGAAAGGACTCTGCACTACGGTCGGCATAAGTTATGAAGAGCATGAAGACTGGTCACTAGTAGACTTTGTCAAGTTTGCGAAGAAGATCGTGAGAGGCGAAGGCCGCCGCAAAGCGTAGGAAAGTTTCAAGAGTTATTGGATTCGCCCATACTTCTCAAGGATTGTTTTGGTCTGATCTAACGGAAGCGCTGTACGCGTGTTTCCATCTCTGCCAATCATGGTCTCGGCCTTGAACAGGGAGTTGATTATTGCTTCCTCAGTCGCTTCAGCGGCGGCTCTAAACAACCAAGAAAGATCCTCCTCAAGAACTGAGCCGACAGGAGCCCTGATGTCCTCCCTGTAGTGGGATACGCGACTCGTAGTGGAGAACGCTATGACTACGTCTCCGCTTCCCTGAGTTGAGACTGAACCCGTCCTCGCAAGGCCGTGTGTTGCCCTCTTCGCCACTCGCTTCAGTTGCCTTGACGATACCGGGGCATTCGTTGCGACGAGAATTATGATCGAACCATTAGCCGAAGACCCAGATGCCATGCGCACAGACAAATCTCTTCCGACTGGAGCACCGTCGATAATCAGGTCTGTGAGCCTGCCGAAATTCGAGAGTACAAGAGAGCCCACAACGTATCCCCCATGCTGTGACGGCAGGATCCTTGATGAGGATCCGATTCCACCCTTCAGCTCGAATGCTGACATACCAGTTCCGGCGCCGACTGCTCCTTCTTCCACATGCTCACTCGTCGCGGTGCGAAGAGCTCGTCTAACGTGTTCAGGTTTCACGTGCCTTCCTCTGATGTCGTTCAGGAAGCCATCATTACATTCACCAACTACTGGGTTAATCGTTCCAGTTGTTACGCCGATGTCAGGATTCATTTCAAGCATATGTTCAATCAGAGCATCAGCAACTATTCCTACGTTCAACGTGTTCGTGAGAAGGATAGGCGTTTCAAGCGTTCCAAGTTCATCGATCTGAACCAGTCCTATCGACTTGACGAAACCATTAATGACAAATGACGCGGCCTTGACCTTCTCCCTGAAAATGTTGCCCTTGTGAGGGAGAACTGCTGTCACTCCCGTTCTGATTGGGCCATGTCCAGGATTGAGGGCCCCTTGCCCTTCAATCAACGTGACTTGGCCGATGTGAACGCCTTGAACGTCGGTAATGCAATTGTATGTCCCAGGTTCAAACGATCCGATCCTTACGCCAAACTCGCGGCTTCGTGGCCGATTGACCGACATCACACTCACAGCTGTTCGTGTAAGCAGCGACTGCATTTAAGTTTAGATAGAACTGAAGAACATGAAGAGGCACAAGTAGAAGGTTCCAGTTCTGACGTGTCAACGTTTGCCTGCAGGAATGACTTGTATCATGTATTGGCTTCTAGAAAAGGCTGTGATCGTTCAGAACGTTTAAACATGCATTCTCCCAGTAAAGGTTGGGAAATGGAAATGAGCTGCCAAGACGCCGAGCTGCTGAGAACTCTGGGATTCTCTGAGAACCAGTGCAAGATCTATCTTGCGTTGCTTGAATCGTCAGAAGGAGTGAGCATTGATAAAGTTATGACGGAGCTAGGCGTGCCGCCGGCCGAGGCGGAGGGAGCCATCAGACTGCTGGTTGACAAGGAAGCCATCAAAGTCATTAGCAATAGGTTGGAGGCCAATCCTCCTAAGCAGTTTCTCGCTAAAGTGGTTGAGGAGAAAAGGAAGGAGAGTGGAAAGCAGCTTGAAGACTTTGCAGACAGGGCCTTATCGCTCCAAAGGCTCTTGGAGCCAGCGTACTGGGAGAGGAGGAGGGGGATAAGGCCGGAGGACATTCTTGAACCTCTGGATGACTTAGCGGACATGGAGATTCGAACAGTCAAAATGATCGGAAACGCCGAGAAGTATGTTCGAATCTTCGCGCAGACTTTTGGCTGGTACGCGAAGATCCGTGAGGAGCTCTATAGAGCCCTCGACCGAGGCGTCCGAGCACGAGCGCTTATGACCGCTATAGATGAGTACTCCGGCACAGTTTCCAGAGAACTCAAGAATCTTGGCGCGGAGGTAAGACTCTCAGCTCAAGACTGGTATCCTGTCAGAGGCACCTTGGTTGACAGCTCGGAGCTTGTTTTTCTGATATGGGCAACTGACAAGAGACAAACACCGAAACCTGTCTACTATCGACCGCACTACACGAAGAATCCGGGGCTTATCCGAGTGTTCACTGAAGCATTCGACAGGCGATGGGATCAGGCTAAGCCAATCTAGTTGAAACGGCAAAGCCTGGGCCTGAGACGCAGTCCAACGTAGGAATTCTTTGCCTTTGCCCAAGCTCGATCAACCCCGAACTGCGGTAAGTATACAAGATGGCTGAGGCAAGAGCAATCTGAGGACCCGAAACCCTTGACGGGAAAAGCGGCGTGACTGGACTCTTGGATCCGCTTGTTCACCTTGCACTCAAAGTCTTTTGCAGTTTCTGAATAGATGAAGGCTTGGATCTTCCAACTCCCCGTGCTCAACAGATAATCGATGTGCCAGAAGTTGCGATTGCGCTTGCCAAGATGTCTTCTCTTCCTTCCTTCAATAGACGCACTTCCTTTTCCACGAGCGGAGCCCGTGTAAAGATATACGCCCTTTCCAAAACGGAACGAGCCTAGAGAACCAACTCTGCATCTCCTCTCATTCTCGAGTTTCATAACAATTGTGTAGATTCCTTTCAATTGATTGTATCCCTCAAGGGAGCTGAGGACGCCTTGCTCCACACATCAGCTATCCTTATGGAAGGCAGAACAAATTTGATTTTGCTCTGAGGTCAAGAGATGCGAGGTTTGATCGCTCCTGTTCCGTTCAAATCATTGGGATGCAACGGTTTGAGCAGAACAGGCGAAGCTTACATAAGGTTGATCCGACAAGTTTGCTCGGATGATGAGAAGGCACCTGTGACAGAAGCGCTACGGAGACTGACGAAGTGAGTGCGTCACGATTATTCGGAACCAACGGCGTACGCGGAATCGTGAATGTCGATCTCACGACAGACCTAGTGCTCGAACTCAGCCAATCAATCGGGACCTTCTTCAAGCGCGGTCGAATTCTCGTTGGCAGAGACGGAAGACTAAGCGGTCGCATGCTCAGCGAAGCAGTATTGGCCGGATTGACGAGCATAGGCTGTGAAGTCTGCGATATTGGCTTGGCCCCTACACCATGCATTCAGCATTTGGTGCCTTACTGGGGATTTGATGGTGCTGTGGTCGTAACAGCTAGTCACAACCCTCCTGAATACAATGGTGTCAAAGTTGTGGCCAGAGATGGAGTAGAGGTACCTCGTTCAGACGAGGAATTGATTGAGGGGATCTACAGGAGAAGGGAATGGTCAAGAGCTGACTGGAGACATATGGGTAAGGTGCTCCACAGAAGCGATGGAGTTGACGCGTACGTTCGCGACGTGCAAAGACACTTTGACTGTGACGCAATCAAGAAGGCGGATTTGACTGCTTTGGTGGACGCAGGAAACGGAGTTGGAAGCCTGACGACATCTTATGTGTTGCGTAATTTAGGCTGTGCCGTTCACACGATAAACTCGAACATAGATGGGGCCTTTCCAAATAGGTTGCCCGAGCCTTCTCCTGAAAGTCTAAGAAGCATAGCTGGAACCGTTAGAGATCTGGATGTTGACTTCGCAGTCGCCCTTGATGGTGACGCGGACAGGGCAATATTCCTTGATGAAGGAGGGAGGGTCCACTGGGGCGACAGGACCTTCGCCCTTATCGAGCAGTTCTTCCTATCGGAGAACAGAGGGGAAAAGATCGTGACGCCAGTCAGCTCCTCTCAGGTCATAGAAGATGTGGCGAGACAATATGGCGGTTCTGTCATATGGACAAGAGTGGGAAGTGTCGATGTGTCCCGGAAGATGGTGGAGACAGGTGCCAAACTTGGCGGAGAGGAAAACGGGGGAATCTTCTATGCGCCCCATGTACCAGTCAGAGATGGAACAATTGCAGCAGGCTTCATTGCGAGCATATTGGCAAAGACGGGAGAGAAACTCTCCAGTCTCCTTGACGAACTACCTTCCTACTACAATGCCAAGGAGAAAGTAATGTGCCCTAATGAGAAGAAAGAACAGACTCTTAGAGAAGTCAAGGGGAAAGCTCATGGCTCACGGATCGAGACAGTTGACGGCGTCAAAGTATGGCATGAGGATGGCAGCTGGATACTGTTAAGACCAAGCGGAACGGAACCAGCATTCAGACTCTTTGCTGAGGCGAAAAGCCAAGAAAGGGCAAGTCAACTTGTCACCAAATATAGGCGGATTGTGGAAGACTCTGCGAAGTGATCAATAGACGTGGATCAGTCTGCGCTGCCGAACTTGGTTTTCTCAGGGATTCTATTCTGCATAGGTTTCTTGGTAACCTTTCTGACAACACCTTTGCTTGCGAGAATGAATAGAAAGCTAGGAATAGTAGGAATAGATGCCCACAAGACGAATAAGAGAAAGATTCCTGAGATGTGTGGACTAGGAGTTACACTGGGCCTAATCTTTTCAGCAATCCTAGCCGCTCTATTCTTCGGGCTCGAAGCAAAGCCCATTCTGGCTTTAGTGTTGTGCGTCAGTACCGCCGCGGCCATTGGTGTCGCGGATGATTTAGGACCCTTGAGTTCAAGGTTAAAGCCGGTCTTGACAACTATCGCCGCGGTTCCGATTGTTCTTCTTGGAGCCTACAGTCCGTACATGGCCATACCGTTTCTGGGAACAACGAGGCTCACGATAGTCTATCCTGTTCTCGTAATCATAGCGATACCGGTTCTGGCAAATTCGATAAACATGATGAATCCTTTCAACGGGGCGATGAGCGGAACCTGTAGTATGCTGTCACTCGCAATGATTACCTATTTACTGTTGTTAGGACATTTCTCTGAAGCGATCTTGCCTGCTGCGCTTCTAGGATCACTGCTAGCGTTTCACTGGTACAACAAGTACCCCGCGAAGGTTTTCTCAGGCAATGCAGGCGATCTATCCATAGGCGCAGCCATCGGTGCCCTGACAATCATTGGAAGGATAGAGGTGCCGATGTTGATCGCCATGATTCCACACATCACAAACGCTTTCTACCTTTTGTCCAGCGTTGGAGGGCTACGGGAAAGACGAGAGATGCCTTACAGGCCAACTAGGCTTCTTGAGGATGGAAAGCTTGAGGCAACGGAAGATGGTAAGGCCCCCGTAACCCTTTCGAGACTCATCCTGGCTGAGGGCCCTCTGCGCGAGAACGAGGTGGTTAACATCATGATTATTTTGACCACAGTCAGTTCACTATTGGGCCTATTGACCATATTATTCTTGAGGCGATGAGATTGGCGCTGAATAGGCTTGCCTCTCTTATTGCACTGACCGTTGTCGTTTGGTTATCAATAGTCTTCGGTCTTTTCATCGTTTTCAGAGTGATCTTTGAGATCTCATTGCCGTGGCAGAATATGCTCGCGCCAGCAATCATCGGAGTATCAAGGGTCATTCTGAGCGCTATGGTCGGCATCGCTTGGCTACTTGTCTGGTGGAAGCTTGCCAATCTGTACCTCTGGAGAAAACTGAAAAGGCGCGAATGAATCTACTTTAGATGCTTCTCGATGACTGCTATAGGATCTTCCATCCTCGACACGATCCTTCTTGACTTGGCTCTTGACGCCCTTTCATAACCGGGATCGCCCAAGATGCGGACAGCATGTCTGACAATTGCCTGAACACTCTGCAATCTAGTGACGAGGCCTAGCCTGATCAAGTAACTCTCTACGCATGTTGGAGAGATGGGGTAAAAGGAAATTGAAGGCACCCCGAGAAGTGCTGCTTCCGCTGTCATAGTGCCTCCCCCTCCTAAGAAGAGACGAGAGTAGTATAGTAGGCTCGTGGCGTCAATTGCTGAACTAGCAACAATGACTGATCTGCCTGCCAACTTCTTGACGAGCTCACTGGGGTCATATCTTGGAATCAAGACCACTTGACTCTGAGGCATTTCTCGAGTCAGGGTTCGAGCCACCGATACTGAAAGAGACTTGGCCGAACCTCGGCTGATCAGGTACGAGGCTTGACTTTCCTCAGGCCTCACAGTGACAATAGGTCTGGAACAATCCAGTTCAAGTTTGTCAAGTATGTTTGGGTCAGGCTCAAAGTCTCTGAGCCATGCAATGGGGTCAAGGGCGTCGTAGCGGACGATGTGAGATCGGCCTATGCCGTAGTTCCTCCATGCATTCAACGGCACTGCTTTCGGTGTGAAGAGCATCTTTGAAAGTGGAATTGTAAGCCGTGAAACTGCTTCTGCGTGAGGGGAATCACTTACGCAGTAGTGCGGAATGGACAAGCCGTAAGCGACGCGGGCTGCCTCCGGGGAGGAGAAGGAGATTGTGCTTTCACAGTGGTGTGAAGGCAGCAAAGCGGCGAGGCGCCTAATCCTTTCGGCGCTTGAGATCAGTTTAGCTTTGAAGGCAGCACCGCCGTGCCTTCCGACCTCAAGAGCAGAGATCCTCCGTATCTTCAGAAGTTGATTGACTTCCCGGTATTTTCGAGTTGTTACTAGTACGTCTATGCCTCGTTGTGACAACCGTCTTACAAGCGGCGCAAAGAAGTTCACCTGTTTTGGGGTGAGTATGTCAATCCATACTTTCAATTCGCGCGGCTCCATTAGGCCTGATAGGTTAGGTATGCATTGTTGGGTTATCAAACTTCTTCAAGGCGTGATTTGAGTATGAAGGGTATGCAAGCTCAGTTTCGCAAGCTCACTAAAACAATAAATGTTGTGAAAGGCACTTCTCTGTGGTGGCCTGCCGTTGATTGACACACTAAGATCGTCTACCGACGATCTGAAGAAGCAAGTCGCAAAAGGCAATGTCACCATATCTGTCATCGGATTGGGTTGGATGGGGCTCCCGACGGCATGCCTGCTAGCAGAAGCCGGGGCCAAGGTCATTGGAGTGGACATAAACCATCGAGTAGTTGAAAGGCTCAATGAAGGAACCTCACACCTTGATGAGCCGGGCGTTGAACGACTTGTAAGAAGGCACATGCGAACAGGAAAGCTCAAGGCAACGACCAGTGTTGAAGATGCCACCTCACAGAGTGAAGTCATAATCATAGTCGTTCCAACGCTGATTGATCAGTCAAAGAGACCTGACTACTCAGCGGTCGAGAATGTATGCAGAGAGATTAGCAAGGGCATACGTAAAGGCTCTCTGGTTGTCCTTGAGAGCACCTGTGGACCCGGGGTAACAGAGAGAATTGTTAAGACCGTTGTGGAGAAGCGCTCGGGACTGAGGGCCGGAGAAGACTTCGGGCTGGCATACAGCCCGATAAGGGCTATGGCTGGAAGAGCGCTGACCGATCTACAGAGCTACAGTAGAGTCGTAGGAGCTACTAACAAGAAGAGCCTCGACGCCGCGTGCGCAATTCTCTCATCGATGACCAACGGAGAGCTAATTCGAGTTCGCGATATCAAGACAGCAGAGGCAGCGAAACTCTTTGAGGTGATCTACAGGGACGTGAATATTGGCTTGGCGAACGAGTTCGCGATTTTCTGCGAGAACGCTGGGATCGACTACATGGAGGCGATGGCGGCAGCCAACTCCCAGCCTTACTCTCATCTTCACATACCCGGTGTCGGGGTCGGTGGTCACTGCCTCCCGGTATACCCCTATATGCTGATGGAGGAGGCGAAATCTCAGAACGTGAAACTGAGAACTGTGAAAACTGCAAGATCGATGAATGAGGAAATGCCTAAACATGTTTTGAGTTTGGCTGCGAATGGTTTGAGGTCTTCTGGAAAACCTTTGAGAAGGGCTAGAGTGACTGTCCTTGGAATATCCTATCGACCGAACGTCAAGGAGATTCGATTCTCGCCTGCTATTGAGTTGATCTCCCTCTTGAAGAGGAGAGGGGCTCGCGTGACTGTTTATGATCCCGAGTTCTCTTGCGAAGAAATAAGTAGGCTCGGACATGAAGCGGAGCCCACGCTGAAGAAAGCTGTTGAGAAGGCTGACTGCGTAATAATCGCTGTGGCTCATGACGAGTTTAGAAGACTGGACGCGAGGGACTTGGCTGCGTCAATGGGTCGGTCACCCGTAATAGTTGATTGCACTCACCTGATAGACCCAGCGCAGGCCGAGAAGAGCAGAGTAACCTACCGCGGAGTAGGTCGAGGCTTATGGACCAAGTAGAAACAAGGGAAAATAGTATATTGCAACAAGCAGCTGTATGAGTGGGATCTATCGCCATGAAAAGAAGATTGATGGACATTCTTGCATGCCCCATCGATAAGTACCATCCGCTAGAACTTCACGTCTTCGAAGAAAAGGACGAGATAGTCGAAGGGCTTCTCGTATGCCCAAAATGCAACAGGTTCTACCCGATAATTGAGGAGATTCCACATATGCTTCCTGACGAACTCAGAGAGAAAGAAGAGGATGTGGGATTCCTGAAGAAATGGAAGGAAAGGATCCCGGAAAAGATTCTCAACGAAGGAAGACCTTTCAATCTAAAGGCAAGCTAAGGCGTGAACATTTCAGATCAGAAATCTCGAATACAGACAGGATATACTACGTGACCCAGTGAACCTGTTACGGGAACGGACGTAAGTGGATTGGAAGAGTTTTCAGCGCTCAATCGTTGAGAGAGCAAGAGTAACCATTGCTTGAAAGGCCTTGTACACATTGAGGAAGTCGTCGGAGCCATAAGTCAGGATTCTCGGAGCAATTCTCTTCGTTTCCGGGATCAGTTCCGCAATGTCCGCCATGCCTGCGTTCATAAGTTCCAAACGCATCTCGTACGGAGGCTTGAGTTTGAACGGGCCTATCTCACTGCGTCTCTTCAGGGCGGATATCGCTCCTTGCCTTATCGCTTCTCTCGCCTTGTTGGGATGTAGGCATTTCGCAGACGACCTACTCACAGATTCCTTGACGGTGACTGTTTCCACGTTGCCTAGAAGGTTCTTTGCCTCACTTGTCACAGCAGAATCCCCGGTAACGAGAACCACCGGGACATCGAAGCCGCCCGCGATAAGGGCGTTCATACCTGTCTCCCCCAATTCCTGGCCATTAATCATGAAGCTGCTGACCGTTGCACCGGAGTATGTGTGGTCAAGAATCCCATGTAGCGTGCCTCTCCTTGCGTGATATCCGACCAAGAAGGCTGCGTCGAAGCTTCGGTCTATGCCTTGCATCATGCTAAGAGGCTTTGTGGAACCCGTGATTAGCTTTGCATCTTCGTGAAGCTCCTCTGGAATTAGGTTCCTCATGGTTCCATGCGAGTCGTTTACAACTACTTCTGATGCTCCAGCTTCGAAGGCGCCAGAAATAGCTGCATTAGCCTCTCCCGTCATCAATTTTCTAGCTCTGTCGTGCTCTCTGCCATCGCGCATGGTGTGTTCGCCATGAACTACTCCGGATATTCCTTCCAAGTCAACGGATACGAAAACCTTCATTCTCCTCACCTCTGACAAACTCTCGAACTATTGCCTTACTTGATATAAGAGCGTTTGACCCTAAACGGAGATCTGCTATAGGCGTTATTTGCTCGTTGCCGTAGCCATTCGATCAGGTGGACTAACTGACATCTATTCATGTAAACATTGGTAGCCCGGGGGAGATTCGGGCGTACGCACGAATTTATACCAAACCCACTTTTTAGGTTCATTTGAATCGGCGGGAAACCGAACCGCCAGAGGTGTCTTCCTAGTTTAGCGCGATGGCTCAAGATCTAAGAGCCAGAAGCGAGTGACTATTGCACAGGGGCTAAAAGATGGGATGGTACTGCCCTCTGTGTCGAACAGAGTTCTCCGAGTATCAGCCCATGTGTCCGTTCTGTAACGTCAGATTGAGAAGATCAGCAAGAAGTGTTGAGTGAGGATACGCTGCGTGCGCTAAGCCCGAAAGTTGGTGGTCCGGGCGGGCTTTGAACCCGCGGCTTCCGCGTCTCTCTCCTGTAGGATGCGAACGCGGCGTCTGTACTGGCGGCAAATGGAAGCCGCCCTTCATACCAGGCTGAACTACCGGCCCACAGGGATCACGGTGCTGAGCAGCCTACCGCTCTTGTTCGGTCGGTTAGAGAACAGATCGCAGAACTGCCTAAATGGTTTGTGGAATCCGAAAACATCAAGGATCGTCAAAGGAGACATTGTCGGTCCATTGCCCAGCTAGTCTCATCTATGTTCTATCAAATAACCTGAGAGACGGCGAAAGTCTTTCATATCTTTCCTACTCTGTAGCAGCGGCAAGCGAGGGCTTCGACAACGACCGAGGATAAGAGTAGATCGGTGAGATCTGGATACCTTCTGGTAATCACGTCGCACATGTTGAACCACACCTACGACAGCTTACTCCCTATCCTGTATCCATCGATAATCTCGGAGTTCAGTCTCTCATACGGCTTGGTCGGCATCTTGGTCATGGGGTATAGGCTGTGTGGCGGTGCACTTCAACTCGTGATGGGATTCTTGGGCAGGTTTGTGAGAAGAAAGATTCTCCTCAGCTTCGGCATGATCTGGCAATCGATCGCAAACTCATTCGTTTCAATGTCTCAAGCATTTGGACAGATCCTAGCCAGCCGCATATTGGCGGGCGTGGGCTCAAGCCCTCAGCATCCCACCGGCGCGTCATACATTGCGGAAAGCTTCTCAACGGCCGGCCGGATAACCTTGTTCCCAGATTCTCGATCGATGTCAGCCTCACGTGCGATGAGGAGTACGGAGAGTACACTGGGCTGCGACATTTGGTTGATGCTACAAAGAGAGGAGAGAAACACCTATCCTCCGATGTTCTGCTTTCGCTTGACGGTGGAATCGACACTATAGGAATTGGGGGAGCGGGATTCATTTCCTACAGGGTTCGAACGAAGGGAAAGACTGTACACTCCTCTGTGCCTCATAAGGGAGTCAACGCAATCTTTGCGATGCTTCCAGTGCTTGAAGCTATCAAGGAGCTCAGTCTCAAAGTTGAATCCCGGTGGTCCAGCTACCATGCCTCACCAAAATCTGGAGTGGCCCGAGTGAAGCCCTGCCTCAACATTACCCTGATCAAAGGCGGACACGCGCAAAACGCGATCCCTGAAACATGTGAAATAGAAGGGGATAGACGAGTGATTCCAGACGAGAACTTCGACGAGGCCCAATTGGAGTTGACCAATGCCATTCTCGACGCAAAGCTGAGGCATAACATCGATCTGGAGTTTGAAGTGCGCCCAGGAGCATCGAGACCTTTCGCCACGTCTCCCGAGAATCCTTTCCTCACACTGTACAAGGAGACTGCTGAATCCGTCTTGGAGAAAGAGTTGCCTGTCGCGGTGAGCTTTGGATCGACCGATGTTTCAAGAGTGAGAACGGATCTAGGGATTGACGTGATTTCTCATGGAGCTGCAGACGACCTCATCAGCATCATAGTGGGCAGGTAAACAACCATGCCAACAAAAGAACCCGAAGTTTGGGACAACGAGACATTGACAGCGAAGGTCAAGGAACTGGAAGTCAGAATCAAGAAGCTGGAGAAGTGATGAGGCATGCCAGAAATTGTTCTACCCAAAATGCACGAATCACTACTAAACGAGGAATGGTACAAGCAAACTTTTGATCAGCAGGTTAAGGCTGCCTACAAGAATCCGTGGACGATGAGTTATCTTAAGGCTGGGTTGAAAGAGGGAATCCTCTCAGACATGGCAGGAGCCTTAGGCGCCATACATGACACAGTTGTTAATGCTGCAAAACCGAACCTCGTGGGGCGAGAGATAATCGATGTCCGGACGACCAGTGAAGCTCTCGAAAGGTTCCCACGAGCCAAAAAATCCGTGGCTTACGTTGCTAGCGAAACTGGAACCCTGCGCATCCACGGAGAACGGTATGACACAGTCGATGTGTCCACCAACATACTCATCAAAGACGGCGCCGAATGGAGCCGCGAATTCGCAGAAGACGCCAAATGGAATGTACTTAATAGGCAGTTGGAGGAGCTCGGTAGATCGCTCGCTGAGAAAGAAACAGAAAAGGTCCTGGCTCTTTATGCTGCCATTGCGACTGCGGACTTAGCCAGTGGCGGAGTCTTGGCAGGCGGTGGCACAGCGATGTCTTGGACTAAGACGGTGCAGCTTTTCGATGCCATAGACAACGAGGATTTTCCAAACGCCGACACGTTGGTGCTGCACGTAAAACAAGCTAATCAAATGATGACTGCCACAGAATTCATCAATAATCAATATCTTCCGTCAGGCAGCACGGAGCTTACCCGAGGCTTGATCGGGCAGGCGTTGACCATGAAAATCTACAAGACCAGCAAGGCGACGAACGGTGTGGCTCACGCAATCAACAAGGCAATCGCAGGCGTGATGCTGATTCGCCGAGATATCACGGTCGAAGATTACCAGGACACCAAGAACAATGTATTCGGCTTGGTGGCTTCGGAAAGAGTGGGCTTGGCGATTCTGCGGAGCAAGGCAGTAGCCCGAATGACAAACATAGGAACAACATTGTAAGCCTCCTGATGAGCCTCCGTGAAATTCGGAGCGAAACTCACTTTCCGCTTTTTTTGGGTCGAGGCAGAAAGCAGTGTCAAACATAACGTGGGAGAGAAGACATGAAGCCTTCAAAGCCATATGGGAAAAACTCGACGCTTTAACCAAGGCGCTTGAAAGCATAAGCCAGGATACCTTGCGGGTTAAGAGCGCATAACATGCTCGCCTAAAGCCGATTGATGACTGGCTGCCAGACGCTGATGGGCGTTTCTTAGGTGAGACACTGACGCCTCGAAGGTGGGATGGAAGTAAAATGTTCTTTGGCTCCGACGGTGTCCTGTTCACGCATCCAACTTACTCGCCCAACCTTAGGCTGAAAATAACCTACT
>Ga0209725_1000112_pt1 | contig 47767 bp, 44 predicted proteins | sample I18A1metaG_FD_184145 | JGI IMG/M metagenome (GOLD analysis project Ga0209725, IMG submission 184145) | Lake sediment bacterial and archeal communities from Gulf of Boni, Indonesia to study Microbial Dark Matter (Phase II) - ​I18A1 metaG... | ecosystem: Environmental > Aquatic > Freshwater > Lake...
CTCTCTGTTGCACGGTCTTTGAAAGTAGGGTGCGTCGGCGAGATACGCTCAGGGCACGGTGTGATGAAAACGATTGTTCCCCCTTTCCTGACGCCCACGTGGGCGAAATCCAGGGCTTTCATGGCCTGCCAATAGTCGATGTCTGCGGGGTAGGTTGAGAAGATGATCACATCGGCTACCTCGGGCACGTCTTGACAGAACACTTGACGAGCCATTCCGACACCCTCGCGAAAAGCCTGGCCGAGTTCGCCCGCGACCACGCGGACCACCTTGTCCTCATTGTTAAGGACTGTGTTCACGATCGCCTTTAGACCGGCTTTTCGAGCAATTATCTCGATGTCTCGCCTCATGGAATTCTCGACCGTCGCCACCAGCTTCCCGATGGGCTTGACCTTTCCCGCCGCTATGTGAAGCATCCCGACCGATTCCTCGCCACACACGCCAGGAAGGATGATCTTTCCTCCCCCTCCCCATCCTGCAGCATTGTGTGGGACGACATTCCCCACGCCGATGATCACATCCGCGTCAACCACGGTTCTGCTTACAAGGGCGGGAATTCCGAGGTCAGTCTTCCCCAAATTCACGAGCTTCCGATCGTCCTTGAAGTCATGGTTCGAGACTGTGAAGCGTTCCACCGGCTCCGGGCCGAGATGTTCCAACATCTCTGCGTCAGTCATCTGCCTGTGCGTGCCCAGCGCCACTATGATCTCGACATCATCGTCTCGCACGCCGCTCGAACAGATCTCATTGAGAACTGTCGGAAGAATCTCACTCCGGGGAGTTGGGCGAGTGAGGTCGTCGACCAAAACGATGACCCTATCACCTTTCTTCGCGATTCTGCTAAGCGGACCGGTGCCTATAGGGTGCTCAAGCGCCTCCGCGACGGATTGGCTTACATCCGCCACGGGCAACATCTTTCTTCTCTCGACATAGAAGGCAAGATTGCGATCCGGAACGTCGAACTCCACCTTCTGATGGTGACCATACGGGAGACGGAAGTGCATGTCAACTCGCTCCAAGCGAGGAAGCTACTGCTTAACAACCCACTTCAATGTCTCGTTTCTTCTACACCTCAAGCGGACCCCTTCGGCACCATCGTCTCGCAGGTCTTCTTCAGTATCTCATCAATCTGCTCGATAGTTTCCCTTGGCAAAGGCGGGACCTTGTGCTCCTGCAGGATAGCCTTCACTTTCGACTTTGCTTCTTCTCGAGCGCTCAGCTCGCCTCTTGCTTTCCAGTCAGCTATCGCTTGGCGATTGAAGAGTTTGGGATGTAGGATCTCGCCTCGTCCCAAGTGCGTGCGAGTGTGCTTCTCAGCCATGAAGTGCCCTCCAGGTCCCAGTCTTCTGACAAGGTCGACGGCTAAGGTTTCGTCGTTGACTTCGATCTGATCGAACAGTCGCCGAATGTAGTTGATTATCTCGTCGCAGATAACCCCCATCTCGAGGCTCCCGGAGGAGCCATGCGCGATCGTTCCACAGTTGTGGATGAGGTTGATTCCTGCAGCCACGTTTAGGTATGCGTTCATGAAGGCCTCAGCACCTGCCTGTGCGTCTGGAACCTTCGAGTCCGTGACACCCCCTGAGCCGAACGTTGGAATCCCGTAATAGTCAGCCAGCTGACCGACCATGAGCCAGCCGAGACTCCACTCCGGCGCTCCATAGCATATGCTTCCTGTGCGCATGTCCATGACCGACGTGTGGATCCCGTAGAGAACCGGTGTTCCCGGAGAGAGGAGTTGCGCGAGTACAATGCCTGCTAGACACTCTGCGTTGCAGACAGCATGCTCGCCCGCCAGAGTTATCGGCGTTGACGCACCAGGCATGGCGCCGGGTGCGTATGCTATGGGGACTCGCGCCTTGGCGAACTCGATCATTGCTTCGTTTATTGAAGGCATTACCAATGGCGTTAGCGGTTCACTGAAGAGGGTGACTATCGGCCGGCGTCTGAGAGTATCAAAACCTCCCGTGACAGCTGCCGCAATATCAAGCAGATGCTTCGCGCCCTCTGAGCCCGCCGCAGCATAGATGATCGGCTTCTCCGTATTCCTGAGCATCAACGCAGCCTCGTGAAGCCAAGCTGTCTCATGCGGCATGTCCGAGGCGCCGCCGAGCGACATCACAAAGGACATGTTCGGCAACGCATCGCCTAAGATAGCTGTGTTGACAACATCGTCGCTCGTCGAGGGCCTGAAATCCTCCGAGTCGATATCGAGCGTGTAGGGGGTTGGCGTTCCTCCGAGCCCAAAGTACGCCCTGCCGTCTTCCAAGGCTAGGTCGTTTGCATCAGTTCGGCCGCCGAGAACTATCTTCCGAGGCGCCTTGCTGAGGCAGTCCTTCACAATGTGTTCAGGAATTCTCACGATGTTCTGCGCTCTGTCGACCTCGGCTCCTCCAGCCTCGAATACCTGGATCATACGCTCGGACTTGACTCTCAGGCCAACTTGCTGTAGGATCTCGAGGGAGGCGCCGTCGATCATCTGGATCTCTGAAAGTGAGAGCGGGCGGATGTTTCCCCCGCGAATTCCACGCTGCACCAAGACCACAAAACCACCTATGCAAGACCCAATATGCTCTTGGCCAGCTTCACCGCGTCGACCGCGTTGGGAGCGTATCCGTCTGCCCCGATATCATTGGCCCACTTCTCGGTTGCTGGTGCTCCGCCGACCAGGATTTTGTACCGGTCGCGTATCTTCCTCTTCACAAACTCCTTCACGATTTCCCTTTGGACCGGCAGAGTGGTGCTGAGCAACGCGGAGGCCGCCACGATATTGGCCTGGACATCGCCCGAACGTGCTACAAAACTGCCAACAGGGACATCGGTTCCCAGATCAACGACTTCGAAGCCTGCAGCAAAAAACATCGCAGCTACAATGTTCTTTCCTATGTCATGTATGTCGCCTGCGACAGTTCCTAGGACTACCTTTCCTAGCGATGGCTGACTCTTACGAGCCTCGTCCATAGCAGGTTTCAGTATTGCATCCAGTGGTCCCTTTGCTGCGGCTGCGGCACCAACTAGGTCCGTCAGGAACGCCTCGCCCTTCTCGAACCTTTCGCCGACCTTTCTTAGTCCTCTCGCGATGCCATTTTCCACAATCTCAACGGGGTCCATGCCAGAATCGACGGCGAGCTTCGATAGCGCCATTACCTTGTCAGGATCTATCTCTTCAACAGCGTTGGCAACCTCTTCAAGAATCTGTTCAGACAATGCAGGTCCTTCTGGAAGAAGCCATTCTAGGACCTATTTCTTTGCTTCGCATGCCGAAACGTCACTGACAAACGGCTGACCTTTGAGCTCTGAACCCGATGCTAGAAGGCCTCGGAGCGGGTGGCACCTAGAAGCCGCACGCCACCAATATGAAGACGATAGAATCTACGCTCGTTCAGTGATTGCTGCCTCGCGCATTCTAGAAGCTGGGAGGTGAGCTGAACTCCGGGCATAGGATCACAGGGAACCACGCGGCAGGCTTAACCACTCATATGGCACTGAGCCTCCGAGAGCTCTCCCGAGTGAATGTGGAAGCTCCGCCTCCACCAAAATTGTCAGAATGCACCCAAGAGTGCTTATGGTTGCTTGTGGACAAGGCGGAGCTGCAGCTTGCCGCGATCCCCCCAACCCAGAGAAGTATCAGCTAAATATGCAACAGACCTCAACCAAGCTGAGCGAAGAGGCAGCCTCAACGCATTACATGGTTGTGCCAAATGTCGTGGGCTACTACAGTGCTGCTGCAGAAGCGCCTGTGTCGCGGCCTACCTGACTCGATTATGGACTAGACAAGGATCTGTGACGTTAGAGTGTCGATCGCTACTCCCGATCTTTTTCTCAAACACAAGCCATAGAGCTTTGTGGAACGGATGCCTGCTCCTAGTTTGGCCACGTCCCTCAGGCAATGGAACACCGGAGTGAGTCAACTGCCGCGGACGGCCTTGCCCTGCTGCACGATCTAGGTCTCAACTCTTAATAGGAGTCCTTGTCACGCACAAATGGAAAGCGAGCGACATTGAAGAAGGTTGGGTTCATCGGTCTAGGTGTAATGGGAAAGCCCATGGCGAAGAACCTAGTGAAAGCAGGATATCCTCTGACCGTTCATGATGTCAGCAGACCTCGTGTAGACGAGCTGGTAGGGGAGGGAGCCGCTCCCGCGTCTTGTCCTAAGGAAGTGGCAGAAAATTCAGCGGTGATCATAACCATGCTTCCGGGCCCGCCGGAAGTAGAACAGGTGATTCTGGGCGACAACGGTGTGCTGAAGAGTGCACAAGAAGGATCAATCATAGTTGATATGACTGCGGGCAGCCCTTCCCTTGCGAGGAAGATCGCTGATGAGAGTGCAAAGAGACACGTGAAGAGCCTTGACGCGCCCGTGAGCGGTGGAGAGGAAGGAGCCATTCATGCAACACTGGTAATAGCAGTGGGAGGAGAGAGGTCGACCTTCGATGAATGTAGCGACATCTTCGCTACGATGGGTCGGACCGTGATTTATGTTGGAAACGCGGGGGCGGGTCAAGCCGCAAAGCTAGCCAACCAGATTGTAGTCGCCATAAACATTGCCTCGCTGGCTGAAGGACTGATATTTGCCGTGAAGGCAGGCGTCGAGCCGGAAGTGGCATATCGTGTCATGAAAGCAGGTTTGGCCGGAAGCGCAGTGCTGGATCTGAAGGGACCGCGCATCCTAGCTAGGAATTTCGCAGGCGGTGGCAAACTCAAGTACCATTTGACACAGTTGGACAGTGTTCTGCAGACGAGTAGAGAATTGGGATTTCCTTTGATACTGACCGCCGTCACGCACCAAGCCATACTGCAGCTTTGTAAAGAGGGGAAAGGCGACTTGGACCATTCATGCATAGCGAATTTCTTTGAAAGGCTAGCGAACGTTGAGATTAGGGCAAGAGGCACATCTATGTGACCTGCCAGCCCCCGTCAACGCACAAGATCGCACCGTGAACGTAAGTCGACGCCTCCGAGGCGAGAAAAACGACCGCTCCTTTCAAATCATCAGGTGTTCCCCATCTCCCCGCGGGTATCCTACTCAGAATCCTCTCATTCCTAGCTGGGTCTCTCATGATGGCTTCCGTCATCTCCGTCGTGAAGTATCCTGGCGCAATGGCGTTGACGTTGATGCCGTAGGGGGCCCACTCACGGGCCAGAGCTCTTGTGAGACCGACAAGACCGCTCTTTGCGACTGTGTAGGCCGATATACGTTCCCCTGTCTGGAACGACTGCATCGAGGCGATGTTTATTATCTTCCCTTTTGCGTCTTGGCGTATCATTTCTCGTGCTACGGCTTGCGAGAGCAAGAAACAAGCTCTTAGATCTACGTTCATGACGTCATCCCAATCTGCGATTGGAAATTCTATTGCGGGATATCGCTTCGTGATACCCGCATTATTGACCAGTATGTCTATCCTCCTGTAAGCGTCCAAAGTGCCTCTGACAATCTGAGCGATGCACGTAGTCTCCCGTAAATCACAAATGATCGATCTTGCGGATCGACCTAGTGCTCCGATTTCTCTCTCTGTCTGTGCCGTTGGCAGAGCGTCGACCAACATGATGGAGCAACCGGCCTCCGCGAGACCAAGGGCCAGGCCCCTTCCAAGTCCCTTGGCAGAGCCCGTGACTATGGCGACTTTTCCGTCCAGATTGAATTCTTCGAGTATCATTTTCAGGGCGTGCCAGCTTGTCTAGATCGACGTTTCGGGATCCAATGAGACGCTATACTGCTTCACACGGCCCGCCAAGGCCCACAGTGCAAACAGTCGCGTATGGGGCGCCGCGACGGCGCTGTGATACCCTCTAGTGATTATGACCGCAGTATCGTTCTCCAGAAGATGGAGCTCGTTGAAGGATCTGTCGTACAACCTCATAATTCCGTATCCGTGGCGGGGCTCTAGTCTGTAGAAGTATATTTCCTCTAGAGCGTTTTCATTCTCCGAAATCGTATCATGCTTGTGGGCCGGAAACCCCGACCAGTTGCCTCTAGGGCAAACTATCTCTCCCACGATGAGTCTACTCGAATCCGACTCCGGGGGTAAAACCTGTCTCACATCACGGGACCAGTTCTCCTTTCCAACGGTTTTTGTGACTATCTGATTCGAAGAAATAACTTCGACCTTTCCGTCCCTGTCAGCCGGTGCGTGTAGAACCGCGATCTCCACTGCGTCTGTAGTCGTCAGAAGAAATCTCGTATGTCTAGGAAGAAACATGGCGTCAGGAGCGACAAACACGTCCTCGCGCGCAAGGGAATACGCCTGGCTTTGGAGGTCATGACGTTCGATGAGGATCGAACAATAGCCTTGAAGTATGTCTAGCAGAAACTCTTCCTCTCCGGTGTGTCCGTCATATTCATGAAATGTTGAGTTCAGTCTGAGAAAATCCATCTTCAGGTACTTCAGCGGAGAGTCTTCTGCCGACACAACGGTCTGGTATCCTGCTTTCTGTTGCAGTTTCACGAGCATGTTTGCACCGACCACATCAAGTAATGTGCGCGCTCGCCTTGATTGACACACTCCAAATCAGGCCTCACTTTCTCAAGAGCATTACTGGTTGTCATTTCTCGTCCCTTCTCTCTCATATACCGACATGTTGAAGACGAACGGTGGTCTCTCGTTGCTCAGCACACTGAGAACGCCCTCGGCGACCATCGCTGAAGTCCTCTCTAGGGTTTCTCTGCTGAAGGCGGCGATGTGCGGGGTTGTAATGATATTGTCCAGACCGAACAGCCGGTTACGTCTGCTTGGCGGCTCTTTCTCAAAGGTATCAAGAGCAGCTCCTGCTATCCGCCCCGTTCTAAGTGCTTCCAGAAGAGCTCCCGAGTCCACGATTCCTCCTCTCGCTGTGTTTACTATGAAAGCTTGAGTCTTCATCATGCTGATCTCTCTGTGTCCTATTAGCTTCCTTGTCTCGGCCGTGAAGGGCACGTGGATGCTGACAAAATCTGACTGGCGAAGAAGTTCCTCTAAGCTGACTGGGCTAGCGCCGAGCCCAGTGACGACTGCATGATCGACAAAGGGGTCGTGAACCAAGACCTTCATGCGGAATCCTTTTGCTCTTTCTGCGACAGCACGACCAATTCTTCCGAACCCTATTATCCCCAATACCTTCTGTGAGACATCTGTCCCGACGAATTCATGTCGTTTCTGCCATGATGCATGTCGTCTCAGAGCGCGATCTGCATCAGATATCTTTCTCGCCATACAGATGATCAGTCCTAGGGTGAAATCTGCCACGGCTGCGCAGTTTGCTTCAGGCGTCCAGACAATAGGTATTCTGAGCTCTGTCGCTCTCTTCACGTCGATATTGTCTATGCCGACTCCGAACCGGCCTATGACCTTAAGTCGTCTTGCGGAGTCTATCGCTTGCCTGTCTACGTGCAACATCGCCCTTATTATGACTGCGTCCACGTTTCTGATATGTGCAAGTAGCAGACGCTGCGATAGTTTGGGAAGAATCTCGATGTCCGTCAGTTCTTGGAGCATCCTCGTGCCCGGATCGCCGATTGGTTCTACAAGCAGAACTTTGGGACGCATTTTCATCCATCTTTCTTGAAAAGCTCGCAATCTGCGAACGCACAAAACTACTCCATGGACAAGAGTGATTTCAACTAGTGCAACTGCCCTTGGAGTATTCCTCTACGAGATCCAAGTCTACCATTTTCCTGATAGTTGGTCTGCCGCCTTTGTCCCAACCTCTTGCCCCGAAGTACTGGTCAACCATCGCATCAAAACGCTCGGACTCGCTCTCTCCTTCACATATCGTGTCAGCGTGAAACCTTTTCGGCAACACATCATCCTTTCGACTCAGTCCCTCGCGGATGTTGTACAATCTGCTGAGGTTGATCACGCGTTCTCCTATCTTCAGCAGGTCCGTAGGCAGGATTTCTTCACCTAGCGTAGCTGATAGCATCAGTGAGTACTCTTCCAAGTCGAGCTTGCTTGGAAGCAAACACACGATTAGGCAATCTAGCACAGTCTTGACGTCCTGCACCATTGTCGCGACATCTCCCTTACTCTCACTCGCGGACTTGTCCACAACTACCGACCCGATCCCGGGAAGCACCCAAGGTTTCTGCTCAATCCTCATCATGGGTCCTTGAAGATGATCGCCGCCTCTGTCTCCTATGGCGTACATTAGCCCCATTCCCTTGAAAACTCTCGGGCTCCACGCGGGAAGTTCCATCCCCTTGACTTGCATCGCATACTCTGTCGTTCCCTCACCAAGTTCTCTGCTGGCCTTCAATGAACCACAGGAAAGAACCCTCCCGATTCCTTCCCTGAGTGATATCTTGCGGATGAGTTCTTCAACGGAGCTCTCGTTGCCCCATTTCAGTTCAAGCCCGTCGGCTTGTTGCCTGGAGATCGCTCCCTTCTCGAAGCACTCCATTGCGAAGGCAACTACACCACCAGTCGAAATAGTATCGATGCCGAAATCGTCGCAGAGCGCCATGAAATGGAGCACGGACTGCAGGTCGGAGATGTCAAGATTCGGTCCGAGCATCGCGAGACTTTCAAACTCAATCGAGAGTTCCTGCCCCGCGTGCTTTCCTCGTAAGATCCTTATCGACTTCTCGCAGCCAACCGGGCACATCCAGCAGGACTTCGAAACTAATTTCATCTCGCCGTCCTTGATTCTCTCTTCGATCTGATGAGGAGTAAGTTGCTCGATGCGGTCGAAGTAATCCACTTGGTAGTTTCTCACCGGCAAGGCTCTCATCTCGTTCACGGCAGAAATTGCGTTCGACGTACCATATTTCCTAAGGTCAACCAGACTCTCGACGATCCGTCTGATCATATTTCGACATAGAGGCTGCAGTGCTTCCGGCTTTGCGACAGGAACCTTGCCGTCGCCTCTGACAGCAATGGCCTTGAGTCCTTTGGATCCCATTACAGCTCCGCAGCCCCCCCTGCCAGCCTGTCTGCTGCCATCGAAGCTCGTGCACGCGAAGGGTACTTTCCGTTCTCCGGCTTCTCCAATCACTGCAAAATGGAAATCCTTGGAAGCATGTTTCTGTTTCAGCCTTTTCAAGGACATGTAGCAATTGAGCCCCCAAAGATCCTCAGCAGACCTGATTTCGCATGAATCATTCTCTATGAACAAGTAGCAAGGATCTTGTGAGAGGCCGTCAACTATTATGGCGTCTAGCCCAGCCATTTTCAGGGAGGAACCAAAAAACCCTCCCACACTGCAGTGCCCAATGAAGCCTGTCAGCGGAGACTTGAATGCCACAGCGAGTCTGCCTGTGGTTGGAGTGATCGTGGCGGTCAGTGGGCCCGTGGCGAGCACGATCTTGTTGGAAGAACCCAACGGGTCGATGTGCGCCTTTGTCTCATCGAACAGGATCTTGGTGGCGAGTCCCCTTCCGCCCAAAAAATTCTCCAGAAGACGAGGAGTGATCTTTTCATCGAGCGTCCTACTCGCTGTCAGGTCAACCCTCAGCACTCTTCCAGTATATCCGTAGGACAATTCCTGCAAGTCTAACGCCGCCAGAGTATGTGACCAATGGTGATGGCGATTGCTGATCGGCATTCCGCTGACTGTCGAATCCTCGGTTTCTCATCAACCGGATGCGCCTCACAGTACGTGTACACCGGTCATCGCCCTTGCTGATCAGAGGGCCTACTCAAGTCGGTTCCCAGCGCTCCCAAGTCTCTTAGAATCTCGACCAACTGTTTCCTCTTTTCTGGTTTCATGGTTGTCACAGGCATCCTAGAGTGCCCCACATTGAAGCCCATGAGGTTCACCGCCTCTTTGATTACTTCTGGAAAAACACCCAGTTCGAACGCTGCTCTTAGGCGACCGACCCTTTTCTGAATATCTAGGGCGCCTTCATGGTCCCCTTTCTGAACGGAGTCGTACAATGAGACGAGCGGTCTCGGAATCACGTTCGCGCACGCTGAGACTGCCCCCTTACCTCCACAGGCGAGCGTTTGATATATGATACTGTCCCGCCCAGCTAGCACCGAAATGGTTTCACCACATCTCGTTATGTATTCTAGAGTCAGGGTCATGTCTCCCGAACTGTCCTTTATGCCCACAATATTGCTGCATTCTTCCCTTAGTTCCCTAAGGTGGTCGGCGCTCAGGATCACTCCTCCCGTTCTGCTGGGATTGATGTAGATGAGAACAGGTATGTCAGCTGCACTTGCGACGACCTTGTAATGTTGAGCGAGACCCTCTGCATCAGGCTTGACAAAATAGGGCGTGATGATCGAGACAGCGTCCACTCCGGTATCCTTTGCCATTCTCGTCAGTCGAATGGCTTCTTTCGTTGATTCGGCGCCGGTACCCGCATAAACGGGGACCTTCCCACTCACTTGATCAACTGTGACCTGAAACAACCTTCTCTTTTCTTGTGGGGAGAGAGCCCAGAACTCCCCCTGGCTGCCCGCTGCGAAGATTCCGTGGATGCCTGACTCGAGAAGAAAATCGACAAGTTGTCGGTAAACGACCTCGTTGATTTCGTCCTTGCTATCAAAAGGCGTGACGATAGGTGTGATTATTCCCTTTGGTTCAAAAGGCAAGCAGCCCACCTGTTCGGTTTTCCAACCTCGCGGAGCATATATCAAGGCTTCCGCAACCTCAGGCGTATCTTGGCTAGGTTGGTTCGACAGTGATTGTCTTCGCCGTAATCACGTACACGACAGCCAGCACGGGCTCCCGCAGACCCAAGGCTAATATTGAGACTGTCTGAACTCTTTGGGTCGAGAAGTAGGGCGTTGCGAAGATGACCTCAAGGAGTTCCGACATCTTTGACCGGCTCAGGACGGCTGTACTCGAACTGGATGTGGATCGGGTTAGGGCCGTAGCTGAAGAAGCTGTTCGACTCGGGGTTGACCCTGTGGAAGCAATCGACGAGGGCCTGTCAGAAGCAGTTCGTGCGATTGGCGACAAGTTTGCTGCGGGTGAAGCTTTCTTGACGGAGCTTGTCATGGCAGGGGAAGCCATGAAGGCGGGAGTCGACGTACTCAGGCCCGTGATTCTGGAAAGAAAGCTGCAGCGCAAGAGTTCGGGAATCGTGGTTATTGGTACTGTGCGCGGAGACATACACGACATAGGCAAGAACATTGTCGCGGTAATGCTGGAGGCAGCTGGTTTCGAGGTCAACGACCTCGGTGTGGACGTAGCTCCAGAGACCTTCGTGGACAAGACCAAGGAAACTAAAGCTCAGATCGTCGGCATGTCAGCCCTGCTCACTGTCACGACTCCAGAACAGAAGAATACGATAGACGCGATCGCCAGGGCGGGCATCCGGAAGGCGGTGAAGGTCGCCGTCGGAGGAGCTGCGGTGACACCTGAGTGGGCTCGTGAAATAGGAGCAGAAGGCTACAGCGACAACGCTGTTGATGCCGTTGAGCTCTTTAAGAGACTCGTCGCTTCCTAGAAGCTGGACCTTGTACCTCGGATAATCAAATCCCGTGCACCCTATGCCTTCGATCCCGCCTCGAACTCTCTAACGATTCTCGCGAGTTTCTCTCTTGCACTTTCGGGCAGCTGGCGTGGGTGATGCTCACGGAGTATTCTGAGCGCTTTCTCTCTTGCCGATTGCACTATGTTATGGCCTCCCTTGTTAATCCACCGTCCGAAGGATGTACGGCAAGTTATGCTGGGGATCCAGTGCTCGCTCTTCAGCTGTCTCAAGGTGTGCAGTTCCTTCAGGAACTGGCCGCCATGACCCACCTTTCGAACAAGATCCACCGCGAGCGTTTCCTTGTTTGCCCGCATTCCTCGGACCACCCTCTCAAGGTAACCAAGGATCTCATTGTCGATTACCAGTTGCTCGAAGCTGACTATCATCCCGCTTGAGAACATGCCCGGGTTCAGCAGGAGATCTGCGCCGCTTAGGTAGATCGCGAAGCCCGTCATCGCCTTCTCCCAAGCCGTCTGTTCATCGTGGACATGCGCGTCCGTGTCCGGCCCCGCCGATAGACATGGCAGCCCGTAGTGCTTAGCGACCTGCGCGCTTGCGATCCTCATTATGGCGCCTTCGGGAGATGCTATGGCCGCATTTGCCTCACGCATATCGAGAACAGTGGGAACGTAACCATAGATCACATGGGTCCCCGATCTAACAAGCTGGGCGACCACCAGACCGGCCAACGTCTCCACGTTCTGTAGAAGAAGTACCCCCGCCAGCGTGATTGGCGCTGTGATTCCTGCGATCGGCTGAGATATTATATGAAGCGGGATCCCTGCCGCTGCCGTCTCCATCAACGTCTCGATCGCACTCTTCTCCCACCGCAATGGGCTGGTGGGGGAAGCCATCGAGGTGATTGGCGGTTTGGAGGTAACATCATCTCTCCTGCAGGCGAGTCTTGCCATCCTGAAGACCGCTTGAGCAACCTCCGCATCCGATGGCGAAAAGTGACAGTGCTTCGAGGTATTGTTCAGTATGACCTCCACGGCGTGAAGCTCGGCGGATCTCGCTGGCACATCCTGAGGAATTGCCTCCGTGCCAACCACGTGAATATTGGGTAGGGCGTCCGCGATCTTGGCAAACTGTCCAACATCGCGCTTAGTAGACGGACGCCGTCCTCCCGTATCTGAATCTAGTGTATAGGTCGCGTCGAACCCACTAACGTTGTAAGTTCGCTTTCCTTCAAGTCTCATGAATGATTCCCCGGATCTGTCATACAGATCGAGAGGCGTCCGGACAGACGAGGAAATCGATCTTCTGACGACATCTTCCGGAATCTTGGCGATTCCGGTTTTGTGATCGACCTGGGCACCCGCTGCATCTAGAAGTTGACACGCTTTTTCGCTTGCCATTGAAACTCCAACTTCCGAAAGAACTTGAACGGTTGCTTTATCGATCTCTACAATTTCGTCCAGAGAAAGGACTTTTGCTCTCAATTCCAACGACGATTCCCTCTCGTGCTTCACCAATCTATAGGTAGACGTATTGAAAAGACTTCGACGGGCACCTAGGGCAACCTACGCCCAGACGGTTGAGCAAGCTGCTCAGCTCTGTCGAAAGTGCCTTATACCGACCGTGCTGACCTATCCTGCGCGAAAAAGTGAGGAACAATGGCAAGTAAACCAAAGGTTTTCGTTAGAGACGCAACTGGGCTCGTTCGAGAGTTAAGTCCTCTGGACTACGCAGTCACAACCATGAACGGTGTCGTCCCAATGGCCGCCATCGCAATGACGCCATTTTGGATTCTCATCGCCGTCCCCGGTGGCGACCCAATAGTCGGCATCGTAATAGCTTGCATCTTCTCAATCTTCGGGACTATTCTCACATATGCGATGACCTCTGCGACGTTCCCTCGGTCAGACTCGCCCTATATCACTCAGAGCCGTGTCCTCGCACCCTGGATCGGCTGGCCGAGCGAAACGCTCATGTGGTTCGGGTGGGTCATCGCACTGGCGCTCTATCCAAGCGGATTCTTCGTCTACCTGGCTCTGATCCCGAGCCTGTACGCGATGGGGACATCAACAGGCGATACAGGCCTGATTGCTGCGGCGAATTGGCTGATGGCGGATCCGATCCCAACGCTCATACTCGGAACAGTCTTCCTGATATTCTGCCTGGTCATTGCGATTGCCGGAACGAGAGTTCTAGTGAGGGCCTTTCAATACCCCATCACAGTCATCATGTTCATCGCGATATTCGCGATGATCGGACTGTTCGCCAGCATGACCCCTGCGCGCTTCGCTGAGTTGATGCCGAAATACATGGGGAACACTGTAGAGGGGATCGTGTCGGCCGGAAAGGACTTGCCGTCCATGGTGCCAATATCGGGTGATTTCTACCCGCTGATGGCAGCGGCGGCATTCGGAGCAGGCTCGGCAAATACCTACTGGGCTGGATACGTTGCGGGCGAAGTGAGACGTGGAGGAGAAGCGAAGATGCAGGCAACGGCAATGATAATCCCGAGCATCGTGATCACCCTGCTCTGCGCTGTCACCTACAGTCTGCTCTACGGTCTCGCTGGAAGGGAATTCCTTGTCGCAGTCACAAACTTCTCATACATAGGATCAGAGGTGGTCAAGGCCCCCCTGAGCTGGGGCGGCGTCGCCATACCGTACCTAGCGTTGATGGCAGCCGACAACTACTGGCTGCAACTGATCATCCTGCTCGGTCTCATATGCACCGCCTTGGCCTACGTTCCGGCCACATGGCTCATCATAACGAGGGAACTATTCGCGTGGTCATTTGACAGACTTCTGCCGGCGAAGTTCTCGGAGGTCAGCGATCGATTCCACACTCCCGTCTGGAGCATAGTCACCAACTTCATCGTTGCAGAGATACTCCTTATCCTCTTCACGTTCTACGCCCAGTACCTGTCCGCCTTCTTCGTCATAGGATGGGATACTACGCTTATCTCGATCGCATTGCTCTGCGTAGCTGCTGCTCTCCTGCCTCTAAGGAAGCGTCTGTGGGAACAGTCCCCTGTGAAGAACTGGAAGGTGGCAGGGATCCCGGTAATAGTCATAACCGGCATCATCGGCGCATACTACAACTGGTGGGCGGTTGGGGTCTTTACATTTACACCTGCGGTCGGGTTCGGGGCGATAACCGACTGGGGAATACCAAGGGCGACATGGATTATGATAGTCACGGCCGCCATACCATTCGTTCTGTACTGGATTGTCCGAGCCTACCGGAAGAGACAGGGCATTGACATCGACTTGATCTTCAGCGAGGTCCCGCCAGAATAGAAGCGGTACTTAACTGAGCCCCCCTCTTTTTTCTACACCGAACCAAGTCACAGGTCTCTCCATCGGATTTCAGGGAGATGGCTTGTCGATGACTAGATTTCCTTACGAGTCCCCGGTTTCTCTTCGGGACCGGAGTTAATATTTGGGCCACTTGCTGGTGAGGTTTGAGCATACGAACCAGAGAAATAGCTGCCAGAATGATTTCCCCAGAAGACCTTCATTGTCTAAACAGATTCTTGAAGAGCTTGCCAGCGCTGTTGAAGCAATACATCCTGACAAGGTGATAGCGCTATCAAGGCTCGCGGTCGATTCTGACATGGACCCTGTTGAGAGTGTGGAAAATGGTATCGCGAGGGGACTAAGGGAGGTCGGCGTCAAGCACTTGGCAGTCGTCGACCTCCTCGCTCCAATCACCGCAAAGAGGACAATCCGGATGTTCCGCAAGATTATTTGAGCCTACATTTGACAATCGAAAGCCCCATTCGTCTCTTCGCGAACATCGAAATCAGACAGAAACCTCTGTGTACAGGATGGCGAAAAGTAAAGCAGGCACCCGACGCTACGCAAGAAGCGTTATCAGCAGGTCCAAGTACATTGCGCGAGTAATGTACCAACTTGATGAGGATGTGCCAGGTTGGCCAAGGTCGGCTTTCTTGCTCTCGCTGCGAGATGGTTCTGGGAAACAAAGATGGGTGATCCGGGGTTTTCGGAAGAAGCCAGATCTCGAATCAAGAATATCGAAGCAGCTCTTGCAGAGTCACATGAGATCGTTAGTGGAGGTCTTGTCACCACCGAGGAAGCCGCCTCGTCTGCCGTGGCAGGGTTCAAAGAAGCGAACATCGACGCGCTCGTTGCCTGCTGTTTCATGTGGAGCGAAGACCAACCGCTCCTCAGAGTCACCGATGAGCTGCAGGCCACTCCGCTATTGCTGTGGTGCTGGACTCCAAGTAATACTCTCCCTGCAAGCTTGACTGCTCTCGACCTGATCAAATGGAGCGGCCCTGTCGGCGCACAACAGATATCAGGCGCGCTTAGACGTTCTGGGCGCAAGTTCACGTTTGTCATTGGAAATCACACTGAGAAGGAAACGCTCAGAGAGATCAGTGATTTCGCCACAGCCGCGATGGTTGCAAGAGAACTCAAACATGCGAGGATTGGCTTGCTTCCGTACAGGTACTACGTGATGACGAACACTTGGGTGGACGAGTTTGACCTCGCGAGCATATTCGGGGTCGACGTGATCTACGTTTCAGTGAACCAGCTACTCGCATCATCTGCGACTGTGAAGGAATCGGATGTGAAGAGCTACATTGACAGTCTGAAGGACATGCGTGTCTCGCCAGACGTTTGTCAGCAAGGCCTGTCGGAAGCAGTCAAGATCTCGCTTGGATTGGCCAAGCTCGTGAGGGACTTGGATTTGGATGCCGTTTCTATCGGTGACTGCAACGATGAACTCCACGCTGTCCTGAATTGTAGACCTTGCCTTTACCTTCCTTCGGTCTTTGAGCACGGCATCGTCGTGGGGATGGAAGGCGACCTGTCCGGGGTAGTTGCCCAGCTCGTACTGTGTAGGCTTTCCGGCCAGCCAACAATGTTCACAGAGATCTTCACGTACGATGAGATGCAAAACCAAATCCTTGTAGGACATGCTGGCATGCATGACATCAGGCTCGCGCAGAATCGCTCGGTTGTGACACTTACTCCTGACTACGAATACCCCGAAGAGAAAGCAGGCGTATGGATGGCCTTCAGCGTGAGGCCGGGACCAGTCACTCTCCTCTCGATCGCGAGCACCCAGAAGAGTTTTCACTTCGTAGTTGCAAGAGGCGAGGCAGTAGCCGTTGAGCACAGGTTGCAGGGTTATCCTCACGCACTAGTCAAGCTCGATATTCCTCTGAAGTCCTTCTTCCACGCGACCACGGCAGTAGGGACGACGCAGCATTGGGCGCTGGTGCCGGGAGACCTTGCAGGGGCCATATCCAACCTCGCCAGTATCCTTGGGTTAGACTGCACAATTCTGAACAAGGTTCAGGAAAGCTAAAATGCGGAGCCTTCACTAAGCCGCCGCATGTAAGCAAAGCTGAGCAATTCGAAGACATTCGAGCTGGAACCGGGACATGCCTATCGAGGACATCCATGAGGAGACCAAGAGAATACTCAGCCTAGCTGAAGAACGAAAAGTCGTACTTCGACTCTTGGGCGGCATGGCCATTCGCTTTCACTGTCCCAGCGCTGAGGTGGGCCCACTCAGTCGCAGATACGTGGATGTCGACTTGGTTGGCCACGCGAAACAGTCCAAGCAGATCAAGGCGCTGTTTCTTGATCTTGGATATGCGCCCAGGGACCGCTTCAACGCGATGCACGGGGACACGCGTTTGATCTTCAACGACCTAGAGCATCAACGGCGCGCTGACATTTTCCTCGATGTCTTCAAGATGTGCCACCAATTCAATTTCAAAGAGAGGCTTGAGATCGAGCCTTACACGCTTTCTCTGGCCGACTTGGTCGCGACAAAGCTTCAAGTTGTGCAGATGACGGAGCGCGAATACAAGGACCTGATGTGTCTGTTGCTGGATCACGCCGTCGGAACGAAAGACGTGCCTGAGACCATAAACGGCGCCCACTTGGCGAAACTTGCATCGGATGATTGGGGCATCTACATGACGTTCAGGCAGACAATTCATAGCTTGCTGGCTGCTCTCGATGGCTGTGGCCTCAACTCCGAACAGCAGCAGCTCGTTAAGGACCGCGCACAGCTGATTCTGACGATGATTGATGAAGCGCCCAAGAGCATGGGGTGGAAGCTCAGGGCGAGAGTCGGAGAGAAAGTTCCGTGGTACGAGCTTCCGGAGCCGGATAAGGAGATCATTAACTAACGCGGACTAGAGTCTCCAGATCCCGAATTCTCCGACTGTCTGAGAAGTCTCCACAGGCTCGTACCACCGCTTCTTTGCACCGACGATTGATCGCATCTTCCAGCCTGAAGTCTTGGGTTCTTTGTCAATGAACTCGAGAAGTTTCCCGATCTTTGACGTTATGTCGCTCTTCTCAGTCTCGTTCAAGGAGGGCATTTCAGAAACCGCCTTCCGCAACCCGTTCAGATTCGTTGTCACGGTATACCAGAAACCCCAGTCTCTCGCGAGAAGTGAAGCAATGTGGCGGCCGTCGATCGTCTCAGGTGCATGCCCTTCACCCACAGAGTGGGCTCGAAGTAGTAGTAGTGTATCTTTGAGATCCTTCTCACTGAAGGACACTATCTGCAGTTTCTCGAGCAAGAGATCCGTGAGAGAGATCGTGGGCGAATCGAGTTCAAGCCTGCCTCTGAAATCGATCGGATGGTTTGCAGCGAGCAGTTTGTCGAAAAAGACATCGGCATAGAACCACCCGTCCGGATGGAAGTATATCTGGCGTTGTGTCGCGGCAGAAGATAACGTCGTTCGCCTCTTCCTATAACCAAGCGATTCGAAGAACTTTCGCACGGCGTCCCGGGACTTTGAGTACGACATGAAGTCTAGGTCCGTGTACTCTTGCTCCTGCGGACCGAGTCTGCCGAGTCTCTTCGCAAACTCAACGAAGTCACCGCCGTGCATACGAATGGCGACGCCGCCGATTAGCCTCAAAGGTATTCTCGCTTTCGACGCCTCTTCAACAATCTTCCGCCCCTGCTCCAAGAAAGCTTCTGTCGGGACAACGCCTCCCCATTCAGTAGGCATTCTGATGATTCTTTCTTCTGTCAAACTGCGCTGCCCGCAGGAGATCTGTCGACGACGAACGTTAAAGCTTTCTGAGGAGCTAACGGGACTCTCAAATGTCGCGACTGGATCAGCCGGATGTGAATAGGTAGCTCTTGATCCCTTTCTCCGAGAGATCAAGCAGGAGACCGCGGAGGACGCCTTCGCCGTACTCGCTGCCAGGATTGAAGCATTTCGTTCGGCCAATAGTTGCGACTCCTTTGGATTCGTGTATGTGACCGTGTAGGCCGACGAGCGGTTGATGCTTCTTGATTGAATCACGCACAGCTGTGCTTCCAGCCGGAGTCATTACAACTTGCCCTCCTGACAACACAGGCTTGAGCGTTTCGTCGAGTTTCGGAGCTGGATCGATGACTGTTCCGTATGGTGGACAATGAAGATTGAAGATGCAATTTCTCATGTTCGTAACGCCTACGGCCATCTTCTCGATCCTTTCTGCGAGCACATCTTCGTCGAACTCTCTGGGGCTCTTCCAAGGAGTATGGTTGGTCAAGCCGAGAGTTATCATCTCGTGATCTCGGTCCACCTCGACGACCTTCTCCTCCGGATTAACGATGAAGTCAGATTTGTTGAGTGGGGAATCGACCTCCCACCTGTCGTCATTGCCAGGTGAGACAAAGCACTTGATGCCGGTGCCACGTAGACGTTCCTCAGCCATTCGGACCCATCTTTCCACCGTCTCCACCATGAGTCTTGTGAAAAGCTGGTCCACCTTCTTCTTGTCGGATTCAAGCGATTCCATCTCGGCGGTGTCTGTTCGATATGGATAGAAACCTGAGTCCCGTATCGACTTCTCCAGATCTTGTGCCTCGGCCTCTGACTTGGAACGGATCTCTGATCCGGCGTACGAAGAAAGGTACGTCCCGTCAGGCTGTCTAACAATAGGAACGATCATTTTGCCAGTGATGTCGCCTGCAAGCATCACCGCGCTTGCGTTGTAGAACTTCCCCGCGTTCATGAACTTCTTGAAGCATCTCTCGGAGCCGTGGACGTCGGTGACGAAGAATACTCGGGTGTTCATCGCCTTGCACTTGGAGCGCGCGAGCATACAAGCGTAGGCCTATTTATCGCTTGTTTGTCTCCGAAGCAGAAACAGGGTTCAATCATTTCCCATCGGTCATGGCAGGATCCGAGCTTCTACAGCTACTCTTCTTCGAGAAGTTCTAAGGTCACTCTGACTCTCTTTCCGATTGATAGCTTCGCGGCCTGATCCGCAGGAACGAGCCATTCCTCAATGTGGGGACCCGAAGGACCTGTATAGCCGGGAGCCATGACGAGCGCGCCCGGGATTGCTGTCCGCAACTGCCTAGCAATATTCTCTGTCATCTGCTGCGCCATTCTCTCCTGCTCTGACTGCGGATAGGGCCTGACCCGCTGTTCGAGGGGTTCCTCGCCGAATCTCACCTGCACACGGACTTTGACGGGATCCTCGCTTTGCACAATTCCTACGATAGTTCCAGTTTTCTGTACTTTCATGCCGGGGCGCCGTCCATCGTCATGAAGTCAGGACTCCGATATGATCTGTTCGCTTTCGTTGAGACCACCTCTAGGACAAACTACGATGCAGTAGCTAGCGACAGTGATCGAACGGCTCTGCACTGAGCCGCCCGCCAACTGGATGTTTCCCGCATACCTCGTGCTTGAGTCATTCCACATGTACTCGAAAGAGATCGATGTCAGGGCCGAGCTGGTCTAGGAAATCTCTGGCGGCCCGATTGACATCCCTCGACTGAGTGATGTATCGTCCCACAACGACGATATCCGCTTGGGCGTCCAACGCGACCTTGAGATTGCGTGGTTCTATTCCTCCAGCAACGGCGACCAACAGTTTCCTGTCCTTGAACGCTTTCTTGATCTCGCCAACCAAGGTCCAGCTTGGCGCCCCGGCTTTTTCCTCGTCGATTCCTCTGTGGATTATCACAACGTCGGGGGGTTGCTCGTAGCTCTCAAGGATGTGGAGTGGGTTTGAGACATCCATCATGTCTACGAAGGAATAGATCCCCAGCCTCCTTGCTTCGTAGATGAACTTGTCAACAGTGTCTTTTGAGCCGAGCCCTGAAGCGACCACCGCGTCAGCTGTCTCTTCGAAGGCGACATCGACTTCGACTTGACCAACATCGAGCGTCTTGAGGTCGGCAATTATGAATGAGTCTTTAGTTGCAGACCGCAGTTCGTGAACGACGCTTGCGCCAAATTTCTTCACGAGTGGGGTTCCAGCCTCAAGTATGATCCTGTCGCTCGCCGGCAGTTGCTGAAGAATCTCCTTGGCCTTCTCGAGGTTTGTTACGTCAAGCGCGACTTGAAGGTACGGCGGGTTCCATAGGCGCGGCACTCTGAATCCCATGATCGGGTGGGTCGCCCTGTCCTTTTCATACATGACTTTCTGCAGGCTTGGGTAGTTGGTCATCGCTCTTCTCAATGCAAGCTTTGTCGCGCCGTAGTTGTAGTGGTATATCCTGCGGTAGTCGCGGGCGTCAGGATGAACGAAGACGCTGCATACGACTACCCAGTCGTCTATCTTCTCTTTCGGGATAATGCCTTCTTCAACGGCATCAGCAACGGCCTTCGCGACTGCGGCTTGGGCTGGGCCAAAGATCCTAGCCGCCTGTTCCATTCCTTTCACCGTCACCTTGGGCACTATCAGTGTGTGAGGCTTCGGCGGAAGATTCGGTCGAATCACAGCTAGAACCGGAGTGTGGCCGGCTGAGAGGCTTGTCAGACCGTTCGCAAAAGCTCTGCCGACGGGCCCATCCTTGTCTCCAACCATCAGATCTACATGCGAAATCTCAGGTTCCTTCCCGAGGAGCGCCTCACCTATCAGAAACATGATCTCATCCACAGAGTGGGCAGTCACGCCATTCTACACAATCGTGACACGTTCTTCTTAAATGAGTTATCTTGACGATTCACGGCCAGAGACGATCCAGCATCAACCGAGCGAATGGCAGACGCAAGCTTGACCATAGGGACGCAATAATAGACAAAACGGAGAAGACGAGTTCAGTCTCTAGTTAATCTTGAACCTATAGGTCTGCAATTCGATCCTCCAGACTATTCTGTCCTCGTCGCGGAAGACGCTCCACATGCGCATGTAGGTTCCCTGTTGAACATGAAGTGTGTCGACGCCAAAGATGATGAAGAACACTCGTTGCCCGTTAGGCGCTATGGCCGGACCTTGGTAGACACAGGTGTTCGACTCTCGGTCATAGTCGCCTCGCCAGCCGCTTGCGACAATGGCGTAGACTTTCCCGTTAAACTGCATTGTCCCTGATAGCACCCGAAAGATTATGTTGTGCGGTCCGACGTAGGTAACCTTCACCCTCAGTTGAAGATCTGCTGGGCTGACCAACCAGGAGCCAGAAACCCAAGCGCGAGCCTCGCCGGACATAGTCGTGATAGCATATCGGTCTCCAACGACAACGTCTCCAGTCGCAGTCGAGTCAGCGAACGCGGGAACGGCGCCAAGCGCAATGAAGCACAACGCGAGAAGACAGAGCGGCAATCGTTTTGTTTGCATCTTGTTTTTCACCTCGGTCGACGAAGACGACTTTGATACTTAAGGCAGTTCAGAAGGAAACGTCTGAATGATTCATACACACCAGAATATCCGTCACAGGTGGAAACAGCTTTGCAGGCGAGAGTTTGACCGGGGAAGTCTTAGTGAAATTCACAGTGATGCGCCTGACTATTTGCACAAACGCGAAGTTGGCAAGGTCGGCATGTCATTTGCGGATACATAACTACGATTATGTGCGAGAAAGGATTGATCTCCGTGTCCAAAGACTCTGAGGTGAAGGGACGTGGCCAGCAGTCTGCGACCTGGTGAACATGCCCCCGATTTTCAGGCGAAGGATCAACATGGGAACACCGTCTCACTATCATCATTTCGTGGACATCCCGTCGTCCTGTACTTCTATCCTAAGGACAACACTCTAGGATGCGCCGCAGAGGCATGCTCGTTCAGAGACTCGATGACAGGGCTCCGAGAACGCGGAATCGTCGTGCTTGGTGTAAGTGTAGATTCGAAAGAATCGCATGCAAGATTCGCGTCAAAGTACAGGCTGAACTTCACCCTCCTGTCAGATAGAGGAAAGCAGATCGTGCGTGCGTACGGTGTGAAGGGTCTGTCTGGAACAGCTAGGAGAGTGACATACTTTATCGGCCCTGATGGGATCATCAAGCATGTGTTTTCTCAGGTGAACACGAAGACTCACGGTGCGGATGTCCTCAAGAAGCTCGAGCAGTCAGAACTGGTATGATTGGGAGGTCTTTCGTTCAGAACAGGCTCTCAACGGATTAGGCTAGAGTAGCTGCGAGACATCTGCCGAAAGCAAGAACCTGTTGTTCGCTCGCTTTGATTGGCAGGACGACTAGAATTCTGGGCCCAAGCCCTGCAATGTATCTGAGCTGTTCCTCGACTTCTGTGGGCTGACCGAAAGCAGGTGAGCCGGGTGAGAGTTCAGATCATGCGAAATTCTGCACGTTAGTTCAGGTCTGGAGGGTTTCTCTGATCATTGATGCGTCATACCCTAGCGGTAGGAAGATATTGGTGATCGATGTGATCAAGAGTTTCACGTATGCCTCCACATCGTACCCTACCGCTTCCCTAAACAATTCAGATGGCACAGAACGGTTGCCGCGAATCGTGGCTTTGTCAGCAGTTACTATGTAGCGAATGTTCTGCCCTGCGTGAACGTATCTCCCTTCTCTATGTAGCTGTTGAGCAGCAATTGCCTGATGGCTGAGGCTTTTGTATTCTTCGGGAGATTTACTCAACCTCTTTTCGAGCAAAAGTTTCTCCGCAGGAACTCGACCGGTTCTGATCAGGCGTACGTACCTCTTTGCTATCTCAAGTGCTGATGGAATGAGTTCGCGAAATTCTATCGAGTTGGACGCGCGGGAGAGAAGGGCTAAGATTTCTCTTTGGCAGTCGCGGACTATGTCTGCTGTATCATGACGTCTAAGGTCGATTCCACGAGTCTTCAGCTTTCCGTCCCGGAAGACGCCGTAGTATCTATTCAAAACAGGCACGCAAGGGTTGATTCTGGAGTCGAGGAAGACTACCCACTTGTAGGTTCCTTCGAAACTTATCGGAAGGTCTAGCTTCGTTTCGATCTCATGGCATAGGTCACAATATTCTTTGTCTGACGCGTTCTCTTTTCTGAGCCAGAGCGAGTCCACTATGCCGTGAATGATTTGGAAGCCTCTTGATTCAGCGATAGCGCTCGCTCTTTGAAGAGCTTCCCGTGCATAGGCGCAGGTTGCGATATGCGCATCGATCTTGCCAAACCGCGCATTCTTGAACCCAAGATAGCCGACTGCTCGGCTCCGATGCGGTCATCGAGCGCCTATGAGCAGACTAGGATCCATTTAAGCGCGGCTTGGCGTTGATCGTATCGAGTCCGTGTTGGAGGGTCCTTCGCCTCACTCCTCCAGCGTTTGTACTTTGCCCGCTTCTCGAGTAAGACTTCAAGCGAGGCAGGGACGATCCCTTCTCGACGCCTACATACGTGAAAGCCAACCTCTGGAACACGGTTGGGTGAGTCGAGGCAACATTCGCAATTCACAGTTTCACCGCTTAGATTCTTCTTTAACATAATCGTCGGATAGAGCGACGCGAAATCAACTTCACCAACCCAGTCGTGGATTCCAAACTTGGGCTCGTAGACGAAACCGCCTCGGTCGGCTAGGAGGAGGTGGTTTCCGTCCTTGAAATCTTCGGATTGCGACTTGCTCCAAGGAATCAGTACTCCCCGTTTCATGGCGTGGTAGATCTGGAGCGATGACATGCTTGTGCCGATCGTGCTGCATGAGGCACGCTGAAGCGGGATGATGCACGTTCGAGCTACCTCTATGAGACCCTCAAGGCCGCAGTCAGCGTCGATGAAGCTGTTGCTGTAGTCCAGGTGCAGCCGGCCCATTAGGCGGGCCGCAGTGTTGCGATAGTAGATTCGCCCGTAGCTGAAGTAGCTTCGACCAGTGACCTCGAAGACCCGAAGTGGTGCACGTTCCCGGCCAAGTGCAAGTTTATGGAGCATGTTGTGTTCTTTAGCGCGTTGGGTTAGGTACGGGAAGATGAAGGAGTCGCCGCCGTCGGTGCGTATGATGTCTGGGTCAAACTTGTTGAACACCTCGACAAGCTCTAGTAGTTTATCAACTTCCGAGCCTGAGTCGATACGTCTTTCCTCAGCGTCCATCGTGATTGTTATGGCGTCGATCGGGTCGTTCATGCTTGGTATCTGATTGCTCGTCCCCGTGCTGACGGTCAGCTCAGCGATTCTAAATGGTGGGACCTCGTAGTCTGTGGAATCCGATGAATCGAGAAGACGCCAAACTATAAGACCATCGTGGCTGTCGACTTCGACATTTGCTAACGGGAAGAGGCCTTTCTCGTATAGGTACCTCTGCGAGGACGGTATGTCAACATCGTATGGCCTGTACTTGCTCCCGTAGGCTGCGAGCTGCTGAACCTTCTGCGCTAGTGCTGTAGCTTCACGGTCGGAGGAGACCACGATCTCGAGAACCTTGGATTGCGACGAATCGTTTGGCCTCTCGAACATCTCAATGAAACAGCATCGTTCACGGAGTTCAGGCTGGGCGGCAAGGTCAAGCAGGTCGGTGAAGTTACCGGCGACACGGATTCTTGGGGTCCACTCATCTACGAGCCTTATGCATTCCCCGTCGTGTTTCTTCAGCCACAGAACCATGCGGCCCGGCTTTGGGTAAAGGTCGAAGAGCCAACCTTCCGCCTTCACTTTAGTTGTTCCTTCATTCGTCTCTCTAGTTCGGCGAGTCTCTTGTGATGCGCGAAGAGCATTGAGAGCAGTAGCGGGAACTCCTTCACTGATGAAGCAAGGGCCCCGGCGGCTGAGGCGTAGAGCTTGCATTGGTTCAGAAGATCCTCGAAGATTATCCGATCTTCGGCTCTTAGGAACTGTTTGAACTTGTTCATACTTGCGAGTTCTTGCTCGACGATGATCCGCCAAGAGGGGATAGTTCTTCCCATTCAATACCCTTCCATCTAATCTCAAAGGAACTGATTGAGATTGTCTTCTCGCTGTGAGATCTTTGGGGATGGCAACGATCTGTGACGTACCAAAGTGAATCGTGTGAATGCGCCATGGCCTTCGGCGAGGATAGTTGTATGAGCGGTTTGTGTGAGCGCACTGTTGAAGGGTTCAATGTCTTGATGGGAGTTTATTGCAATTAGAAGAGAGTCTCTGATCTCTGCGATCGTAGACAGCGAACGTAATATTCGTTGAAAGACTCGGTAGGCTTCCTGCTTATCTTTAATCTCAGGATCTTGGAAGAGTTCAGTTATGTCTGAAACGATCGCAAACACGGAGCTGTAACATGTGAGGGCGCCGGATAGCTTTTCGGTCAGTAGAGATGCAAGCTGAAAATACGTGAATGCACGACTGATGTGTACGCGGGACAATGCGAGCTTTGGCTCGATTCTGTATTCGATGGCATAGTTGGATACCGTGTAGGCGTCGAAGCTATTCCCACCATCGATAAAGACCGCGTCTGAGTCTAATCCAACTGGACGATCAAGCTGAGCTCTGACACAGAGAAGCTCAGCCAGTGATCTAGAGAACGGGTAACCTTGAAAGACGACAAACTGCCCTGTCGTCAAGCGGACAAGCTCGTCCAGATCCTCGATCCCTGTAGTAAGTATCTGCTCTTCCGTGGGGAGGCGAGCTTTCCGTAGTCTGATTGTCCCGAAAGTTCTAGACGGAAACTCGACAGAAAGCGCTGTTTGACATTTTGGGTTGACGTAGGCGGCTCTGGCATGAGGTAGCTGCGCGTGTTCGCAATACATGACATCCTCTAAGCCAAAACCGCAATCTGGGCAGACTCCGTTGAAAGCTGCCCGCACACCCTTAGCTTCCATGAACCGTTGCGCAATCATCAGGACTTCGTCGCATAATTTGCAGTAGTAGACCCACGCCTCGACTTTGCGAGTGGGACGTGATTGTTGTGCGAGTTCTTCAAGCTTCCATGTCTTTGCGGCGCTGATCTGGAGTGTCACTATGGAAACTATCTCCAGGCTTCGAAGTGGGCCAGTTTAGTCTCCTCTTCTAGGCTTGGGCTGCGCGTCTTCGATTCCTTTCTCTGTGATCGCGAAGTACGTCTCCGATTCTGGAAGACAAGGCGAGTCTATGATGCGAGCGCAACGGAGATTGTTTGAGGCTTTCTTTAGCATGACTCGATGGGTCGATGCGTGAGCAAGTATGTTTCCTCCTGCCGGCCTGGTTGGGTCCCCGAAGAAAGCTTGAGGGTTCGCTTGGACTTGGTTGGTCAAGACGACGGCTAAGTTCAGGGCCTGAGCGATTCGTGTGAGCTTGTGCAAGTGCGCGTTGAGTTTCTGCTGGCGTTCACTAAGACTCTCTCGACCAATGTATTCGCTCCTGAAATGTGAGAGCACCGAATCGACTACGATGAGTTTGATGCTCTCCTCCTTGCAGAGCTTGAAGGCGTGATCAACTGTGAGGATCTGATGATCACTATTGTAAGTGCGTGCTATGAAGATCCCTTCAAGGACCTTGTCAGGGTCAAGCGACATCGCCTGTGCAATCTGGTAGATGCGCTGAGGAGCAAATGTTCCCTCACTATCCAGAAAGAGAACCTTAGCATTCAGTCCTCCTTGTTGCAGTGGAAGCTGAGCGGTGATGCAGAACTTCATGCATAGTTGAGTCTTGCCGGTTCCGAATTCTCCTATGAATTCGGTGATGGCTTGAGTTTCGAGGCCTCCACCAAGCAGCCTATTCAGGTTCTCGGATCCTGTGTTCAGGCGAAGCAGAGATTGTCGTCTATCGTAGAGCTGTTTCGCTGTTAGAAGGTCTACATGAATGATCTGACGCGCAGCGCGTACAATCTTAACCGCCGCGGAGGATTCTAGCCCTGCTTTTTCGACGAGTTCCCTGACCGGCGCAACTGCTATCGCTTCGATAGAGTCGAAACCCGCTTCCTTGAGCTTGTTCGCGGTTACTGGGCCGACGCCTTCTAGATCCTGAATATTCTCCAACTCTTGAGACAAGTGTAATCGAATTGAATGCGATCAAGGTTGTAGGATAAGCGATGAGACACACGAAGCGCATGGAGAGATATCTGAAAGTTATTCATATAACGAACAATTCTGAGAGCGAGCTTCATCGCGAGATCAGCAATCGATTCTTAATCCGTTCTACTGATTCGTTTCTCTTGCTACCAGAAAATAGTGGAAGACGGCTTCCCCTGCAGAACCGACTCAGTCTCCTCCGGGGTAAGTGTCTTCTCGATCCCCAACGTGTAGTGCCAATCGTACAGACAATACCTAACTAGCTTGATCTTCTTGCCTTTGAGATCGGACGGGACAACCTCAAGAGGTGTACGCTTCGAGAAACGCGTGACCTCGAGTGTGAAAACACATCTCTGCCACGTCTCGCCGTCTCTCACAATTGTTTCGCCAGTCTTCTCGATGGCAATGACCCTTCCTTTCAGCCTTCGGTCGCTGGCCTTCAACGCACTGATCAAGGATTCTTCACGGCCGCCCACTGTTTGCAGATGTTCGCTCCTTCCACGGCATCTCTGCCGTACCCATCGGCCCCCAGTGACTTGGCAGTTTCGAGATTGAGAGGTGCGCCTCCGACCAGTGTCTTGACAGTAACTTCGGCCTTCCGAATGGCATCTATTACGTCTCGCATACGGGGGAACGTGGTGGAAAGCAACGCGGACATTGCAACTATGTCGGCGGAGGCTTCTTTCGTTGATGCCAAGAAACGGCCCGCAGTAACGTCGACACCTAGGTCGTGTACCTCGAATCCTGATGCTCCCACCATACTTGCAACTATGTTCTTCCCGATATCGTGAAGGTCACCTTCCACGGTTCCTATCACGATGCGGCCGCGTGACGCTATTTCAGACGGTTTCAGGTGCGCTGCGAATACCTTCATACCTTCCTTGAAAGTCTCGCCTGCCATCACCAACTCGGGAAGGAAGAACTCCCCCATCTGGTATTTTTGACCGACGGCCTCCATGCCCTTTGCCATACCGTTCATGACGCCTTCATAGGCACTGACTCCTTGCTTCAGTGCGGTCTCAGCGAGAGCCCTGATATTGTCAATATCGAACTTGATGATGGCCTCTTTCAGGTCTTCAAGAATCGATTCTTTGCTCACGTTGCATCCTCCGGACCCTCCTGACATGTGCGCTGTTCAAGTTAAGATTTGCCAAGCTTGGTGATTGGCGACGGGGCCATCGTGTCCCAGTGATCCGCGTGATGCGATGAGCAGTGTTACAGCGGATCTAGCGTTCTGCAATTCCAAATTCTTATTTCCTTGGCCGTCGAACGATCGAAAATCAAGATGGTTAGAAAGGTAGTCTGGATCAATGAGCATGAACAGCTTTCTGGAGAGGAAAAGAGCAGTCCTACTGGCCTATGACCAGGGACTCGAACATGGTCCCACGGACTTCAATGAACGTAATGTTGACCCGGCCTCTATCATGGAGCTCGCGGCTGCAGGCCGTTTCAATGGAGTGGTGTTCCAAAAAGGACTGGCGGAGAACTACTACGACGGAGGGGTGCCACTGATCCTCAAGGTCAACGGAAAGACGAATCTTGTCAAGGGTGAACCGGTTGCTCGCCAGAATTGCAGTGTTCAGCGCGCTGCTGAGATTGGTGCAAGAGCGGTCGGATACACGATTTATGCGGGTAGCGCTCACGAGAGTATCATGTTTGAGGAGTTCGGAAGAGTCCAAGAGGAAGCCCACAGGCTAAAGATGGCTGCGATCGCTTGGGTATACCCCCGCGGCGAGGCCGTCAAGAACGACACAGCCCCTGAGATTGTTGCTTACGCCGCAAGGACCGGGCTCGAGCTGGGCGCTGACGCTGTCAAGATCAAGTACACGGGCGATGTTGAATCGTTCAAGTGGGCCGTAAAATGCGCGGGAAAGATGAGAGTCTTCATGTCAGGAGGACCGAAAGCCTCGTCGGAAGTTGACTTCCTAAAGCAGGTCAGAGGAGCACTTGACGCTGGAGCAACTGGTCTTGCAGTAGGTCGCAACGTTTGGCAGAGCTCAGACCCCGTTAGAATGGCTCGCGCCCTTCGTAGACTCGTGATTGAGAATCGCTCTGTGGAGGACGCACTACGGGCTTGAAGATAGGAATATTGAACGGCGGCGGCGACTGCGCAGGCCTGAACGCAGTCACTAGAGCTGTTGTCAGAAAGAGCGAGGAGTTCGGATACGAAGTTATTGGCATCAGACAGGGCTGGGCCGGACTCCTTAACGTCGACACGTTACCGCTTGGATGGAACAATGTGGCCGACATCATAAAGACCGGGGGAACTATCCTCCACACGACGAGAACGAACCCGTTTAGCCGCAAAGACGGCCCCGAGACTGTCCTTGCAAACGCTCAGAAGCTTCGCTTGGATGCAGTCATTGCGGTGGGAGGAGAAGACACACTCAGCGTTGCCGCCAAGCTTGCACAGACGGGACTCAGGGTCGTCGGCGTTCCAAAGACCATCGACAATGACATAGTCGACACAGACGTAACCTTTGGGTTCGACTCAGCGGTCAACGTCACCGTCGATGCAATAGACAGAATTCAGACCACTGGCGAGTCCCATGACAGAATAATGATCGTTGAGGTCATGGGACGACACGCAGGATGGATCGCTGCATATGCAGGAGTAGCCAGTGGAGCAAACCTCATACTTGTCCCCGAGGAACCGTTCGATCTTGACGAAGTGTCGAGTTTTCTCACGAAGAGACACAAGTCTGGTGCAACGGCTTCGGTCATAGTGGTTGGGGAAGGATGCAGCCTGAAAGGTGCTCCTCCTGGCGATATGACCAAAGTCGACGAGTTCGGCCACGCCCGCTTGGGAGGAATTGGAGACCTTCTAGCAAGGGAAATTGAGAAACGTACCGGAATCGAAACGCGTGCAGTAGTCTTGGGTCACGTCGTAAGAGGCGGCGCGCCCTCCGCGTACGACCGAATACTCGCCACTCGTCTGGGGGTAGCTGCCGTACAGGCCGTGAATGATGGAGAATTCGGCGTCATGGTGTGCTTGCGTAACAACGCCATCACAAGAGTTCCCCTCGCAAATATCCTCGGCAAGATGAAGACCGTCGACAAAGAGACGATCTCCCTTGTGAAGGATTTCTGCATCTAGACAGACATTAGCATCTACGAGTTGGGTCAGCAAGGTTCATCGGGGCTCCATCTTGCCGCTTTGGAACCTCGTGCTCACCGGATATCCAAGCTCCGGAAAGACACTCGTTGCTAGAAGACTGGTCCGAGACAGGGCTGACTTCGTGAGAGTCAGCGCCGACGACTTGCGTACGATGTTTTTCAACGAGCCGATCCCATCGCGGGATGAGGATCTGCTCTACTTGACGCTCACAGTCATGCGCGATGAGGTGCTAAGGCGAGGCTACAACGTCGTGGTTGACACGACTGCTCTGACCAACAAGACACGGTCCTATCTGATGCGGACGAGAGTTCCGAAGGTCGACAGCCTTCTCATCGTTGTCGTGGCCCGTAGAGAAGCGCTTCTGGAACGCACGCATGTAAGAGGGCACTTCGGAGCGGTCGAGGCTTGGGATAAGTCTTGGGAACCCCCGGCGAACGGAGTTCCAACCTTCAAGTTCAGAAATGACAATCTGGAGGAATTCGAGACAAACTACTGCATCCTCACAGAACTCCTCAACAGTAGGGTCCACCCATTCCGAAAGCGGTTCCTCTCAAACATCTTTCCCAGAACTCATGGCTAGACCGCCGGCTGCAAAGTTCGCTCTCCACACTACGATCAGTGTGCTACGAGGTCACTTGGCGTTGTATGATGACTCAGCTTGTCAAATGCGTTCCGAACTTCAGCACCTGAGATTCCGAGACCGTCAAGGAAATAGTTCAGGCGATCTTCGATGTTGCGAATCATTGTCTTCGGGTAGACAGCTTGAACGATGATAGAGTCATTGAGACGGCGATATGCAAGAGACTGCAGGCAGAGTAAAAGAACGGTCACACGGGAACCATACAAAGGAACTTGAGATGAGCTGATTCCGTACCTCGGAACTGATGCAGCCGATTTGGTGGAATGAAGATCGCGTCGCCTGAGCGTATCGCGTATTCTCGGTCCTCGTCCCTCACCAAGCCTTCTCCTTCGAGGACGTAGACCTCATGCTCCCATCCGTGCCTATGCAGAGGCGTGCGCCCTCCGGGCTCTATCGTGAAATGTCGCATTGCGAAGGTTGGCGTGCCGATCGACTTGTCGAGCAGCCACTTGACCTTGACGCCTTCTGCGCCCTCTTCCTCGACAATTGCGTCTTCCTTCACTTCAACGTTGATCTTGTGGAACGACAAAGAGACCACTGGAAGGAAATGCGTCGTGATCTTGCAGATAAGTACGATCGTTTGAGCTGACCTTTACTTTTGTCTCAGAGAATGCTTAAGAGGCAACAATCGTGCTGGTTCGGTAGACAATTCGTAGGGACCGAGAATGGACAACTTCAACGCCGAAGTCTTGAACGAGTCCGCCAGACCTGTCATCGAAACCTTTGGCCTGACCAAGAAGTTCGGCGAGTTGGTAGCCGTCGATCACGTCGACTTGTCTATCCGCGAGGGCGAAGTCTTCGGACTTCTGGGGCCCAACGGCGCGGGTAAGACCACAACGCTCTCAATGCTCGCGACGTTGCTAAAACCTACGGAAGGAACAGCGAGAGTCGACGGGCACGACATAGTAAGAGAATCGGCAGCAGTGAGAAAGTGCATCGGGATCGTCTTTCAGGAACCCAGCAGCGACGACATCCTGACCGGCAGAGAGAATCTGTACCTTCATGCCCTTATGTATGGCGTCGAGAGCAACGTTCGCGCGCAGCGCTTCCGTGAAGTACTGCAGCTCGTTGATCTTGAAGACAGAGCAAACGGGCAGGTGAAGACGTATTCGGGAGGTATGAGACGCAGGCTCGAGTTGGCCCGCGGTCTGCTGCACAGGCCGAAGATACTCTTCCTAGACGAGCCTACGCTGGGGCTAGACCCGCAAACCCGCGAGCACATATGGCAATACATTCGGAGACTCGTCGATAGTGAGCACGTAACCGTCATCATTACGACTCACTACATGGATGAGGCGGAACACCTCTGCGACAGGGTTGCCATAATAGACGACGGCAAAGTAGTTGCACTTGACACACCTCAGCGTTTGAAACAGATCATAGGCGGCGACATCATTCGCCTCCGAATCAAGAATCCTAGACTAAGCCCGATCAAAGAACTCGAATACGTCCTTAAGGTCGAGCAGACCGATGACTCGGTGATGCTGACTGTCAAGAACTCTGGCCAACATCTCCAAGAAATTCTCAGTCTGGTCGGGAACGTTGAATCGGTAGAACTCAGAACGCCTACACTGAACGATGTCTTCCTTCATTATACTGGTCATGAAATAAGGGGCGACCACGCTGAGGGTGGTTTCTTCGAGCGAGTCGTTTCGGTCAGGAGCGGGGGCAAGTGACGGAATTTCAAGGCCTGTACGCGCTGTGGTACAGAGAGTTCAAGGTTTTCCTTCGAGAGAAGTCACGGATCGTCTCCTCGCTGTTCACGCCGCTACTGTGGATAGTCGCATTCGGCGGTGGACTAGGCTCGAGTGTCTCTTTGGGAGGCATCAACTATCAGGTCTTCATATTTCCGGGCATACTGACGATGACGATCTTATTCTCCTCGATATTCTTCGGTCTCTACATTGTCTGGGACAAGCGGATCGATTTCTTCAAGGAAGTACTCGTTGCTCCGCTTTCGCGGCTGACAATCTTCGCGGGAAAGATGCTCGGCGGTTGCACGGACGCAGTCATCCAAGGTTCGTTGATGCTCGCGTTTGGCGTGATCCTAGGCGTCTCCTATACCGCGCTCACGGTGGCTGTTGCGATAGTCTTCATGCTTGTGCTTGCTTCAGCCGTCGTCAGCATGGGACTCGTCATAGGGTCACGCATGGAAAGCCCAGAAGGTTTCAACCTGATTGTTAGCTTCCTCGTATTTCCCCTATTCTTTCTGAGCGGCGCTCTGTTCCCGATCAGCAACCTACCGTCGTGGCTTCGCGTCTTTACTGTTCTCAATCCTGTCACTTATGCCGTTGATGGAATGAGGGGAGCGATGCTGGGCACATCGGCGTTCCCGCTGATCGTGGACTTTGGCGTGCTCTTCGCGTTCTCTGTTGTCATGATCGTGATCGGATCGGTCGCGTTCAGCCGCATGAGATAGTGCGAACATTGAAGATTCCACGACGCACGGCTGTCCCGCGTTCGCAGAATTCAGGCAAACTTTAACTGCTCGCATTATTTGAGAATGGTGCTTCACCCACGAATGTGGGTGCATGAAGACATAGGTGCGACTAGTTGCCACGGTTCAAGCGTTTGCGTTCGGCTCTAGGGCCGTACATCGGCAGAGAAGTCCTGGTGAGTAGGATACGTGGGCTCCGCAAAGCGGCGTCGGGAATCTCGCGTAGCCTTCTTCTGGAAGTACTGGTCCTCTGCTTGATTTTCGTAGCGGCCCTAGCCGTTCGTCTGCTGCCTCTCCGGTTCGGCTTCTACTTGTCTGAGTTTGACCCGTATCTTCAGTGGCGGATGGCCGAGTATATTGTGGAGAATGGCTTTCTCGCTTGGTTCGGCTGGCATGACGCGATGAGCTGGTACCCGTGGGGAATGCAAATGGCGCAGGGCAATTTGTACGGCGTCGCCTTCGCCGTAGCAGCAGTATACATGTTTCTCGAAGCCATTGGAGTGCCGGCGACGGTTTTCCAAGTTACAGTTCTCTTTCCAGTTGCCGCGGGTGCGCTCACATCAGTTGCGTGCTACTTTCTTGGCAAGGATCTGTGGGGCCGTGGTGCGGGCTTGCTGGCTGCTTTGTTCATGGCTTTGAACCCGAGCAACATTAGCCGCACCACGCTCGGGTTTCTCCGGCATGAGCCTCTCGGTATACTCTTGATGGTCTTGGTGTTCATTTTCTTCCTTCGGGCGAATCAGAAGGGGCGAAGCCTCAGGGGCACGCTTGTGTACTCGATCCTTGCGGGCTTGGCGTTGTTCTACCTTACGGCGTCGTGGGCCGCGTCTTACTATCCAATGGACCTGCTTGTCCTCTATGCTGCCGTCTTGGTGCTGACTGGGCGATACACACGCCAGCTCCTGTTCTCCTATGTGACGACATATGGCGTCTTTCTGTTCTTGACACCGCTCGCTGTCCCGAAAGCTGGGTTCGGAATACTGACAAGCCTGAGCTTCCTAGTAATCCCGGGCGTTGCCCTCCTTCTCCTTGCACGAGAGGCGGGTAGTCAACTCCCCAGCTGGAGAATACGTGCCTACGCACTAGCAGTTGCATCAGTCATACTCGTCGTGCTGGCCTATGCCCTGGTCACGCTGAACATGATGGCTCTGCCGAGCGGCAAGTTCCTCTCAACCCTCAACCCCTTCACTAGACTTGAAATGCCAATCGTTGAAAGCGTGTCCGAGCACAGACCAGCGACGTGGGCCTCTTTCTTCTACGAGTACAACACACTGACCTTCCTTGGCCTCTTCGGCTTCTTTTTCATCATACGTCGACTTCGAGAGACAGACATCTTTCTTGTACTAGCAGCCTTGACCTCGCTTTACTTCTCCGGATCTCTGGTCAGGCTGACTCTCATACTTGCGCCCACATTCTCTCTACTGGCGGCAATCGCAACCGTCGAGATGGCTAAACCCGCCGTTGACATACTTCGACAAGCGGTCATATTCCCGAAGAGGAGAATTCCAGGCCTCGTCAGGATTGGCAGGGAATTTGGTCTCGCGGTACTTCTTGTCCTCATAATTGCTATCGTGCCTGCATTCTCGAAAGCAGTTGCTGCTGCGTATGCGCCGGCAACCATTGCTACCTCCAGCATCCCGGTGACGCCGACCGAAGGCGCGAAGTACCAAGATTGGCTCGAGGCGCTTGCATGGCTTCGAGACAACACACCTCAGTCGGCTGTCGTCATGGCATGGTGGGACTATGGGTACTGGATCACGGCGCTCGCTGATCGCAGAACCTTGGCTGACAACGGAACTCAGAACACGACGCAGATCGCGATGATCGCACAGATGTTTATGCGAAATGAAACAACTGCCATTCCGATGATGCAGGAGTACAATGTCTCCTACGTCGTGGTTTTCGTCACATACGCACGCACAGAAGGCCAAAGTAACCCGACCTTTCTGGGCGCTGGCGAAGACGGCAAGTGGTACTGGATGGTCCGGATCGCTAACCAGACAAAGTACGGTGACGAAACGATTCTCTTCGAAGAGAAGAGAACGCAGACAGAGGTCACCTACTATCGTGTGCTGAAGATCCATGACAAGATCGTTGCCAACGAGACGATATCCACTGGACAGCAGCTCCAAGACAACTCCGTGTTAGGGTTCATGATGAACACAGGTGTGGGACTCTCCCAAGCGGCTTCGGAGCACTTTGAGCGCGTCTTCACTTCATCAAACAATTTTGTGCTCGCCTACAAGGTGCTATATCCGAGGACCACGATCGTAAGCATCAGCGTCGACAAGAATAAACTGAAGTACGAAGAGAGCGTCCACATCACTGGAACAGTGACGGACAACGAAGGAAACCGGTACAAGTCTGGAACGATAAGACTCGTGGACAGCGTGAACGGTGGGCCCCACGAGAGCATTGCGACTGTCGGTCTCGTAGACGGTGAGTTCATCTATGACTGGACGCCGCCGGCAGGGAACCATTCTCTGCGAGCGTTTTGGAGCGGAGTGACAGGAGAGTCCACATCAGCGGTCAGCGATCCAGTGTCGCTGATCGTTGAGCCAAGTATGGTGATGCTGTCAATCTCCCTTTCTGACTACAATGTCACCATTGGACATAACGTGACGATCTCGCTAAGACTGTCTGAAGAGCTCTCGAACGGCACATTCACAATACGATACAGCTCCAACAACAAGACATGGACAGACCTAGTGACAGTGCAACCGCAGAACGGCACAGTCGACTATTCATGGGCGCCAGTCACGGAAGGAACGATCTACATTCAGGCGGCCTACTCAGGCTCCGGAAACTTCGGACCCGCTACTAGCAGTACAGTCGCACTCATCGTGAAGCCTTAGGGGAACCGTCTGGGCGGGATAGATCAGGCGCCTACTGTGAGACATGTGTCGTTGGCTGACGCAGCCTCGCGTATTTGTCTGCCGGTGAGAACTTGGGCGGGTGTGCAGTGACTGTGTCTCCACCGCAGCGAGGACACTTCTCCTTCAGCGTGTACTCACTGCAACTCATGCACCTACGTATCTGCCACTTCAACTGACCCTGCGCCCTTCGCCGCCGAGATCCTTCACAGTATTCACGGCTTCATCAACTGCTGCATTCAGTAGCGCTTCGGCCTCAGAGTACTCCCGCGTGGTAGCCTCAATTCTGTATCTTGGTGCGCCAATCGCGTATATTCGAATACCCGATCCTCTCGGCTTCTTGACCTTCTTCGCGCTGGACAATGCCGCTCTGATGGCCTCGATTCCGTCTCGTGCTTTGCAGGTGAGCTCGACACTTGCGGTCAGGGATGCCTTCTCTAGTTTGATCTTGCTTTTGGAAACTTCAGTGAGCGCGGTCGCCCAGTCAGTCGCTACGCCAAGTTTTGTGAATACCTCCTCACCCTCTTCGACGCAGTCCTGAAGTGCCTCGTAGGGGTTCTCGAGTTTTTCGTATAGAAGAAGACGTATCTTCTCAATCGTTTCGGCGTCGGCTTTCAAACGCTCGCCTGCACTCTTGATTATCGATTCTGCTTTCTTGCTTCTTTTCCACTCAAGCATCTTGTCCGTTTTTTCCCTACCAGTAACTCGGCGCAGCGAGAGGTCAACTTGGCCTCGTTGGCGATCTACACGTAGGACCTTCAGAACAAGCTTCTGTCCTTCACGAACATGTTCACGGATGTTCTTGACCCATGTTGTCGAAACCTCAGAGATGTGAACAAGTCCTTCGATCCCTTCGTACTCGTCCAGTTTCACGTACGCGCCGTAGTCGACTACCTGTCTTATAGTGGCAATCGTGAGATCTCCGACATCTGGATAGTTCCGAACGGACAATCTGTGTAGACTCCTACATTCCGGGGCGCATACGACTCAGCCGAGGATTTGCGTGACCTCGCCTTTAATCTTCGCTTTTCCGCCTTGCGTCTCTAGGAGGATGTCTTCGCAAACGTTGCACTTGACTCGGATAGCAGCTCTGTCAAAAATCACCTGTTCGTTTCCGCATTTGGTGCATTTCACTTTTAGGAAGTTGCTGCTAGGCTTCGGGATCGGCTCTTTCTTCACCATAACTGATTTTACGCCCCTACCTCGAGCTTGCGAAGCCGTATCCCAAGCCTATAAGCGGTCTGACTGCATTTCTTGCATGTGAGTCGCAGCAGTTGTTTCTTCGTAGTCTTGGCTGTTCGTTTCAGTTCAGGCCATTTTTGTCCACCGTAGCCATGCTTCTCCCGTTCATGGCGTCTCGCACCAGCAGAGAGAGCGCGCTCCTTACCCTTCTTGTACACTGATACGCCGTGTTCAGTGTGGGTCTTGCATTTTGCGCAGTAGGTTGTAATCGCCTTCGGGAACTTCATGGAAATCACACGGCCCCTAACCCAACGACGCGCCGTATTTATTAGTTCCTCGAAGGACGCGTATCCTCACGAAGAAGAGTGCCCTACTCGCCAGTTGAATGCGTGACCGTCAGATCAATATGTCCGATGACCTGACGAACAGAACTTGTTTCTCGACCATGACATCCAGCGCCTTGGACAAGTGACCTGGAGGCGAGTCGATGGCCCTGGTGAGATCAATGAGCACGACCACCTCAAAACCCAGATCTCTCCCATCTTCGGCTGAATAGTAGACACAGTAGTCCAATGCGAGTCCGCATAGAAAAACCCGTTTCTTTCCCAGTGTCTTGAGATATCCGGACAGCCCCGTCTGCGCCTTCTTGTCATTCTCAATGAATGTCGAATAGCTGTCAACCGTCGGACGGTAACCCTTCCTGATGATAGCGTTGGCGAATCTCACTTGGATCTGAGGATGAAATTCCGCTCCGAAGGATCCCTGAACGCAGTGATCAGGCCATAGAACAGGGCCTATCCCCTCGGACTCGTAGGGATCATACGGCTTCATGCCATGGCTGCTTGCAAAGGAGAGATGGCCTACAGGGTGCCAATCCTGTGTCATGACGACTGTGTTACCATGACGATGAAACTCTTCGGCAAGCCGATTTGTGGGGCCAATGATCTCGCCTCCGTTTTTGACTGCGAGAGCTCCGGATGGCATGAAATCGTTCTGAATGTCAACGATGATCAGCGCGTCAGTGTCCTTCACCATGAGACTCTTGACGAGGTTGAGCTCCGCAAGTTGCGTTTGTGAGATCCTCCTCTACACTGGTCCACGTGCAAACAGATCGCGAAGAAAAAGGTTGTTCCCATGACTACCGTTACAGAAGCGAGACTGCCACGCCATATATGCGCGCGAGACTACGATACCCGGAGAGCCTGATCGAGCTTCAGCTCTTTCTCTGAGAACAGAAGAAGAGTCTCTGATCCCTGAAATCTTGAACTGTACACGGGACATCAGCTCTCTCAAATGGTGCTCCGGGCGGGATTTTCCTAGCACTTTCGAAGCGCTGTTTTGAACCCGCGATCAACGGCTTTCCTCGGCTTCGCCGCGAAAGGCCGCTATGCTTTCGGCCACGTCCTGGCTAACCGGGCTACACTCGGCAGAGTTTGACTTCCACCGGAGCCCCGAGGCACCGGAGCGTACTTGAGACCCGCGTGGTGTCAATTAACGTTTTTCGCGCGGAACGCAGAGGGGCAGCAGGACGGCTTGTCGGGGATTGTGATGGCACAAAGTCAGTGCGCGCAAGCCTGATCCAACACATGGGCTGACCACCGTGAGTGAGTTCGGGCTGAGCCTAGCGGAATGCATCTACGTTGGGAAGGCAGACAAGACGCAGGACGAGCACTCGGCACACGAACACTTCCTATCGTACAGGAGGCGACAGCACAGTCGAACCTGAAGTCCTAACCTTGCTACAGGTGAGAGAGTCGTCTGAGCTGCGAGGTGTCATTTGGCCGGAGATCGTTCGTTGGGAATGATTTCGGCTGACCGACTGCGTTGGAACGTGGTCAGAAAGTCAGACTTGGCGACCAGTGCGTTCTGCCGGCTTTCTGCCGATCAGCATCCCATCTGCTCAGGATCCTGACCGCTTCGACAGCTACCCGGCAGACATCCTCCTCGCCTTTCACCTCGAATGTGTCCTTTGACCGATTCGCGTAGACTGCGAGGACGCAGCCACTTCGAAGACCGTATAGCCCCGCCAGAGTGAAGATCGTAGAGGCCTCCATCTCCATGGTGATAACGTGCTGTCTTCGAAGTCGCTCAACGAGCTTCTCTGCATGCGGAGGAAGATAGCCTTCCAGTCCGGGGCGGCCTTGGCCGACGTAGAAGCTGTCAGTCGATGCTGTGTATCCAGCACGGTATTTTTTCCCAAGAATCTCCGCAGCTTGGATTAGCGCGAGTGTTACATCGTAGCTTGCGGCAGCTGGGTACTCGCCTTCGACATACTCCTTGCTGGTGCCGTCAAGTCGAAAAGCGGCAGTGGATATGGCTAGGTCTCCACAGTCCAGATCGGGTGTCAGCGACCCGCAGGATCCGACACGAATAAACGTGTCCCCTCCGATCCTGCAGAGTTCTTCAACAGCGATTGCGGCAGCCGGGCAACCGATACCCGTCGAACAAGCAGTCACCATAGTTCCGCTTATCGTCCCGCTCCAGATCCTATACTCTCTGTGCGAAGATACTTCGTGGGCGGTATCCCAAAACTTAGCGATCTTCGGCACACGGTCGGGATCGCCCGGCAGAAAGACATAGCTACCTACCTGCCCTTTCTTTGCCGAGATGTGATATTGAATCCCCTCAGCCGACTCAGGTCGCGCGGCAGACACTAGTCTCTCGCTCACTCCTTGCCGCCCAGGTAATCGTCAAAACCTACAGCATAAAAGCGTTCGTCGAAAACTTGGTCGCTTTGACGAGAGAGCAGCAGGCTTGATGATTTCTCGCAGCTGATCCTCAGAATTCTCCTAGACGGGCGACCATTCGACGGCACTAGTACATTTTTTTAAACTAACATCCGCATAGACTGGGCCATGCTCCGTTCTGTCGAGAGACTGGGCGCCGTAATCTTCGACGCAGCATCGGCACCTCTACGTATGCAAGTCCTCCGCCTTCTCTCAACGAAAGGCGCGCTGCCATATACAGAGATCATGTCATCTCTAAAGTTGGATCCGGTGCGTGACGCTGGCAAGTTCGTCTACCACCTCCGGAGTCTGACGGATGCGGGCCTGATCAGCTCTGACAGACGCACAAAGAAGTACGAGATAACCGAGCTGGGAGACATGGTCGTACATTTCGCTCGCGACCTTGAAGAGTACGTTAGTGTAAAACGGGGCAAACTATTCGTAAGAACTTCTCGGCTTGCGATCGAGGACTTCCACAGAAGCAAGATAGCGAAGTCATTGGTTGTCGAAGCCGGTGTTCCTCAGGAACTTGCGGATGAGATAGCGGCAGAGGCAGAAGATCGACTGATCAAACTGAGGACCTCGTATCTGACGGCCGCGCTGATTCGCGAGTTCGTAAACGCTATTCTCATTGAGAAAAAGCTTGAGGAATACAGGCATAAACTGACTCGCGTAGGCATGCCTGTCTACGACGTCACACAGCTTCTCCGCACAACGGGCGAACTGGGACTGGCGACCGACCATGTTCAGAGCGCAGCTGCAGCTTCCGTGCTGGGAGAATATGTTCTGCTTGAGTGTCTGCCCAGGGAGGTAGCTGACGCACACATCTCAGGCCGGATCCACATATGCGACCTCGACAGCTGGCCTCTCAAGCCGAGCGAGGCACAGCATGACCTGCGATATTTCCTGAAGAGTGGGCTCGTCGGGTTCAGACCACCTCAAAGCTTCAACGCTGCACTGGCGATGGTCCAGAACATCTATCGGCTCGGAATGCGGGAGATCTCGGGCGAACAAGGCTTCGACCTCTTCAATGTTTTCTTGGCACCCTATGTGGAGGACACGCCCGAGGACACCGTCAGGGAATCATTGGGGCTCTTTCTGTCGTCCGTGGGGCAGGACTTTCCTACGCGCGCAGATCAGCCGGGACTGTCACTTGGGCTCGAATATGTGGTGCCTGAATTCCTGCAGAATGTCGAAGCTGTGGGACCTGGCGGGAGAACCGTAGGGGTGTACGGCGACTATCTTGAAGAAGCAGGAATGATACTTGACGCTATACTTGAGGCAGCTTCCCAGGAAGCGATGGTCAGTCCCCTGGTCAGCCCAAGACTCATCTTCAAGCTTCGAGACTCTGCCGAGAGAAGCGACGAGATTCGATCGCGTGTTCTGAAGACTCATGCCTTTGCTGCGTCGCGGACATTGCCGCACATGGCGCTGCTTCGGGACGGATCTCGAGACTGTTACACCGCGACGGGTCTGAGGCTTTCAGATGACTGGAGCAAGAACTGGGAGTCAGACTGCTACAGAACTGGCTGCATGGCAACGATCTTCCTCAATCTGCCAAGACTGGTTTATGAAGCAAGGAAGGACGATGACAGACTGTTCAAGTCAATGATCGATGCGTTTAATCTGACAATCGAAGCTTTCAAGATCAAAAGAAGATTCATGGCCGATAGACTGAAACAATCTATCCTGCCCCTGCTCTTCGGCTCGGGGTTGGGCACGCCCTACTTCCGCGAGAAAATGGCCACCTACGCAATTGCCGTGCTGGGATTGAATGAGGCCTCGCTAACTCACACGGGAAGTGAGTTGAGGAAGGATTCCATGGGTTTCGCTGACAAAGTGCTGCAGGAGCTGAAGAGACAAGGCGAGACCGCGTCAGAAAGTCTCGGAATGCGCTTTGTGGTATCTGAGAGACCGGGGGATGACGCCGCCTCTAGGCTGGCCGAGCTTGATGTTGAACAGTACGGCAAGAGCACGGTTTACGCTCAGGGGGCACGGAATCATCCTTTCTACACGGATCTGCCCGGAGTCCCTCTGACATCAAAGATAGCGCTCAGTGAGAGACTCACGATTGAAGGAATGCTTCAAACTTCAACGCCTGGAGGTCACTTAGCAACGATTTCCGTGGATTCAGTCACACCAGAGGCCTTGATGTCCCTGAAGAATGAGGCATCGGCGAAGGGACTCAAATTCATTACTTATTCCAGAGCTTACTCGTTCTGCAAGAACTGTAACCGAATCATCAATGGATTGGTCTCAAGTTGTGGTACATGCGCATCCGACAATATTGCACACTACGGACGAGCGTCGGCCACATACGTCCCTTTGGCGCTATGGCCAGAAGGAAAAAGGCGGACAGTCGAAAAGAGAGCCGCGTATTCGCTTTCTTAGCGGGTCTCTACGCATCGGCCTTGGAGGAGAATCGCGCCACAGCCACACGATAGTCTTGTTAGATCATTCCCTCACGTACGGTTTACCTAGAGCTCTGGGGAATTTCTTGCCGCCAATCGCAACGACCAAGACAAGGAGGGTAACGGCGTATGGAGCCATCTGGACGAAATAGAACGGCACGATCTCCTTTACACCCGGAGAGACCACAACAGAATACGCTACGCCCTCTGAGAAGCCAAATATGAAGGATGCAACAAGCGCCAGCAACGGGTCGAGGCCCGCGAAGACCACAGCTGCAAGTGCTATGAAACCTCTTCCCGCCGAGATCTCTTTGACTACGCCTCCGAACCAGGCCAGCGGCATGAAGGCGCCGCCCAGCCCTGCAAGCGCCGAGCCAATAACGCACATCAACAACCTGATCTTCCCGACGCTTATGCCAGCCACATCAACCGCGATAGGGTTCTCTCCGGCAGCGCGTACTCTGATTCCCAGCAGCGTTCTGTGCAGCAGCAGATAGGCGAGGACGGCGATGACTATGGCAGCGACTGTTACGGCATTGATGCTGAAGTACGCCTCCCCTATCATGAAGTGCATAGGCTGGAACATCAGTTCGCGTCGGAACACGTGAATTCCTGGGAACGCCCAGATGGACATGAGCAAATACGGACCCAGTCCGAGCGCTAGTATGTTCAAGCCCATGCCCGCGATGACTTGGTTTGCCCTCCCGTACACGGATACTAGAGCAAACACAAGACCTATCAGGGCTCCGGTTATGGCGCCGAATAACAGACCATACAGCCCGCTCCCCCATACTTCTGCCCAGTAGACTCCGAGAATTGCGGTGATGAGAAAAATCCCTTCCATCCCCACATTGACCGTGCCCGCCTGCTCGTTCAAACACTCGCCTACAGCGGCCAACGCCAAAGGCGTCATGGCCAACAGTCCTGTCTCTATAAGGCCGACGACGCCGAATCCCGCCAGTGAAATTACATACATCACAACTGCCGATAAGACAATGCCGACAAGATACCACTGAACTCTACGCGCTAGGTTCACGACTCGCGTCGCCTTCTAAATATCGCGACTACTTCCGGAATTGCAAGTGCTATTACGATTATGCCGTTGATTGCGTCGACCAGTTCCGACGAGACTCCCACGTTGTATTCCATGAAGCGCCCCCCGTGCATGAGGCCTCCGTAGAATATAGCTGCAAAGATCCCGCCAATAGGATGATTTCTTCCGATGAGGGCGACTCCGATGCCGTCGAAGCCTAGATTCAACAGGTTGCCCAGAGTCGCGTAGATAGTCCAAGACGGAGGCCTTCCCAGAACCTGAGTTGCTCCTGCGAGTCCGGCCGCTAGGCCGCCTACGAGGAAACTCGTGAGAATGGCTCGGCTGCTACTCGCTCCCGCATACTTGGCTGCTTCAGGGTTGTCTCCGACTAGTCTGAGCTCGAAACCTATGCCAGTACGCCAAAGAAGAATGGTGACTGCGATGCAGAATGCTGCCACCACAATAATCACGGTGGTCAGTGTCTCTCCAATGATTGCGTAGCGCGCCGTCGGTAACGCCGGAACTGCTCGTTCAGCTCTACCAGGTTCCGCGAAGTGGGTGCGGATAAGGTACGTCACGAACCAGAAGGCAATCCAGTTCAGCATTATCGTGGAGACGACCTCGTGTACTCCCCTCCAGACCTTCAGCAGGGCCGCAGGCAACGCCCAAAGTGCGCCAACACACATGGCCACAATTGTGGCAGCTATCGGATGCACGCCGGCTGGAAGTAGGATAACGCCGCCCACGATTATGGCCCCCATGGCGCCAATGTACATTTGACCCTCTGCTCCTATGTTGAAAAGGGCAGCCCTCACCCCGACAGCGAATGTGACTGCGGTCACCATCAGAGGGGTCGCAAACGCGAGAGACTCCAAGATTCCTGCAGTGCTGCCAAAGGCGCCGCTTAACAACGCCGCGTATGCTCGGATGGGATCATAGCGGAAAGCCAACATGAGCAGAGCTCCTACAACGAGCCCTATGACCACCGCTACTGCGGATTCCGCCATTGGGCGAACCGTTCCGGCCAAGCGCTTGCTCATTTGGCCACTCAGCGAACCCTTCTCGATTCGAGCCGATGTGGAGGCCTAGTCCTTGCTATTCTATTGCTGAGTATTCCAAAAAAGGGAGGGACGAGGGCCGCTATCCCAGTGTGGCCCTCCATTGGTCTACGGTAGCTTGGTCCCCAGCTAGAGGAACGAGAGTGGGGTCGGCACGGATCGCGTTCTCCAGTTCCGTTGCGGCGTCCCAGACCCAGCTTGGAACACTGTTCCTCATGGCCTCGGCCTTTGACTTGATCTCGTCGGGAGACATCGGAAGCACTTTCTTACCAGTCAACTTCTCGGCCTCTGTGCCCATCGCGATGAACTCGTCCAGATCGGCCAATGTGCTAACGGATATTCCGGTTATGTCGATGCCCGATATCTTGGTTCCAATTCCCAGAGTGACGATTCCCTTGTTGTCCGCCACAACTTGTCTGAACTTCCCCTCCACGACTAGTTGAGCGGCGAAGTAGACTCCTCTGTCAACACGTTTCATCATGCTGACGAGGACGAAGCCAGGATTGATCCAGTCTTGGTTGGCGTCGACTCCGATCCAGAACGGCGGTCCCATCGTGAGACCCTTCTGGGTCGCTATCTCTTGGACAGCCTGGTTGAGGCCTAAGCCGAGCGGCCCAGCCACATTGTAGACCGCGACTGCGTCTTGGGCATACATAGCCTTCGCAGCCTCGTATCCTTTCGTGATGTCACTGAACGTGCCTGTGTAGGTCCACAGCACTCTCTCTTTCAACGGCGTGTCTCCAATCACCGGTGCGCTCTTGCCGAACTTGCTCTGATACCACTTCAGTCCCCAGTCCGCGCCCCATTTGTAGCCGATCTCGAATTTCCAAAGCACTGGGATCTCGATGCCGAGGACAACTCCAATGTGGGGATAGCCGTATTGAGCGGCCGCCAGTGCCGCAACGGCACCGACGATGGCGCTTCCTTTGTGCTCCTCATACAGTATGCTCATTACGTTGGGCATGTCCGGGACATAACCGTCGATGATAGCGAAGTTCTTGTCGGGATATCTGCCTGCAACATCCTTGATGGCGTCGGTCAGCAGGAACCCGACACCAACGGTGAGTATGACATCCGGATCCTTAGCCGCCGTCTCAAGATTGGGAACATAGTCCGCCTCCGACTTGCTGATCAGCTCGACCATTTTCACCCCGAATGCCTTCTCGGACTCCCCTCCGCCCTTGAATGCCATGTCATTGAAGGATAGGTCTCCTCGTCCGCCAATGTCCGAGACGACAGCGATCTTCCTGACAGGAGCTGGCGGGGGAATTGACAAGTAATAAGCCGCAGCACCCGCAGCTGCTATGATGACAATTACGACGATGATAATGGCCTGCATTCTTGTGATTGCTGATTTGTTGGTCAGGCGCCGCAGAATGTTTGAAGTTTCACTCAATTCTTCTCACACAACCTCCATAGGCTTCAAGCCTATCGTGTGATGGGAGTCGGGTCAAGTGATATTTAAGGTGAATCAGACCCTGTAGAGAGACCGAACCTGCGTTTAGCGCCTAGCTGGCTACTCCGGCCATCAAGAGACCAATTTCCTGCATACTCGTCTTGTCGGATTCCCTGACTGCAACTATCTTGCCGTTGAACATGACCGCGATTCGGTCGCTCAGCGCCATGATCTCATCAAGATCTTCCGAAACGAGCAGAACCGCCGAGCCTTTCTCCCTCAACTTCAACAGTAGTCGGTGCGTGTGCTCGATCGCTCGGAGGTCCAGTCCGTAGGTCGGATGAGAAGCGATCACTAACCGTGGTTCCTTCCATAACTCTCTTGCGAGAATCATCCTCTGGATGTTTCCGCCCGAGAGTATCCGCGCCTCGGTCTTGTCCAGGTCAGGCGTCAGAATCTCGAACTCGGACACAAGTTTTTCACAATGGTTTCTGATCTCGGACAGGTTGAGGAATCCGACCTTTGAGAACGGAGGGCGACGGTAGTCTTTCATCATCAAGTTCTCCATGAGAGGAAGACCTTCCGCGGTCCCTGTCCTTCTCCTTTCCTCCGGGATGTGGCTGACTCCAAGCACAGCGATTTCTCTCGGCGAACGGTTGGTCACGTCCTCACCGAAGACTATTATCTTGCCTCCAATGACACCGCGTAGTCCAGTTATTGCTTCAACTAGCTCAGTCTGGCCGTTTCCTGATACGCCTGCAATGCCTAGGATCTCACCCTCGTGCAGGGTGAGGGAAGTTCCCCTGACTGCAGGTTCTCCCTCTCCGCCGAGTACACAGAGTTCCTTGACTTCTAGCGCAACTTTCCCTTTCTCAGCTGGCCGAGCTTTCGGCAGGACGGGCACCTCAGGACCTATCATCATCCTGACTAGCTCTTGCTCATTCGTCTCAGAGGTATTCTTGGTTCCCGTCAGCTTGCCCAGTTTCAGAACAGTAACTCTGTCACTGTTCCGCATGACATCTTCCAGTTTGTGCGTGATTAGAACAACACCCTTCCCCTCATCTGCGAGTCCGCGGAGGATTGAGAACAACTGCTGAGCTTCGCTGGGCGTCAGGACCGAAGTGGGCTCGTCGAGTATGATCACATCTGGTTCGTGATAGAGAACCTTGAGTATCTCGGCCCGTTGCTGTTCGCCTACCGAGAGATCCTCGACCCTCGCCCTCGGGTCAACTTTCAGCTTGTACCTTTCAGACAGCTCGTTCAGTTTCCTCTCAACTTCGCTTATGGGAAAGGAGAGACTGTTCTTCTTCAAGCCAAGGGCAACGTTTTCCGCAACAGTGAGCGGACGGACGAGCGTAAACTCCTGATGAACCATCCCTACGCCGACCTTCAGAGCATCCTCCGGAGAGTTGAGTACAACCGGCT